>Ga0315537_1000180_pt1 | contig 44953 bp, 22 predicted proteins | sample SalMarSW160270MG_FD_203091 | JGI IMG/M metagenome (GOLD analysis project Ga0315537, IMG submission 203091) | Salt marsh sediment microbial communities from the Plum Island Ecosystem LTER, Massachusetts, United States - Salt Marsh Sediment SW1602-70 ... | reverse complement strand
CGCCGGAACCGGCACCATAAGCAGTGCGATTTAAATTTAGGTGGCAATTAAGATTGCGCGGTTGATATAGCAGATTTTTGACCATTCGGGGCTTATGCCGATTGATTTGGTGTAAGCCCTTTTTAAATTGACTATTGGGTCTTGACTATTGGGGGCTGGGTCCCCGCTAACGGCTTGCGTGGACAAGAGTAGCTGTGCATTATTTCGCACATATGATTATTGGGGATTAGGATTTATCGTGGTTTTATTTTGATGTCGGGGCGTAGTAAATAATTGGGGGTTAGGATTAAGGGGTTCTCGAACTGGTTGGCTAAGGCTTTTTTCCAGCCGAGCAGGTGAACCTTTGAAGCTCGCGGGCTCCAGTATTTCTGTTCTAAAAACCGAGTGCTGTCGGCTTTGAATTTATCCTTATAAAATAGAAGGCCGTCGCCGAGCAGCCAGATGGGGTTTTCGTCGCGAGCAAATTTGTCGAGGAATTCGGATGAGGTCATTAGAGAATCCGGGAAAATTTTTATTAGCGGATAGCGGATAGCGGATAGTGGATAGTGAGAAGTGGATTCCTGCTCCCCGATTGGAGTCGAGGACAAGTTTTGCAGGAATGATACTGTGTTTTCGTGGAGACGTTCGTACACGGCGATGAAGAACTGGCCTCGCTTGGCGTCGGTAATGGCGGCGATTCTTTCAGGAGATTGCCGCTGGCCGATCGGAGTCGAGGACAAGCTTAGCGGGCCTTCGACTTTACTTGCCCCCTCCGCAGCAGCAGAACTACTGTTAGGGAGGACGGGTCGTTCAGAATTATAGGGAGAGGATTCAGGATGAAAAGTTATGGTTTTGTTTTGTTCCTTTATATAGCCGGTTGCATTGGCGGCGATTACGTCGAGTGTATCGACAGCTACAATTTTCGCGGCGTTGGCCAAGTGCATTGTCTTTGCGAGAGTTACGGCGATGCGCAGACCTGTGAAACTTCCCGGCCCGACGGAGATGTGGACCTGTTCGATTTGGTCGGGCTTTCTGGAGAAACGGTCCAGAATGTTACTGAGTGCTGGAAAAATCTCGGCACTGTGCCTGATGGGTGCGGAAAAAGTGGCTTCGTCGAGAATTTTTTCGCCGAGTGCTATTACAACGGAACCTATTCTGCTGGATGTTTCAACAGCTAAAACGAGAGATTTTTGGGTCATTTTTTTAATTTTTTTGAGTATTATTTTTTTGTTAAAAGCTTAGTTTTGGCCAAAAAAAGCGTTTTTCAGTGACTATATTTTACCGCGATTTGCCCATGGTATCCAATTTTACAAACGGGAACTTGAATATTATCGGCCAAGCTGATATAAATCAAATTTTTCTCTTGCAATATTTGATATTTTATTATAAACTCGATTATTATAAGTCTGGTCTATTCTTGGAACTGGAGGTTGTGAAGAACGTAGTTTGATAAAAATTTCCTTACGAGGGTGGTATATTTTTGGCAGGAGGTTTATTTTGAACAAGCCGATTTTCTTGACCGAGTCTTTTGGCAGGAGGTCCCTGTCCGTTGTTCTGGCATTGATTTTATTGCCGATACTAACAATATCGCAAGTGGCTCCGTCGCAGGAAAAAGAAGGTGTAGACAGGCAGGAAGCAATCCGCCGCATAGTCCAAACCTATATTCAAACCGGGCAGGGAGAATACCAAAAAGGTTTCTTTGAGCAAGCAGTAAAGACCTTCCTTATGGCCCAGGAGTACGAGGAATATTTGACTGTGTCTACACGTGAGCGACTACAGGAGCTTCTGAAAGAGAGCCAGATAGCCGTACTTGAAAGAAGGGGCGCCTTAGAGACATTTCGAGTAGTCAACGATTTGATTAAGCGGGACCAACTAATCGCAGCCAAGACGTATCTTGAAAAGATCAAAGATAGTAAGTATTTGACCACAGAGGAGCGTAAGCAGATCGCCGAGGTGTTCAGGCAAATAGACGCTCAAGTAATGGCGGCCCAATCCAAGCTTGAAAAGGCCAAGAGGCAAAAGCCTTCGATTAAAGAGACGCCGGTAGAAGCTGCAGCGGAGGTCAAGAAAGCTGTTGTGAGCCGGGATGAGCGGAAGAAAGAAATCGCCGAGGTTTGGAACCGCAGCGTTGAACTTTACTACACCGGTCAGCTTGAGAAGGCCCGGGAAGGTTTTGTACAAGTTGCGTCGAGTGATTTAATCCCACCGCAAATGAGAAAAACAGTAGAAGGTTATCTGTCGCAAATAGATAAGCTTTTACCCCAAAGAGCCGAGCAAAAGCTTGTTCAAGAACAAGAGAAACCGGTAGTGGTTGCTGTTGTTGAACCTGGTGTTGGTGAGCCGGGATTAGCTGAGCCGAAGGCTGCTTTGGAAGTAGTTGCGCCGGAGGTTGCTCCAAGAATCGCTTCACCGGTAACAGGCGAGAGCAACTACATCGAAGTAATTAATCGCAGAAGAAGTATCATACGAAGTCATACCAGCGCCATTGTTACCGATGCTATAGCTAAAGCGCGCAGCTACAACGATCAGGGCAGATTCGATAAGGCAAAGGACGTGGTTGAGACGGCTGCTCTTACCGTGAACCAAAACCAGATGCACCTCGGGGACAGACTTTTCAAAGAGTACAGCAGCAATCTGAAGTTATTGGCCGAGGAAATAGCTGATGCAGAGAACGAAGATATTCGTGAGCAGGAACAAGAGAAACGACAAGCAGCGGCTGAGGCACAACTTCGATTTAGAACACAAAGTGAAATCGACAGAGAGAAAGAAATAGCCCAATTGATGGAGAATGCGCTGACTTATCAGAAACAGCAGCGTTATGAAGCAGCTCTTGGTCAGCTGGTAAGCCTGCTTGCCTTGGACCCGCAAAATGAGCAGGCGCTGGTTCTGAAAGACACGCTGGAAGATATGATTTACTTCCGGAAACAATTAGATGTTCAGAAAGAGTCGGATAAACAAAGAGCGGATGTTTTAATGAAAACAGAAGAGTCCGGAATTCCGTACGCCGAAGAGCTTACTTATCCCAAGTATTGGCGAGAGCTTATCGAGAAGACAACACGTCAGCCGGACAGGCCAATCGGCCTGGATCCGCTCGACCAGATCGTCTATGATCAACTGGAGCAGCTTGTTGACCTTTCAGACTTAACACCGTTAATGACTTTCGGCGAAGTGATAGAGAAATTAAAAACTTCATTAGGTCCAGACCAACCAGTACAAATACAGCCTAACTGGAAGGATTTACTCGAGAATGCCGAGGTTGTGCAAAGTACCCCTGCGGGGATGGACCCTCTGACTGGCGTTAAGCTTCGCAAGGCGTTGGAGATTCTATTAGCCGGGGTTTCGTCTATCGATTTTGCGCAAGTCATCTACGATGTTGACGAAGGAGTAATTCTGGTAGGCACAGAAGATATGCTTGAGCGCAAGATGGTGAATCGTGTGTATGACATCAGCGACCTTGTTGCTGAGCCGGCCAATTTCCGTGGCATGGGCGGCATGGGCATGGGCATGATGGGCGGCATGGGCGGGATGATGGGCGGCATGGGCGGCATGGGCGGGATGATGGGCGGCATGGGCGGCATGATGGGCGGCATGGGTGGCATGGGCGGCATGATGGGCGGCATGGGCGGCATGGGCGGCATGGGCGGCATGGGCATGATGGGCGGCATGGGCGGCTACGGCGGTGGCGGCATGGGTGGCTACGGCGGCGGCGGCATGGGCGGCTACGGCGGCGGCGGCATGGGCGGCTACGGCGGCGGCGGCATGGGCGGCTACGGCGGCGGCATGGGCGGCTACGGCGGCGGCATGGGCGGCATGGGCGGCATGGGCGGCATGATGGGCGGCATGGGCGGCATGGGCATGATGGGTGGCATGGGCGGCATGATGGGCGGCATGGGCGGTTATATAGCCGAAGATTTGAGATATCTTATTCAAGAAACCATCGAGCCGGATAGCTGGTTTGAGACCAGTGATGTAGGAGAGGGAACAATAACGCCTTACCCACGCCAACAGCCAAGGAAACTTGCCGTGATGCAAACCGTTGAGGTTCATCAAGAAATCGAAAAGCTGTTAGATGCGCTTCGTAAGGCGCTCGGGAACCAGGTTGCCATCGAGGCCGTATTCTTAGTGGTAAGTGAGAATTTCCTTAAAGATGTCGGTCTGGATGTAGATTTCTCGGTCAACCTTGGCGGCAAATGGGGCCAGCTTAGTTTTGAACAAGGCTCAGCAGTTGCTACTACACCGGATACCTCAACAAAGGTCCAGGGAAGCCTGGGTGGCCTTTCCGTAGAAGGAAGCCTTGCCACTCCAGCCGTAATTAGTGGAGGTTATGGTACGATACTTGACGATTTGCAGGTAGCATTCCTTCTGCGAGCTGTTCAGGCTCATTCGGACTCCAAGTCTTTGACTGCGCCGAAAGGTACGGTTATGAGCGGAGAGTCGGCGACATTCTCTGTTCAAGATTTGATTTCGTATGCGCTTCCTCCCACGACGACTGCCGTCACACAGGCGACCGGGGTCGGTACTGCCGGTACGACAACCGGTACGCAGCAAAACATAGGCTATATATCAGTCGGCAGCAGTCTGGGTATTACTCCGACTATATCTAAGGACAAGAAACACGTGTTGTTGTATATAATGACTCAACTGACAGACTTACTGAGACTGAGAACGCATCAGGTTGAAGGGCCCGTAGGAGCACAAGGGGAGGTTCAGCAGTACGAAGCAACTGTTCCTGAGACAGAGACATCGAGTGTTATGACTCGTGTGAGCGTGCCCGATGGCGGGACATTACTGTTAGGTGGTCAGAAGATAACAGCAGAGATTGAAAAGGAGGCTGGTGTCCCGGTATTGAGCAAGATACCTATCCTTGGCAGATTGTTTAGTAACCGCAGCGAAATCAGAGACCATAAGATATTGCTGATATTGGTGAAACCGACTATCATTCTGCAGGAGGAACGCGATGCTGAGGCAATTGCCGCAATGGAGGGCGAATTATAGCCTTGTGGTGGTTGCTGGGGCATTTGTGACAGTTTCCACATTTTTGCAAGGCCTGATTTATAACGTTTTAGCTCGTGGGGTATCTTGAGGTATTTACAGTTTAAGGAATGATGAAAGGCAGTTTAGAAACGGAATAATGAAGCGGCAAATTCTGATTAGCGTATTGATTTTACTGTCCGTAGCTGGTTTTGCACGGGCAGTTGATTTACCCGATATAAGATTTTACAACTTATCGGAAGATGATTTCACAGCCTATAAGCAAGGCGAATTGCTTGTTCGTTTTGCAGAGGTGGAAGCAGGAGCCCAGGTGCCGGAGGGGCTTCTAAAACCAATTGGGCCTTTGACATCTCAGGCAATGAGGAATTCGATTTCGAATTATATCTTTAGCGGGTCAGTAGTAGATAGGGAATATGACGAGATAGCGCCAGGCCTGGCTGTTGTAAAGCTTCCTGAAGGCATGAGTGTTGCGGATGCCTGTATCGAGTTCAACCAGTCGGCTAATGTTTTGTACGCCGAGCCGAACTACAAGTACAAGCTGCTTGCAGTTCCCAACGACCCTATGTTTTCCGATTTATGGGGGATGAACAACACCGGCCAAACCGGAGGAACAGAGGGTGCCGACATTGATGCACCTGAGGCCTGGGATATTCAGACCGGCGAGCCTGATATTGTCGTAGCAATTACCGACACAGGCGTTGACTATACCCATCCTGACCTTGCGGATAACATGTGGGTGAACAGTGAAGAGATGAGAGGTTCGCCGGATGTTGACGACGACAACAACGGCTATATAGATGATATTTATGGTTATGATTTTGCCGGTGCTGTCGCAAGAGACCCGGATGATGATGACAGCGACCCCATTGATAATCACTTTCACGGCACCCATGTAGCGGGAATCATCGGCGCAGTCGGTAATAATGGTAGGGGCGTTGTCGGCGTCTGTTGGAACGTCAAGATGATGGCCCTGAAAGTCTTCGCTGATGATTATAATGTTGAGCCTGAGGTATTTATTAGTGAAGCGGTTGAAGCAATTGGGTATGCCGTTGATAATGGTGCCAAGATTATAAACGCATCGTGGGGTGGTAACTTTCATTCGCAATCTCTTTATGATGCTATCAGAGACGCCGGGGATGCCGGGGTGCTTTTCGTGGCTGCGGCAGGTAACGATTATGGCAGCGATAATGACGTGAATCCTGTCTATCCTGCAAGCTTTAACTTAGACAACATCATTGCTGTAATGTCAACGGACGCCGATGACCAGAGGTCGGATTTCTCCAATTTTGGAGAGACTTCTGTTGACATTGCTGAGCCGGGCACGGAGATTCTGAGTACGTCTCCAACAAAACAAAATTTTGCAATGCTCGTTTTTAATGTGTCGACGAATTACGAGACCTTAAGCGGGACATCATTATCCGCTCCATTTGCATCAGGTGCTTGTGCACTGATTTGGGCAGAGTATCCAACGCTGGCACACAGCACTGTAAAGGGCATTCTTTTAAAGACGGTTGACCCGGTATTATCATCGCCCCGACTTTGTCTGTCAGGCGGACGTATTAATCTGTATAATGCATTGACGTTAATTCCAAGCGGAAAAGCAGGAAAAGTTCTCAACAGCAAAGACGACCCAAGTGACCCTGCTAATCTTTACTCCACCATCCAGGAAGCTATAGACGATGCAAATGACGGAGATGAACTGATAGCCGAAGCCAACGCCCTTTTCCTTGAGACCATTGACTTTAAAGGCAAAGCGATAACGCTTCGCAGCGGCGATATCAGCGATCCGAACGACCCGAACATCAGCCCTGAAGACACAATTATTTTAGGCATATTGGAAGAGGATTCTGTAGTAACATTCCAAAGCGGTGAAGGACCTGATGCTGTTCTGAAGGGTTTTACTATCGGCTGGGGTAATGCCGATTATGGAGGTGGCATTCGGTGTGACGGAGCATCGCCGAGGATTACGGACTGTATTATCAGCAATAATTTTGCAAACTATTATGGTGCCGGAATCGATTGTAAAGACGGTTCGCCGACAATCGAAAACTGCACGATTATCGACAACCAAACCTCGTCAAACACCGGTATAGGCGGCGGAGTGAATTGTGAGCAGTCGTCGCCGAGGATTGCAGACTGTCTTATCAGCAATAATTTTGCAGATAACGTCGGCGGGGGGATAGCGTGCTATTACGCGAACCCGACTATCTTCAATTGTATAATTACGAACAATTCAGCGCTTTACAAGGGCGGCGGAATTGACCTGGAGTATTCATCGCCGACTATTACCAATTGCACTATTGTTGTTGACGACCCCAATGCTCCAAAAGATGGTGGTATCTTTGCCCTTCATGATTCTTCGCCGGTAATTACGAACTGCATCCTGTGGGGTAACGGTGACGACCTGTACAACAGTTCCGCTACGTATTCCTGCATCGAGGATGATGATAAAGGTGTAGGCAATATTCATTCAGACCCGTTTTTTACGAAAGGCCCGTTGGGCAATTACTATCTAAGACAAAGTGCGGCTGGACAGCTACTAATTGACAGTCCTTGTGTGGATGCCGGTGACCCGGATACGGATATTGGTCTGAAGATAGATACCTATACGACAAGAACTGACGGTGTTGGTGATGAAGGTGTCGTTGATATAGGTGCTCACTATCCGGCTTTGCCGGCGCGGCTCGTTCAGTTGGATGTTACTGTGGTAGATGAAAGTGGGACCGTTGACCCGAACCTTGCCAAGGGCTATGTCGAACCCGGCAGTGGTGTCTATCGGGAATACGAAGTAGTGCTGCTCACAGCACATCCTGAACCTGGTTATCGAATCAAGGGGTGGACCGGAACCGATGATGATTCATCGAGGGAGCCCCGCAATGCCGTCACCATTGTTGCCGATGCCAAAGTTACGATTGAATTTGAAAAGATTCCTCTTTATCAGTTGCGTACCGAAGTAATCAGCGGTCGCGGAGCAATCTTTCCCCATCATAGGAGAGGTGAATATTATCCCGATGGTACAGTGGTAACACTTATAGCAGCACCTGACCTAACCTACATTGTTGACCGATGGTCCGGGACCGATGATGATACATCCTGGTCTAATACAAATACTGTAACGATGGACTCCAACAAGGAAGTTACTGTCCTGTTCCGACAGCCAAAGAGTCTTCACGTTCCGGGACAATATCAGAACATCGGTCAGGCAATCAATGCTGCCTACGACCACGGCGACAAGATCGTAGTATCGGCCGGCACTTATCCCGGCGGCTATGATTTTATGGGTAAGGCGATTACCATCGCCAGTGAACATCCAGATGATCCCTGCTCTGTTGCTGAGACAATTATATCAATTTCCGGCGGTTCTGCCTTTATCTTCCAAAATGGTGAAGGCCACGACTCCGTCGTTGATGGCTTCACTATTAGAGGCCCGGGTGATCCCGGTAGTATGCCACTAATCGATGGCGTTGGTGTCCCCGGCGGGGGCGCCCTCGGTGGAGCAATAACCTGCCTTAACAGCAGCAGTCCAACTCTGGCTCATCTGGTCATCGAAAACGTTGTCGCTCGAGGTCGGAACGGTGAGAACAATGCTTTCATCTATCCGGCTCCTGATCCTGCTCCTGATCCGATGGATCCTCTGGATCCACTTGACCCTCCAGGGGATCCTCCTGTACCCGACCCTACGAACCCGGACCATTGGGCACCGAACGACCCCAACAGGCCTGAACAGCCTGATCCGGAAGATCCCAATGCTATAGCAGAAGCAGTGGCAGATGGTTTTCCCGGTCAGGATGGCGAAGATGGCCTGCCGGGTGAGCCTGGTGCGGACGGTTTTCCTGGTGCTCCCGGCGCTCCCGGTGGCGATGGAGGTGTCGGCTACGGCGGGGCGATGTATTTCGATGGCGATAGTAATCCAATCATCCTGAATTGCAAAATTATTAACTGTCAGGCCATAGGCGGCGACGGTGGTTATGGCGGGGCAGGTCAGGACGGTCAGGATGGTCAGGGAGGCCAGGCCGGTCAGGCCGGTCAGGGGGGCCAAAATGGCGGCGAGGGCTTAAACGATGGTGCTCAAGGAGCAGGCGGCGCAGGCGGAAACGGCGGCGATGGTGGACCAGGCGGCGCCGGCGGAAGAGGCGGCGACGGTGGAAAAGGCGGCGAGGGCGGAGAAGCGTTAGGTGGCGCGATATATTTCGGCCCAAATTGCCGTCCAACGATACGATACTGTGAGATTCTGAACTGTTCGACTCAGCAGGGACTTGGTAACTACGGCGGTGACGGCGGTGACGGTGGCAACGGTGGCTTAGGTGCACCGGGTGCCGACGGCGCCGACGGCGGTGACGGAGAGCCGGCCGGTGCAGCTGGTGCAGCAGGTGCGAGCAGCGGAGGTGGCGTCGGCGGTGACGGTGGTATTGGCGGCAATATGGGTGTAAACGGCGTAAGGTCTTGGGCAGGTGCCGTATTCTTCGGAGAAAACTGCGAGGCTGAAATCTCAGATACCATAATTAGTGACAGCGCAACTAAAACTATTGTCCGGACTTATACTTATGGTGGTGGTGACGGTGGCGACGGCGGCATAGGCGGTGACGGTGACGGTGATGCCGCAGGTGGCGACGGCGGCGTGGGCGGCGACGGCGGCTCAGGCGGCCCTCCACCGGGGCTTATTCCTGTTGCACCCGGCGTCGGAGTTGCTCCGGGCGAACCGAATGAGCCAAATGGAGTAAATGTAGGTCCCGGTGACGGAGGTGACGGAGGCGCTGGCGGAGCAGCCGGCGCTGATGGTATGGATGGTTTAGTCATGACCAGTTTCACCTCGAACTATGGAGGTGCTAATTACTACGACTACGACTGCAAAGTAGAGCTTACCAACTGTACGATAAGTAACAACGCTTCAAGACAATATGACGACAGCGGCTTAGACGGCGGCGGCGAATATTATCAAACTGGGTGCGAGGCTGTAGTTAATCGCTGCAAGGTCATTGGGAACAAGGCCGGGGCCAGTGGAAGTGGAGGGGGTCAGTACTTTAACGATTTCTGCACGGTGGAGATTATTGACTCTAACTATGTCGATAACTTCTCCACAGGCGACGGTGGTGGATTGTTCTGTGTGTCCGATTGTTCACTCGAGATCAGCGGCAGCGACTTCATCGGCAATTCGACTATTGGGACTTACAGCTCCGGAGGTGCATTATACGGTGGGGGAATATGGGACTGGGACAACGGAATCTGGTATAACGGCAGTGAGGTAACGATCGACAGAAGTTACTTTAGTAATAATGAATCGTCGTTTGGAGGCGGTCTGTACTGGCACGGCGAGAACGCAGAGTTATTGATTTCCGACTCGGTCATCATTAATAATGTCGCTGAGCATGGCGGAGGGATGTACTGGAGTAGTGGGGCACCGGTGATTAAAGGCTGCAGCATCATGGGTAATAGAGCCAAGACGCGCTGGTTTATGCCTGTTTCTCAAGCGTTCCTTATTGCCTTCGGTTCTGAAAAGCCCTTCGGGGGCGGCGGTGGAATGTTCTGCTGGTCTTCTGAGGCTCAAATTGAAAACTGCTTCATAACGGGCAATTCGTCTTCCGGCTCTGGCGGTGGAGTTTATTTCGGCGGTGACCCCAGCATCCCGACGCTTAGAAACTGTCTGGTCAAAGGAAACTCGTCTGTTCTGGACGGTGGCGGCATCGTCTCCTACTGGCTTACTACACCAACAATCTCCAACTGTACAATTGTTAATAACCGGGCGGATGACCCAGACAATGCCAGGCACGGAAGAGGAGGTGGATTGTCCTGCTCTTATCAAAGCCGAACGATTCTTATCGATAGTATCCTTTGGAACAACACAGGTCTCAACGGCAGCCAGATATCGATAGGCAGCGATAATGAGCCGTTCTATTTAGACAGACCTGCCACCCTTACAGTATCGTATTGCGACATTCAGGGTGGGCGTGGTCCGAAATCTGTCTATATCGAGCCGGGACGCATCCTCAACTGGCTTGATGGTAATATTGATGCTGACCCACTCTTTGTCGCGTCACACCACAGCCTTAGTCAAACTGCGGCAGGGCAGGAGATGGAGAGCCCGTGCGTTGATGCTGGAAGTAATTCGGTGGTTGCTCTTGGCCTCGAAGAGTTTACCACTCGCTCCGATGGTGTCGCTGACACCGGGCAGGTCGATATAGGCTTACATTATCCTATCGGTGAGGGTGAGTATCGGTTAATTATTAATATCGTCGGTGAGAACGGCACGGTCGAGCCAAGCGGCGGTTCCTTCGAAAAGTTCACTGTGGTTAAGCTGTGGGCGACGGTGGAGCCGGGCTATCGGGTCAAATGGGTAGGCACTGATAATGACCGTACTGATGCTCATACTAATACCGTGACAATGGATTCGAACAAGACTATTACCGTTGAGTTTGTAAAGTACCTTGGCAAGACGGTCACTGTGCCCGGTAACTACCCGACAATTCAGGAGGCGGTTAATAATGCCAAAGAAGGCGATACGATTGTGGTTGACCCCGGCACATATTTCGGTGGTGGAGTCTCAAACCCCCTTACGGGTGAAAATATGGGCATCGCACTTTGGGTGGACAAGGCTGTTACTATCACATCGAGAAATCCGGATGACCGCAATAGTGTGGCGGCGACGATTATTGACGGTTATATAGGTACTAATGATTGGAATTACATTGGTGTTGCATTTGCATCCAACACAGATTCCAAGACGGTCCTAAATGGTATAACGATACAGAACTGCGGTGGACACTGGAGTGACGGTGCTGACGGTGACAGGAATGCCAATCATCCTAACGGTGAGGATGGTACACCCGGACAAGGTGGTGCAATATTAATAGATAAAGGGGCCTCCCCCATTATTAAGAACTGTATATTAAGAAACAATTTAGTTGAGGGAGGCAATGGAGGAAACGGCGAGAATGCGACTGACGCTCTAAATGCGGGCCGGGGCGGCTGGGGCGGCTGGGCACGCGGCGGCGCTATATGGTGCGCCCCAGACAGCAATCCCAAGTTTATAAACTGCATAATCGAGAACAACACAGCCCGCGGCGGCAACGCCGGTAACGGTGGTGACAGCGCCACCGGCTCAGCTAACTACGGAGGAAACTACAGCAGGTCTCGGGCAATTTATTTTGACCCCAATAGTCTGGACTCCGAGTTTGTAAATGGTGATTTGTGGAAATCCTTTAGATGGGACTTTGCACCTAACTTCGGGGAACTTTATGGTGAGCCCAATCTGACCTCCTATATAGGTGACTACCGATGGTACTCCGGATATGGAGGTGGGGCGTTCTGCGATATCGGAAGTAAAGTTACTTTTATTAACTGTGAAATCAGAGGGAACCGTACTGAAGGCGGGATGAGTGGAATTGGCGGAGCGGGAGTAGCCGGCAGGAATATAGAGCCCATGGTTTCCTATCAGTTGCCAACTTACGGGGCGGGTGTATATTGTGCGGCTGATTCTGCGATAACTTTCACAGATTGCACATTTGAAGATAACATTGCTTCCGGACTTCCGCCAGGAGTAACTGATCCAAATCATCGCCTTGATCCCTATAGCGGATATGGGGGTGGTGTATGTGCCGAGAGCAGCGCAGCGGTTGTGTTTGTTGACTGCAACTTTGTTGACAATGATGCTGATTCCGGCGGTGGAATATATATTGATAATACGGATGTGACAATTATCGACTGCAATATTGCGTCCAATACAGCACTTCGAGGTGGTGGGTTCATTGGTGTTGATGGCTTAATCAATATAATAGGCAGTAAGGTTACCAATAACAGGGCAATTGGCGACGTCAACGATCCCAATGATGATTTTATTCTGACCGACGGTGCCGGCTTATATTGCTGGTTGGGAGGTATGAACATCCAGGATTGCAACATCAGCGGCAATATAGCTGATTTTTCCGGGGGCGGTGTGTATCTGCGCGATGTAAACGGTGTCTCATTAATCAACAATTTGATTTTAAACAATGCGGCCGGCAGAGACGGTGGTGGTGTCTCGGCCAACTGGTATACAAATTCGATTGTCTCCAACTGTACATTTGTCGGCAATGCAGCTACAGGCAGTTTCGGCGAACCCAACAACACCGGCTTCGGTGGCGGACTGTTCAATTCTTACGAGAGCGACTGCGTAATTACCGACAGCATCTTCTGGGAAAATTATGGCTTGAAAGGTGATGCAGTTGCAGTTAGAGGCGGTTTCGAATTTGACCAAAGGTGCGCAACGCTTACCATTTCTTACAGCGGCATCAAGGATGAACAATCTGCTTTTTGGGTTGACGATGGTTGTACGCTCAACTGGGGCGATGGAAACATAAGTAAAGACCCACTATTCACCAAAGGACCACTCGGAGATTACTATCTCAGTCAGACCAAGGCCGGCCAGTCGAGGAACAGTCCCTATGTCGATGCCGGTAGTGATTACGCAAGCCATATTAATTTGTTGGGATACACAACCAGAACTGACGAAATATCCGATACGGGTCGTGTTGATATAGGCTTCCATCATCCGAAAGTAGAACCGTGCAGATTGTGTGACCTTGTCCTGGATGGCATTATTAACTTCCATGATTTTGCGATACTCGCTGATAGATGGCTTGGAGAGGGTTGTTCACAAGCGAATAACTGGTGTCAGGGTGCAGACATTACATCAGATACGTATGTTGATATGAGAGATATAGCTTTATTGGCAGACTGCTGGCTCGTCGAAGATACGAGTGCACCGTTACCTAACCCAAGTAGATGGGAGACAGAGCCTAATATAGTCACATCAGGATCAATCAGTATGACTGCTGAGACCGCCTCCGATGCCTGGGGCTGGGACGTGGAATATTACTTCGAAAACATCAGTGACAGTAGGCATGATAGCGGCTGGCAGAAGAGCCCGACATATACCGACGGTGGCCTTACACCCAATGTTCGATACGGCTACAAAGTAAAGACACGGGATGAAATAGGCAACGAAACAAGATGGTCGCCGGTCCGCTATGCGGGCAGAGACAGTACACCGCCAGCACCTGCTCCTTACATAGAAACCATTAGTGCTGATTCTATGACTTCAGTTTCGATGACAGCTACGACCGCCTACGATGCAAGTGACGTGGAGTACTATTTCGAGAACACAGCTGGCGACGGGCACGACAGCGGTTGGCAGGATGACCCGAATTATACAGACCCCAACCTTGACCCCAATACAGTATACTCATACAGGGTTAAAGCCAGGGACAAATCTTCTAATAGGAACGAAACCGATTGGTCGGAGACAGTTTCTGTCAGAACTTTTGTGCCTGTGGATATGACTGCTCCGACGCCGAATCCGATGGAGTGGGACCCCACTGTGGACCCGAATGGTTTTGACGGGACACCCCGTGAAATCAATAACGGTGGAGGCATTTGGGATAACTGGGCTGTGATGACAGCTACAGTAGCTACGGATGATAGCGGCGGGATTGTTGAGTATTTCTTCGAGTGCACCACTGACTCGCGTTTCAGTAGCGGCTGGCAGACAGATCCGTTCTATACTGTCCTATTAGGCAGAAGCGGACAAGGGCAACGTTTCCGTGTCATGGCACGCGATCCGTCCCACAACGGGACGGCCTGGTCAACTGAAGAAAGAGCCGACCCACCATAAGAATAAACGAGCCGCGCGCTGAGGAGCCTCTGGAGTGACTGGACATCTTCATTTGGTCTTTAGCGTCTGGTAGCCATAGTGCGCGAAAAGGTGGTCAAGTATCACCATAGCTGTGTAATTCTCAGCAACCGGCCATATTCGAGCCACAATTGTTGCGTCACGCCTGGTAATAGCAGCCAGCTCTTTGTTCTCGAGGGTATATTTGTCAATTGTCTTCTGTGGTTTGTCGATTGTTGGTGTAGGCTTGACCGTAAGTCTGACTACGATTGGTTGGCCAGTGGAAAGGCCTCCTGTAATACCGCCGGCGTTATTCGACTCGAAAATAACTTTGCCATTTTCGGCTCGCATCTGGTCGTTATTCTCGGACCCGGTCATATCTTTGACAGCAAAGCCGGCACCGACCTCGACACCTTTTACCGCACCGATACCGAGCATCTTACCCAGTTCCCCATCGAGCTTGTAGAAGACCGGCTCGCCGAGGCCGATTGGAACACCGATTACAACTACCTCAACTACGCCGCCGACTGAATCGCCTGTGGCGGCGATGCGGTTACAGGCATCGACCATAGCCTGGGCGGTATCGGTGTCAGGACAGTTTACTATTGGATGTACGCCGTATTTGTCCCGAACCGCAGCGGCAGAGAGCTTTGGAGCCTTATCGCGGATAGCGTTAATTTCCTGTTCAATCTCGGCTAATATTCTGGTCTTTTCCAGAAATCTCATATCCATATTTATACGACCTTTGACATAAACCTCCTGATAAAACGGGTCGAGGTCGTGTCGCATTTTTTTGTAATCGTTGGTGTACTTAAAGGCCTTGTCAGCGGCGACGTCAGGACATCGGACGCCGGCGATTTCCTTTACATAGGAAAACACTTCGATACCACATTTCTTCAGGACTTTTTTGGCGACGTATCCGGCGGCTACGATGGTCGAGGTGTAGCGTCCACTGAAAATACCGGCGCCGATGGCATCATCATCCGGGCCGTATTTTATGAAAGAAGCGTAGGATGCATGACCCGGACGTGGTGTGCGATTCGTGTCCTGGTATTGCTTGATATGAATAAAATGGCGGTCGAGGTTCGGAATCAGAATCGCCAGCGGTGTGCCGTTGGTGTGGTTTTTGTTCCCAGCATTTTCAATCGTATCGGCTGCGTTCAGGCCGGAATAGATAATCGGAAGGTCAGGCTCTTTTCGCGGGCTGCTCAATTCGTCGGCTCCGGGCTTTCTAAGAAGCAGGTCCCCGTAGATTTCCTGCTCAGTTAAGAGGAGTCCGGGCGGGACGCCCTGGAGAACGGAGGTTAGGCCTTCCTGATAAGAGCCGCCGGCTACCGTTACCTGAAAACAACGTCCAATGTGACAACCAATCATTTTTTGTTAATCTCCTAAAATTAGTCGTTGGTATTTCGTGAATAGGGATTAGTGAATAATCGTTAGAGTATAGATTCCCGCTTCCGCTGGAATGACATAACTAAGTAATATTCATTAACCTGTTAATTCCATATTTGCATTGATACCCTTCATCAATTCCACATAATTGGGAAACGTAACGCTGATTGCCTCGGCGGTATCAATGGTGCATTGAGCGTCTAAGTTCAAGCCCGCCAAGGACAATGCCATCACGATTCGGTGGTCGGCCCAGCCGTGCAGTTCAGCCGGTTTGGCTCTGCTGTGCCGTATTATAAGGCCGTCGGGTAATTCTTCAACATCCACGTCCAATTTTTTCAGCTCTTCGGCCATACATTTGATTCTGTCGGTCTCTTTGCTTCGTGCCTGGGGGACGTTCAGCAGTTTGGTTGAGCCTTCGGCAAAAGCGGCGGTAACGGCCATAGCGGGCAGCGCATCGGGAGTTTTGTTCATATCAAGCTCGGCGCCTTTGAGGTTTGCAGCTTTAACCGTTACTGAATTCGGGTCAATACTAATATCGGCCCCCATCGCTTTTAGGTAATCGACCACCGCTTTGTCCGGCTGACTATCTGCAAAATCCAGCCCAAGCAAGGTTACCTCCTCTGCGGACATAGCGGCGGCGCAAAGGAAAAACGTGGCACTGGAAAAGTCGGCAGGGATTGTGGCATCGAAGGCCTTATAGCTCTGATTGCCTTTGATTTTGAATTGGCGCATCTGTTGGTTGTTATATTTAATCTGCTGTTTATCGAGCCAGTCGAGTGTCATTTGCACATAACCCGGCTCATTGAGCAAAGTAACGTCTATCTGGGTATCTTTAGTGCCCAAAGGCGTGCATAGAAGCAGGCTGGACAGGTATTGACTGGTGGTTGCGGCGATTGCGGTTCTTCCGCCTGTCAGTTTGCCGGTTATCTCAACGGGGACCTTGCCGTTGTTTTTGAGACTTGTGCATTTTGCGCCGAGTTCACTGAGGGCGTCTATTAGCGGCCCGACAGGGCGGGTCTGGATTTGCTCATCACCGGTGAAGGTTGTGGTCCGGCCGGGCTGGGCCAGAGCGGCCGAGCCTATTGCGATACGCAGCGTTGTGCCGGAATTGCCGACGTCGATAATTTCAGACGGAGCGCTAATTTCGCCGCCTGTGCCGGTTACCTTCCAGAGTTTAGGGTCGGATGTGTCAATCCTGGCGCCTAACGCTCGGTAGCATGCCACCGCTGCCTGCGTGTCGCTTGAGTCCAAAGGATTACGAATGTGACTTTCACCGACTGCTAAAGAGGCGATTGCGACGGCACGTATAGTGTGCGATTTAGAGCCTGGAATTACGACCGTTCCTCTTAACCGTGATTTTCTTACAATCAATTTCATAGCAATCTCTTGATGAGCTAAAACCCATCCTACAAGCTCCGAACCATCCCCAAGCTGCGCTTGAGGCTGCCACCCGGCCAAAGTAGATATTGCAGAGTACTACAATCGTATTGCGTGTTGCACTTTTATCAGAAATTAAGGAGGATTGAAAGAATAATTTTAACCGCAGATTACGCAGGTTTAGGCACGGATTACCCAAATTTTGTGCTCGGCGAGGGTTGCAGCTTAGAAAGTTTTTAGACTAATAGTCAAATGACTATGACCGTTTAAGACATAGAACACGTTGATTCGGTAATGCAATAGTCAAATGACTATGACCGTTTAATACATAGAACACGTTGATTCGGTAATGCAATAGTCAAATGACTATGACCGTTTAATACATAGAACACATTGATTCGGTAATGCGATAGTCAAATGACTATTGTGCAATTGCCTCAAATTCCTATGGAGTCACTGCCCGGTTGTAGATGCGGACATCGTCAATCAGGCCGGACCAGAAGGTTCCTGGCTCCATAGCCTTGCCGGTGCCAATGTATAGACTGTTTTCTGAGGCTTCCAAATCAGGCTGCGCGTCTTGAGCCACGGCGATGTCATCAACGTAAAGCGTTCTTTGTGAGCCGTCCCATACAAGACCTATCCGGTGCCAGTTGCCATCGGTGATGAATGCTTGTGACAGCAATATGGTGGCGCCCCGGCCAGTACCCTTTAGCCCGATCATTAAGTTACCTCCTGACGAATCTGTGCAGAGCCAATTCGCACCACCAATTTGCGACAAAACAGCTTGTCCTGGAGCGCCTCCTTTAACCCAGACAAATACACTGAATGGGCCATCGGCTGGGTTTAAAACGAAGTCTGTCTCGACATAATCATCAATCCCATCTAATTCCAGAGCGCCGGCTATCTGGCCGCCAGCAGGCTGCCAGAGTGGTTCGCCAAAGAGCGTGCCATCGTTATCTCCGACACTATCCTTAGCTATGTCGCCTTCTGTCTCGTCCAGTTGCCAGTAAGCTATCAGAGTTGGGTCGTTCAATTCTACTACTTGTCCTAAAATAGCACAATCAATGATTGTTGGTGGCTCATAGTCTTCCCAAAACTCAATCGCGTTGGGGCCATTGCTTCCAACAATGCAGTTTCTGATTATCGGGGTTATATTACAGCACGAGATACTTACCTGCCCACCAGTTATGGTAAGCCCATCAAGTACATAGACTCTATCTCTATTGCCGGACAGAGTTAAAACCGAGCCTTGATAAAGATCCTCAATATTAATAACAGTAGATTCTACAACGGCCGGGTCATTGGGGTCTGTTGACCTGATTGTCAGATTTTTATCTATGAGAGAGACACTTTCGTGATACACTCCAGGATTGACTACTATCTCATTGCCATCATTTGCGTCATTTATGGCAAGCTGAATATTACTGTATGTCTGGCCCGTAGTCAGATTTTCGATTCCATAGTCGGCAGCGGCATATGATATAAGGTATAGAGCAACCGGCAAATTCTCCGTGCAGGTCGGTATTATTTGATTCTCCGGAAGTACGAATCCGCCCTGGCTAAATGTAACAGGCCGCAGTTCAATACCGAATGAATAAATACCAAGCTCTCCATAGCTCCAGTCTCCTGTGTCACCGCTGACCAAATATGTATCAGGCATATCCAACCAGTTCGTATAAGTTGCTCCGCTGGTATGGTATATTAATTCTATCATACTGGAAGTCATATCTCTAAACATAGGTCCGTCAGGTGGAGGTTCCCAAGTATACCCCCACGGATAATATATCGCTTGCCAAAAGCTGTGGTAGCTCATTAGAATACGAAAATCATATGTAAGAACAAGGTCTCTTACAGCCTGTGTCTCCGGTTCGGAAAAAGGGCTTGGACCTCGGTAGGTTATTGCTGACGTTGTTGCGGGTGCATCTACAGTGCCCCACATGGAATCGTAGTTTCTGTTCAAATCGACGCCAAACGTACCGTCGCCGTTGTCTCTCCTGTTTTTTCGCCACATCCGGTCGCCGGTACGGCTGTATTCATAGCCGTCCGGATTGACTACCGGTACTATCCATATTTCGCAGTTATCAACCAGATGTTTGACTTCTGCATCACCGTCGTAGTTATTGGCTAAATATTGCGCGATATAGAGCGGGACTTCTACAGATATCCACTCCCGGGCATGATGACAGCCCAAAAAAATTGCTCCAGGCTCATTCTCGTCATCGGAAGGATTGTCGCTGATTTTTACTGCCCAGATGTCTCGGCCTTCGTGAGTACCGCCTATAATATGAGTCTGAGCAACTCCTGAATCCTCGAGAGCTATCAGTTCGGTAATAACTTCATCGTGGGAATGATATTTAGAAGGTGTAGGCTCTGCAAAGAGAGAAATCTGTTCTTGTCTAATTTTTTCCGTATATTCATAAACATCCTCAGTGATTGTCTCAATAGTAAAGCCGCTTTCTTTGACCTGGTTTCTTTCATCGTCCGTTACCCTGATAATAAGACCATCCTGCTGAAACTCCCAAATATCGAGGCCCATATCTGCGAGTTTATTGATATCGTCCCGGTCCGCGACTTGAGCCTTTATCAATATGCATCTGTCGCTCGGAGTCTTTGCATAAGATACCGGCGATAAGACCCCAACAACTATACATATAAAAATGAGATTAATGAATTTTTTCTGAAACCATTTCATTTTACACCATCCTTTCGTCCCATTAGGGAAATATCAAAAGAAATCGCAGAAAACAACGCTGCTTTCTGGCTGGGTTAAATTTAAATTGGACAGTGAACGTCCTCGTAAATATACGAGCACAGTAAAAGACCATAGGGACAATAATAATGCAAAGCCAAATGTTCACTTTTTGTGCCTCCTCAAAGTCACCCAAACATATATAATCCAGAGAAGGGCGTCAAGAGAAAATATATTTTTTTGTATATTGTGTATCGCATATTGCATAGTTTTTGTCGGGTTTTAATTTTCTAATACCAATAGTAGCTTCTGGAAAAACCATACATTATCCTAAATGAGAGGGGCTGGATTCCTGCTTTCGCAGGAATGACAAGCATTAATCGAGGCTGTGGCAGAACAGTATGTTTTATTGGCAAATTAGTAAGAGCCTATTGCTACTCATTGCAGGTGGGGTCATAGAGATTTGTACATTTGAGCCAATTGTCGGCTAATATTATAAAATCCAGGAAGTCAACATAGCAATCGCCATTAAGGTCTGCTTTGAGTTTTGTCCGGCATTGGGATATTGTAAACGCCTTGTCGCTTGTGTCACTGGCGAGTTTATTGTTTAAATCACTAATACGAATGAGACACTCTTCTGAATTGGTTAGCGGAACGGGGTCCCACTCGTACCAGCCAGTATTCCGCGACTGGCCGAGCTCTTGCCAGGTTTGGCCATTATCGAGCGAATACTCGATTAACACATAGTTTGTTTGGGTGTCTTCAATTACTTTCCAGGTGATTGTATGGTTGCCTGCTGCTGTGAGATTCTCGCCGCCGTTTGGTGAGAGTACAATAGGTTTCGGAGTAATCGTGTAACTCCATACTTCATTAGGCTCATATATACCCGGAACAATCAAATTATTAGTGTGGCGTTCTATCCAGGTCAGAGTTACCTCAAGCTCATCAATCTCAATTAGGACGTAACCGTACCGTTCGGCGTGGTGCCATTGTTCCACAATATAGTCGCTGTTATTTCCATCGTAAGACGGCGACCAGGTATAAAGCGGCGCCCCGGCGGCTCCAATGATGTACTGGTGAATGTCGTTATTGGGATTACCATCACCATCATCGATGCATGCGTGGTCGTAGAAGTGGTCGTGGCCGCAAAAATATGTATGTCCGCCGGCATTTTTGATACTGGTCCAAAACGCATCACGTTGGGCAGGATAGTAGTCGAGGCAGTCGGAATGCAAAGCTCTAAAAGCAGGTTCGTGGCCGACGATGAAAATATGCGGTTTGGTGTTTGATGCCAGTTGAGCATTCAGCCACTCCTGGTTGACTTTATGGTGAAAATCATGCCTGATACCGGCATATTGGTCGAGCATGACAATAAAAGAATTTTTATGCGTAACAGAATACGTCATAGATTTCTCATCTGCAGGGCCGTTGTTGGGCAGCTTTAGTTTGGGATTAGAATCGCTGCCGAAGACGTTAATCCAGCGCAGCATGTTATTATCATTCGGGTCGGGGCTCGTACCGGGATAAGGATAGTGGCTCCATACATCACCAAGCTCGTGGTTACCCCGGCCGACATAGACGGTAATGCCGGCATCATAAACCGGTTCCATTATTTCTACCCAGGTTCTGAGATAAGATTCGAATTCGTCTGGGGCGATTGCCTGGTATCCGGAAACCAGGTCGCCGGGAAACAGGACAAGATCGACACCCTGGCTTTTTATCTCGATAACAAGCTCACTGAGGATAAACGGATTGATTCCATAGAAGTTACCCCGGCTGTCGCAGGTAACGATGAATTTCCAGGGCTCCTGAGCAAAAGCTGTCGGAGAAAGAGCCGTTAGAAAAATAACGGCAAGAACAAAATTCATTGGAATTGTCTTTTTGATTCCCCATTCCTCCATAAAAAACACATTCGTTTCGGTGTTGAATGTGATTGTCTGTTACGCGCAAGTTATTCGGAGCTATCTTCTTACTTCTTATTTTGTGTACCAATCGGCCTTGCGATTATTTTGCTCTATAAGGATTTTGAAATCGTTGATGTCGATTGTACCGTCAGCATTGATGTCACCGAGTAGATAACTTTCCGGTGATTTTTTGCTGTTTAAGATGTTGTTGAGCAGAATAGTAAAGTCTGATTCGTTAACAACGCCATCGGCATTGAGGTCGTACCAAAAGATACTGTCCCTTTCTTGTTTATCGCTGATGTTCCAGGCCAGGCCGTAGCGCTGGATTAGGGCTATTTCTCTTGGGTCGTCAGTATCGTTCATGGACAGAACAATTTCGTAGTTGGTATAGTTGGGGTCTGCAGGGACGTAAATGTGCTCAACATTGTCAACATTGCTGTCGCTGTAATCGAGCAGATAATCGTTGCTGGAGTTATCTGGGTCAACAGCCCAGAGTTCGAGGCGGAGATTGCTGTCTCTTTCAGGGGCCGATTCAAAAGGATATGTGCTTTTGTAGTGTTTGTTCCAGATGACTGTGGCGGTAATAAATTTATCGGCTGGTTCGGTTAGGGTGATTTTGTACACATTCTGGAGCCTCTGGGTATTATCGAGCTGGTTTAAGTCCCAGCCGGTTGTTGGAATGTCACCGGGCTTAATTGGCCCGGCGATTAAATGATTGTAGGCCCCGACTGCGTTTAACATACCTGTCCCCTGAATGTAGTCCAGAGGAGCGAAGTGGTCATCGTCGGTTTGGAGCAGACCCTTGTGCCAGTAGGGCAGCTTGACTGCGGAATTTAGCAAAATTGCTTTGATTACGCAATTTCCGCCTTCGGGTGAGATAGCCGGACTTAAGGTCGGTTCCTGTTTGGCTTTTTGAACGAGAAGGCCGATCGTTCCTGCGACTATCGGGGTCGAGAAGCTCGACCAGTTACCGGTTGGCTCGTAGCTGTTTGGTTTGTCATCGTTTGCAGCCAAGCAATTGCCGGGAGCGACGATGTCGGGTTTGCAACGCGCATCGCCTGTCGGGCCGAAAGTCGAATGCTCCGGATAGGCCAAGGCAAAATGTTCCAGGTTGGTTGTAAGGTCTTCGGTTTTTACCGAGTCGATTACACCAACACCGATGGTGTTTGAACCGGCGCCCGGATACAGAACAGGGTCATGAGCATCGTTGCCGTTACCTATGGCAGCGACGATAATAAGGCCGTAGTGCTCAGCCAATGATTCAATACCATTTGTCCACCAGTCTTCAAATTGAATGCCGTTACCGATTGTTATAATATCCGCATCCGGTGGTGAGTGCTCGAATACATAATTGGTTAAGAAATGCCAGAATTCGTAGATATCAGCCTGGGCCTGCGGTGCTGCGCCTTGATAGTAAAATTGTCCTATTTGCGGATAAAAAGCGTCGGGGTACTCGCCGAGTAGTATAGAGCAGATGGCTGTCGAATGAGGTGAAATGCCTGCGGGCGGTTGTCCCTGGTCGTAAAAGCTGAGACTACCGGCTTTGAAGCAGTTATGTTCGATACCGGGTCGGTAATCGTTTTGCGGCTCATCGTCGATATATGTAATGCTGCGGCTGATAACAGCGAATTTTACACCGTCGCCTGTCAGATTAGGTTCTATTCGTCGTAAGGCGTAAATTCCGGCATATTCTAATCCCTGCGGCTGGAGAGTTTTGGTGTTCTGTGGCTCCTGGGCTCTGGCGGTAGTGCCGGCGCTTAACAATGCTGCCGTGCATGTTATCAGGCTCAACACAAATGTTTTTTTAGCTGTTTGTATCACTTCATAACTCCGGAGGGGGCGCAAAAAAACCAGCAGGAACAAGGTTGCTCCCCCGATAAGCCGACCTCCTTAGCTGGTACTTTTCTGTCCGTAAATTCTTAATACTATGATACCATAAAACGCCATTGTTTTCAAGTAAATTATCCGGCAGATTCCTGTAATAATGTGGTTTTTAGTGTTAAAAGGTTGGTTTTTGAAAACTTCTTGAGAAATCTTGCCTTTATTAGCTGCAGTTGCTATACTCAATCCAATATTCAGAGTGTTTTGTTATTATTTGGTTTGCTGCCTGCACCTGTGGTTGCCTGCACAGGTTACGCAGGCACAGGTGCAATTATGAAGGTAATTTTGGATTCCGGACAAATTGAGAAGATTCTCAAGGATTTGGCAGGTCGCATTCTTTCTGAGACCCCGGCTGAGATGGATATTGCAGTAATCGGTATTCGCAGCAGGGGGGAGGTCCTTGCCCAGAGATTATCGGGCCGATTGTCACGGCAGCTCGGCAAAGATGTTCCGTGTGGCACTCTGGATATAACACTTTACCGTGACGATTTGAATTCGCCGCAGGGCACTGCCCAGCCGCTGGTTCGCACCACGGAAATCGGATTCGATATAGATGATAAAATCATTATTTTGGTTGATGATGTTCTGTATACCGGCCGTTCAGCGCGGGCAGCGATGGATGCCCTCATAGATTTGGGCAGGCCCAGGGCGATAAGGTTAGCGGTCCTCGTTGACCGCCTCGGCAGGGAGTTACCGATACAGGCTGATTACGCCGGTTACAAAGCAGATGCCGCACCCGGTAAATTAGTCCAGGTCAACCTTGTCGAATCGGATGGGAAAGACGAAGTTGTCATCGAGTAAGAGTTAAGACGAATTATGAATATTGAATATCGAATTTAGAATAACGAAGCTATGGAAAGCCCGAAGCACGAAATTCGAAATACGAAACAAATTCAAATGATAAAAAAAATCCAAAATTCAAAACGTTTTGGTCATTTTATAATTTGAATCCTTCGACATTGCTCAGGACAGGTTTCGATATTGTTTCGGATTTTGATATTCGAATTTTGGATTTAGGAACATTTTGTTTTGAATTTCGATATTAGGATTTCGGGTTTATACGAAACTATGGCGTTAAAAAGAAAAAGTAAACAATTCAAGTGGCATCGCAAACATTTGCTCGGTTTGCGGGAGCTTAGTGCCGAAGAGATTACGTACATTCTTGACACAGCAAAAGGTTTTGAGCAAATAAGCACCCGGTCGGTCAAAAAGGCCCCGCCTTTGCGCGGTAAGGTTGTAGTGAACTTGTTTTTTGAGGACAGCACCCGGACGCGAAACAGCTTTGCCTTGGCCGCGAATCGATTGAGCGCTGATATTATCGAATTTACCAAGAAGACCAGCTCCGTCAGTAAAGGCGAGACCTTTTTGGATACGGCCAGGAATCTGGAAGCAATGGGGATTGATATTGTAGTGATTCGGCACGGAGCCGGCGGTGTGCCGAAGTTTCTGAGCAGGAATATCAACGCCTGCGTGGTCAATGCCGGTGACGGCTTCTGTGAGCATCCAACACAGGGACTACTGGATGTTTATACCATTCGCAAAATAAAAGGCACTCTTGAAGGTTTGAAGATAGCGATAGTCGGCGATATAGCGCACTCTCGCGTTGCCCGCAGCGATATGTGGGCGATGACAAAACTCGGCGCCGAGGTAATATTTGTTGGCCCGCCGACACTTATGCCGACACAGGTAGAAAGATTGCCGGTTAAAGTTAGCTATAGCCTTGATGAGGTTATCGAAAAGGTCGATGTGATAAATATGCTTCGGATTCAGTTTGAGCGGCTCGGCGGCAATCCATTTCCTTCGATACGGGAATACTCGCATTATTTCGGACTGACTGTCGAGCGTATGAAAAGGGCCAAGCCTGATATTTTGGTTATGCACCCCGGGCCGATTAACAGAGGGCTGGAGATGGAAAGTGAAGTAGCCGACGGCCGGAACAGTGTTATCTTAGAGCAGGTAACCAACGGTCTGGCTGTGAGGATGGCGGTGCTGTTCCTCGTCAATCAAGCAGCAGCAGAAAAACTCAAGGATTAAAACGAAAAATGCAAAAGCGGGTACCATTATCAGCAGTTTTAATTTTCATCGTAGTCCAGATATGTTTCGCTGAAAGCTCGTTACTTTCCAAGTCTGATGCCGGGACGATTACGGGCAAGGTAATTGACGCTAAAGACAAGCCTGTAACCGGAGTGGTTGTAATTCTGTGTGAACAGAGCAGCGGTATTCCTGTCTGTAAGGAGACATTTCGATTATTTACGGATGCGTTCTTAACGAAAGAAGGTAACCAGCAGAAAGAGATTTATTTTATGGTTACCGATGACTTGGGTTGTTTCTCTTTTGAAAAGGTGCCGGTGGGCGAGTACCGTTTGGTTGCCCAGTCCTGGAAGGATGTTGAAGAATTTAAGGGCATCTTTGAAAAAAATGGAAAGGAGATACAACTGCACGGCATTGCTGAGCATGTTCGTGTTTCTGCTGAAAATTCGCCTAATATTGTGCTTCGTCCGTTGGGTATCGGCGTTTTGCAGATAAATGAGGATGCCCCGAATGATGAGACTCTGCTTGTTATCAGTAGCTCGCCTACACGTGCTGACCCGATTCTGGGTTTTGCCGGTTGGGGCGGTGCATTTATGCAAAATATGATAGGCGGCAACCGAATGCCGAAAGGCAAGACAACTATGTATGGTCTGCCGGAGGGCAAAGTTTATTTGGCTATGTTTGCTGCTGACAGCGTCCCCGGCTGGACGGAAGGACAAGCTGAGATAAAGCCGAATACGACGACTGTTGTTGGTTATATTCCCTTTGTCAATAGTTGGTCAAACAGCCGACACGAGCCGCCTGAGCATCTTGTGCCGGTTTTTGAAGAAGTTAAACAACTGATTTCACAAAAGGATAACTTCATCTTTAATCTTTACCAGAACTCTGGCGTACAAATAGATCGCTCGAAGGGGATGTGGGGATTTATGGGACAGCTTGGGCCACATCTGGCAAAAGAGGTTGAATTGCCCAGCGGAAGCAAAGCAACGTTTGGCGAAGTGATGGCGGCTGCTCAGTACGTTCAGCTTCAACGGACAATGGAACGGAAGAAAGAACAATGGGAAAAACGTGATGAGGCGATGAAAAAGTTTTCCGACAGGCGAGCAGCTAAAAAAGCAATAGCTCAGAAAGAACAAGTAAGGATTCGAGAAACGGTTGACACTTCATCGCCATCTTCTTTTTTCCCAGATGATGTTCAGGCAGGTGAGGAACTTGACGAATTGTGGGCAGTGAAAAATCACGCTTTTAATACGGTATCCAGTGAGGAAATACTTGAAATTGTCCGCAAAGGCTTTCGCAGAACATCTGCGAAGAAAGACGATATAATCAGAACGATTGGGAGTAAATTTATCTGGAACAAGAGGCCCTCTGTACAGAGTGCTGTAGATATTCTTTACTGTGCAAGCTTTGAACCTGATGTGAAGTACAACGCTTTTTATTACGGTCTTACGGTTGCTAATCCCAAGTCGCCGGAAGTGTTGGAGCGTCTTGTTGAGCTTGCTATGCAAGGTTATGGGGTTGGTCGGATTGCATGGGGAATATTAGTAGTGCAGACCCAACGAGAGGAATTCGTTAATTTACTTAAGCCTTACCTGAATAGTAATGACTCTACAGAAAGACAACAGGCACAGAATGTTATGAGGGTGATTGAGGGTAAAAGCAGTGGTGTCTATAGTACAGGTGTAGGTGAGACAAATCCGGAAGATATTGAAAAAGTTAAAAAAGATTTCGGAGATAAACTGGGACAAATAAAACAAATCCTTTTAACAGGTACAAGTTCATTGAGACTTATGGAGCTTGAACGTATTTGCTCAGTTAATACTTGTATGTTGTTTGATGATACGTTTATTTCTGGAATTCAGGCTTGCGCTCAAGATAAGAACCCCAAGGTGCGAATTAAAGCCGCCGAGGTTGCCGGATATTACTGGATATGGGGTGATACAATAACGAATCCCAAAATCACCCGATTGCTTATCCATCTGTCAGAAGATGAAGTTCAGGAAGTACGATTTGCAACAGTTGAAAAGGGTCTTTTTAATATTCCCAATAAAACCAAAGATGTTATCAAACGGATTATAGATATAACTTTGACTGAGAAGAAAGAAATACCTGAGAAATTATATCTCAGAATACAGTATGTGTTACGCGTAAATGGCGATATAACTCGAACAATACTACAAGAATATCTTAATGAAGGTGAATATGGTCGGGGAATAATTGCCAGATTATATCGTGATGCTCTGAGGTCGGAGCCCCCTATCGTTGAGAAAAAGTAATCATAATCGGGTTCGATAAGGATAAAAGTGGAAAGATGATAATAGATTGGCGCGGGATATAAGGTTTTTCCTTATTGTACAAAATTATGACAAGTTTAGGTTGAAACACATATTGAGTAGTGATAAAGATGGATTCCCTCTTCAACGGGAATTGCAGAACAATGAATTCCGGACTTTTAATCAAAAATGGTCGGGTCATAGACCCTGCGAACGGCGTCGATAAAAAATGCGATGTGCTTATCGTCGATGAGAAAATCGCAGAGATCGGAGAAAAGACTCAAGACCCAAGACTCAAGACCCAAGACTGTAAGGTCATCGATGCGGTCGGTAAATTAGTTGTGCCGGGTCTGATTGATATTCACGTTCACTTTCGTGAGCCGGGCGATGAAGAAGAAGAAACAATAGCAAGCGGCTCAGAAGCGGCGGTGGCGGCGGGCTTTACTTCAGTTGTCTGTATGCCGAATACCAATCCTGTCATAGAAAATGAAACCGATGTCGAATACATCCATAGAAAGGGCAGACAGAGACGGAAAACTCATGTTTACACGATGGGGGCCATCACGAAAGGACTGCAGGGTGTTGAGCTTGCGGAGATGGGATTTATGGCTGACGCCGGGGCCATTGGTTTTACCGATGACGGCAGGGGGGTGCAGGACCCTGCGGTTATGCTGCGGGCTTTGAAATATGCGGCTATGTTCGATGTGGTTGTGGCTCAGCATTGTCAGGATGACGGTTTTGCCGGCAATGGCGTGATGAACTCCGGTTACTATTCGACGATATTGGGTCTGCCGGGATTGGACCCATTGGCTGAAGAGGCGATGCTGTGGCGGGATATTCAGCTTATCAAAAAGATCCGCCCCGGGCGGATTCGTTATCATGCCCAGCACATATCTACTGCGGGAGCGATAGATCTGATAAGGGCTGCGAAGGAAGATTCTCTGCCGATTACCTGCGAGGTAACGCCGCATCATTTGCTTTTGACTGAGGAGTGCTGCGCCGAATACGACACCAACTATAAGGTGAATCCCCCTTTACGGACGGAAAAAGATATTGAGGCTCTAAAGCGGGCGATTGCCGATGGGCTGGTTGATGCTTTGGCAACGGACCACGCCCCGCATCTGCAAAGCGAAAAGGAGCTGGAGTTTTTAGCTGCTCCTTTCGGTATAGCATCCCTGGAATGTGCTTTGGGTCTTTATGTCAAGGCTCTTATTAAGCCTGGTGTTCTGGGCTGGCCCGGCTTGATTAGCTTGATGACTGAAAGGCCGGCGAAGATAATTGGTGTTGACAAGGGCACACTTGGGGTAGGCAAACAGGCCGACGTTACTATTATCGACCCGAACGCAGAGTATGAAATTGATGTAAGTACATTCCGTTCCAAGAGCAGAAACTGTCCATATCACGGCTGGAAGGTCAAAGGCAAGGTCGAAAAAACAATCGTCGGCGGCGAGATAAGATATGAGCAATGACACAGTCAGTCATAATCAGGAATTTTTTGATAAACTGAAAATCGACATACTTGTAAAAAAATACGAAATCCTACGAACCGAGTTGCTTCAGCGAATCAACCGACGGTTTACTTGTATTGGCCTAACTGGTGCTGTAGTGGTCTATGGGTTTTTCAAGGTCGAGAAGTATACTATCGTAAGTATTTTAATTCTAATCATAGCGTTTTCTATCCTGGGAGTTATCTGGTTTCACTTTGGGCGGCGGATACATCAATTCTCATTAAGAATTGCAGAGATTGAACAACGCATAAACTGCCTTGTTGGCGATGAGTTGCTCGTTTGGGAGACAAGACGACGAAATAAGCTTTTCCATAAGATTCACCGATGAATAGTCAAAAATATAAAAAAATATGAATGATTTTTTATATCAATGGTATAGTATCTTTTAACATGAACCGTGAAGAATTATTAGAAAAGGTTAAACAAGCTATCCGCGAAATAGAGCCAAAGGCTGAAATCATTCTTTATGGGTCTCGCTCCCGCCATGATTCAAGTGAACAGTCAGATTGGGATTTCCTTATTTTACTTGATGGCCAACTTGATGACGAGCGTATTAACAGAATTCGTCACCGCCTCTATGAAATTGAATGGGTGTGTGATGAAGTCCTCTGCTCCATTATATGTAACCGCGAGGAATGGAATAGTCCTCTCTGGAGAAGTATGCCGTTTCATCAAAATGTCGAGCTTGATGGAATTGTATTATGACAAAAGCAAACGAACAGTTAGTATTATACCGCCTACAGAGGGCACGCGGAACACTCGAAGATGCACGTATTTTAGCACAGGCCCAACGTTGGAACCCCTGCGTCAACCGGCTTTATTATGCCTGCTTCTACGCTGTCTCGGCTCTTCTCATCCAGGAGGGTTTGTCCTCCTCTAAACATGCAGGAATACGGAGTCTCTTTAATCGCCATTGTGTCAAGGCAGGAAAAGTTTCTAAAGAAAAGGCTAAAATTTTTAATGACCTTTTTGAGCGGCGTCAAGAAGGCGACTATATGGATTTTATAAGTTTTGGGAATCACAAGTTCGACCCTTGATTCCTGAAGCCGAAGCGTTTGTTGAAAGCATCGCCGCTCTCATAGAAAAGTGCAAAGAATGATTTGCTCTAAACGACCCGTGAGATGATTATTATTGATGGTCACAATCTGCTGCGGTCGATTCAAAAAATGTTTGAAGATTTTCAGTCAATCAGCGATGTTCAATTATGTTACGTTATAGGCAGATATTTGAAGCTGACCGGCCAGAAGGGCGAAATTATTTTTGATGGAACCGGCCCCCGAGACAAAAGCGGATTTGATAATATAAGCAATCTGGAGGTTTTTTTTGCCGGCTTAGGTACGGACGCCGACACGGTAATCGAGGATAAAATAGGTGCAAATACAGCGCCGAGAAGATTAACGATTGTCAGCAGCGACCGAAGATTGCGAAAAGCGGCCCGGGCCAGAAAAGCAATATCAGTAAAGTCGGAGATTTTCTGGAATAATATCCAGAAACAATTAAGCCGGAAAAAAACAATCAAAGAACCCACGGCAAAACGGCAGGGATTAACTGACGGCGAAACCAAACAATGGCTTGAGTTTTTCGGTCTTGAGCAATGAATAGTCGTAGAGCGTGGAATATAAAATGTGTCCCGAATAGAATATTTGATACGAAACAATGTGTGGCGAATCCAGGATGACCGATAAAGCACTCCTTTTAGCCTTTTTGCTCTTTTGATGCTATCAGACAGTGGTATCAGAGTAAAACAAAATCCCTCGATAAGCTGGAGCTTTCTGTCCCAGAATCGAGGGATTTTGTTACACGAGGTCTTTTATCTTCTTAACAATTTATATTGAATCTCTGAATTCTCCGGCAAAATCACACTCTTTGTTGTCTATTATCACTTTATTAATAGTGAACGTGACGGTTCGTCTTCTATCTATCAAATAAGTCTCGAAGCTGGTTCTGCCGTTTCCATCTGTTCGGCCGGAAACATTTCCGGTATAATTTCCACTCCAGGTTCCCTGTATGGTCGCTCCGCCGATAGGTTGTCCGGAAGGTTTATTCTGTGTAACCGTAATCACTGCCGTTGCTGCTTCCCAATTACCGAAGACAGTCTTCCTCGACATGCCAATATTGATGTGTATCGGTGGAGTGCTCAATTGGATGTAATCGGTCTTGGTTTCAGTATCTGTGCCGCCCATGCCTGTTGCTGTTAAACTGACTGTGTAACTACCGATGTTTCTGTGCATGTACGTGTGAGCTGGATTCAGTTCAGTTGAAGTTGTTCCATCACCGAAGTTCCACGACCGGCTCTGGATATATCCAGAGGAGGTATCAGTGAATTGCACAACCAGAGGGCCGTCGCCGGTTCTCGGTTTTCCCATAAAGTCGGCCACGGGTACCGAAGGCATCGTCAGAGTCACGTAGTTCTGCTTGGTTTCGGTATCCGAACCGGCTGGACCTATTACCTTCAAGGTTACAGTGTATGTACCAGGATTTGTATACCTGTGAGCCGGATTTCTCTCGGTTGATGTTTTTCCGTCCCCGAAGCCCCACAACCAGGTTGTGATGCCTCCGTAATCTGCGGATTCCATTGAACCAAGTAACATACCATTCCCGCGGCTGATACAGGTTGCACTACAGGAGGATTTATCAATGAATTGCACGGTCATGGGGGTATTATTCTGAATCGGTTCTTTTTCAAAGTCCGCTACAGGAATTGAAGGTAAAAAGCCCTGGATAAAGCTATCTTTTGTTGTAGTTTTCGAGCCACTTGGACCTGTTACTGTTAAGCTTACGTTGTAAGAAGAATAGCCATTAAATACATGAACAGGATTCTTATCGATAGATGTAGTTCCATCACCAAAATCCCATAACCAACTGGTGATATTTCCGGTGGACTGGTCGGTGAATCGTACGGTCAGCGGCTTAGGACCGATTTTCGGTTCTGCTGTAAAGTTTGCTGTAAGAGGCATAGTCGGCCCTGGTCCTGGTCCTGGCCCTGGTTCGGGTCCTGGCCCTGGAGAGGGTTTCTGTTGAAGAGCAGCAAAAGCATTTACTATCCCCCAGCCGTATTCTACGTCCCAGCCTGCCATTCCCTTATCCTCTGCGGTGAATTCTAAAGCCTCTCTGACTCCATCGGGTGTGTTGGCAATTCCATTGGCTATAAGCAAGGCTGCAACTCCGGAGACATGCGCGGCAGCCATTGAAGTTCCCTCCATATAGCAGTAACCCCAGAATATTTCGCTGGTACCGTTTTTCTGATAGGTCTGCTGTAAAATCCCATCACTATAGCCATCTCCGTTCTGGTCAACATTAAGGTCACCGCCCGGAGCTACTAAATCCAGACTTAGTCCGTAGTTGGAGTAATATGTTAAAGTTTCGTCGTAACGGGTGGCGCCGACAGCAATAACATAATCATCATAGGCGGCAGGGTAACACACACCTCCTACGCCGTCATTACCTGCAGCGGCTATTACCGTTGCGCCGTAATTGTAAGCATAAGCTACCGCATTCTCTAAAGTTTTTGAGGGCTCAGAACCTCCCAGGCCCAGGTTAATCACGTGTGCGCCATTGTTTGTTGCCCAGACAATACCTTCTGCAATATCAGCATAAGTTCCAACTCCCCTGCTGTTCAATACCTTTACGGGCATTAAAGAGGCATTATAAGCTATACCGGCTACTCCGATTTCGTTATAAGTACTTTGAGCGATAATACCTGCTATATGAGTTCCGTGCCCGGGATTTGAATCATCATCAGGGTATCGATCTCGGTTAACAAAGTCATAACCGTTCACAAAGTCCGTTTCATCTAAATCTGGAGCTCGCTGGTAGAACCGTGTGGGCCCTGTGGGATCTTGTTCGTAGCGAGATTTAGCGGTGACACCCGTGTCAAGAATTGCCACGATTACTCCTGAGCCGGTAGAGAGACTCCAGGCTGATTGCATTTGAATACCGCCGTAGGTTTGATTATATAGGTGCCACTGAAGGTAATATAGGTCATCATTTGGGCGCGCCATGGCATAAGCAATGTAGTTTGCCTCAGCATACTCGACGCTGGCGTTTGCCTGATAAATATCAACCATTTCGTCGACTATACTATCGCTTGGAATCCTTATTATTTTGAAACCGGCGGGTGAACTGGTGTAGATAGTATAAGCGCCTTGAACTGCATTTAAAGCGGATATCTCCGTCTCCGAAATGTTGGGCTTGAATTTGACGATGATCTCACCCGGAACGTACTTCTGGCCTACTCTGGGCAGACCCTCTTCAAAAATTTGGTTCCCGGCTACACTGTTCTGAGTAAAGACTGAAACAAGCAAAAGTAAGACTAGCGCACTTGAGCATAGCTTTTTCATCGCTCACTCCTCCCAAAAATGAATTTTTCTTAACAATCTTATATAGAAATACCGCAATGTTTTCTTGAATAATATTATAGCCGAATTTCTCGAATAAAGCAAGAGAATTTTATAAAAATTGTCGGTTGAGCAATTTTCGACGGTGTTTGCCAGCCCCCACTTTTCGTCAAATTGCAAAGCGGACCTTCTTTGTGTGATTCCCATTAAATCTTGCCGGAATTTTATATTGCTTAATTCAGCGCAAAGGTGTATAAGGATGTCTTTCGGGTGTGCCGAGTACTGGGCACCAGACCGATATTATTTATTTTCTTTTGCCTGTACACGGCAGATTACCGGGCTGTGTGGAAAGCCCCGTAGGGTGCTTAGATAACCTGCTGAGAGGGGCGTTATTGAGCTAACTTGTTTATGGTTCTTACTTTACAGAAATGGAGAAACTATGAAGAAACGCAAAATGGTTACGATTGACGGTAATACGGCGGCGGCCTACGTGGCCCACGCTACAAACGAAGTTATTGCAATATATCCCATTACTCCAAGCTCATCTATGGGCGAGCTCGCTGATGAGAGGACAGCCAAAGGCCAGCCCAATATCTGGGGCACGGTTCCTTCGGTTACAGAGATGCAGTCAGAAGGTGGTGCAGCCGCAGCCGTGCACGGTGCATTGGCAACTGGTGCCTTAACAACAACATTTACGGCCTCACAGGGGCTTTTGCTAATGATTCCCAGTATGTATAAAATCGCAGGCGAACTGCTGCCTACCGTTTTTCACATCTCAGCTCGTTCATTGGCCTGTCAGGCACTTTCGATATTCGGCGACCATTCTGATGTGATGACCTGTCGGGAGACCGGCTTTGCAATGCTATGTTCTGGCAGCATTCAGGAGGTTATGGATTTAGCACTAATAGCTCAACAGGCGACCTTGGCCTCGCAGATACCTTTCCTGCATTTCTTTGACGGCTTTAGAATCAGCCATGAGGTTCAGAAGGTTGAGGAATTAACATTCGATGATATGCGAGCGATAATCGATGACGAATTAGTTGCCCGGCATAAAGCCAGGGCGCTTACACCTGACCGGCCAATGATTTCCGGCACAGCGCAAAACCCGGATGTGTACTTCCAGGGCAGAGAGACGGTGAACAAATATTATTTAGCTGCGCCGAAGATTGTTCAGGATACAATGGATAAGTTCGCTGACCTGATAGGAAGGCGATATAATTTGTTCGATTATGTCGGAGCGGCGGATGCCGAGAAGGTTATTATTATGATGGGCTCAGGCGCCGAAACAGCTCACGAGACAGTTGAATACTTGGCCTCTAAAGGCGAAGAAGTAGGCCTGGTAAAAGTGCGACTCTATCGGCCGTTCAGCACCGAGTATTTTATAGCCGCCTTGCCTAAAACCGTCAAAAAAATAGCAGTATTGGACAGAACGAAGGAGCCTGGTTCTATCGGTGAGCCATTATACCTGGACGTTCGCACTGCTATTGGTGAAGCTATGTATGCCGGTAGAACAGCTTTCAAGAAATATCCACTTATTGTCGGCGGACGATACGGACTGGGCTCAAAGGATTTTACCCCTGCTATGGTGAAGGCTGTTTTTGATAATCTCGATGCTGCAAAGCCCAAAAATGGTTTTACAGTGGGTATTATTGACGATGTAACGAATACCAGCCTTGAGGTTGATGAATCTTTTGAGATTGCCGGAAGACGACTTTTATCTGGGATGTTTTATGGACTTGGTGCGGACGGAACAGTGGGTGCGAATAAAAACTCTATAAAGATTATCGGTGAGCTAACGGATAATTACGCCCAGGCTTACTTTGTGTACGATTCCAGAAAAGCCGGTGCAATGACCACGTCACATCTGCGGTTTGGCGAGCAGCTTATCCAAAGGCCTTACCTTGTAAGCAAAGCTGATTTTATTGCGTGTCATAATCCAAGTTTTCTGGAAAAATATGATATGCTATCCGCTGCGCGTCAAGGAGGGACCTTTCTGCTGACCAGTAGCCACGGCAAGGACGAGGTGTGGGACACTTTGCCGCAGGAGGTGCAGAAACAGATAATTGACAAGAATCTGAAGTTTTATGTTATTGATGCGATTGGGCTTGCTGCCGAGCTCGGCTTAGGTGCGCGAATCAACGTGATTATGCAAACCGCCTTTTTCAAAATCAGCAATATTATTCCAATTGACACGGCTGTCGAAGCTATCAAAGATTCCATCCAAAAGACTTACGGCAGGAAGGGCCAGAAAGTTGTTGAAATGAACTATGCAGCCGTGGACGGCGCCCTTGATAAAGTCTATGAAGTTACCTTTCCGGACAAGGTAACCAGTAAGATAAAGATGCGGCCGGCTGTTCCGGAAGATGCTCCTGATTTTGTCAAGGAGGTTACCGCAGAACTTATAGCACTTCGTGGTGATAAGCTGCCCGTGAGCAAGATGCCGGTTGACGGCAAGTTTCCGACCGGCACGACGAAATTTGAAAAGCGCAATGTTGCTATTAATATTCCGATGTGGGAGCCTGAAACTTGCATTCAGTGCGGGACATGCTCTTTGCTTTGTCCGCACGCAGCTATAAGAATTAAGGCTTACGACGCGAAGTATCTCAAAGATGCCCCGTCAACATTCAAGAGTGCCGATGCCAAAGGTAGGGAATTTGCCGGTCTGAAATTTACGGTTCAGGTGGCTCCGGAGGACTGCACCGGTTGTGGTGCATGTGTTATGGCCTGTCCTGCACAGGAGAAAGACAAGGACAAAAAACCCACAGGCCGAAAGGCAATCAACATGACACTGCAGGAACCTCTTCGCGCCATTGAGCGTGAAAATTATGAATATTTCCTGGCGATTCCGAATACCGACCGCAATCTCTTCAAAGCCGCTTCCGTTAAAGGCAGCCAATTGATAGAGCCTTTATTTGAATATTCCGGCGCCTGCGCCGGTTGCGGAGAGACGGCTTATGTTAAACTGTTGACACAATTATTCGGAGACAGGGCGTATATTGGGAATGCAACCGGCTGCTCGTCGATTTACGGCGGCAACCTGCCCACGACACCTTATACAAAGAGGTCGGACGGCAGGGGGCCGACATGGAGTAATAGTCTGTTCGAGGACACCGCTGAGTTTGCGATGGGTATGCGATTGACCGTTGACAAATTTAAAGAACGTGCCCTTACGCTGTTGGACAAAGCAGCAGAGAAGGGCTGTATTGATGCGAACCTGGCGGGAGAAATCCGGACGGTCACATTGGCGGATGACCCGGCCCAGGATGCTATTGAACAGCAGCGAGCTCGGGTGGATAAACTCAAAGAGCAATGCAAAAAGAGTGACTGCGCAGATTGTAAGCAGCTAATGGGCATTGCCGATTATCTTGTGCGCAAATCCGTTTGGGGTCTTGGCGGTGACGGATGGGCTTATGATATCGGATATGGCGGACTGGATCACGTTCTGGCCAGCGGTAACAATGTCAATCTGCTTGTTCTGGATACGGAAGTATATTCGAATACCGGCGGGCAGATGTCCAAATCTACACCAAGGGCGGCGGTCGCCAAATTTGCCGCAGGGGGAAAGCCTACGCCCAAGAAAGACCTCGGACTTCTGGCTATGACCTATGGAAACATTTATGTTGCCAAGGTGGCATTGGGTGCAAATACCAATCAGACGGTAAAGGCCTTTGTCGAGGCTGAAGCCTATCCGGGACCTTCTCTTATAATTGCTTATGCCCACTGTATCGCCCACGGAATCAATATGACCGCGGGCTACCAGGAGCAGAAAAAGGCCGTTGCCTGTGGTCATTGGCCGTTATATAGATTCGACCCACAGCTTAAAGAGCAGGGCAAAAATCCGCTACAGCTCGATTCGAAGGCTCCTACGCTTGATTTCGAAGAGTACGCTTACGGCGAAAATCGTTATCGAACGCTAAAGCAATCCAAGCCGGAGGTGGCGGCGGCTTTAATAAAACTTGCGGCTGCTGACGCTACCCAAAGGTATGCTTTGATGGAGCAGCTTGCAAGTTTGAAGTGCGATGTGAAAAATGAGACGTAAAATCTAAATCCAAAATAGGAAATAGGAGGCTAAGATGAGAACTCAGAAGTCGGAAGTCAGAAGTCAGAAGTCGGAAATCAGAAATCAGAAGTCAGAAGTCGGAAGTCAGATTATCTGTCCTCTGCCCTCTGTCTTCTGCCCTCTGTCCTCTGTCCTTATGTTGGTTCTTGTGGCCGCTTTCATCTTCACAGGATGTCAGCGGAAACAGGCCGAAGATGTAGCAGAGGTGTTAGTTTCTGGGCCGGACCTTGAAACGATTTCTGTTCCGCCTGATTATGTGGTTAGAGCGATTGAAGCAGCCGGCGGATGGAACGCCTGGACGGGAATGAAAGAGCTGCAGCTTGGTTGTGTAGTTACTTTTTACCAGCCGGATGGCAGTTTTTACCTGACTGAACAGCATCACGTGGTTTATCCCTGGTCGAATTCTATCCAGATTTCAGCCCGGGAGCCGCAGGGCAGGTTTGTCTGGCAGTTATCGAATGGTAAATTCGATGTATTGCAGGACAGCGGGCAAAGTCATGCCTTGCCGGTTGTAATAGGCAGCAGCCAATTTGCGGAAATGATATTGAGTATTATCACGATACCGGCACGTTTTTTAGATGAGTCGGCTGGGTTTAGCAAAGAGGCCACGGCGCTAAAAATCCAGGGGCAATGGTATTACCCAATTACCAGGCGAAGCAGGCCAATTGCCGGGGCTGAACTCGAACCCGCTCGTCCTTTGTCTAAAGCGGTTTTCTATCAGGACCGTGACAGCTCATTAGTCGATATGATTTTGTTTGACTATATGAGTGGAGATGATTTTTTAGCGGTTCGCGGTTATGACTATACCGAAGTTGAGAAAGAGGGCGTTCGTGTTCCTGTCGGGATAGAGATTTTTAAGGCCGATGCCGGCGGCAATTTGCAAGAGCGATTAGTTAAAATAGATTATCATACTTTTAAACGTGCAAAGTAGTATTCTGTCACTTGACAATCAACAATTGAGTTTTGATAGGGCACTGACTTTCTCATCTTTACTTGGTTATCTTACTCTTCTATTGCATCGGCGTCTCTTGTTGTTGTTGCTGCTGCATCATCATCATTTGTTGCTGCATCTTCATAAAGACCGCCATAATCTCCATCAAATGCTCTTTTGGCAGGGCGATATCCACGACCATTTTTCCATTGTCGGCCTTACCTGCAAAAACGATATTGCTCTTGGTTGGAATATCCATCTGCGGGATTGGCACAGGTACCATAGCCGTCGCCATCTTGAACAATCGCAGAAAATTATACGTCACCACGAAATCAGCTTTATCCGCTTCCGGCAGTAACGTCAAAGCTGTCTTCATTTCATCGCCAATTTGTTTTGGGCCGCCGGCTTTTACCTGGTCGATCAGCTCACGTATCGCCGAGTTTGCATTGCTGCCGATGGTACAAACCCACAGCCCATCAACCATACCCCATTGGTAATCAAATCCGCCGCCGTAGATAACATTTATCATTTGTCCCTGCGGTGAGTTGGCATCCGTTGATTTCATCGTGAACTTCGCCGAATCTATTGAGACGTCTTTGTAACGGTCAACGCCCCGCTGTATCGTAAAGCCGGTTTCTATTCCCATGTCCTTATAAAAATCCATAATACCGCTGGTGTTCATCATCTGCATAGCTTCTTCGATGAGCCGGTTGAATTTTTCCTTATCCTTGACCGCTGTAACATACTTAGCTACAAAGGGCGGCTTGGTCTTGGTATCTATCGAAGCTGAACACGCTATCGGCCCACCAACACAGTCAATCACATCTGCCGCAAGAGCTTTCATCCTGTCGATATCCTTGGTGGTCATATTTTCACCGGCCATAACGGCAAGCAAATCGATACTCTTGATGTTGAGCTGCTTCCAGAAAGACGAGTTTATTTTGAAACCGAAATTCATCATCGCCCCATCTTCCAGATACTCCAAGAGCTTGTTCTCTTGGTTCGCTGAGGTATCTGCGACAAACATATTTGCCATATCCGTCCCGGGGACAGCGGAGATGGTTTTGGTAATATTCAAAACATTGGGTTTTGGGTTGATTACTATACTCAGGTATTGTGTTTCTTTCATCAACGTCTCAAGAATGCCGGCATACATATTCATTATATTCTCTGTGTTCATCATAGGCGGTGTGTTCGGGTCTTTGGCTTTGATGTTTTTCATGTTTGTTTTGAACTCTTCAATTTTGCCAGACACTATGTTCCCGAAAGTCTTGGAGGCCTGTTGCACATTACCGTATGCCCAGATTGGTTCTGTCATAGCCAGTTTTGCCTCAGTGGCATCGAGGGTACTGGCAAGTCCCGCTGCTTTGGTGGCTGAGATCACTTTTGCCATCGCAACCAGCTTGGCGTAATCATTCGCCCAGCTTATGAGCGCATAGTTGCCGGCCTGTGTAACCAGCATAATGGGTGTCCCGTTGCTTGTGATTTTAGAGATGCCTTTCTCATCCGGCTGGCCACAATTGGGATTATCGCTGATAAGCTGTCTATAATCTGTAACGGGAACAAGTCCGCCAATGAACACTTTTGAAATTGGATTAGTTTGTGTCGGTTCGCCGGGTGGAATTGCGCCAAAAATCACAAGACTACCATTCATATTCACGCCATTTAGCTCCGGGCTGCCTAACACGTTGGCTAATTGCATCCGAGCCAGTATCGCCAGCCCCATAGGCATAGGCGAGACGCCGGTTAAGAACTGGTCTATTTGACTTAAAGTATATTCAAAATTATTCACCCGTATACAAAACAGACTCTCGGCCGGTATCATCTTCAACGGCTGGTCACCTGCCGAACTTTGCGCCTGCAGTCCTGTGGCAAGAACAAGCAGAACCAATAATCCCACTGCAGCAGCATTTCTCAAACATTTTGAATTAAACATTTTTTACGCCTCCATAAGTTAACGCCGGCAAATTAGTTTCTTACAAATCTTAGACTGTCTCTTACAATTTATATAACGCTTATTCTATCGGAAAATTACAGAAATAATTAACAAAATTAAAAATTAATAACTGTAGATTACGACAACACCGGCGATATGTTAGTACAGGATACTTTTCTGACGATAAGCCCGAACCGGTAAAGCTCATCCCGCACCAATTATGCGTAAGCCAAAGCTCAATCGCTGCGGTACACAATTTTATCGGTGTCCGCGAAAATTTTCTATGGGAACGGCTATTTTGTCTATATTGGTATTGCAGTGATTATCGGCCCTGAATAAGGAAGCGGTTCTGAACAAACTTTACAAGAGTTAAAAAAAGTTAAGCGAGCAAGGCATTAAACCGATAAATTTCATCAAGTTAAGGTATGTTTTTTTGCGGTTCAGGGGTTTAGGACAGAGCCCAGCAACGCTGGGTTCCGATCAAAACCCGCCGTTGGCGGGTCGATATTTTTGGAAGTTTGCTGCTATGGACAGAGGTCAGAGGACAGAGGACAGAAGTCGGAGGACAGAGGACGGAAGTCAGACTTCTGACCTCCGGCTTCCGACTTCTGTCTTCTGCATTCTACTACTTTTTTTGTCTCTTTTATCCGGTTGTGGCAGTAAATTTTTTGACCCAACACAGGTAGGCAGATTCCGTCCTGTTCCTGCAGTCAATGTAATTCTGGATTCGCTGGGGGTGGCTGAGGAGAAGCCGGTGGCCTGGGAGGATGCCGAAGAGCCGCTGGCCATAGATACTGTAGCGATGGAGTCTGATTATGTGTTCATGGCAGGTGATATTATCAGTGTAGCTATCTTCGAGCTCCTTCAAGAGGGTGTTCAATTTGTAAATAATTATATTGTTACCGAAACCGGCAGGATATCCATACCGGAGGTCGGCGTAGTAAAAGCTGTGGGATTGACAGAAACGCAACTTGAAGAAGAGATAAAGCAAACTCTTTCTCCGGGCATATTGAAGAACCCGTCGGTTATCGTAGCTTTAGCCGGCTCCCAGCAGCGGGCGTTTTCGATATTAGGTGACGGTGTGCCTCTTCCGGGCAGGTACTCTATTCCAAGGTATGATTTCAGGCTGACCGATGCGCTTGCGACAGCAGGTGGACCAAGACAGTTTAATGTAAGCTATATTTACGTTTCGCGCTTTGTTGGGGACAAAAGGACAAGAGGATATGAGCCCCTTGAACAAGGATTTGATGAGCTTGAGCTGGAGGTTATTGAGCCTGAGACTGCCAGAACGTCGGGCAATATACAGTCCCGGCGTGCCGGGGTCCGGCCTCGTGCAGAATATCAGTGGCCTGAAAGTAAAGTGGTTATATCTTCGTCTGAGATGGTAACGGATTGGGAAGCGGCTGGAATGCCGAAAGCTTTTGAATGGCCGAGCAATCGCACGCGGAGCCGGATGGATACCCAAGGTGAAAGGAAATCATCCACTATGTTGGCTGCTCCGGAGACAATGGATGAGCCGGTAAGTGTCAAAGACATATTGAATACTTTGGATGCGCGTTCTCGTCGTGAACAAAGGTGGTTAAATGGGCAGGTAAATGTCGAAAACGCGCTGGAGACGTTCAGGGATCTGGTTCGTGTCGAAGAGAGGGTAGATGAGCGAAAAAATCATCGGGACACACCGGCATCGTCACCCGTACCTGCTGCGCCGAAACCAATGAGTGAGCCGTTGGATAGAGAGGAACCTGGGCGTATTAAGTGGGTTTTTCAGAACGGCAAGTGGGTTTCTATTCCTGAACAAAGCGTTTCACCGAAGCCAACAGAAGAGAAAGAGCAAACAGGGCATGTTGATGTTGAGTGGGTTTACCGGAACGGCGAATGGGTTCCTGTTCAAGTCGGTTCGCCAAAGCTGCCAAAACCGATAGCTCCGGTAGCACCGGTTATCAAAATTGAACCTGGAGAGAAACCGGTTGGTCCAATCAAAGAGCAGGCGCCGCCGGGTTTGGAACGTGGGCCCGGTGCCGGGACGCGCCTCATGAGGATACCGGCCGACAGATTGCTTGCAGGTGACACCCGATATAATATCGTGATAAAGCCCGGCGATACTATTCATGTACCTGTTGATATTATTGGCGAATTTTGCATAATGGGTAATGTCAACCGTACCGGGTACATTCCTATTACGGGCAGACCAATGACTTTGAAGATGGCTATTGCTGCTGCGGGCGGGTTGGGACCTTTGGCCTGGCCGAGACGCTGTGAAGTGGTACGAAGGATCGGAAGGAAGAAAGAAGAAATAGTAATGGTGGATTTGGATAAGATCACCAGCGGCGAGCAGCCGGACTTCTTTATAAAGCCGAATGATTTAATCAATGTCGGCACACACCCAACCTCCAGATGGCGCGCAATTCTGCGAAATGCTTTCAGGGCCACTTACGGGTTTGGTTTTGTTTATGACCGTAATTTTGCAGATAGGGATTTCTACACAAGCAGGCCTATCCCCAGCTGGTTCTAATAAACGTGTAGAGCGAAAAGCGCAGAACGGTTGAGCTCCAAAGTTCTACTTTTTGGTTTTTAGCTGTTAGTTTACACTATAGTGTACAAAATCATCTCTTCTATTGTATGTAGAGTGAACCAATTTTGTAAAAAGATTGCTAAATGGGAATCCAAAGACAACAAATAAGTACACCGCGTCAAAAACAACAGTGGCGTGAGCTCGGGCTGCATAGTTACATCAAAATATTGATAATTGGGGGGCTGTTCTATTATCTTTTTCGCAGCGGAATTGAGAGCATCGTTTCACGATGGGTCACTGACTTCGGCAGCTGGGGACATGGTTTTTTAATCCCACTTTTAAGTTTGTACTTCGTTAATCAAAAAAGACAAGAGATTCTAAACCTTCAAACTAAGCCGAGTTACCTGGGTCTGTTTTTTCTGGTTTGCGCGATATTATTTTATTTTTTTAACATAGTAAGCCCCTCCGGATACGCATACTTTCGTCACATTTCCGTGATTGCAGCGCTGGGGGCGGTTGTATTGCTTTTGGGCGGTTGGCGTTTGGTCAGATATACCTGGCTGCCGGTTGGTTTTCTGGTATTTGCTGTACCATTACCAAATAGGTTTTATAGGGGAGCAACTATACCTATGCGAAGGTGGGCGGCCGCGATAGCAAGCGCTTTGTTGAATTCGGTTAATGAGCTGGAAGCAACGGCTAAGGGTGTAATAATAGATGTGGTTTATAAAGGCCGGCAGTTGGAGCCACCGCTTGATGTGGCAGAAGCATGCGGTGGGATGAGGCTGCTGATGATTTTTTTGGCTTTGGGGGTTGCTATGGCCTATTTGCACTACCGACCGATATGGCAGCGAATTATCTTGTTGGCCAGCACAATACCGATAGCAATATTTTGCAATATCGTGCGGGTTACAGTTACAGGATTTATTTATATACTAATACATCCCAAATACGCTCAGGGTATTTATCATGATACGCTTGGACTGGCAATGCTGCTATTGGCGTTTGGCTTATACGGTTTGTTGGCGTGGTTTATGTCGAGTTTGTTTACTGAAGAAACGGAAGAGGTTACTAAGGATATTGTGGTTCGTGGACACTCGTCTCGGCGAAGGCCGAAGCCGCAGCAGGGTGATACTTGATGTGAAAACACAGATTACACAGATTACACAGGTTAAAACAGATTAACACAGATTATGAGATACAATATACGAGTTTATTTACAGCCGGCCTTTTTGATATGTGCAGCGGTGCTTGCAACAGCCGGGGCCGGCATGTCAATAGCCATAAAAAGTTTCGGCGTATATCTAAAGAAGGAACCGCTGCCGTTGAAAAAGTCGTTGGACCTTTTGGATGAAAGTGATTTGGCTTCTTATAAAGTAATATCAAAACGCAAAATCGAAAACGAGGAAATAGTCAAAGCGTTAGGGACCGAGGATTATATTCAATGGATTCTGGAAGATACCGATGCGGCGGCTAACGGTCCTGTTAAAAAATGTATGTTGTTTATTACT
>Ga0315537_1000178_pt1 | contig 45043 bp, 44 predicted proteins | sample SalMarSW160270MG_FD_203091 | JGI IMG/M metagenome (GOLD analysis project Ga0315537, IMG submission 203091) | Salt marsh sediment microbial communities from the Plum Island Ecosystem LTER, Massachusetts, United States - Salt Marsh Sediment SW1602-70 ... | reverse complement strand
AGATATCAGGAGGGGGTTCAGATTGAGCCCCCTCTCCTTTTCCCCATCACTTTTTTGAGTTATCTATTCCCACTCATGCCTCCCCAAAATCCCTCTCAATCTCCCTTTACGAAAGGGAGACGCTGGATTTCAGCAGATAGTTTTCCCGGCCTCAGCCGCGGAAGGCACAAGGGCGGGCCCGGGTGGGAAATAAAAAGCGGCGGGGCGTCTAAGAGGGGTGAAACCCCTCTTTCTTATTCTCCCTCTCTCCTTTGACACCTCGTAAGGAAAGGGGGATTAAGGGGGTGAGATAGAGAAGAATCCCCTTTCCCCTAAAACCGCAACTCCAGGCGCGGTGTAAGCAGATGTTCCGAGATTTTAGTCTCGCGCATGTACTTTACCAGTAGCTGGTGCAACTCACGCGCCTTGTCCGGATTATCCTTTATCAGGTTCTTCTCCTGCCCGGGATCGGACTTCAAGTTATACAATTCCGACATTCCCGGCTCAGTATTATAAAGCAGCGCCCATTCATCGGTGGTCACCGTAGCCTCGGAATCCTTTTCCGTCAATCTCGGGAAATCGTCGATAGAACGCAGGGAATCCCCGGCATTGATGAACGGGTGCGCGCTTACCACGTAATCGCGTCCGGCCACGTTCGGGTCTTTTATCATAGGCAGCATTGATTTGCCATCCACGCGTGACGGGATTTCCTGTCCCATAGCCTCAAGGACGGTGGGCATCAAATCAACCGCTGATGTCAGTCCGCTATAAACCGAGGGCGCAACACCGGGCATGTATACAAGCAGCGGAGTATGCGTGACTTCCTCGTAGAACGGCGAGTGAGACCACATACCGTTAATAGGCCTGCCGGTTTCCTTATCCTTGGCAAAGACCATTTTACCCAGGAGGCCACCGTGCTCACCGAAATAGTAACCGTGGTCACTGGTGAAGATGATGAGAGTGTTTTTCAGTAAGCCGAGGTTCTCCACGTGCCTCATCAGGTAGCCGAACCAGGTATCGACCATGGTTACCTCGCCGCAGTAAGAAGCGTGGGCTTTTTTGACCTTCTCTTCGGTCAGGCCGGGTACATCCTGCCAGTATCCGTAGATAGGCATTGCCTGGTCGCCGTCATGCCCGGGCCAGTAGAGCTCGCGGTAATACTGCGGGGGTTCCCAGGGTTCGTGCGGGTCCCAGGTATCCACCAGAAGAAAGAAATTGTCTTGATAATGACGTTCCAGCCACTGCATAGCCGTCATAAAGGTCCGCGGAGCAAAGTAATCGGCTTCGTTACGCCAGTCGTTCCTGACGTCTCCCCCGTAGATACTGTGCATAACCTGCCCTTCTCCGGTATCGCGGTCGACTCTCCAATCAAGGTGCAGCTGACCGGTGATTTCGGTAAAGGTACGGAAGCCGCGGTCATAATTCATGCCACGACGGATAAAGAAAGGAGTGTCAACCACCGCCGCGGTATTGATTCCACTGTCCGAAAGCAACATGGGAAGGGTCACTTCGTCCTTGAATAAAGGCTCCCACTGCATGTACGACATCGTCCAGCGACCGGTCAGGTAATCAGCGCGGGTCGGCATGGTGGGAAAGCCCGCAATGTAGTGGCGGTCGAAGCGTACAGCTTTAGCGGCGAAGGCGTCCATCGATGGTGTGATAATTTCCTTATTACCGTAGGCACCGACATGGTCGCACCGCAAAGAATCGGATATCACCCAGATAACGTTCATTTCACCCTCCTGATACGCAATTTTACAGGATATGCCTTAATATACAACACAATCAATAGAATTAAAAGTGGGATTTCCAGGATGAAATTATGCGTAATTGCGCAATTGCTCACTTGATTCCGTTTGCGCCTTAACCTGCCTAACCACTATAATTGAAGTCCGGAGGCGTATCTTGCTCGATAATGAATTACTGCATCAGGTAAACCGTCCCGCCCGCTACACGGGCGGCGAATGGAACAGCATCATCAAGAACTGGGATAATACTCCTGTAAAAATAGCCCTGGCTTATCCCGATACATACGAAATCGGCATGTCCAACATGGCTATCCCTATCCTCTACGACATCCTCAACCGCCAGCCGGACGTCCTTGCCGAGAGGGTTTACGCTCCCTGGACGGACATGGAAGCCGCCATTCGCATAAAAAACATTCCCCTCTACAGCCTGGAGACCCGACACGCTTTAAAAGACTTCGATATCATCGGCTTTTCGCTGGGCTACGAACTCACCTATACCAACGTACTCAATATGCTGGACCTGGCAGGAATACCTGCCATGACTGCGGAAAGGGACGACTCACACCCGTTGATAATTGCCGGGGGCAGCTGCTGCCTTAATCCGGAGCCAATGTCCGACTTCATCGATGTCTTTGTCATCGGCGACGGGGAGGAAGCGGTCCTTGAGTTCCTCGATATTTATCGCGAGGGAAAAGGCGCTGATAAAAAGAGTCTTCTTTTAAAGTTATCCACGATTCCCGGTATCTACGTACCGTCGCTCTACCGTGTTGAATATGATGCCGACGGCCTGGTTCAAAGCATTACGCCAACCGTCCCTGAGGCTAAACCCACCATTGTCAGGCGGATTGTCGATAGTCTGCCGTCTCCGCCCACCCAACCGGTGGTACCCTATATAGAGGTAATCCACGACCGCGGGGCTATCGAGATACAGCGCGGGTGCAGTCGGGGCTGCCGCTTCTGCCAGGCAGGTATGATATACCGTCCCGTACGGGAACGTCCCCACGATGAGGTCCTGCAAGCCACCGATGAGCTTATTACGAACTGCGGCTATGACGAGGTCTCGCTGGTCTCGCTCAATACCTCCGACTACACCGGCATCGACAGACTGGTCGGCAAACTGGTACGAGAACATCCCAACCTCTCCCTGTCGCTACCGAGCTTGCGTCTGGACAGCTCCTCGGTCGACCTGGTGGGCTCGCTGCCAACGCACCGTCGCACCGGTCTTACCTTTGCCCCTGAGGCCGGCAGCGAGAGATTGAGGCAGGCTATCAATAAAGACCTGACGGAAGAAAGTCTGCTGGAAACGGCCGTCACGGCTTTCGAAAGGGGCTGGACGAACCTCAAGCTTTACTTCATGGTGGGACTGCCCACCGAGACCGTCGAGGATGTCGAGGGTATCGTCCGTCTCGTGGAGAAGGTGCGTGCCGCCGGGAAGAAAGCCAGCGGTAAAAAGCCGATGGTAAGAATAAGCGTAGCCACTTTTGTCCCCAAGCCGCATACGCCCTTTCAGTGGGCCAGCCAGCTTTCAGAGTCCGATATAAGTGTCAGGCACGAGATTCTCCGGCAGGGACTTTACCACAAAAGCACCAGGCTCTCCTGGCAGGACCCGAGGACCAGCCTCCTCGAAGCCACACTGTCGCGCGGGGACAGGCGGACCGGCCAGATAATATATAACGCCTGGAAACTCGGGTGTAAATTCGACGCCTGGAGCGAGCATTTTCAGCATGAAAGCTGGCTGCGTGCTTTCAGCGATGCCGGACTGGAGCCCGGCTTTTACGCTCACCGCGAACGCTCTCTGGATGAGTTGCTGCCCTGGTCTCACATCAATACGGGTATATCCGATGACTTTCTTAAAGCTGAATTCCAGCGTTCTCGGGACGGTCAGACTACTCCGGACTGCCGCATAGATAGCTGTAACGCCTGCGGCCTTGAGGACCTCGAAATCTGTGCCAATAAAAAGTAGTACGCAATTGCGCAATTGAGGATATACGCATCAAATTGGGAGGGGCTATCCAGCCTCCATAGAAACTCAGCCTCTTACTTGGTCGTACCGGTGTCCTGTTCGAACGCGGTAATCGCTACCAGGCTGTCGCCTTCGTCCAGGGTCATTACTCTAACACCCTGGGTGCTCCTGCCCTGTGTGGTAATGCCCATCCGGGGGTCTTTCTCCTTGACGGGAGTGCGGGTAACCATACCCTCGGCGGAAATCAGCATAATTTGCTCTTCGAGATACACCACCCTGGCGGCGATAACATCCCCCGACTTACCGACTATCTTGAATGTCCTGACACCGCTGCCGGCACGATGCTGCTTCGGGTACTGGTTTATCGGCGTTATCTTACCGTAACCACCGCTGGTCACGGCCAGTAAAAACGCAGTATCGTCAGCCTTGTCAATACTGACGATACTATCACCCTTGGCCAGACGCATGGCGCGTACGCCGCCGCTGGTCCGCGAAGCCGCTCTGAGGCTGGAAACGCCGAAGCGTATCGACTGCCCTTTCTGTGAGACCAGGATGACATCGTCCTTGTCCGTAGCTATACAGACCGATACCAGTTCGTCGCCCGGTTCCAGGTCCATGGCAATCAGCCCACTCGACCGCACGGCGGAGAACTTGTCCAGAGACGTCTTCTTGATTTCTCCCAGCTTGGTTGCCATCACCATATAGGCTTCCGGCATCAAACCCGTGGTAGCCGCCAAGGACGTTACGCGTTCGCCTTCGGTTATAGACAGCAGATTGATTACTGCCAGACCTTTCGACGTTCTTGAGCTGCCCGAGGGAATCTCATGGCACTTGAGGTAATACACTTTGCCGCGGTCGGTGAAGAAAAACAGGTCATCATGAGTATCAGCCACGGTGAGCAGCATGACCGCGTCTTCCTCGCGGGTTACCTGCCCGATAATACCCTTGCCGCCGCGGTGCTGCACGGTGTAGTTACGCGAGGTCACTCTTTTTATAAATCCTCGGCTGCTGAGCGTTACCGCTACTCTTTCGTGAGGAATCAGGTCTTCCTCGGTGAACTCCAGCTTGCCCTGTTCGAGAATGGTGGTTCGCCGTTTGTCACCGTATTTCGACTTCAGTTCGGCTACTTCCTCTTTTATCAGCATCTGGATACGACGCGGATTCGCCAGCAGGTCTTCCAGATAGGCAATCGTCTTGACTATCTCGGCATATTCATCCAGAATCTTCTGCCTTTCCAGATTGGCAAGGCGGCGCAGCTGCATATCGAGAATAGCCTGGGCTTGAATCTGTGTCAGGCCGAAGTCGTTCATGAGGTTTTTCCTGGCGGCTTCGGCCGTCTCCGATTTGCGGATGGTGTTGATCACGGCATCGATATTATCGAGGGCTATCCTCAGACCTTCCAGAATGTGGGCTCTTGCCCTGGCCTGCTTCAACTCATAACGGGAGCGCCGGGTGATGACCTGCTGGCGGAAATTTACAAATTGATGGAGGGCTTCCCGGAGGCTTATAACCCGGGGCTGGCCATCGACGAGTGCCAGCATATTGATGAAGAATGAAGACCGCATGGCGGTGTACTTGTAGAGGTTATTGAGCACTTTCTGTGCCTGAGCTTCTTTCTTCAGTTCGATAACTACCCGCATGCCGTCGCGGTCGGACTCGTCACGCAGGTCGCTGATACCATCGATTTTCTTGTTCCTGACGAGTTCGGCAATAGTCTCAACCAGGGCGGCTTTATTGGTCTGGTAGGGCAGTTCGCTGATAATTATCTGCTGTCGACCGGTCCCCTTTATCTCGGTCACGTGAGCTTTTGCCTGTACTACCACCTTACCGTGGCCAGTCGTATAGGCGTTCCTGATGCCTTCAACACCCATGATAATACCTGCCGTGGGGAAATCAGGTCCCTGAATATATTTGGTGAGGTCTTCGATAGTAGCCTTAGGATTATCGATGAGATAGGAAACGGCATCGCACAGCTCACTCAGATTGTGGGGCGGTATGTTGGTAGCCATGCCTACGGCGATACCGGCGCTGCCGTTGAGCAACAGGTTGGGTAACCTGGTAGGCAGCACCCTGGGCTCCTGGAGAGTGTCATCGAAGTTGGGCATGAAGTCGACGGTCTCTTTCTCGATATCAACCAGCATCTCCTCGGCTATCTTGGTCATGCGTGCTTCCGTATAACGCATGGCGGCGGCAGGGTCATTATCGACGCTGCCGAAATTGCCCTGCCCATCGACGAGAGGGTAACGCATCGAGAAGTCCTGAGCCATACGCACCATGGCATCATATACCGAAGTGTCCCCGTGGGGATGATACTTACCGAGCACTTCGCCGACGATACGCACGCTCTTTTTGTAAGCGCTGTTCGACCTCATCCCCAGGTCGTTCATAACGTATAGGATGCGTCGGTGCACCGGCTTCAAACCGTCTCTGACATCAGGCAAAGCCCGGGATACTATGACCGTCATGGCATAGTCAATGTATGAGCTTTTCATCTCTTCTTCTAAGCTAACGGGTTTGACATTACCTATAACCATAATTAATAAATTCTCCTAATCATCATCATTGCCGGTATCATCGTCAGTATCATCAGAATCTTCGGATAGGACCTCTATTTCATCGCCGCCGATGATGGTATAACCGGACTCATCCTCGCTATCTTCCTCATAATCCGCGTCGGCTTTGAGCACTCCGTCACCGGCGTAAGTGCGGACTTCATCCACGCCTTTAGGCGGGAAGGACAATTTACCTGCCTGACTCGGGTCCTGGTAGGTCTCTCTAACGATAACCGACATCATGTCTGCTTTTGCCCTGACGATGGTGGCGGTGTACTGGTTTCCCCCCTGAATCAATCTTCCCAGTCGCTGGGCAGTTCTCGGCTCTACCCGCCCCATATATTCACCACGTTTATTCTCCACCAGCAAGCTGGTCCCGTCTACTTTTAAAACCACATTATCTCCAGCGACCATTCTGGCCCGTTTCTCCTTCGGTCCCAGGTCATAGAGAACGACAGTCCCCGACTTGCCGATTTCTTCGATAAAATGGTGGGGAGCTACATGGTCGGTATCGACCTCCTCGGTTTCCGACTGGTCCATGTCAGCGATACGTCGGAGGTTCCTGTTGGCGATAGCATTATAAGGGTCAATCTCTACAGTCCGGCTATATGCCTCGGTTGATTTGGCATATTGTCCCAGTTCCATATAGGCCCTTCCCAGACGGTTAGAAGCATCAACGTCTCTGGGGAAGTTCGAGATAATTTCCTGGTTTACGTCCACCGCTTCCTGCCACCTACCCTGCATCGCTAGGTCTATCGCCTCCTTGCTGCGCTGCTGCTTGTATCTGACGAGTCTCTCTTCATCGCGAGTCATTTCGTACCTCATAACTATTTTAAGTATTTTAGTCTACATCAGTCAAGAAATTCATACAAGGTCGTTCAGGCACGTCCGTCAATTAATTTCTTACCTTTTCTACATATGGTTATGGGGTGCTTACTCACCCCTGACCCCTCTCAAACAAATGAGAAATGGCGTATTAAATATATCCGTTTGAGAGGGGGTAATGGGGAGAGTATCTGAAATTAACCAAAACCAAACGAAACTAAAACACACCCATATTGACAAATCGATTCATCGGTGACTAGAATGGAAGTAGAGGGTTTCAACAACTACCGAAGGAGAATGTAATGCGAGACAAGGTTGAAGAGATACTTGATAAAATACGCCCGGCTCTGGTTAGAGACGGTGGCAATGTGGAACTGGTCGGGGTAGACGACGGTACGGTCAAGGTTAAACTCGTCGGTGCCTGCGCCGGCTGTCCCATGTCCACCATGACTTTGAAGAACGGGATTGAACGGATATTAAAACAGGAAGTACCTCAGGTCAAGGAAGTCATAGCCGTAGAATAATTTATAAATAGCGTGTCTGTTAATTTATTTCCATTTCGAAGGCTCGATGCAGGGCACGGACCGCATCCTCTACTCTGGATTCTTCAATGATGCAGGTTATCCGTATTTCCGACGTCGATATCAGTTGAATATTGATGCCTTCCCGACTGAGCGTGTCAAACATGCGAGCGGCATAGCCGGGAACATTTTGCATACCGGTACCGATGATGCTTACCTTTCCCAACCGGTCATCGCTGACGCATTCCCTGGCGCCGATAGATTTCGCCAACGGCTCAACGACAGCCATGGCCCTTTGTAGCTGGCCTCTGGCTACCGTAAAGGTGAGATCGGTGATATTCTCGATGCTGGCATTCTGAACAATAGTATCGACGCTGATACCCGATTCCGCCAGGGGAACGAATATCCCGGCCGCGATACCGGGCTTATCGGGCACACCGACCACCATTATCTTGGCCACATCAAGGTCATGGGCTATCCCTCTTACTTTATTTCGTACCTCCATAGACACCTCTTCACATATTAGAGTACCCGGGTTTTCATTGAAGCTCGAAGCCACCAGAATGGGGACATTGAAAAGCTCCCCCAGCTCAACCGCCCGGGGATGTATGGCTTTGGAGCCATAACTCGCCATCTCCAGCATCTCTTCGTAGCTGACCTCCGATAGTTTCCGCGCTTCCGGTATCAGACGCGGGTCGGCGGTATAGATACCGTCGACATCCGTATATCTCTGGCATATCTTCGCTTCAAGGCTGGCCGCCAGAGCCACCGCGGTGGTGTCCGAACCTCCCCTGCCAAGGGTGGTCACATCCATCTCCTCGGTAATCCCCTGGAAGCCGGCGACGATAACGATATTTCCCTTTTCCAGCTCCCTTTCCACCCGTACAGGATTGATGTTGGTAATCCTGGCCCGGTTGTAAGCGGTATCAGTGGTAATACCCGCCTGGGCACCGGTCAGGCTGATGGCCGGGTAGCCCATACCATGCAGCGCCATCGCCAGGAGGGTGCTGGAAACAACCTCACCGGTGGAAAGGAGAACATCGAGCTCACGCGTATCGGGTTTTTCGTTAATCTGATAAGCCAGATGTACCAGGTCGTCGGTGGTATCGCCCATGGCAGAGACGACCACGACAACCTGGTTACCGGCTTCCCGGGTACGCACGATGCGTGCGGCAACGTTTTTTATCTTTTCCGCGTTGGCTACCGAACTGCCGCCGTATTTCTGTACGATTAAAGCCATGTTACTCTTAAACCTCAGTTTTCCTCAGGATGATTTATGTAAATAAACATCCCTTCAATAGAAAAGCCCATGATAAAATAGAATTTCGTTTCTTGTATATCATTGAGTTGCTTATCGATATCCTCCTCATTGATAATGCCTTTTTCAATCTTCTCACGATTTTGCTCCCCTATTTCCGCTATATCAACCAACTCCCCAGAACCTATTATTTCATCTATACTATAGGATTTAATCTCGCGAACAGGGGCAGGTAAACCAAGAGCAGCCAATTCCTCTGGTATTCCCTTCATTTCTACACGATAACCTTCTGGGAGTTTCTCAAGTTCCTTTTTAATGTTAGCTTGTGTATCTACTCTTTCCTCCTCAACCACACGAAATGACTTATACCTTTCAAGAGTAACTAGAACGCCTCCTTCTAACATTTTCAATATTCTGTTTCTTTCTTTTGGAGGCACATATAAAAAATCCGTCCCTAGAGGCTCTTGGTGCATTTCTAATGGTGTATTTAACCTAAGCCAACCCATCTCAATAAAATTATCACGATTAGTTTCGCAGATTCCCTCATATTGAATAATTTTCTCTTCATCTACTTTGAAACTTTCGCCAGATAGTACTCTATTAAGGGCTGAATCACGATAGAAATGTATGAGCCTATTACTTAGAGGAAGCGAAAGTATATAACCATCGTATAGTTTACGTTTTTTACCAAACAGCTTCATTTTACTCAATTGCGGAATTACACATATTATTGACTATTTTTTCAGTGTCTCCTGCTATTTATAAAAGTTCTGACATTATTTTATACCCTTGTTCCATGAAAAGACCAGTTTTACCGGCTTCCGACTCGGTGAAGCGTTCCGCCCCGTTGGATTCGATACCGGAACCCCAGAGTAGGTATGGCACGGGGTCGGCGGCATGAGTACGCGAGGCAATGGGGGTGGGATGGTCGGGCATTACCAGTCCCCGGAGCTCATCCTTTCCCAGCGAACCCAGCCGTCCGATAATTTCAGCATCGATATACTCAATAGCCTTTATCTTTTCATCTATCAAGCCGTCGTGCCCGGCGTCATCGGGCGCTTCGACATGAATAACCACCATATCGTGTTCTTGAAGAGCGTCAATAGCTCCGACCACCTGAGCGGCGTAGTCGTTATCAAGTCCGTCGGTTACGCCTTCGATATCCAGCAATGACATGCCAGCCATCATCGCCAGACCGCGCAGCAGGTCAACGCCGGAGGTCATTGTCGCCCTGAGTCCGTAGGTTTCATTGAAGGATGGCATCTCAGGTGCCTGTCCGCTGCCCCAAAATAGCCAGACCAGGGAAACGGGCACATCACCGCGGGAACGGCGCTCTACGTTGATTTTATGGCTTCTCAGCAGGTCTTGGGAGCGCGTCATGAGGTCTATTAGCAGGCGGCTGCCCGGTCCTTTCGGCAAATAGTCCGCTACGGGCTTGCCGGGGATATCGTGGGGCGGGGTACAGACGGCATCGAGGGTATCCCGGTAGCCTTTCAACTTTAAGATATGCCGGTAGCCGATTCCCGGGTAAAATGATATATGACTGGTACCGAGTTCTTTATTTAGAGATTTAATAATTTCTGCTGCTTCACCGGTACTGATATGTCCGGCGCTGTAGTCCCACATCCTGCCGTCGCGCACCGTTACCAGGTTGCAACGGAAGACGACCTCGTCTTCTCCGATATCTATACCCATACTCTTGGCTTCTATCCCGGCACGTCCCTTGTAATACACGGCAGGGTCATAGCCCAGCACCGACATACAGGCGCAGGCGCTGCTCGGCTCCATGTCCGGTGGCACCGTCCGTGCCAGTCCGAGGGTCCCTTCTTTTACCATAGCGTCAAGGTTAGGTGTTACCGCCAATTCCAGGCAGGTCTTATTACTCCTGTCCGGCAGGGGCAGGCCGGCGCCGCCGTCGATTATCAATACGAAGTATTTCATATATTCTTATATTATCCTCATATGCGCAGTTGCGCAACTCCTCATATTCTATTAATATTTACTGTTTATTCATTATACCTTGCTTAAACAAGGCGGAGAGCCTTATAATATGGCTGGCGGGGCGTAGCGCAGCCTGGTAGCGCGCCGCGTTCGGGACGCGGAGGTCCCCGGTTCAAACCCGGGCGCCCCGACCATTTTGTTAGCCATCATACGCTCCCGGCTTTACTAACCGATGAAAAGGTTATCTGCGGACCACCTTTTAAATCCCGCGTTTAACTTCTTCCCATAAAGCGTCCATTTCATCGAAGGACATCTCATTTAGCACCAGACCCCTCTCACAGCAGAGAGCCTCCATGCGGGTAAAGCGCCTGTAAAACTTATCGTTAGCCTCCCGCAGCGCCGCCTCGGAATCGATTCCCTGCCACCGGGCAAAGTTGACCAGGGTAAAGAGAAGGTCGCCGAACTCGCGCGCCTTCTCTTCGTTGCTCCCGGCATCCTTTATCTCCCTTATCTCTTCGAGAAGCTTATCGAGAACGCCTTCTAGGTTCTCCCATTCGAAACCGACGCGCACAGCCCGCCGCGATATCTCGTAGGCATAGGCGAGAGCGGGCATTTGTTTCGGCACGCCTTCCAGCACGGAAGCGTCGCCTTCCCTTTCTTCCTTCTTGAGCACCTCCCAGTTGTGCATAACCTCATCGGCAGTAGCGGCCTGACCGTCCCCAAATACATGCGGGTGGCGGTGGATTATCTTGGAGTTGATGCCTTTAATCACGTCGCCCATCTCGAATTCCCCGTTATCGGCGGCTATCTGAGCGTGCAGTACGATTTGCAGGAGCAGGTCGCCAAGCTCTTCACAGAGTTTGGACGGGTCGTTTCCGTCGATGGCTTCCAGCACCTCGTAGCACTCGGATAGCAGGTGAATCCGCAGCGAGGCGTGGGTCTGCTCTTTATCCCAGGGACACCCGTCCGGACTGCGGAGATGGGCGATGACGGCCGCGAAACTATCGAACTTACTCAGGTCTTCCGGTAAAGACGCCATAAAAAGGCCTCCTTAATTCAGATTATACAGGGTGAACACGAGAGGGGCAACACAAAAACAAACGATATACTCTTTATCCGGGCAGCACCGACCCGATAAAGTCGCGTTGTCCCCTGAGGAATTCGGACGCGGTCATTACCCGCTTGCCCTCAAGTTGAAGGCTGAGAACAGTAAGTACTCCCTGTCCCGTTACAATACCTACCGTAGTTTCGCGTTCGAGTAGTTTTATAACACTTCCCGCCTCATGAGAGCTTTCCTCCGGTAAAACCGATGCCCGGACTATCCTTAGATTCTTGCCTCGCCATTTGGTAAAACAGCCCGGCCAGGGGTAATACGCCCGCACCTTCCTCCCGATTTCCTCCGCCGGTAAAGTCCAGTCGATTTCTCCCTCTTCTTTCTTAATCTGGCTGAAATAGGTGGCTCTGGACTCATCCTGGGGGCGGGGAGCGATTTCATGGCGTAACCAGACGTTCATTGCTTCCAGAAGAAGTCCGGCTCCCACCACGCCCAGTTTCTCCGTAAGGCTGCCGGTGGTATCATGCGACGCAATAGGTACGGCCCCGACAGTCAATATCGGGCCGGTGTCCAGCTTCTTTCTGACAAGCTGGACGCTGACGCCGCTGAATTCATCACCGGCCAGTATCGCCGCCACCACTGGAGAAGCGCCGCGGTGTCTCGGCAGCAGCGAAAAATGGATATTAATACATTGATAAGGCGGAATGTCCAGGACCGATTGCGGTAAAATCTGTCCGTAGGCGCATATTACAATAACGTCCGGCTTTAGGTCAGCCAGCTGCTCTACGTCCCTTGCATTTTTGAGGCTCTCGGGCTGTGTCACGGGCAGTCCCAATCGTTCGGCTGCCTGCTTTACCGGAGAAAGTACCAGGGAACGCCCGCGGCCGGCGGTCCTGTCGGGCTGGGTATATACGGCAACAACATCGTGCCCGTCGGTGACAAGGCGCTCTAAAGACGGGACGGCTGCTTCTGGTGTACCCATAAATACAACTCTCACATCATACCTCCGGACTACAGGAATTTTAGCAAAAAAATATTTTTCGGACAAGTGTTCGGTTTGAACTGGCATACCCCGATAATCAACAAAAACGGCAGTTTTCGGGAGTATTTTAGAGAATGTACAGGACGAAAATGGCTGGATATAGCTCCTATAAACCTTGCCACGCAGGGGATGTCGGTTGTATGCTATATGACGTTAACCGACTTTTCAAGTATTAACTTTATGACCTCTTGACCCACCCGAAACAGGTGGAAGGCTCGTCAAAAAATTATCCGGGGTGAATGTGCGTCAATAATATGACAGGGGGGATATCTTTGCCTGCGATGGTTGCGGTGGTGGGCATTTTCGGGAAATATGGAAATTACTAAAACAAGGACACCAAAAGAAATATGGGAAACCGCTCTTGGCGAACTGCAGCTGCAGGTGAGCAAACCAAACTACCGCACCTGGTTCGGGAAAACGGTCGGGTTGAGTTACCGGGACAAGCAATTTGTCGTTGGCGTACAGAACACCTTCGCCGCCGAATACCTCGAGAAGAATCAGCTCTCTCTTATTCAAAAAGCCCTCGACGGTCTCACATCTCCTGATGTTGAGGTTGTCTTTAAGGTCAACGGGAAAAGTCACAGCAATCCGGTTCACAACAATCTCCCCCTGGAGATATCTTCAACGGTCCGGTCATTCACCAGGCTGAATCCCGGATATATTTTCGATTACTTCATAGAAGGTACCAGCAACCGTCTCGCCCGTGCCTCGGCGATGTCGGTAGCCAGAAACCCGGGGCACAGCTATAATCCCCTGTTTATCTACGGTGGGGCGGGCCTGGGTAAAACCCACCTGCTGCACGCCATAGGACACGAGGCTTCAGCGCGTCACATCAACGTTATCTGCACCAGCGCCGAGGAGTTTACCAACGAGTTCGTCACCGCCCTGCGGGAGAAAAGTACCGAGGAATTCCGGAATAAATACCGGAGTATCGGCATGCTGCTTATCGACGACATCCATTTCATCGGAGGTAAAGGGCAGACCGAGGAGAGTTTCTTCCATACCTTCAATGAGCTCCACAATACCAACCGTCAGATTGTAATCACCAGCGACTGCCCCCCACGTACAATGCCCTTGCTGGAGGAACGTCTGCGTTCCCGCTTCGAGTGGGGCCTGATTGTGGATATACAACCGCCCGATTACGATACGCGCCTGGCCATATTAAAATCCAAAGCACAGCAGAGAGGTATTAATCTAGCACCCGAGATAATGGATTTTATCGCCAGACAGGCCCCGGATAACGTCAGGCTGCTCGAGGGCTCTTTAAACCGGGTTATAGCTTTAGCCAAGCTGACGCAGTCCGTACCGACCGTAGAGATAGCCCGACAGGCTCTGGCGGATATCAGCACGAAAGAACCCAGCGCCTCTGCATTGATGCATGATGCCATACTGGAAGCGGTAGCCGACAGTTTCAATCTCGACAGGGAAGAACTAATCGGTCGGAGGCGGGACAAGGATGTCTCTCTGGCACGCCGCCTGGCCATGTACCTCATACGGCAGGAAACCAACTACTCCCTGGCTCATATCGGCAAAATACTCGGGAACCGCGATGCCGCCACGGTAACCACAGCCTGCAAGAAAATCGCCTCGGATATCGAAGGCATCTCATTTCTCCGACGTCGTGTCAACAAAATCAAAGAGTCGCTGAATACGTAGCACAAACTTTAATATTTTTACCACACCTCTATTTATCTTTCAGAAATCACTGGTATCTCTTTCTTTCTACATAGGGAACATATTGGATATTGTTTGCTTTTTATTTGCTATGTTTTTTATAGAATGTTTGGTATTATTTTACCCTTTTCAAGATTGGAAAACATTAATCGTTTGAATTTAGTACCTGTGGTATTATTAGTATTATTGGATAAGAAAAATATATATGAGTGATTATTATACTTAGTTATGTTTGATAAAGTAGCTATTAGTGTAAAAGCGGGTGATGGTGGCAATGGTGCGGTTAGCTTCAGGCGGGAGAAATTTGTGCCTTACGGCGGGCCTGATGGTGGCAACGGGGGTAGTGGCGGGAACGTAGTTATAAGAGCTGATGGTTCGGTTGATAATCTGTTTAAATACAGGCGAAAAAGGGTATTCAAAGCGGTTAACGGCAGGAATGGCGCCGGCAGGAAAAAGCATGGCAGAAACGGTGAGAACTTGGTGCTGATGGTACCACCCGGTACGGTAGTGAAGTACGTCTCGGAATCTGAAGAGACGGTCATTGACCTGGTAAATGCTGGTGATGAGGTAATCGCCGCCCACGGAGGTAAAGGGGGCTGGGGGAATATCCATTACGCTACATCTACCAACCAGGCACCCTATATAGCTCAGAAGGGAGAGGCTGGCGAAGAGAATACAGTGTCGCTGGAGATGAGGTTAATAGCCGATGTGGGCATAATCGGGTATCCCAATGTAGGCAAATCGACATTGTTGTCATCGGCTTCAGCGGCAAAACCGAAGATAGCCGATTACCCGTTCACCACAGTTGAGCCTGTGCTGGGTATCGTAGAGGTGGGGTACGATAGATTCACTATGGCCGAGGTACCGGGCCTGGTAGAAGGAGCTCATCTTGGCAAAGGTCTGGGGCATACGTTTTTGCAGCACATACTCCGGACGAAAATACTGGTTCATCTCATCAGCGGCACATCCGAATCGCCGGTCGATGACCTGATACACGTTAACCAGGAGCTGGCTCTTTACGACCCGATGCTGGAGAAAAAGGTCCAGATAGTGGCTTTGAACAAGATTGATTTACCCGGGGTACAGGATAGGTTATCATTGGTAAAGCAGGAATTTAAAGAAGCTGGTATCAAAGCCCACTTTATATCCGCCGCTACCGGAGAGGGAGTACCGGACCTTATGGCGGAAACTCTCAAAACACTGAAGCAAGTAGCTGCTAAAGAGCATGACAGGGAAATAACGAAAAAGGTCTTCCGACCCGGCCCCAGAGATACCGGTATAACAGTAGAGAAAAAGGGTGATATGTATATCATACATGCCTCGGAACTCGAACGTATCATTGTCGGGGCCGGTGCCAGCGAAGACGAATTACGCTGGCAGATACGGAACCAGCTGACCAGGCGGGGAGTCGGAAAGATACTGGAGAAAGCAGGAGCAAAACCGGGCAGCAAGGTCCGCTGCGGTGAACTGGAATGGGAATGGTGATGCAATGAAGATAGGTCTGTTGGGAGCGACTTTCGACCCCGTGCACTTCGGGCATCTGGCAATCGCCGATGAAGCCAGGCGTTCCCTCGGTCTTGCCGAGGTGCTGTTCATACCGGCGGGACAGCCGCAGTTTAAGAGTAGTATCACGGTGACACCGGCAAAGCATCGTGTCGAGATGGTACGCCTGGCAATTACTGGCAGACCTGAATATAAAATCTCTGAAATTGAAATAGAGCGTGGGTGGGCTTCCTATACCGTGGATACTCTAGCCGAGCTTCATCGTACGTATGACAGTGCGGACGAGATATATTTCATACTGGGATGGGACAGCCTGGAAAAATTCCCGGAATGGCGGGAACCGTCACGAATAATCGATATGTGTTTTCTCGCCGCCGTACCCCGCCCGGGCTGGCCGCAACCGGACATTAGGGCTCTGGAAAAGGCTGTACCAGGCATTACCAGTCGATTGATTTTGCTGGAAGGACCGCAGGTAGACATCAGTTCGACGGCCATCAGGGAGCTGGTGGCCGAGGGTAAAGCCATCGAAAATCTTGTCCCCGCTCCGGTGGCCGAATACATAAAAAAGCATAAATTATATACAACCCATCGGGAGGTATAACGTGAAAGCAATCGGGATTGTCGGCAGTCCGCGAAAAGGCGGCAACTCGGAAATATTGACCGCCCACTGCCTTAAAGCTATCGCAGAGGAGGGGCTGGACACGGAGCTGGTCAGCCTGGCAGGACTTAATATTACGGGCTGCAATGCGTGTAATTACTGTTTCGAGCACGACGGCTGCTCGATAGAAGATGATATGCAAGCTGTCTACGCCAAAATGGTTGAAGCGGATGCCATCATCGTGGCCTCTCCGGTTTACTATAGTTCGTCCACTTCACTGGTGAAGGGTTTCCTGGAAAGGGCAGGATATATGTCGCGTGGTTCGGGGGTTTTAAAAGGTAAAGTTGGGGGTCCGCTGGTGGTTGCCCGTCGCGGTGGACAGGACTTTACGTTTGCCGAGCTTCTGTTCTGGTTCCATATAATGCAGATAATTAATCCGGGTTCAACCTACTGGAACATGGCCTTTGGGCGTGAGAAGGGCGAGGTGGAAAAGGACGAGGAGGGACTGCGAACCGCCTGGAACTTCGGTAAGAATGTAGCCAGCTTGGTGAAGAAGCTGCAAAAATAGCTTGCAGCCTGGCTGGTCATATTTGTAAAATTTGGTCTATAATACAACGGAATATAAAGCGGAGATATCGTATTGAGCGAAGAACCGGTTATCAGCGAAGAGCTGGAAAACCTCTTAAATGTAGAGTTCGGGCCTGAGGTCTACGAAATAGAGAAGGGGATGGTCCGCAAGTTCGCCGAGGCTATCGACGACTCCAATCCGGCTTGGCAGGAGGTTGCACCGCCCACCTTCCCCGCCGCCCTCGTGCCGACTGAGTTATTGCACCGGCTCTTCAACGCCAAAACGCCGCTTACCCGCCTGCTCAACGGCACCAGCGACCTCGAGTACCTGCAGCCGATAAAGATAGGCGACGTTATCTCGGTTACCGCCAGGCTTACCCGGTTACGACAGGTGGGGGGGAAAGACGGGCCGACACTTTTCATGTTCACCGACGTGACCTATACGAACCAGCGGGGCGAGGTGGCGGTGAGGGGTAAAAACACCTACATCAAATATTGACGGAGTGAAAATGTCCGGACAGGTCTATTACGAAGATATAGAAGTCGGGAGTGAGATACCGGCACTGGTAAAATACCCGACCACCATGCAACTGGTGAAATACGCGGGGGCTTCCGGCGATTACTACCAGATACATTACGATAAAGACTTTGCCGTCGCTAACGGGCTGCCGGGCGTCATCGTACACGGGTGGCTGGCGCTCTCTTTTCTGGGTCAGATGTTAACCGACTGGCTCAGTGAGGAGGGTACCCTCCTCAAGCTGAGCGGCAGCTACCGGGGCATGAACAAAGTCCACGAGGATATTATCTGCAACGGCAAGGTGACCAAAAAGTACGAGGAAGACGGCCGGAACCTGGCCCGGGTGGAAATCTGGGCGGAGAACCCGGAGGGTGATAAGACCGTCACCGGCACGGCGGTTGTCGCGCTGCCTTCACGGGGCTGACCTGCCGGTTTACGGTCTAATCGTTATTTTCCAGAGCCTCAGCCACCAGCTCGCTGAGGTCCAGTGACTGCAAAGACTCTTCCACTCCTTTAGCTTTCAAAGCGTCGTCGAACATGGTCAAGCAGTAAGGACAGGCCGAAGCCACACATGAGACACCGGCCTCGACGATCTCATCTATCCGGCGCATGTTGACCCGCTTGTCCGGCTCTTCCTCCATCCACATGTGCCCGCCGCCTCCGCCGCAGCAGAAGCTGTTGGTCTTGTGACGCGGCAGCTCGACCGTGTTACCGCGTAAAGCCTTTAATATCTCCCGCGGTTCATCGTAAATGTAGTTGTAACGCCCCAGATAGCAGGAGTCGTGGTAGGCGGCTTTGCCGTCGACAGCTTTCTTAAGCTTCAGTTTACCCGACTGTATCAAATCGGCGATGAACTGGGTATGGTGCATTACTTCATAATTACCGCCGAACTGCGGGTATTCATGCTTGAGGCTGTTGAAGCAGTGCGGGCAGGTGGTCAAGATTTTCTTGACACCGTAGCCTTTCAGTATCTCGATATTCTGCTGGCACAGGGTCTGGAAGAGGTACTCGTCACCCATGCGCCGGGCCGGGTCGCCGCAGCAGGCTTCCTCGTCGCCGAGAATCCCGAAGTTGACTCCGGCCGCCTTCAGGACCTTCGCCGTCGCCCGGGCTACCTTGATATTACGGTCGTCGAGAGCGGCGCTGCAGCCCACCCAGTAGAGAATGTCGACATCGGCGTCATCGGAGATAACCCTGATATCCATATCCTCGCACCAGGTAGTACGCGTGGCCACGGTACCGCGGTAGGGGTGCCCGCGCGTGCCGAGGCTTTTCAGGGCCTCCTGGGCAGCTTCGGGGAACTGGCTCTTTTCCATAGCCAGGTTGCGGCGTAAATCAACGATTTTATCGATATGCTCGATGTAGACCGGACAGGCCTGCTGACAGGCGCGGCAGGTGGTGCAGTCCCAGATAACCTCCTCGGTGATAACCTCGCCGATCATTTCCTGGCGGGATTCAGCCGGTTTTAGTGAAATAAATCCCGGATAAACATCGTAAAGGTGGTTTTTGAGGTCCTGGATAACCTGCTTGGGATTGAGGTTCTTGCCGCTGAAGTAAGCCGGACAGGCATCCTGGCAGCGACCGCACCTCGTGCAGGCGTCCAGGTCAAGCAGCTGTTTCCAGTTGAACTCTTCTATTTTACTGACGCCGAATAACTCGGTTTTCTCGAAGTCTATGGGTGCCAGAGCTCCCCGAGCGCCCAGATTCCTGAAGAAGATATTTACCGGGTCCCAGAGAATATGGAAAAGTTTGGAGTTAATTAGAGCTACGTAGATGAAAAACCCCAGGGTAATGATAACGTGGAGCCACCACATCCCCATGTGCCAGCCCAGCAGTGTTGCCTGGTCGGCGCCCTGGAATGCCAGCGCGAAAACGTATCCCCCCGGCGACCATACCGTCCAACCGGGATTGGTCTGTAGTTCGGTAGCAGCGATACGGAATCCTTCAAGGATAAAGCCGGAGACAATAATCCCCAGGATTAGGAGCAGAACGATTAGGTCGTCACGCTTATTGTCGAGTCTCTCCGGTTTCTGAATATACCGGCGGACAAGAACCAGGATTACGCCGATGATAACGAATATTCCGAAAACATCGGCGAGTAGCGAGTATGCCAGGTAGACATTCCCCTCGAGGAAGTGAACGAGGTAATGGTTAATGAACTCCAAGGCAGTGGCGAGGAACAGCACGATAAAGCCGCTGAAGATGAGGAAATGTATCAGACCAGGATAGAATTCTCGTAAGCGCCAGTCTTTCTTATCGGCACCGAAGAACTTGCGGTGAACCAGGCCGTCGATAAAGGCAATTTTTAAAAAGTCGACGAAACGTCTGCCCGGCTGATTGCCACGATTAGCCGGCTGCCCAACCTTCCACCGTTTGTAATGGCGCCAGATGGCATAGATAACCAGCAGAACGGTAAGGGCCGCCAGCGTATAAAAAATCCAGGTAAACTCAATATTCCATAAAGATTCGCGATGTGGTTCCATAATCAAATCACCTTTCCAACTAAAGCTGTCCAGTCTCCGCATGCTCGATAGGGCGCACCGGTAAGGTCGTTCCAGGCATGTATTATCTCAAATCCGGCTTTTTGCAGTACCTGCCGGATTGTTTGAAGGTCATAGTCGTGAAACCAGTTGTTATATATTTTTACACTATCACTATCAATGATGATGTACTGGTCCAGCCAGACGTTGTCTTCCGGGTAGTCGTAGCCCTGCGTTAGTATCAGGTGCTTGTCCGGTCGCCAGAAACCGCCGTCGCTGACGTACCAGCCGTTTGCCTCACCGCTCTTCATTCTCAGTTCTCTGGTTGTCACGTCGAAAATAAGTAAGCCACCCGGTTTCAGAGCCCGGTGTAACAGTGCCAGCAGTTTATCTCTCTTTTCATCCGGGAAGGTGTTCATTTCAGCGTGAGTTTGTATAACGGCGTCGAATTCATCGGAGTAGTCGAGAGCAAAGAAATTTATAAGGCGAAATTCTATATTGAGGCCTTTTTCTTGCGACTGCGCAATTGCGTAATTGAGCGAGCGCCGGGAGATATCAACGCCGGTGACCTTCATCCCTCGGGCGGCCAGCCGAACGGAATAGAGTCCCGGGCCGCAGCCCAGGTCGAGAACCCTGTCCCCGGGCTTGAGTATACCAGTGGAGACCAGGTGTTCAACTTCTTTATCGATACTGGCATGATTGCGGCTGGCGGCGTCGTTGTCCGGGTTCAGGTGCGCCTCCAGCATACCCTTGGAGATATGCGGGTCATCCCAGAAGCGTGGTTCGCCCGGCTCGAAGAGATGCGGCTTTCCGGTGTGTTTTAATATAGTGTTAATGAGGTCGGGATTGGTTTCAGCCATACCAGAAAAGATTATATCATATTCTTTCAGATTTTTTGCATCTGGCGAATGGGTGGATACCTCATCCTTTTATCTCCTCTCCAACCGGAAACATGGGGAGACGCCACAACTATAACCGGCTGGAGAGGGGAGTAAGCAAAAGAGGGGGCAGGGGGAGAGTATTATAAATCACACAAAACCATATAGCCGACTACTTGACATTAGCGGGACTGAGATATAATATTTGATGCCTGTGATGAAAAAGTACGAGTTCATAGAACACACCTCCGATATCGGATTGAGAGCCTACGGAGGAACACTTTCGAAGGCTTTCGCCAATGCCGCCCTGGGCATGTTTTCCATAATGGCCGAGCTTAAAAACGTCGGTGAAAAAGAGTCACGGCGAGTTGAGGTAAACGCCGATGATATCGAAGGACTGATTTTCGAGTGGCTCAACAGCCTGCTGTATTACTTCGACGTTGAAATGCTTATTTTCAAGCGATTCGATATAATAGAGTTTGAGGATACTCACCTGACAGCGATATGTTACGGGGAGCCGTATGATTCGTCCCATCACCGTCTCAAGATGGGGGTAAAATCGGCTACTTATCATCAGCTCGAGGTGGACCGGGAGGCTGGCTCGGTTCAGGTGATATTTGATGTCTAGGAGGTACACTTGTGCCTGAGTGGAGCGGTAAACTAGAAAAAGTAGACGAGTTCCGCTGGCGTATTCCGCGGGATTACAAACCGGGAATGCGTGTACCGGGGCTTATCTACGCCGATGAAGGCATGCTCAAACAGATTGTAGCCGACCGGGCGCCGGAGCAGGTAGCCAATGTCGCCTTTCTGCCCGGTATCGTTAATTACTCTCTGGCGATGCCCGATATCCACTGGGGATACGGATTTGCCATCGGCGGAGTGGCGGCGATGAGAGTCAGCGACGGTGTCGTTTCACCGGGCGGGGTCGGCTTCGACATCAACTGCGGGGTACGCATCATGCGTACCAACATAACACAGAATGAAGTAAAACCGAAGATAAAAGAACTCATCGATGCCCTTTTCTACGCCGTGCCTTCCGGGATGGGCTCGAAAGGGAAAATAAAGCTACGCTCTGGAGAGATTAACGACGTTTTAACAAAAGGTTCGAGATGGGCAGTGGAGAGGGGATACGGTCGACCGGAAGACCTTCAAACTACCGAAGAGAACGGCGAGATGAAGGAAGTTAATACCGATTACGTCAGCGCCAGAGCCAAGGAACGCGGGACGCCACAGGTGGGCACGCTTGGCTCGGGCAATCATTTCCTGGAAGTGGGCGTCATCGACGAGATATACGAGAAGGATATTGCTAAAGTAATGGGGATTGACGATATCGGCCAGGTGATGCTGTACGTTCACTGCGGGTCACGGGGGCTGGGGCACCAGGTGGCTGACGACTATATCAAGGAGATGGTGCGGGCGATGCAGAAGTACGGCATCCAGGTACCGGACCGCCAGCTTGCCTGCGCGCCGGTGAACTCACCCGAAGGGAAGCGTTACCTGACCGCCATGCGCGGCGCCGCCAATTACGCCTGGGCTAACCGACAGTGCATTACCCACTGGGTGCGGGAAGCGTTCTGCCGGGTGATGGGAGTAAGCGAGAAAGAGGCGGGACTGGAGCTTATCTACGATGTTACCCATAATATCGCCAAGATAGAGGAGCACGAGGTGGAGGGCGTGAAAGAGTCGCTCTGCGTACATCGCAAGGGGGCTACCCGGGCTTTCCCGCCCGGCCACCCCGATATCCCGGGGAAATACCGGTCAGTGGGGCAGCCGATACTCATTCCCGGGGACATGGGGCGCTTATCTTACGTGCTGGCGGGAACGGAGAGAGCCATGAAAGAGACCTTCGGTTCCACCTGCCACGGCGCCGGGCGTATGCAGAGTCGTTCGGCGATGAAGAAGCGTTTCAGCGGCAGGGATGTGTTACGAGAACTGGAATCACGCGGTATTGTGGTGCGGGCGGGGAGCATGTCCGGTCTTGCCGAGGAAGCCCCGGAGGCTTACAAAGATGTAGAGTCGGTGGTCAACGTTGCCCACGGTGCCGGTATTTCTAAAAAAGTGGCCCGTACGAGACCGATAGCGGTAGTGAAAGGATAATTATGTACACAAGACTGATGAACAAAGAAGATATACCGGCCTGGCTGGCCCTGGCACATGAAGGCGACCATATTATCGGTGAATTGATACCGGATATTTCCGTGTTTTACCAAGGCTTCGACGAATACATGACGGCCAAGATAAAGAAAAACGAAGCGTTTATGGTGGTAGACACCGGCTCCGGACAATGCGCGGGGATAGCGGCGTTCTCCCGGAAAGACAACCGGATTTCTTTCCTGGGTGTTACCGGAGAAGCGGATTTTCGGGCGGTCGGCGGGAAATTACTGGAAACGGTATTGGGCAAACTGGACATCAGCCGGGAAATAACGGTCAATGTGATTAAGAGCGATGACGAGGTCATAAAGCGGGAGCGCCAGCTTTATGCGGATTATGGATTCATCGAAGATGAAGCTGAAGTAATCGAGGGGGGAGTTCCGGCACGCCTGATGAAAAAGCTGCCGGTGAAAAAGTAAATATGACAGAACTGAGTACATAAAATGCCTGGCAGGACACTGGTATATAGTAATACTTGAATAATATGAAGCAATATCTTTGATTAATTACATTATATTGATATGTTAAACGCCAGATTTGACATAGGCCAGAAAGTAAGAATAGTTACCCTGATAGACGGCTTCGGGCGGCCGGACCCGCGCATTAAGGAATGGGTGGGTAAAAGGGGAGAGGTGGTTAAATCATATTACGTATCCGGTGATGAAGTCTGGGAAAAGACCCTGAAGCTTGAGGATACTTACTGTTACGATATACGCCTCGATGGGGGTAGGGATGTGGCGCGAGGGATACCGGAGGTTAGTATCGAGCTGTTTATTCACTGACACCTTGACATACTACGGCGTGGTGTTCTATTATAGCTCTAATATTTACCCAAACGGGTCATTTGATAGGAGGGATTACTATGTATACTACTGCCTGTGTCTTTCTGCTGATTGCCGGACTTTTATCGCTCTTTGACGTCTACCTGATGATTACCAAACGCCCCAACCCTGTAAAGGACTGGCCGGTACCGTGCCCCATGACCTTTCTGTTTTTGGGTATAGGTCTTATTATCCTTAGTATCAACGGTTTTTAGAATAATACGAAAATACCTCTAGGGAAGCTTGTAGTGCGCAATTGCGCATTATTAATCCCGGATAATTTTATCCTCTTCCTTTACGTATTTTGACGCCAGCGTGCAGTGCACGAATAGAATCGGTTTATCCACCCGTTTGAACTCCAGCGGGCAGTGGATCATTCCCGCGGGAATATAGACGCTGGTAGGTGTGGTTATTTTATGGATTTCTCGCTCTTCACCCAGTCCGATTTCGATATCGGCGCCCAGGTCTCCCATGTTATCCGCGTCAAACGAATGAAAATACAGATACATGTCGAAATCGTGTGAATGGGCGTATTCCTCCATAAGAGTGGGTTCGGTGATGCGCAGGAACATAATGGTAAAGTTGGATTTATAATCGCCCTCACCCGTGTAGATATACTCGGGTCCGAATCCCCCGATTTGCAGGTCATGCTTGACCACATACCTGCCGTATTTCGTTTCGGCCATTTTTAAATACCTCCCTGAAATAGTATTTGATGCACTTCTCCCAGCTTTTGAGGTCCATTGACCTCCTGCGGAAACATCGGCAACTCGATTATCCTTAGGTTATCATATTTGTCATAGATATGTTTCAGGTACCGTTTCTGCTGGTTGGCCTTCGTCCTGAGAAATTCCGAGTCCGGATTCTTTACGATATTGTTCACGATTATCCGTTTGATAGATAAGCCGTACCTTTCAAGTTCCTGAAAGACGCTTTCGAGCTGTGCCACCGCCAGGGCTTCCGGGATGGTGACCATGGTGAAATTGACCTCGTTCCTGAGGAAAGCGGTGTTTTCCGCGGAAAGTACTTCCCACCGCTTGAGGATATCCAGCACAGGCTCGCGGCTGCTTTTACCGAGCTTGAGCCTGGAATAGATACGCGGCGCCATTTTCAGGTGGTCGCCCAGCAGGGATGGCATTTCCAGCAGCGAGAGCGTCTGTCCCAGCGGCGCCGTATCCCAGACAATATTTTTATAAGCACTTGCCAGGCTTTTTTCACGGATATAATCTATCATGAACTCTTCGCCCAGTCCCGGCAGCACCGAGGTTATAAATTCCACGAATTCTTCGTAGTCGATATCGACAAACGCCGAGAAGACTTCGTACACTTCCCGGCCGAACTTGTCGTCCCACATCTGCCTGATTTCCCGCTCGCCGATTTCAATAATGGACAGATTAGGCAGGACATTATTATCTCCAGACTCGAAGATATGCGTTAACGACGGCGTGGCGTCGGTGGAGATAGCCAGGGTGGGCTCGCCGCGGGAAGCATAATAAAGCGCGGTGGCCGCGGCGCAGGTCGTCTTGCCAACGCCGCCCTTGCCGGTGAACATGGCAACAGTTGTCACGCTATTATTCAACTACAATCAAAGTCGCAAACGCAAGCTATGGTTTGCTGGTTACAAACTTCTTCTTATCCTTCTTACAGATAAGCTGTATCGTGTGGTTGCCGGACATAGCCGCCGTGGGCATGCCGCCGCCCGGATTGACCCACTGCCCCGCCATGTAAAAGTTATCCAGCCCCGGCAGGGTTTTACTCATGGACGACGTAAAAGACTCGGCGCTGAACATCCATCCCTCATAGCTGCCCCGCCAGTTGCCGGTGTAGCGTACCCAGGTCATCGGCGTGGCCACGTCGCGCATTTCCACCTGTTCGGCCAGTCCGGGGAAACGCTTATCCAGCAGAGACACGACTAGGTCGGCGATTTTTTCCTTCTCCGCTTTATACTTTTCAGGCTCTTGATATAGCTTCTCCCAGTAATCGTAGTCGGTATCAAACTGGACTTTAATCACGGTCTTGCCCTCCGGTGCCATAGCGGGGTCGTAGCTGTAAGTAAGCACCCCCAGACGTGGGTATTCCTTTCCGGCGATGGTGATGGGAGTATCAAGCGGGAAGGACAGGCCGGATATGGAAGGAGGAATTTCGTCTAGGCGGCGTGCCACCCCCAGGCCGATGTGTACCAGCGGCGAGAAAAGATCGGGATTATCATACCGGTTTTTAATTGTGTCATCGACATATTTACCGTCGAGCATATTAAAAATAGTCGTCCGGCCGTCGGCGGCGGAGATAATCCAGTCGGCGCGGTGTTCCGTGCCGTCGGCCAGTTTTATGCCTACCGCCCTATCGTTTTCCACCAGTATTTTCTCCACCCTTGCCTTAAAATATAGTTCTCCACCCAGGGCGCGGTAGCGTTCTTCGAGGAAACGGACTAGTTCCAGAGCGCCGCTGATGACATATCCGGCTGACTTATTATGCTGGAAGCCGAGTATCCAGAAGATCATCATCATGGGCCACTGGTCGCCGCCGAAAGCGGACGTTAGAGTCTGGCGCAGATAGGGATTATTGAGGCGCTTGAAGAAATCGCCGGCGGATATCTTCATCCATTTTTTCATGAGCATTAACATGGGCAGCATTTTTACTGTCTTGATTTTATCGAACCAACCGTTAAGCTCGGAGGGTTTATCGACGGGCATATTCATTCGGGAAAAGTCGCGTATTCCTTTGGTGAACTCCCTGATAATACCTTTATCTTCCGGGGCAAGCTCCAGCAGATACTGCTCAAAGCGGTCGGCATCGCAATAAACATTAAAGACTTTGCCGTCTTTGTCTACAAAGCTTGAATACAGCTCGTGGTTGTAGATTTTCCAGTTATCCGCCGCGCCGAGTTCTTCCCAGAATTTGTAAAAACTGCTTTTAGGATTGGTACCCACCAGCCAGTTCATGGCACCATCTATAGTGTAACCTTTGCGTTTCCAGGCGGTGCACACTCCACCGGCTATCTTATGCATCTCAAATATAGACGTTTTATAGCCGTTCATCCGACCGTAACAACCAACCGCCAGTCCGGTTAGTCCCCCACCGATGATGATTATCGACTTTTCCATCGCTGCCTCCTACAAAGTAATACCCTCGTCAAGCAAGGAATTATATCACAAAGTATCAAGAACTACACGCTGTCGGATATATGGATATGCGCGGCTATTATCCTTTATAGTGAAGTATGATTATTATGTGGAAAAGTGAAGGTAAGTGGCTAGTCGATTATCACGAAAACCGGGCTGTCGCTCAGGATTACCGACGAGGCGTCGGCTAGCGTTTCGGCACCGGTAATATCGATGACAGTAACCTCACCGGTAATCTCGCCGGGGAGAGGGCCGCTGCCCCAGAGTGCGTATACGGTCTGTCCGTCGATAACGAATTTGTACTGACCCTCATCGATATACCAGTCGCCGATGCTCTCGCTGAGTATATCTACCGTGTCGTTTTTACTAAATTCTCCCAGGATTTCGGCGATGGTCAGGTGAGCGTAGAAGAGGGCCGACTTCTCGCCGCTGTCCGTAATCAGAGCCGACCTCTCGTCGAACGGGGGCCCTCCTCCACCGGAAGTCGGCGGCATCTTGATATTGACGTAAAAGAGCTTATCGACGCCATTAGCCAGAGCGAAAATATAACTGCGCGCCAGTATCTTAGCAAAATCCTCGTTGGTATAGTCCTGTGTCTGGTGTGATTGCTGGTACTGGACCTCGGTGACCCACACCGGTTTGCCCTGAATACCGTTATCGTCCAGGAACTGCCGGAAGGCGGGGATATTCAGGTGCTCCCCGTGGCCGATGGAGTGCATGTTCATGATATCGATATATTCGGCGCCGCCCAGGTCGAAGACCTCCTGCCAGAACTCGATGTCGATGTCCATCATGCCCGCCATGCCTCCCTGTACTACGTAGGCTTCGGGGTCGGCGGCTTTAACCGCTTCATAGGTCGTCTTCAAGATATCGTAGTAGTCTGCGGCGTCGCCCTGGAAGAAAATCAATTCCCCCGTGCTGAACTCCGGCTCGTTCATGACCTCCCAGTGCTTGATGGGAACGGTCAGCCCCGGCATGTCGTCGCTACCGTCGCCGTCGTATCTCTCGACCAGCTTGAGAACAAAGTCCCGGTAGGCTTCCATGTCACAGGGCTTGCCCTTGGTAACGACGAAATGTGGGTCGGCTGGCTGGTCGGGCGGGACTAAATCTCCGTGGCATTGTTCCTGGTCCCAGCTGGCGAAGGGCTGGATGTTGGCTAGGATATGCATGCCGTACGATTGCGCCTCCAGGATATAGCGGTCCGTCTCGGAGAAATTGAAAACCCCGGGTTCTCTTTCAATCATTCCCCATTGAAAAAGCTCGAAGTGGGGTCGGTCATAAGCGCCGCCGCCTTCTTGCGCGGCCTGAAAATCAAGAAAGGCGGGCATAAAGCCGAAATGATTTTGAAGTGTCTTCTCGAAGTCCTCGGCGATGACGTTCGGAGGAGGTGGTGTGGTTGTTTCCGCGGGAGTGTTACCCGGTTCCTCCCCGGTCGGCTCCGGGCTTGCTGTATGGGGAGAAGAGGCTTCCGACGTCGTTTCCGTCCCATTAGGAGGCGCCGTTTCCCCGGAGCAGGCCGTCATTAAAAGGGACAGAAGGGCGACCGTTACGATTAACACCCGGAGTTTATGAGTTCCCATTTGTACAATCGTAGTCCAATATAGTGCCAGCTGGCTATATTATAACGCCCCGGCGGTAATTATGTCAATCTTTATGTTGTCGTGATACAGATTGTGCTACTATAAAAGCAGTACTTACCCGTCCCGGGGGTGAAAGATGAAAGGTTATCGGCCTTTTATATTGGCAGCAGCCGGCTTTATAGCCGTCTCAGCGCTGCTGTATTACATCCACTACCTGATATTCGATGATCCGCATCATATCTTTATCTACATGCTTGGAGACTTTGCTTTTCTGCCGCTCGAGGTGTTTATCGTGGTTGTCGTTATCGAACGCATCCTGACAAGGCGCGAGAAGCAGGCGATATTTTATAAACTCAATATGGTAATCGGGGCATTTTACAGCGAGGTAGGCAATTACCTTCTGACCGACCTGCTGAAATATTTTAAAAAACGCGAGGAAATATCTAGGAACCTGAATATAACTTCACAATGGACAGAAAAAGAGTTTAAAACAGCCTCAGCTTATGCTTATAGGCTGAAAGCCGACGTGGATATCCATGCATGCAATCTCGAGGAGATAAAAAAATTCCTGGGAGAGAAGCGGCTGTATCTACTGACACTGCTGGAGAATCCGAATCTGCTCGAGCATGACCGTTTTACCGATTTGCTCTGGGCGACCACCCATCTCGATGAAGAACTTCAGGCGAGACCGTCGCTCAAGGACATCCCCGAGAGCGACCTTGAGCATCTGGCCATAGATATCGAGCGAATGTACGACCACCTGGTCAGCGAATGGCTGGATTATATTCAGCACCTCAAAACGGCCTACCCGTTCCTGTACTCGCTGGTGCTGAGGACGCACCCTTTCCAGGAGAGCCCCTCGGCGGTGGTAAGTTAAGGAAAATATGTTCCGTCTTATAGATACCCATGCCCATCTCGACGAAATAGAAAACCTCGACGAACGAATAGCCGAAGCTGCAAAAGCAGGCCTTGTCGCCATTATTGCGGTCGGTTCAGATTTAGTTTCGAACCAAAAAGTCTTAGAAATAGCGAATCTTCATCAAGGATTTGTATTTCCGGCACTCGGCTGGCACCCCTGGTATATCAAGGAAGAGGAAATCGATGCGCAACTTGAGTTCATGGCGGCGAATATAGATAAAGCGGTGGGGGTAGGCGAGATAGGTCTGGACTATCATAAAAGGGTCAGGGCGGCGGCCGATAAAGACTTGCAAAAAACAGTGCTTGGTGCACTTTGTAAAATAGCTGCCGAACATGACAAACCGGCGCTGATTCACTCGCGCTACGCCTGGCGGGACGCTTACGACGCGGTCGACCGGGCGGGACTGGAAAAGGCGGTTTTCCACTGGTACACGGGTACGTCCGGCGTACTCCGGGATATCATCAACCACGGATATTATATCTCGGTGACGCCAGCCGTGGAATACCACGAGGAACACCGGCGGGCGGTCAGGGAAGCTCCTCCGGACAGATTGCTGCTGGAAACAGATAGCCCGGTGACCTACGGGCGGGGCAGCGCTCACGAGTTTGTTGCCAGTCCGGCTGACGTGCGGCGCTCTATGAAAGGCGCGGCGGCGTTGAAAGGACTGAGCGAGGATGAGATAGCGGCGGCGACCACCGAAAATGCGGAGAGGTTATTTGAGATAAGGTAGTAGATTTAGAAGTTTTTTTGATTATTGTTAAGGATGGCTAGGTGTTGAGGCGTTCTTCAACTGGGAGAAGTCAAACGGAAAGGCCACCAAAGCATTCAACAAAACAGGTATAGTCCATCTTGCTATATGTAAAAGGGGCTTTAGGCCAATAAAGTATTCGTGTGTAATTGAAATCGTATATGTCAAAGACGCTACGACTATGCCGCTGCAAATACCCACCATACCGCCGATAATCAGACCTTCAATAACGCTCTGAACATGCGTCATACCCCAAGTAATTCCAAAGAAGAGAGCGCCAAATATGAAAAATAATAGAACTCTGATACCCGCATCAGGATGCATATTAATCAGTGATGCAAATATTGTGCTAGTAATCCCTAGACTAATGAGTAGTTTTTTCATAACTCTCTTATATAGTACCTAATATAATTATACCAAATTCGTCAAATAATAGACTCGGTGATGACATATTACTTCACCAGCAGGGTGATGTAGTTTTATCTAAAAGCCCCAATCTACTACTCTCCCAGAATTTCCGCCACGTCGCTGATGTTTATTTCCAGCATCCTGACGTTAGCCAGGATGCGGTCGGCGTTTTTCTCCACGGTTGGAATACCGCTAGATATTTTTTTTAGTTTCTCGGCGTCCTTACGCAGAGATTCTATTATATCGGCCATTGCCTTGATATCGTATTGCTGTGCCATTGCTTTACTCCTAATGCTGTTTGGGTCGCTGGTCCTGGAAGCGCCGCGACTTTGCCTGCGACCGGGGCAGGCTCCCGTACTCGTGAAACTCTATTTTATAGCCCAGGTTCGTTTTTAATCTGAGCTGGTCGACAAGTACCGTCCGGATGGAGGCTTCATCGTTGACGTATTCGGGGACGATTTCCACCTTCAGCAAAATATCGTCGATGTCACCCTTCTTGGTGACCACCACCTGATACTCGTTACTCAACTGCGGGATGTCCCTGACCACCTCCTCGATAGCGGTAGGCGAAAGTAAAACGCCCTTGACCTTGGTGATGTCGTCGGCGCGTCCCATGATGCCGCCGTCCAGCAGGCGGAAAGTCCGCCCGCAGTCACATTGCCGGGTGTTCCACTGAATCAGGTCCTTGACGTCGAACCGGATGCACGGCTGCGCCATGCGGTTGAAGGTCGTCACCACCATTTTACCCATTTTGCCGGGTTCATCGATATATTCGCCGGTATCGACATCGATGACTTCAACCAGGAAGAAAGCCTCATTGACGTGCAGACCGGCCTGCTGCCGGCATTCCCAGCCCCAATGGCCTATTTCCGTGCTGCCGCACTGGTCGTAGACCTTGGCGCCCCAGGCTTCCTCCATGCGTTTCCGGGTGGCGGGGATACTGCCCCCCGGTTCGCCGGCCACGGTGATTTTATTTATCTGTAAATCTGTGAGAGGGTTAATGCCCATCTTGCGGGCGGTCTCGGCCATGCCCAGCACATAGGTTGGCGTAGCGCCCATCGCCGTGGCTTTCAGTTCTTGCATTTTCAAGATTCTTGCCTCTGTATTGAGGACGCCTCCGGGAATTACCTCGCAGCCGATTTTCTCAGCAGCGTAATGAGCACCCCAGAAGGCGATGAAGATGTTATAGCCAAAAGGCAGGAACAGGCGGTCGCCCGGTCGATAGCCCTGGGCGTAGAGAGCGTAGGCAAAGGACTCGGTGCCGTATTCCCAGTCCTGCCAGGTGTCCGCCTGGTAAACGGGCTGCCCGGTAGTGCCGCTGGTCTGGTGATATTCCGTCACCTGCTCCAGGGGTACGCTCAAGATATCGCCGTATGGAAAAGGGTCTTTACCCTGGGCGTCTCTTAACATAGACTTTTCAAATTTTGGCACCTTTCGGATATCCTCGAACGACTTTATATCACCGGGCTCTAATCCCGCATCGCCATACAGCTTATGGTAGAATTTGGAGTGCTCGAAAGCCCAGGTAAATATTTCCTGAAACTTTTTGAGCTGCAGCCGCTCAAGTTTCTCCCGCGGCAGTGTTTCCAGAATAGGATTCCAGTACTCATCGCTCTTCATGGGATGTACCTTTCAGATTATCAGTTAATAACTCAAAAAAACATTAGAGCCAGATATAATATACTGAAAAACAGCCTGAAATGGCAAATGGGATACAAAAAAGAGGCTGCTAGAGCCAGAGAGTTCATTCCATATGGAATAAAAACTAACGTTATATCTTCTTAATTATAACGGCATTGCTGAAAATTAATAGTAAAAATTAGTTGACAATCCCCGGGAATCATTATAAAATAATTCTGTATAGAACTTAATTAATCCCTGTCAGGCACAAATCGATGCGATTATGACCGTTAGTGAAGCCAGCAAAACGACCGATAAAACCCCACTGGGTACTCTTTTATCAATCCTCGTGTCTTTCGAGGTACTTGCCAGGTATCTCGAGGTTGAACTCAGGCGTCAAGATGCCACCCTTATTAAATTCAACATCATGAGCACGCTTTTCAAGAACGGGGGTGAGATGATGCCTTCGGAAATAGCTGAAAGCGTTTTCCGGGAAAAGAATTCCATCACGGCGGCCATAAACACACTGGAGAGAGAGGGAGTCGTACGGAGGGAACCTTCTACCGACGACCGAAGGTCGGTGAAGGTTATCATCACCGATAAAGGCTGGAAAAAAGCCAACCGTTTATCGCCCATCGCCCAGGAATTGAGCCGTGAGGCGCTGTCCTGCATAGATAAAGAGCAGCTAGAGACCCTCGTTGGCAATATGCGGACAATCAGAGAAAGCCTGCTGCCGAAAATAGCCAGGTCGTCCGGCAAGTAATTAAAAACTAAAGCTAGGTGGTATAGCGCGACCATAAAGAATTGCGCTGAATATAACAGTAGAAGGGATGGAATACCGGTGAAAGAGATAAGAATTCACGGAAGGGGTGGGCAGGGCGCTGTTCTGGCGGCCCGGATGCTGGCCAGTGCTTTCGTAGCCGAGGGGAAACACGTAGCCAGCTTTCCCATGTACGGTTTCGAAAGACGCGGCGCGCCCGTGGTGGCTTTTACCCGCTTTGACGATAAGCCCATACGCGTAAAGACCCAGATTTACAATCCGGACTGCCTGATTGTAATCGACCCCGGGCTTTTAACGCTGCCTACTCTGTTTACGGGTGTGAAACCGGAGGGAGTATTTATTCTCAATAGCGGTAAAAAGCTGCCCGAACAGCCCAATGAGAACCTGAAAATCGGCGGTGTGGTCAACGCCACCCAGATAGCGGTTGATGAAATCGGACGGGATATTCCCAACACCTGTCTGCTCGGCGCCTTTGCCGCCGCATCCGGCTGGCTGAAACTTGAGTCGATATTGAATGCCCTGCCGGACTATCTCAGCGGCGATATCCTCCAGCGTAATCTGAAAAGCGCCGAAAGAGGATACCGCGAAGTGGAGGTAACTAAATGGTAATTAAGCATAAGAATATTTTTAAAACGGAGAGTCCCTGGTCCAACGCCGATGAACTGCTATTGTGCCTGGATACGGGCAGCTGGCGAACGGAACGCCCGGTACTTGATAAAGAGAAGTGTAATTATTGCGGCCTCTGTTCCCTCTACTGCCCCCCGCAGTGCATGAGAGACAAAGGGGACCATTACGAGGTTGACCTTGCCTACTGCAAGGGTTGCGGCATCTGCGCCACGGAATGCCCGCGAAAAGCCATTACTATGGTCTCGGAAGGAGAGTTTGCTGATGGTTAGTGCTCAAAAAGGTCAGGTTAGAGTAATTACCGGCAATGCTGTCGGAGCCTATGGGGCGATGCTTTGCCGGCCGGAAGTGATAGCGGCATATCCCATAACTCCTCAAAGCGAGCTGGCGGAACAGCTTGCGCAGTTCGTTTCTAATGGTGACCTGGACGCTGAATATGTGGAAGTCGAGGGTGAAAACTCGGCGATGAATGTTGTCATGGCTGCCAGCGTTGCCGGCGCGCGTGTTTTTACCGCCACATCATCTTACGGACTGGTATTCATGTTCGACGCCCTCCAGGAAGCCTCCGGCTTCAGGGCGCCGATAGTCATGGTGAATGCCAACCGGGAAACCCCCGGCATACACTCCGTTTCCTCCGGGCAGCAGGATATGATTTCGACACGGGACACGGGATGGATTCAGATAATCGTGGAGAACGACCAGGAAATCCTCGACCAGATTATCATGGCCTACCGTCTCGCCGAGGACTATGATATACAGCTGCCTATCATGGTGAATTATGATGGATTTTATCTGTCCTACCTCGCCGAAGCCGTGGAAATCCCCGATATTGCCGACGTCGATGCCTTCCTGGCACCCCTGAAGAAGCAGCCGAAACGGCAGACGCTGGTCCCCGGGGTTCCTATCGGCTGCGGTACTCATGGTATGGAGATGGGCTATGTCGAAGCCCGTTACAAGCATTGCCAGGCCCTGGAACGTGTCAAGGGCAAGGTAGATGAAGTTGATAAAGCCTTCGGCGACTATTTCGGGCGGTACTACCACGGTCAGATAGAAGAGTACCGTACCGAAGATGCCGATATCGTAATCCTGACATCCGGCAGCGCCACCGGTACGGCACGTACGGTTATCGATTCCAAGAGGGAAGAAGGGATAAAAGTCGGCCTGGTCAAGTTGCGGCTGTTCCGCCCCTTCCCCGCCGAGAAACTCATCGAGGCCCTTAAAGGGAAGAAGGCGATAGGTGTTATCGACCGCAGCATTGCTTTCGGCTGGAAATACGGACCCATTTGTACGGAGTTGAGAGCCCTTTCGCCGGAAATCGGCCCCACCCCTATGTTGAGCTATATCGATGGCCTGGCCAATCTGGATATCACCATACCTCATATCGAGAGGGTGGTAGATGAAGTCAGTGCCGCGGCACAGGGCAAGCCCTATCAGGAAGTAACCTGGATACCGATGGAGGAATAAGAAAATGGTAGAAGGAACGAAGAAGAGAAACAGGGTATTTGATTATTTTTGTGAAGAAGACCAGTTCTCGGGAGGAGTTGCCTGGTGCGCCGGCTGCCCCCTGGAACTCACCGCCAGATTCGTACCGAAGGTACTGGGGAAGAATATGGTATTTGTCGGTACGCCCAGCTGCTCGGCGCCGGTACTTCACGGGCAGAATGTAGGGGCATGGCATCATTTAGCCTATCTGGCCTCGGTCATGACGGGAGTTCCCTCCAAGGCTACCGGACTTTCCCGGTATTTCCGGAGGACAGGTCAGGACGCCACCGTGGTCTGCTTTACCGGCGACGGCTGTGCTACCGATGTCGGTTTTCAGCCCTTAAGCGGGGCAGCCGAGAGGAATGAGCATATTATCTACATTGTTTACGATAATGAAGGCTATATGAATACCGGCAACCAGAGAAGCAGCGCCACACCGCTGGGGGCTGCCACCACCACGACCCCCGTCGGGAAAATTGGCCGCGGCAAGTCGACCGCTGCCAAGAACATGCCGATGATCATGCTCATGCACCGGCCACGGTACATGGCTACCGCTACCCTGAGCCACCTCGAGGACTTCGCCAAGAAGCTGCAGAAAGCCAAGGAGAAGGTAAAGGAGGGCTTCGTCTACCTTCATGTCTTCGCTCCCTGCCCCGTTGGCTGGCGTATCGATCCCAACAGAGTGATTGAGGTATGCCGTACCGCGGTACGGACCAATTACTTCCCGCTCTGGGAGGCGGAGTATGTTAAGCCCAAATTCACGCTGGAGGTAGCTAATCCCAGGCCGATTACGGAGTTCACCAAACTGATGCGGAAGTTCTCGCATCTGGATGAAAACGGATTAAACGATTTACAAAAAACAGTTAATGAGCGCTATTCACTGATAAAACATCTTTGTGAAATAAATAAAGAGTAAATATACAAAAAATTAAAATATAACGAAGGAGGTGGACGGGCGATATGGCAATGTCAGTAAAAGGAAAGCCAGAAATCTGGGACGACGAGTGGGTTAAGACCACCTGCGGCGGCTGTTACGCCACCTGCACGATACGCGTCCACCGGGTCAATGGGGTCGCGGTACAGGTTGAAGGCGAGCCTAATAATGATTTCGGTGCCCGGGGGGGTATCTGTGCGAAAGCCACGGCGATGTTACAGGCCCTATATGACCCCAACCGTATCAATTACCCGGTAAGAAGGACCAATCCCAAGAAGGGAATCTTTGAAGATCCCAAGTGGGAGAGGATTTCCTGGGACGAGGCGCTTGACGAGATGGCCAAGCGACTTAAGAAAATACGGGAGGAGAATCCCAACAAGCTCATGCACGGCGGTACGCCGTCGCCGGGCATGGGTCCCAACCTGCCGCTGGGATTCGGCGTTTTTGGAGCCGTATTCGGCACCAGGAACTGGCACGTCGGCGGCGCCGGCCTGCACTGCGGTAGCGGCTCGCATATGGGCGCCGGTCTCTACCACGCCTCGTGGTCGATTGTGCCCGACTACAAATACTGCAATTACGCCATCCAGTTCGGTTCCAACAAGGGGACCGGCTCGGGGCATTCTCTCGGCTTCAACATGAGGTTGTCGGCCGAAGCCAGAGCCAGGGGTATGAAGAACGTGGTGTTCGACCCCATCTGCAACTTCGGTGGCGGTAAAGCCACGGAATGGGTACCGCTGCTGCCGGGTACCGATGGGATTATCGCTCTGGCGATGGTCAATGTCCTGCTGAACGAAAAGGGCATTTACGATAAGGAATTCCTGAAACTCAAGACCAACGGGCCCTACCTCATCGGACCCGAAGGGCTTTATGTACGGGATAAGAAGACCGATAAGCCCATGGTCTGGGATGCCAAGGACAATAAAGCCAAGACCTTTGATGACAAGACCATCGGTGATTTTGCCCTGGAGGGTGAATATGAAGTCCAGGGTATCAAATGCAATCCGTCATTCCAATTGGTCAAAGAACACGTCAAGCAGTACACTCCGGAGATGGCTTCTGAGGAAAGCACCGTGCCCGCAAACACGATTCGACGTATCGCCAACGAATTCGGTGAGGCGGCAATGGTGGGCGCCACTATCGAAATAAACGGCGAGAAATTACCTCTGCGTCCGGTATCCTCGGTGATGTTCCGGGGCGGGCAGGGTCATACCAATTCGGCCCACAGCTACTGCGCGTTGTGCCTGCTGAATTCTATCGTCGGTGCCATGGATGTACCCGGCGGTACGCTGGGATGGCCTCCCATGGTACTGGGGCACCCGGATACGGGACGGTTTAAGGTAATACCTTATCCTTGCAAAGACGGTATGCTCACGGCGGGTACTTTCATGGAGCACAAGCCGTGGCCGGTAGAAGAACCCAAGGTACCGACCGACATGCTCTTCAAGGACTTGGTGCCCACAGCCTCGTTTTCTGCCCAGCCCATGACGTCTGACTTCGATACCTACTGGGATAAGCTGGGCCGTCCCTACGAGATTGAGTTATACATGGTTTTCGGTTCCAACATGATACGCACCGTTCAGAACCGGGATATCATGGCAAAATTTTTCGAGAAAATACCATTTATCGTATCCTTCAACCTGGTTCACAACGAGTTCACCGAGGGATTCGCGGATATCGTCCTCCCCGATTGTCACCCGCTGGAGAGCTGGGGACTCTTCTCTTCGCACGGGCCCTTCTTTAACTGGCCGATAGGTCTGGAGGGATGGAGCTTCCCGGTCAGGCAGCCGGTAGTGAAACCTGCCTACGAGCGAAGGGAAATGATAGAGGTTCTCTGGGACGTTGCCGACAGAATCGGCATGCGTGAAGATATGAACCAGTATTACAACGTTTACTTCTCCAGTTTCGGCGGCGAGGCCCTCATAAGCGGCGACCTTGCCAGTGTCCGGGGTGTCAAAGAGATAGACCCGAGCAAGGTGACTGAAATCGTCAAGCCTGAAGAGAAGATACGCTTCAGCGAGATGATGGACCGCGCCTTTAAGTTCTACTTCGGCGAAAAGTACGACCTCAATTATATCATGGAGCATGGCTCCATCGACTGGCCCAAGAAGGTCGAGGAAGCCTACTGGCGCTGGTACGTAGATGTAAGAGTGCCTATTTATGCAGAACACATCGCCGAGCTTAAACCCGGCATCATGGAAGCGGCGGAAGTGGCTGGAGTGGAGCTTGAATGGGACCAGTTTACACCGTTAATGAGCTGGTTCCGGCCGGTAATAACCAAGGAACTGGATGACGAGTATGACCTCTACTGCTTCTCCTACCGCGATATACTTCATACCGGCACCTATACCATGAATCTCCCCTGGCTCGATGAAGTCAGTCAGCGCAGTCCCTATACCTACAACATCACCATGAATGTGGATGCAGCGGTAAAAAGAGGGCTGAAGGAGGGCGACCTCATCTGCCTGGAAACACCGGCCGGACGTAAAGTGACCGGCACCCTGAAGACGATGCAGGGACAGCACCCTCTGACCGTTGCCATCGCCGCCTGTTCCGGAGCCTGGGCGAAGGGAACGCCTATCGCTTACGGTAAGGGGACTAACTTTAACATACTCATGGAGTCCGACTTCAAGCATGCCTGCCCGGTAAGTTGGAGCCAGGAAACGGCGGTTACCGTGAAAGTATACAAGACCGACCGTCGGGTTGAATTTGAAGGAGCAGGAGGCGAAGCGCAATGAGATGGGGAATGGTAATAGAGCAAAAAAGATGCATCGGATGTAATGCCTGCGTGCTTGCCTGTAAGGCGGAGCACTTCCTTCCCCCCAATATTCTATGGAACAGGGTACTTATCTCCGAAACAGGGAAATACCCGGCCGTCAACAAGCTCATCTACAACATACGCTGTAATCAATGCGCCGAACCCAAATGCGTCGATGTCTGTCCTACCGGCGCCACGCGGCAGCGTGAAGACGGCATCGTCATTATCGACGAAAATGAATGCGTCGGCTGCCGCTACTGCATGATTGCCTGTCCCTACCAGGCCAGGTCGTTTTATGAAGACGGCGATGCCGAATACTTCCCGGGGCAGGGATTAACAGAACACGAGAAGATAGGCAAGACCCTGTACCCGCACGAAGTAGGTGTGGTCCAGAAATGCAACTTCTGCAAGGAGAGGATTGATGAAGGACTGGCTAAAGGGCTGAAGCCGGGGGTTGACCGTGATGCCACTCCCGCCTGCGTTATCAGCTGTCCTACCCAGGCCATGCACTTCGGTGACCTGGACGACCCCAACAGCGAGATAAACCGGCTTATCAAGGAGAAAAAAGGAAAGCCATTTCATCCGGAATATGACACCAAGCCATCGATATACTATATCGATTAAGTAAAAACCAGTGATCAACTGAGGAGGTCTAAGGAAATGATTGGGACAAAACCGTACGACTTTATGGTGAAATATACGCCCCAGCGCGACTGGATAGAGGGGCACGGTATTTTAATAGCTTTTGCCCTTTTCTTCGGGGGTATTGCCGGAGGGCTTTATCTGGTTTCTTTATACTTCGATAGCCTGCTGGGTATGTTTATCGCCTGGATACTGGCTATGGTAACCGGTCTAACGGATATGGCTCATCTGAGCAAGCCTACCAGGTTCTGGAGGATGATGCTCAAGCCCAGGACGTCCTGGATATCACGCGGCTTTATCTTTATCTGGCTGTTTCTCGGTGTTGCCGCCATCCAGCTGGCTATTACCTACTGGACAGACGGGACAGCGATTGAGACCGTATTCAAAGTGCTGGGCGGTATCATGGCGTTTGGCGTGGCTATATACAGCGGCTTTGTCGTGGGCTACGTCGGCGCTATCAAGCTCTGGAACTCGGCAATCGTGCCCATACTCTTTGTTGTTGCCGGGGTTGCTGGTGGACTGGCTTTATTGATGGTTATCAGCGTGGGCGAGAGCTTTTTAAGCGCGGATGTGGCTATCGCCTTACGGGCGGTGCTGATAGGTTACGCCGTATGTCTGGCCATTTATCTCTGGGTGGCCACCTACGAAAGTACGGTTGCCCGCGACTCTGCAATGAGAATACTCAAGGGTAATATAGCTCCGGTTTTCTGGCTGCTGGTAGTATTACTCGGCATCATTGTTCCCATCATCATGCTCTTTACCGCCGATTCTACCGCTGTCTTCATAATCTCGGGGATTTTAATCATTATTGGCGGTGTTGCGCTTAGGTACTCCATCCTGAAAGCGGGGGTATACAGTCCCTTGGTCCCGACAGATTAACTCATAAATAAAAGACAAGATATATCGAGAGCCATCGCGGCGGAAGTTTTCGCCCGGTGGTTCTCGATTTTGGTAATCGCTTAGCCCTTCCCCACCCCTCGTTGTTATCTTTTCCCACCCTGCCGCCCTCGTACCATCCTCGGCCTGTCCGTTAAAAAACCCCTCCACCATTGTCCCCCTTTCGTAAAGGGGAAGCTTTGCCTCAAAAGTACCTTTTTGTGTCACCCTGAGCCCGCCGGAGGCGGGCGTGAGGGTCTCGGAGGGGTGGATGTTAATATCAACTTTATTGCCCTACCCCTGATATTATCTTTTCCCACACACCCGCCTGATAAAGAAAAGAGGGGCTCCGCCCCTCTTGAACACCCCAAAAATTTTTCTCCCACTTTCATAAAGGGGGATTTGTTAACACCGCCATCGTATCATCGACAGCTTGTCCCGCAGTATGTCCCCTTCCCCCAAAGGTGGGAGTGCGCAGCGAGAGGGCGCCAGCCCCTCTCAAAAATAACTCCCCCTCTCCAAACCAATTATTTCAGGGCTGGTCGGATGCTGCTGATTGGAGAGGGGGATAAAGGGGGTGAGGTGAAAAGGTCTTGGTATTCGCTTTATCTCTTGAGGTATAATTATGGCAAAGTATGGGGGAGGGGAATAATGCCATCTGAGGCGAAAATATACATCGGCACATCGGGGTGGTCCTACCCCAAAGGCGAGGGTACCTGGAAGGGCTTTTTTTATCCTCCCGCGAAGATAAACGAGCTGGAATACTACAGCCAGTATTTCAATACGGTGGAAATCAATAGTTCGTTCTATCGGCCGCCCAACCCAGGCTACGTGTACAACTGGGCGCGCCGCGTGCCGAAAGGATTCCTCTTCGCCATGAAGCTCTGGCAGAAATTCACCCATCCCAAGATGTACCAGGATACCACCGGCGAGGAAGCTATAATATCTCAGGCCGATGTGGATACGTTTAAGAGAAGTATCGAGCCGCTGGCAAAAACCGGGAAGCTGGGCGCTTTGCTGGCGCAGTTTCCTCCCAGCTTTAAAAACGACGACTACGGACGGCAGATTCTCGGGGCGGTGGCGAAAACCTTCGGGGAGTATCCGCTGGCGGTGGAGCTGAGACACCGCGGCTGGAGCGATGACGAGACTACCGCCACGCTGCTGAAGGAAAACAACGTTGCCTGGGTACAGATTGACGAGCCGAAATTCAGTACGTCGGTGGCGCAAGAGGTTCCCGTAACCGGTAGAATGGCTTATTTCCGCTTCCACGGTAGAAACGCTAAAGACTGGTGGTCGGGTGACAGCGAGAGTCGCTACCGGTACCTCTATTCACCGGAAGAAATTACTCAACTTACCGACCGTATAACGACGGCGGCGGAGCAGGTTCGCATGCTGTTCGCCTATTTCAACAATCACTGGCAGGCTTACGCTCCCCGCAATGCCAACGACCTCAAAAAGTCGCTGCAATTACCCTTTCAGGAAATCCAGATGCACCTGGACTCATTGGAAGATGAAAGTAAAGTCGACAAGTAAGGGAAGAGACAACAATATGCTGGTTGAGCTGACGGTAAGAAATTACGGGATAATCGAGGAAGTGGGCTGGAGTCCCGCACCGGGATTCAACGTAATCACCGGGGAGACCGGTGCCGGTAAATCGCTGGTAGTGGATGCGGTCGAAGCCCTTTTAACCGGCCAGGTGAGTGAAACGGATATTCGCCACGGCGCGGATACCGCCCGGATTGAAGGTATTTTTCAAATAGCTGATAGCCGATCGTCGGGCATAACCGGAGATTTGCTATCGGAAAAGGGACTGCAAAGCGACGATGATATGTTGCTCGTTTCCTGTGATTTTCGTAGGCAGGGACGTGCCACTCCTCGGGTGAACCGTCAGGCCGTATCGAGAGCCTTGCTCAGGGACATTACCGCTTCACTGCTGGACATCCACGGTCAGAGCCAGCACCTTTCACTCCTGAATAAAGAGCGTCATCTGGACTACCTGGATGCCTACGCCCATACCCGCGAACTGCGAGAAGATTTTACTAAGCAGGTCCGTGAATTAAATGATATAGAGCGGGAAATTCAAAGGCTCTCCATCAACGAGCAAGACATATCACGGCAAAAGGATTTACTAAATTTCCAGGTTGATGAGATAAATAGGGCCGAGTTACAGACCGGTGAAGAAGAAAGCTTGGAAAGGGAGCAGGCTCTCCTAACCTCCGCAGAAAAATTAAAGACAGCTGCTTACGAAGTCTATAGAGTAATCTACGGTGATGAAAACGCCCTGACATCATCTTCGGCGGTGGATAAACTCAATGATGCGCTGCCGGTAATGCGGCAGATAGCGGAAACCGATACTTCGATGAAATCACGTCTCGATTATCTGGAGGAGATGGTGCACGGACTGGAAGAGATGGCGCGTGAGGTCCACTCGTACGGAGAAAATCTAAACCATGATCCGGAGCGTCTGGAGGAAGTCCAGAACAGACTGGAACTCATTAAGGGTTTTAAAAGGAAATACGGCGATACTATCGAAAAGATGCTGGATTACTTGAAAAAGGCGGAGATTGAGCTGGAAAGCCTTTCCTTTTCCGACGCAAGACACCGTGAGCTTGAGGAGAAAAGGGTACAATTACGAGCCGAGATGGGTAAGGTTGCCGGCAATCTCTCGGAGAAGCGGGTTCGTGCTGCCGGAGAACTGGCCGACGCGGTAAAGAAGGAGTGTCGTGAACTGAACATGGCTCAGGTAGACTTTCAGGTATCGGTGCGATGTGAAGTCGCCCCCGAAGGAATACCTTTGCCCGACGGCGAATTTTATAAGTACAATGGGGATGGGGTGGATGTGGTGGAATTTTTGGCCTCGACCAATCCCGGTGAGCCGCTGAAATCGCTGGATAAAATAGCCTCCACCGGTGAGATATCGCGGTTCATGCTGGCCATGAAAAGCGCCCTCGCCGAAGCCGACAATATCCCCGTGCTAATTTTTGACGAAATTGATATCGGGGTGGGTGGTAGAAGCGGCGAGGTTATCGGCATGAAGCTGTGGAAACTATCCCGGAATCATCAGGTTATCTGCGTAACTCACCTGCCGCAGATAGCGGCTTTTGCCGATGCTCAATTCAACGTCAGCAAGGAGAGCTCGGGAGAGCGTACGGTCAGCACGATTAAAGCACTGGACGGGGAGTCGCGCTTGCAGGAACTGGCGGTAATGATAGGCGGGCCTCAATATACTCCCAGTGCGCTTAATGCCGCCCGGGAGTTGATGGGAAAAGCCGGGAAATGGAAAAATAATACGTCGCGTCAGGGTACACTAATGGCGGATTGAGGTGAAAGACAATGGCGGATAAAAAACCGATAGAGACCAATGAGCAGCGTAGGAGACGGCTTTTCAAAGCGCTTCTGGAAAACATCGACCGGCAACTGGATATAGACCAGAAGCTAAAGGAAAATATGGAAATACTGTTCAATTATACTTCAAAAAGTACAATAAGCGACACCATGCAGGAAAAAGTTATTGCTATTCGAGAATTGTATATAGAGACAGAGTCTTTGCAGGGTGAAGGTCGGGCTATTTTTCACCGGCTGTTCGGGACCGAGTTCGAAGATTAGACACGAGAGAAATACGCCTGCTAATCAACGAAATATCATCATCGCTAATCAGACTGGAGGTAAATCATGGAAAATTCGGGAAAAAGCGCTTTACTCGATTTATGGCCGGCAATCCAGGATGACTTTAAGAAATTCATGTCGGACAGACCGGGCTGGCTCATCGGCGTACTGGAACAGGCACGCCATAAAAAGGGGAACAGGGGATGGAATGACGTTGAAAAGGTTATTAATATTCTGCAGTTTTTAAGAGATACCGAAGTAGAGTACTAGTAACAGAACTCTACCCGAAATTAATATCTGGTCAATGCTTTCTTGCCCGAAATTTCGTGGCTGGTATACCATTTTTGTACAGCGTTGACGACCTCTTCGGGCGAATCAAAGACCCGAAGCAGGTCGAAGTCCTCCTCGGTAATATTGCCGTGGGCTAACACGACATTTCTCAACCAGTCGAGAAAGCCACCCCAGTACGTACCGGAGTAAAGTATCACCGGGAAGGGTTTTATCTTCTCGGTTTGTGTCAGCGTCAGGACCTCGGTTAACTCGTCCAGTGTTCCCAGGCCACCCGGTATAATAACGAAGGCGGTGGCGTACTTAACCAGCATTACCTTGCGGACAAAGAAATGATGGAAGGTAATCGACCGGTTGGCATATTCATTGCAGACCTGCTCCTGGGGCAGCTTGATATTAAGTCCGACCGACTTGACACCCGCTTCGTGGGCACCCTTGTTGGCGGCTTCCATGACTCCGGGACCGCCACCGGTCATGACATTAAAACCGGCTTTACCCAGCAGGAACGCTATTTTTTCAGTCTGGGAATAAAGTTCGCTGCCGGGTTTAAGGCGGGCTGAGCCGTATATTGTTACGGCCGGCACGA
>Ga0315537_1000176_pt1 | contig 45185 bp, 56 predicted proteins | sample SalMarSW160270MG_FD_203091 | JGI IMG/M metagenome (GOLD analysis project Ga0315537, IMG submission 203091) | Salt marsh sediment microbial communities from the Plum Island Ecosystem LTER, Massachusetts, United States - Salt Marsh Sediment SW1602-70 ... | reverse complement strand
CTCCACAATACTGGCTGGAGCATCCACGCAATTAAGTTTTTAAACTTTAAATAGTATATATTAAAAAAGAGGAAAAATGGATGAAAAAAACACTCTTGAAGCTCAAAAAAGCTCTCTTGAGAGAATCATAATAATTGTATTAGTCTTATGTATAATATTTGTGATAGCAGCAGTTTTTCTTGTCTTATTTTTAAGCAGTCTTCCAAAAAAAATATCAGAAGAAGAGCTTTCTAATGGAATTACAATTGAACTAAAAGAAAACCAAAAAGCCCAGTTAGAGATGAATGGAGAAAAAAATAAAATTACTATAAAATCAATAGGGGAAGATTCTGTAGACATTGAAATAGAAAATAAAGACAGCAAGAATATTAAGATTAATGAAGAAAAACAGTTTGATTTAAATAATAATGGGCTTCTTGATTTAAATATTAAATTAGCAGAAATTAATAATGGGAAAGCTAGCCTAGAAATAATGAAAATTGAAGAACCAGCTCCTCCTGAAGAAGATACCCTCCCAACAGACACTCCTCCTGCCAGCACAACAAATACTACAGAAACAACCGATGCAACAGAAACCAAAGATGAACAAATTGAACCTACAAGCTGCGACCTTAATACAACAGAAACCATAGTTAATAATGATCTTAAAACAAACCCTTATTGGAATGGACTTATAGACATAACACTCAAAAACATTGATGAAAGCAACAAATCTTTAACTGTTTTTACAAGCTGTGCTAAAAAGAATAATGAAGATTTTAAACTAGTTATTGGTGTAGGACCCTCTCCATACTCTGGAAAGTGTGAAATCCTTAAAAGATCCTATACCTTTACTGGAGAGTGCTAATAACTATAATATAAAACCAACCCTTCTTTATCTCTTAAAAATAAACTATCTCTATTATTATTCCATATATTGCCCTTGCTTTCTATTTTCTTTTCTTCTTTTCCATTTATCTCAATATTAAAAAAATGGTTTGCTTCATCTTTAGCCTCTAGTTCACAAGAAAAATCACAATTGTTTTTCAAAATAAAATACTCCTCTCTTGGATTTAATTCCAAGAGTTCAATACAATTACTGCACTTTCCATTGCTTTTCTTCCATAGCCCTCTCTGTTCTTGTCTTGCTTTTTCTTGCGCTTCTATCAATTGCTTTTGATACCACAATTCCTCATAAAAATAAGTATTAGCTAGTCCGTTTTCTAATAATTCTTTATTTAAAAATCTGTTTTCATAAAATGCATATCTCAACATTCTTCCATACTTATCTCTGTCCTCAGAATCTCTTAAAATCTCAATACTCTTGTTTTCCATCTCACTCAGGAAAATTTTCGCCTCATCATAAAAAGGTTTTCCTTTTTCAGGAGTGTTTATGCCCAGCAAACGAACACTCTCTATAGTTTTATTAATCTTAATCTCAATAGTGTCTCCATCTATAACTCTTAAACAAAAAGCAGGCTCTTTTTGATATTTAAATTCCTTTCCAGACAATCCAGTTAATCTAGGATAAAAATAAGCTAAATCAACTAAAACTATCATAACAATAAAAAACATCAATAATCTCTTTGTATTCATCTTAATAAGAAATTATGTAAATTTAAAAATATAATCATAACTTTAAAGTTTCCTTATTAGGCAAAACAAAAAAATAAGTAGAACAAGCTGAAGGATCATAAAAAAAATGAACATTTAAATAAATTAGGGAGATTTCATTAGAGCGGCTATCTTTAAATAGTTTATTAATTAGAAATTCAGAATTATTAATTTTAGAATTTTCTCCCAAGGCTTTTTCTAATTTAGAAATATCTCCTTTTCCTAAACTTAAGCTAACTATTTTTTTAAATTTAGAAGGAAATTCATCAGCTTGAAAACAAAATTCTGGAATAAGGCACTCCCTTTCTGAACTATTTTTAATTAAAAAACCATTAAATTTTAAAGTATAACACTTAGCAAAAAACTCAAGATCATCAAACTCTCCAATCATACCGCCAAATGGCAAACCAAAACTATTGATTTGCTCTATCCTTTCTTTAATAGTAGCATAAGCCATATTTTTCAAAATAAAAAGAATTTTTAAAGATTATTGCTGTTTAACCAATACATTTTTAAATCTATATTTATATTTATACTTGTCCTTTAAAGGAAAAAGAGTTCTGATTAAGTTTTAAAATGAAAATGCCAATAAAACAAATTAAAGCCTTACAAGGCTTTATGAACAAATACGGAATATATCAACATGGCAAATTAGCATCACCTGATTTAGAACATCCACATAGTTCAGATGACCAAGCAAGATTACTCCAAGTCCAGTGCAGATTTAAAGATTACCTTGATGCAAACTGGTTTAAAAATAAGCTTCCTGAAACACTTTTAGAATTTGCATCAAAAGCATCAAGAACTGATGGATTATTTAATAATTATAGAAATCATGAAACAGGAAAGTTTATTGAAGAAGCTCCAGGAAAATTACATGATGTATTTGGAAGATGGATGTGGGCACTAGCTGAATTAGCTGCATCTGAACAAAAACTTTCAGGAGAAGCAGAACAATTATTCAATGAAAAGCTAGAAGTCATGTCGGACGTAATCGTTCCTTTAGCAGGAGTTCATGGATTCGCTTTTTCTATTAATGCTTTATCAAAAAGACTAGAACATCTTCATAGCCAAGGAAATTTGGCTGTAAAAGAAACCAAAAGACTAAACAATTTAACATATTTTTTATCTGCTCTTTACAAAATGAATAAGGCACGTGAATTAGATAATTGGAGCTGGCCAGAAGACAAAATAACTTATTGCTCAGGGAGAATTCCTCAAGCACTGCTCTCATCCTCAGATGTTTTATTCTCTCCTAGCTACGCAAAAGCAGGACTTGAAATGCTGAATTTTCTTATTAATAAGTCATTTCAAAATAACATGTTCTGGCCGGCTGGAAACCTGCCTGAATTTTATCTAAGAGGATGCCAAAAACCATTATATTATCAACAAACATGTGAAGCAATTGTTGCAGAAGCACTTCAAAAAGCACATAAAAAAACTAGCAATAACCTTTATTTAGAAAGGATAAAAGATATTGTGGGATGGTTTGAAAAAGGTAAAAACTCAAGAGATGTAAAATTATTATCTCCAGAAGGAGGGGTATATGACGCTATTACAGACACAGAAAAATTAGTAAATGAAAATCAAGGCGCAGAATCCAGACTTACTTATTTGCTTGTAAAAAGTATAGAACTAGAATCACAGCAAGATTTTTAAACATACTTTTTTTATCTAAAGCATGCCAAAGGTAAGAATAAAACTACAAAGTTCAGATATAACTGAGTTAAATAATATCTGCCAGAATATACAAGACATAGCAAAGCAAGCAGGTATTAGCATCTCTGGACCTATTCCTCTTCCAACAAAAAGACTGAAAGTAACAACAAGAAAAAGCCCGTGCGGTGATGGGAGGGCAAGTTTTGACAGATTTGAGATGAGAATCCACAAAAGAATCATTGATCTTCCTGCAAATGACAGAGTTTTACACGCAGTAATGAGAATTTCCATTCCCAGAAGCGTCAATATAAAAATAGAGATGAAAGATTAAGTTAAGTTTTCTTTTTTGGAAAAAAGAAAAGCTTTAAAAGAAAAAACTATTTCTCTAATTATGCCTGCGTGGGACAATGGTACTCCAACGGCTTGGAGCAAACTTTCTCTTTTAGAAAAAGAGAAACATTTAGAAAGAGAAAACTAAATGGCAATAACAAAATGCCGTGCCCTTCTGGGCTTCCAGGTTCGATTCCTGGCGCAGGCGTTTAAATTTTTAATAAGAAATAATCACCTTCTTTTTCTTCTGTGTTTTTCTTCTCTTGGTATTGCCAAGCCATCTTTAGTATAATGGTGTGATTTTCTTTTTTTGTATATCCTGTATGCAAAAAATGCGACAACCAAAATTACAAGAACTACAAAAGCTGTAAGTGCCGTTCCGTTTGTCTTTACCCCAAGCTCTTTTGCACTTCTGATGTTTAACTCTGCAATAAGCTCTTCAGAATAATCATTATTCAAGGAATCTTTATAGTTAAGGTCTAATGGAAGAGGAATCACTTCTTTTTCTGTCTTTAACCTCAGCCTGAAATCAGCTGACTCAAAATCATCTGAGTCAAGGTCTCCTATATATTTTTTGCTGCTTGATATAATATCATAATCTGGAGATTCTTTTAATTCAACTGTTAAAAACTTAATATCTGCAACATCATTATTAACAAAAGTTATTGTTACATCTCCGATTTCTTGTCCTTTATATAAATCAGAATCATCTATTTTTACAAAAATTTCAGGAGTGCTTCTCACAACAATAGCAAAAGTATCATTGTCCTGTCTTTCAGTACCGATTTTATTTAAGTAATCTACTTTAATTGAAAGGGTATAAACTCCTTCAGAAGCTTCTGGAAGAGTAATTATATTAAACTCTAGATTTTCAGCCTCTCCTTGATTTAATACTGCTATTTTTCTCTTAGAAATATCATTTAAAAAGGCAATCTCACTTGGAAGAGTTACCTGAACCCTTATATCACTTAACTCAAAATCCCCGGTATTCCTTATAGTTATTAACAATTTTCCTGGCGCTCCTGGAGAAATCTCTGAAGGAAGGGTTCCTACATTCTCAATCTTCATAACATGCCCGTATGCAAGCCTCTGCTGTCTTTCAAGGTCTAAACTTGCTGAACTAATTTGTACAACTAAGAACAAAAATACAATAATAAAAATCACACTAATCAGTCTTTTCATCTTCCTCTTTTTTACATAGTTTAAATGGTTTTTTCATTTAAAAAGGTTGCGGATTATTATTCTAGGTAAAATCTTAAGAGGGTTGATAAGGGATACTTCCCTTATTATTCATACCTCAAAGCATCAACAGGATTTAACCCGCTTGCTTGTCTAGAAGGAAAATAACCTGAAATTATGCCTATAATAAATCCAAAAGCTAAAGAGCCTATTAAAATTATTGGGCTCATAGATGCTTGAATTATTTCACCAACATAAAGCTGGGCAATATACTCTATTATCTTGGCAACTACAACTCCAAATAATAATCCTAAAACCCCCCCAATCAAGCCCAAAATTCCTGCTTCAATAATAAAAATACTTAATATATCTGAATTTTTAGCTCCAATTGCTTTCATGGTTCCAATTTCCTTTCTTCTTTCTAAAACAGAGGTATACATTGTATTAGCTATCCCAATTCCGCCAACAAGAATAGAAATTGCTCCAATGCCAATAAGAAATGCCATTAAAATATTAAGAACCATTCCAAAACTCTCTAATAACTGTTCTGGAGTGCTTATTGTAAAATCTAAAGTGTCCTCATCAACTTCTCTTGCTTTCATCAATCTTCTCTCTGTCTTATCAGCAACATCTGTAACATCATAACCCTGTTTAATCTGTACCATCATAAAATCAACCCTGTCTCCTGAGTCAAATAGCTCCTTAAAATCCTCAAATGTCATGTAAATCTGTTTGTCATCCTGAGAATTTCCTACAGACTCTAAAATCCCAACTACATCATATTCAACATCATTTAAAAGTAATTTATCATTCACCTTTACCTCTCTTCCCATATAATTATTATGCTTATACTCACTACCTATTACAACCTTTTTTCTGTCGCCTTTTTTCAACGCTCTTCCGTCCTCTGTATCAAGATTATAAACCTCTCTAAAAACCTCCCATCCATTAATATCCTCATAAGGTATTCCTATGACTAAATAATATTTTACTACATCTTTAAATTCAATCTTAACACTAGCAAAATTATAATAAGATACCATCTCAATCTCATTTACTTTTTCAATAACTCCAACATCATCTAAAGTTAATTCAACATTGCTTGTCTGGCCCATTCCCATCAGTGTTCCTTTTGGCATAACAAAAAACTTATCAGTTCCTAATAACCTAAACTGCTCTTCTATGGTTTCATTTAAGCCAACAGACAAACTCAATAAAACAAAAACAGTAAAAATAGCAATAAATATTCCAACTATTGTCAGTATGCTCCTGACTTTTCTTTCTTTTAAACTCCTGTAAGCTATTCTAAAACTATCTCCTATCATTTTGCTCGAAGTGCCTCTGCAGGCTTTAATTTACTTGCCTGGATTGAAGGGATTAATCCAAAGAGAATTCCCAAACTAAAAGAGAATGATACTGCAAAAATAATAAGATAAAAAGGGCAGTTAAAACTTATAATTTCAGAGCCAAAAGCAATATTTGCACTATAAGATACACTATAAGAAATTCCCAAACCAATTAAAACACCTATTATTCCCCCTACTAATCCCAATAAGCCTGATTCTATAAGAAATATAGAAAGAACATCAGAATTTTTAGCTCCAACAGCTTTCATTGTTCCAATTTCTTTTGTCCTTTCGATAACAGAAGTATACATTGTATTAGCAATTCCAATTCCGCCAACAACTAATGAAATAATAGCTATTCCAACTACCACAATATTTATAGAAATAAGAATAGTATTTACAGTTTGAATTGCCTGCAAAGGAGTTTCAACAGAAAAATCTTCTTCTCCTTCTTTTAATCCTCTATCATTTCTTAAAGCTTTTTTTATTCTTTCTGCAGTCTCTTCTGCCATATTTGCATCTTCCAACTGGGCAACTATCATATCCATCTCATCTTCTATCTCCATAACCTCTTTTAAGTCCTCATCAAGCATCATTATTGCACCATTCATGAGAAAATTACTGCTTGATTCTAAAATCCCGATTATTTCAAACTCTTCTCCTTCTATTTTTACTTTTTTTCCTGCAGTAAGTGTTTTCTTAAAATCATCAGTCCGAACAAAATCGCTTCCTAACATAATTTTTCCTTTATCCCCTCTTCCAAGTAATCTTCCTTCATCTGCTTCTGCTCCCATAGATTCATAAATCCATTCATATACCACTGGGTCTTCAGGTATATTTGTAATTGTTTTAAATAAAACAATTTTATTAAATTCCATTCTTGCTGTTTTTATTTGCTTAGGAATCGCTAATTTAACCCCCCGAACACTGCTTATTAATTTTAAATCATGCTCATCAAGTTTTTCAATTGCAGTACTTCCAGGAGGCCCAAAACCAGTTTCTGCATTCTGAACAGTCAAAGTATCTGTAGAAAGAGAAGCAAACTGCCCTGTAATTGCGGTTCTCAGCCCACTACCTAAACTTATTAAAGAAACAACTGCAGCAATTCCAATAAAAATCCCAATCATAGTTAGCCAGCTTCTTAATTTTCTTCTCTTTAGATTATTCAATCCTATCCTAAAGAAGTCTACCAACATTTTCAAATTTTTATTAATTTACAATCTTTCCGTCTTTTAACTTATATATCTTATCAGCATGCTTTGCCATATCAAGATCATGAGTAACCATAATTATTGTCTTACCTTCTTCGCTTAATCTATTTAACATCTCCACTACTTCTTCCCCTCTTTTTGAATCTAAATTTCCTGTAGGTTCATCAGCTAAAATCACATCAGGATCATTTGCTAATGCCCTACAAATAGCCACTCTCTGCCTCTCTCCTCCTGACAACTCACTTGGCAGATGATTTAGTCTATTGCCAAGACCAATTTCTACCAGTAACTCTCTAGCTCTCATTTGCCTTTCTCTTAAAGGAACTCTCTGAAATACCATTGGCAACATAACATTTTCTAAGGCAGTTAAGGTTGGAACAAGATTAAAAGTCTGGAATATAAAACCCACTTTTCTCCCTCTTATCTGGGCTAATTGAGACTCATGAAGATGCTCTATATTAATTCTATCTAAAAAAATATCCCCTTTTGTAGCAATATCCAATGCTCCAACCATATTCATCATTGTGCTTTTTCCAGAGCCAGAAGGGCCAACAATAGCAATGAAATCCCCTTGTTTTATAGCTAAATCCACCCCATCAAGAGCCTTTACAATAGACTCTCCAAGCTGATAAAACTTAAAAACCTCTCTTAACCTGATTATTTCTCCTCCTCTTTTGTTTCTTTTTCTCATTTTTATATAATCTTAAGGAAAAAGGTGTTTATAAAGTTTAAAGAAGGCTCATTTTTCCTGCCATCCCTTATATTTTCGCAACCAAAAGATTTATAAGGTATAATACACTATTATAAGGTATGGAAAGATTAACTATTTATCCAAGCAAAAAACTGAAAAAAGAACTAGAAGAAGAAGCTGAAAAAGAAAAAAGAAGCCTGAACAACCTAATATTATTGATCTTAGAGAGGCACTACATACATCGTTAAAAAGAGCAAGGTTTAAATATGTTAAACATATAATAAAATTAACCCTTGAGGAAAGAGTTCTGAAAATCAAAGCAAGATGAGAAAATATATAAGAAATTTGCTTATTGGTGCACTAACCTTGTTGATAGCTGGTGGAAGTTATTTGGGTTTAAAAGAAACTAAAAATAGAAAATTTACAGTTAGAGGAGAGCTTTTATCAGATAGAATACAAAATCTAGAAAGTTTTGGAGAGTTTTATAGGGTTTATATAAAAACTGACAACGGAAAAATAGTTACTTACCCTATTTTAGCATCCACTAAAGAAATAAAAAATTTAAATGAGAAGCTAGTAAGTAAAGAAGAATCAGGGGGACAGGGTGATTTGGTTGCTATTAATCCAAATACTGGTATATTATCACTTGATGAAGTGGTATTAACTCCCGAACATATTAAAAAAATTGATTAATCTACAGAAAGTAAAAATAAGATTCTTAGTTCCTTTAATTCTAAAACCAAAAGATTTAAATAGTATTGAATACCTATTCATAATATAATAATGAATACTAATTCATAATTATTAGTAAAATGAAAAACAAAGAAAGATTAGATGAAGGAGAATTAGAAGAGATAGTTGTAGTTTTATCTCCGTTAAACTATAGATTATCAAAAATCCCAGTAGCAGGAAAAATGTATCTTAAAATATACAAGACATTACTAAAAAACAAATTACCAGATTATCAAAATCTCATTTTTAAATAAATTAAATTCGCCTGAAAAGGCAAGGAGGACAAAATGCCTAGAGGAGACGGAACAGGCCCTAATGGACAAGGACCAATGACTGGAAGAAGAATGGGTTATTGCGCAGGTTCTAATGCACCTGGCTTTATGAGTCCTGGATTCGGAAGAGGAATGGGCAGAGGATTTGGTAGAGGAAGAGGATTTGCATGGAGAGCAAGAATAATTCCTATACAACCAATAATTCAGTCAGAAGTTATCCAACCACAAGTAATTCCATTTCAGCAAGTGCCCCAACAAATTCCAGCCCAACAACAAATAACGCCAGAGCAAGAAAAACAAATGCTTAAACAAGAACGAGAATACATAGAAAATGAAATGCACTCTCTAAAACAAGAGATAATAGAAATAGAGAAAAGATTAAAAGAGCTAAAGTAATCATAATTTAAAAGGAGAAAATTAGTATGAAAGAAAAAATAGCTGGAATTTCCGTATTTGTCAACTTCATTTTAGCAATAGGAAAGATTATAATAGGATTTTTAGCTGGAGCAACTTCGGTATTTGCTGAAGGAATTCATTCAGGGATGGATGTTTTATCCTCAGGAATAAGTTTTATCGGGATAAAAATATCTAAAAAACCAGTAGACAAAAAACACCCATACGGACATTATAAATTTGAGGTTTTATCAGGGTTGATTATAACAATAATTTTATTTTTAACAGGAGCTTTTATAGTATATGATTCTTTTCGTGAATTCCAGAATCCTTCTCCGGTTAATGTTGGTTATCTTGCATTAGGAATCATGATAATTTCTGCAATAGTGAACGAAATTATGTCAAGAACAAAAATTCATTATGGAAAAAAAGAAAATTCCGTAAGCCTGCTTTCTGATGGAGTCCACTCAAGATTAGATGTTTATACTTCTATCGCAGTTCTAATTGGATTATTTCTAACAAAATATTGGATTTATGCTGATTCTTTACTTGCATTATTAATAGGACTATACATAATTAAAGAATCTTTTTCCTTAGGAAAAGAGGCAACTGATTCATTATTAGATGTTTCAGCAGGGGAAGAAATAGACTCGCAAATAAAGGGTATAATCCAAGAACAAAACATAGAGCTTTCTGAAATAAAAACACAAAAAAAAGGCTCAGCAATAACTGCTAATTTAAAAATAAAATTGCCAAGCAAACTAAGTGTTGAAGAATCAACTGCCATATCAAACACTTTAAAAGAAAATTTGGTTAAAAATATTGAAAATTTAGCGTATGTTGCAATACAAATAGAAAGCCATAATGTCTCATCAGGTTACTTTAAACCGACTATTATGGGAAAAGGATTTGGATGGCAAAGAAAAGGAAGATTTAAGGATGTAATTAAAGAAGCGCAAGGAAAAGGCCCAGAAGGGTATTGCATATGTTCTAAATGTGGATATAAGCAAAAACATGAAAGAGGAATTCCCTGCTCAACCCTAAAATGCCCAAAATGCAAAATAAACTTAGCAAGAGAATAAAATAAACAAAATGAAAAACAAAATTATGCCACCAACATATTTTCTAATTTTTTTAGTTTTGTCTATATTACTACACTTTGGTTTCCCAATTAAAAAAATAATCTTTTATCCATATAGTCAGACAGGGTGGTTATTTATTATTTTTGGAGCAGTTTTAAATATATGGTCTGACCACTTATTTAAGAAAAAGAAAACAACAGTAAAACCAGATGAAAAGCCCACAGAACTCATAATTTCAGGACCTTTTAAAATAAGCAGACACCCAATGTATCTGGGAATGACAGCTATATTATTAGGGGTGGCAATTATCCATGGCTCTTTAATCGGATTTATCTTTCCAATAATTTTTATTATTTTAACAGAGGTTTTATTTATTCCAGCAGAAGAAAAAAATATGAAAAAAGCTTTCGGAAAAAAATATATCAAATATAAAAAGAAAGTTAGGAAGTGGATATAATGTCACGCCCAAGATTAACAAGAAGGATTTTTTTCCAACCAGGTATAACTCGGTTTATCCCAAAAGGACACAAATCTATACATGAAGAAATTTTAACTTATGATGAGATAGAAACAATACGTTTAAAAGATTTAGAAAACTTAGAACAAAACAAGGCAGCTAAACAAATGAAGATTAGCCAGCCAACATTCTCGAGATTATTAGATTCAGCAAGAAAAAAAATTGCTAATGCCATAATTAATGGTCAAACTATTAAAATACAAGGAGGAAATTTTAAAATGGTTCAACCAACAGGAAGAGGGCTTGGTTTAGGACGAGGAGTGGGTGCTGGCAGAGGTGCAGGCAGAGGAACTGGTGGCAGAGGTAGAATGGGTGGTTTTGCAGCAGGCCCAGGAGGAGAATGCATTTGCCCAAAATGTGGGGCAAGAGTAAAACACCAAGTAGGAGTCCCTTGCTACCAACAAAAATGTCCTAACTGTGGAAGCCCAATGACAAGGGGATAATCTTAAATTAAATAAATTCAGGAGGCAAAAATGAAAGTAGCTATAAGCTCAACAGGAAAAAATTTAGAAAGTGAAGTAGACGCAAGATTTGGAAGATGTTCTTATTTTTTAATCATAGAAATAAAAAATAAAGAAATAAAAAACATAAAGGCAATTGAAAATACAGCAAAAGCCCAGATGGGTGGGGCTGGGATCACAGCAGGAGAAATTGTTGCAAATGAAAAAGTCAACGCAGTTATTACCACAAATGTAGGTCCAAGAGCTTTTTCTGTATTTGAACAGTTTGGAATTAAAATTTATCAAGGGCAAGGAAAAATCAAAGATGCCATACAGGATTTTATGAAAGGGAAATTAACAGAAATGACTAATGCAACGGGTCCACAACACATGGGTTTTAAATAAGAATAAAATAAATAAAAACCTAAAATAAATTTTTTACGAAAATATGGTTTTATTCAAAAAAAGATGCACATATTGTAAGAAAAAAATAAACAAAGGGGATGAAGTATGGGAAAAAGTAAAAGTTCCTGAATTTACAGGAATTCGTCTTCAGCCATTTTGCACTAAAGAACATGCAGAACTTTATAAAAAAAATATCAAAGGAGTTCCAAGAACAAGGTATTGTCCTAAGTGTGGAGTATAATTAAAATGGAAAAAGAAACACTATATGATATTATTATAATTGGAGGAGGTCCTGCAGGAATAACTTCAGCAGTTACTGCAAGAAAATACTACCCTAAAAAGAAAATTTTGTTAATAAAAAGTATTGGCAAGGGGGTAATTCCTTGTGGAATCCCTTATATGTTTAGAACCTTAAAAAAACCTGAAGATAATTTATTAACAAATGATTTATTAAAGATAAATAAAATAATAATAAAGGTTGATGAAGTTACAAAAATTAATAAAAAAAAGAAAAGAATTGCTACAAAAAAGAATGCAAATTTTAAATATAAAAAATTGATTCTTGCTACTGGTTCTAACCCTCTAATTTTGCCAATAAAAGGAATAAATAAAAAAGGGGTTTACCCAATATACAAAGAAATAAATTATTTAAAAAATCTGAAAAAGAAAATAAAGAAATCAAAAAACATAGTGATTATTGGGGGAGGCTTTATTGGTGTTGAATTTGCAGATGAATTATCTAAACTTAAAAACACAAATGTTTCAATAATCGAATTGCTACCTAAAATATTAGCCAACTCGTTTGATGAAGAATTTTCAGAGTTAGCAACAAAAAAACTTATCGAAAAAGGTGTTAAAATTTATACTGACTTAAAAGCAGATAAAATTAATGGAGGAAAAGAAGTTAAATCAGTTTTGCTCTCTAATAAGAAAACCATTCCTGCAGATATAATTATTTTAGGAATAGGAGCAATACCAAATATTTCCTTAGCAGAAAAGGCAGGATTAAAAATAAGCAAAAAAGGCATTTTAGTAGATAAATATTTAAGAACATCCAATAAAAGTATTTTTGCCTTAGGAGATTGTTCTGAAAAAATAGATTTTTTCACAAGGGAGAAAACTAATATTATGCTAGCATCCACTGCTACAACAGAAGCAAGAATAGCTAGTTGTAATTTATTTAAAAAACCCGCCAGGAAAAATATAGGAACTATTGCATCCTACTCTACAAAAATTGGAGATTTAACACTGGGTTCCACAGGGATGACTGAAAAAACAGCAATTGAAAAAGGTTTTAAAATAATTACTGGAAACGCCGAATGTGTTGATAAACATCCCAAGACCATGCAAAATGCAAATAAAATAAAAATAAAATTAATTTTTTCAAAATCAGGAGATATTCTAGGAGGGCAGATTGCAGGGGGAGAATCAGTAGGTGAGATGATAAATATCCTAAGCACAGCTATTCAAAAAAAATTTTCTTTGAGTGAACTTGAAGATTTACAAGTTGCTACCCATCCTAAACTAACAGCAGCTCCAACAAAATATCCTATAATAATCGCATCTCAAAATGCATTAACAAAATTAAAAAAATAAAAGACATGAAAAAGAATGGAAAGTGAAAAGTGGTTAAGAACTAATGGAGTGGAATTCCTAAAAAAGATTGGAATTAAACCTGAACAGACTATTTTAGATTTTGGTTGTGGTAAGGGCAATTACTCCATCCCTGCAGCAAAAATAGTCAATAAAAAAGGCCTAGTTTATGCTCTAGATAAAAATCCTGATTCTTTAAATGAACTAATGAGAAAAGCTAAAGAAGAAAATTTAGATAATATAAAAAGAATTGATGCACCAAACAGGTTAAGAATTCCTTTAGAAAAAGAAAGTATCGATGTTGTTTTACTCTATGACATTATTCACTTAGTTGGAAAAAATGATTCAAGTACATCAAAAGACAGGAAGAAATTGTATGGGGAAATTTATAAATTAATTAAGCCCAATGCATTATTATCAGTTTACCCTTCTCACCTTACTACCCATACAGACGTAACTTCAAATGAAGAAATCAAAAAAGAGATTGAAGAATCTGGATTTAATTTTGAAAAAGAAGTTTTAGAAAAACTAATTCACGACAATAATCTTGTAAATGGAAGGATTTTAAACTTTAGGAAAAGACAAAAATGAGAATAGCTATTACAAGCGGAAAAGGTGGAACAGGCAAAAGCACTGTAGCAACAGCTTTATCTCTTGAATTAGCTAAATCTAATAAAGTTTTATTAATTGATGCTGATGTAGATTGCCCTAATGATCATATAATTTTAAATATAAAAAGGGAAAAAATAAAAGATGTTTTTCAACCAATCCCAAAATTTAATTTTTCCAAATGTAAGAAATGCGGCAGATGTGCAGAAGTTTGCAGAGAACACGCAATAATTTTTGTTAAAGATAAATACCCTGTTTTAATTCCAGAGCAGTGTATTGGATGTTCAGCTTGCATGATTGCTTGTCCAAATAATGCTATAAGCAAAGATAAAAAGAAAATAGGTACAATTTATTCTGGTAGAAATTACAATATCAATTTTTTTTCTGCTGAAACTGAAATTGGTGTAGAAGAAGAATCTCCGGTTGTTAATGCTCTAAAAGCCCATATAAAAAACAAGGGGGAAAAATATGATTTTATTTTAACTGATACCTCTCCTGGAACACATTGCAATGTTATTTCAGCCTTGCAGGGATGTGAATTAGCTTTTTGTGTTACAGAACCGACTCCTTTAGGAGCTCATGATTTAAAATTAAGTTTAAAATTATTAAAAATATTAAAAATCCCTTCAAAGATTATTTTAAACAGAGCAGACATTGGAAATAAAAATCTTATTGAAGAAATAGCTAAAAAATATAAAACAAAAATCATTGCTGAAATTCCCTACAGCAAGAAAATCTTAGAATCTTACTCAAAAGGCGAGCCAATTGAAGATAAAAATATAAAAAAAATTGCAGAATTTTTAGAAAGGGCGAAGAAGGAAAAATGAAAACAATAACAATTTTATCAGGAAAAGGAGGAACTGGAAAGACAACACTATCAGCAAGTCTCGCAGTCTTATTAGCTAAAAGAAAAAAAATTGTTGTAGCTGATTGTGATGCAGATGCTCCTAATCTAGGTTTAGCTTTAGGAATTCAAGAAAAAGATTTTTCTTCATGGAAAAAAGTTCAGACAAATGAAAAAGCAGTCCTAGATAAAGAAAAGTGTGATGGTTGTAAAAAATGTTTTGAAGTATGCAACTTTGGAGCAATTAAATGGGATAAAGAAAAAAATAAGCCTGTATTTAATAGCTTTTTATGTGAAGGATGTGGAGCATGCCAGCTAATTTGTCCAAATGATGCTATAAAACTTGTTAAAATTGACAACGGGAAAATTGGCTTTGCAAAAAGCAAGTATGGTTTTGCCCTTGTAGGAGGTCAGCTTAATATAGGTACAACAGGTTCTGGTAAGGTCGTAAGTTTAATTAAAGAAAAAGCTGAAAAACTTGCAAGAAATAAGGATATTGAGATTATTCTAGTTGATTCAGCTGCAGGAGTTGGATGCCCAGTTATAGCTTCTATACAGGGTTCTGATTTTATTATCGCTGTCACAGAACCCACTCCATCTGCATTAAATGACTTAAAAAGAGCCTTAAGAACAGTTGAACACTTCAGAATCCCTTATGGAATTGTCATTAACAAATATGACTTAAATAAAGAATTTAGCAAAAAAATTGAAAGATTCATGCAAAAATATAACATTCCTTTATTAGGGAGAATATCGTATGATAAAAAATTTGTTGATGCATTAGTTAGTTTAAAGCCGGCAGTTATCTACAATAAAAAATTTACTAAGATTTTCCAAGACATTTTAAAAAACATATTTAATGAATTATAAAATATTAAAAATTTGTTTTAATTATCTTAGCAATTTTATTTTTTGAATTATCTTCGATGTTTTAGAAAATTTCTTCACAGTAGTAGTTAAGATTAACTTTAAATAATCTATCCCATTTGCTATAAATATGAAATAATAGTGTAAAAAAGGAGGATTTATAATTAAACATGTTATCAACAACCTATATTGCTGTAATTTTATTAGCATCTCTTTCAATTATTTCTACAATTATAGGTGTTGCACTTGCATTTTATTTTAAAAAAAGCATTAAAGGAATAGTTATTGGAATAGGATTTTCAGCAGGTATAATGCTTTTAATTTCTTTTTTTGAGCTTATACCCGAATCTGCTATAGCAGCAGGGATCTCTAAAACTTTAATAGCCCTATTTTTAGGAATTTTATTTATTGGGGTTTTAAATTTTATAATTCCCCATACACACTTTGTTAAAGAAAAAGGACACATTCATAGCCATTTACTTAAAACAGCTTATTTAGTTGCTTTTGGACTTATTTTACATGATTTTCCAGAAGGTTTTGCAATGGCCAATTCTTATATTCACTCTCCTTCTTTAGGATTATTAATAGCTTTAGCAATAGCGCTCCATAATATACCAGAAGAATTTGCAATGGCTATCCCTCTTTTACTAACAAAAAAGAAAAAACTTTTATTTAAAGCAGCTTTTCTTTCTGGATTAGCTGAACCAATAGGGGCTGTTTTAGGATTAATTGCAGTTGGTTTTCTTCCTAGTCTAAATCCTCTTTTTATGGCTTTTGCTGCAGGGGCTATGATATTTATTTCATTACACGAATTATTTCCTATGGCTCATAGATATAAAAGAAAATCTTTGTTTGCCTTAGGAATAATTTTAAGCGCAATTGTTTATTTAGCATTAAGCATGCTAATCCCTGAATAATTATTAAAAATCTAAAAGTTATGCATTTTTATCAAAAGAGAGAAGTAAAAAATGCTAAAAGAAATATTTTTCCAAACAATAAAAATAATTTTTGTAGTTACAATCTTAATGATTTTGGTTGAATGGCTCCAGATTAAATATAAAAGCAAGATTAAAAAATACCTTACAAAAGATAAAAAAAACCAGATTATTGGCTCTTCTTTATTAGGAGCAGTTCCTGGCTGCATTGATGCTTTTTTTGTTGTAAATCTTTATACTCATGGTTTAGTTGGATTTGGAGCTTTAGTTGCTGTAATGCTTGCAACAGCAGGAGACGAAGCTTTTGTTATGCTAGCTATGATACCAAAAACAGCTTTTTTAATTTTTGGCATTTGTTTTATTCTCGGCATTATAGGAGGCTTTCTAGCTGATAAAATAGCCAAAAAAATTAAATTAAAAAAAGGAAAGCCTTGCATTATTGAAACTCACAAAAAAGAAACAACTAGACACTTTTTTAAAGAACATATTTATAAACACATTTTAAAAAAGCACACTGCAAAACTTTTTCTATGGATATTTTTCACTTTATTAATTTTAAAAATCTTAATGCAAAGATTTGACCTTGCTAGCATCTTACCATCAAATGTCTTATTACTAATTATAATTGCAGCTTTAGTAGGTATAATCCCAGAATCTGGCCCACACTTAATTTTCCTTACATTATTTGCTCAGGGTTTAGTTCCTTTCTCAGTTTTATTAACAAGCTCAATAGTTCAAGATGGTCATGGACTGTTACCCCTACTTTCTTATTCAATTAAAGATACAATTAATGTTAAAATATTTAATGTTGCTTTTGGACTAACCATAGGGATAATTTTATTTTTAATAGGGGTTTAAATGAAACAAAAACAAGAAGAAATCAATAAATTGAAAAATGAGATCCTAAATTGCAAAAAATGTAAATTAGGAAAAACAAGAACAAATCCTGTAATTGGTGAAGGCTCCTCTGAAGCTAAAATTATGTTTATAGGAGAAGCTCCTGGATTCAACGAAGACAAGCAAGGAAAGCCTTTTGTTGGACAAGCAGGAAAAATTTTTGATGAGCTTTTAAGCTCTATTGGCTTAAAAAGAGAAGAGATTTACATTACTAACATATTGAAATGCAGGCCTCCAGAAAACAGAAATCCGACACAAGAAGAAATAAAAGCATGCTCTCTTTACTTAAATAAACAAATAGATATTATAAAACCAAAAATAATCTGCTGTTTAGGAAATTTTGCAACAGATTATATACTAAAAAAATTTAACTTAAAAGAAAAAATTCAGGGAATAAGCAAGCTTCACGGAGAAATTTTTAATGCTTCTACTTTAACAGGAGTTATAAAGATTATTCCTTTATATCACCCAGCTGTTGCAACTTACAACTCTAATATGTTAAAAATACTTAAAGAAGATGTTAAAAGGTTAAAAACAAGCAACATTAAAAATGAAACTGATAATAATATATAATAATGAAGCAAAACCGAGCTTTAAACCGGGATGGGGGTTTTCTTGCTTAATTAGAATAAAAAATAAAACTATACTTTTTGATACTGGAGCAGATTCAGAAACTCTCCTCTATAATATGAAAAAACTAAATATAAACCCTAAAAATATTGATATTGTCATCCTTTCTCATAATCACTGGGACCATACTGGTGGCTTAAAAGGATTTTTAAAAGCAAATGAAAATAAAGCTGAAATATATCAACCAACAGCTTTTTTAAAACCAACGAAAATAAGCGATGAGATTTATTCAACAGGAGCTTTATCTTCTGGAATACTAGGTATAGAAGAACAATCTCTGATAATAAAAACAGAAAAAGGGAATATTATTATAACTGGTTGTGCACATCCTGGTTTAGAAAATATTATTGATACAGCAAAACAATTAGGAAAAATATATGCTATAATCGGGGGTTTTCATGGATTTTCAAAACTAGAAAGACTTAAAGGAATAAAAATAATCGGAGCTTGCCACTGCACCCAGTATAAACAAGAAATAAAAGAAAAATATCCCCAACAATATAAAGAAATAATGGTAGGGAGCGTTATTGAAATTAATTAAAAAAGAAATTAAAACCACTTCCAAACAAACATTTAAAAATAATAATTTCCATTTTAAAAAATGGAAAAAAGAGCCATTATAACCTTAATAATATTAATTGCAATTGTTATTGGGATTATATCTCTAATATATTATGCCAAAGCAAATGGAGATTATAATGAGCAAACAATGCAATGTATTGCAGAAAAATCAAAGGTAATTGTTTCACCAACATGCAGTTGGTGTGAAAAGCAAAAACAAGATTTAGGAAAATATCTAAACTATTTTGAATTTATTGATATCTCACAAAATCCAGAGATACTAAAACAATATGATATAAAAGGTACCCCTAGCTGGATTATAGGTGAAGAACTTTATTCTGGATATTATTCAATAGAAGAATTAAAAGAAATAACAGGATGCTAAAATGGTAAGTGTAGTTGAAATTATTGGTTTAGCAGCAGTAGATGCTATAAATCCTTGCGCATTAGCAGTAATGGTAATTGTATTAATGGCTCTGCTTTTAAAATCTTCTAAAAAAAGAAAAGATGTTCTTATTGGAGGACTAAGTTTTACTCTTGCAGTTTATATTCTTTATTTCCTATATGGGATCATAATGATACAGTTTTTCTCTTATGCGATACCAGAAACAGGAAAGTATACATATTATATCTTTAAAGGATTTGGTGTTTTTGCAATAATCCTAGGCATCCTAAATTTAAAGGATTATCTTATGTATAAACCAGGAAGCTTAGGAACAGAGATGCCCATGCACTTACGCCCAAAAATGAGAATATGGGCAAAAAAAATTGCTTCTCCAAAAGGAGCTTTTGTTATTGGTTTAATCGTAACCTTATTTTTATTGCCATGCACAATTGGCCCGTATATTATAGCTTCAGGAAAGCTTTCAGTCTTGCACTTCTTACAAACAATCCCTTGGCTTTTATTTTATAATCTGATTTTTGTTTTACCAATGATAGGCATAACACTTGCAATTTATTTAGGCTTGACAACAGTAGATAGAGTAAGTGGATGGAAAGAAAAGAATATAAAATATCTTCATTTATTTGAAGGTCTAATTTTGACAATTTTGGGAATTTTAATGTTTACAGGAATCCTAATTTAATTCATTTAATAACACTTGCATCTTTCTTCTTGTAAGGCCAGGCAGAATGCCCAAATTGTATTATTAAATCAACTAACTTTTCTGTCTGGACTGGAACATCACAAGCACCAAAACAACTCCCCAACCATATAATACATTCGCAATCTGTATTTTTTTCAATATAATCTGCAATAATTATAGAATAGGGTTTCAAACCATCTGGAAACTGCAACAAAACCTTCCTTGCTTTCTGCTCTTTGATAGTTTTAACTACTTTCTCTAATTCTAAGTCATACTCTTTCTCAATATCTAAAATTGATGCAGGTTGCATTTTATTTTTTAATTATTAAAACCTCTTTAGTATGCCCCCAAGCCTTTCTTCTAGCGGCATTCCATGATCCTATAAATAAGCTTATTGGAACTTTTCTATTAGCTTTATCATAAGAATCATGAATAATAACATAATCTTTCTTTATCTCTAAAACAACAACCCAATGAGGAATTTTAGTAATCTTCTTTCCTTTAATAAACATAATTAAAACAATTGGATAAAAATTGCCATTAAGAATTTCTTTTAAATCTTCTAGTTTAATATTCTTAATAATCTTCTCTTTTAATCCTAAACTTTTTGCTTTTTTCTCTTGCATTTTTATTATAAACTTTAGAGGATTATTAGTTACAGGAAAATTCGGGTCTTTCCACATAGTCTTTTTTTCACGAATTGCTTCTACTTCATACCCTCTTTTAAGAGCAGAAGCAGCTAAACCATAAGGATGCGTGCCTCTCCAAACTAATAAAGAACACTCTCTCCATAACTCAAATTCTTTTTTTCTAGATAATCCATATTCAGGATTATAATAATTAAATATCATCAACAAACAAGAAGGTCCGCAAGATACTTCTGATGTTTGATGCCAGTAAGGAATTTTCTTATCTTTCTCCATAAATCCTTAATAATGGCAATATTTTTATATTTTGTTGTTTTAAAATAATAATGGGAAATACAAATTGGGAAGAAAAATTAAGAAAAACTCTTAACTCTGCTACTTATATCACTGAAGCTAAAGTTGTGAAAGGCTCTTTTGAATTTATATTTATTCCTAGCAGAAAAAATGAAAAACAAGCAGGATTAAACAAACACAAATTAGAAAAATTAATCAACACATTAAAAGAAAGGGTGAGTTTAAACCAACCAATAACTATCGATGTTAAATATAAAAAAATTACAAAAGGAAAAATAAAATATACAGTAAAAGCAAGTCCTTATACAGGCTCAACAGAACAAGAAAAACTAAATTTATTTAATAATTCAAGCAGAGTGCTATGCACTATAATAGAGGATTATTTGTATAGAGAAGAGCACATTAAACACCCTTAAAATGTGTAAAAAATATGGATTAAAAAACAAGGTTTTCAAAGAAGTTTCTAAGATTCAAAAAGGAAAAACAAAAAGCTACAAACAAATAGCAAATAAACTTACAACAAACCCAAGAGCGATAGCAAGAATCCTTTCTCAAAACAAACATCCAATAAAAATCCCTTGTCATCGTGTCATCTGTTCAAATAACAAAATTGGAGGCTACACATTTAAAGGAAAACTTAACCCTAAACTTAAAATCAGGCTTTTAAAAAAAGAAGGAGTAAGGATAAAAAGAAACAAGATTATTAATCTCCAGAAAGCCTGTTAAAAAGGTCAATTCCAGAATTTTCATCATCAATTAGAATTTCTAAAGAACCTGATAAAATATTTCCATTCCTTTTAATGAAACTTATTTTCCAATCTGGATTTGTAAAACTAACAGTTCCCCCGTCTTTTAATATATTATCATAGTTTTCATCTAACCCCTTCAGGACATTATTAACCTTATCTTTAGAAGTCCAAATATAATGCTTTAACCCTTTGTCAGGCTCATCTCCTGAAACAACACAATACTGAACCTCGCATTTCATTCCATTTTCATCAACAAACACCATAGCATTATTACAGGCATCCTAATACTTTTAAAGAATATTGTAATAGAAAGTATATTTTTAATTCTCAACTAAATTTTCCAAAGGAAGCTCTAATTTTTCAGCAGTTTCCTTAATAGAATCCATATCAAACCCTGCAATAGAAAGAAATTGGGCGTATATTTTAACACCAGTCATCTCAGGGTGTTGATCAACACTCCTTATAAGAGTTGCATTTCTAGCCAGTATTTCAATATGAGGCCCATAAGATGCATCTCTAAAACGCCCTAATACCTTAAAGAAATCTCTATTTTCATGGCGAAGCTCTGCTGCCCTCTCATAAACTTTCATACTTATATTGGTTTTAGGATTAGGAGCATGACAAAATTCAGCTGGAGGATGATAATCCCCTTCCTCAACAAAAAAATATGCTATTTTTGCCAAATTCAGTTTTTCTCCAATAAGCATATGTTACTAAAACATATAACTTTAAAAATAATGCTATAATATAAAATATATTATGGAGAAAGGTAAAAATGAAAATCAGACAGCCGATTATTACAGTAGCAGGTCATGTAGACCATGGCAAGACAACTATACTGGATAGCATAAGGAAAACTGCGATTGCAGAAGCAGAAGCTGGCGGAATAACACAAAAAATTTCTTTTACATTATTCCCAGCAGACAAAATAATGTGGAGATGCCCTTTAATAGAAAAACACAATATAAAACTTGAAATTCCTGGTTTTCTTTTTATTGACACCCCAGGACATGCTGCTTTTACTAATTTAAGAAAAAGAGGAGGCTCTCTTGCTGATTTGGCAATTTTAGTTATAGATATTAATGAAGGAATAAAACCACAAACAGCAGAAGTCATTGAAATACTTAAACTAAAAAAAACTCCTTTTGTTATAGCACTAAATAAAATAGATAATATTTCTGGATGGAGAAAACAAAGTGAAGACTTAAATGAAAATATAGAAATGCAGGCATCTAACATAAAACAAGATTTCCAAGAAAAACTTTACACAATACAGGGCTCTCTTCATAGCCATGGTTTTAATGCTGTTATTTTCTCAGAAGTTAAAGATTTTTCAACTAAACTTGCCTTAGTTCCTTGTTCTGGCAAAACAGGAGAAGGTATTCCAGAACTTTTAATGATTTTATGCGGTTTAAGCCAAAAATTCTTAAGAGGAAGGCTAGCTTTTGGAAAACAAGCAAAAGGTGTGATTTTAGAAATTAAAAAAGAAAAAGCAATTAATTATATAGAAGCTATTTTATATGATGGAACTCTTTCAGCTGATGATGAAATTGCTATAGCCTCTTTTGAAAAACCCATTATCAGTAAGATAAGAATTTTAGAAGAAGTCCTTCCTCTTTCAGACAAATTCAAACATAGTTTCTCATGTCATGCAGCAACAGGCATAAGAATGCAGTTAAGAGAACAAAAAGATGTCTTATCAGGAATGCCTTTCCAAACATTTAAAGAAAAAGAAGAAATTCAAGACCTAGCTAAGGAAGTAAAAGAAGGAATTAAATTAGATAAAGAAGGTATTATAGTTAAAGCAGACTCTTTAGGAAGTCTAGAAGCCCTATTACTTTTACTTAAACAAGAAAACATAAAAATCAGAAAAGCAGGAATTGGTAATATAACTAAATCAGATGTTATATCTGCACAAACAAACCTGGACAACCCGTTAAATGCAATAATTCTTGGCTTCAATGTTCAAGAAGATGAAGAAGCCAAACAAATATTTTCTAATATAAAAATCCTAAAAGATGATGTTATTTACAAACTTATAGAGAACTTGCAAGATTTCAGACAAGAAAAAGAAAAAGAAATCAAAAGAGAAAAATTATTGAAGCTAGCAACAATTTGCAAACTTAAAATCCTTTCCCAGCATGTTTTTCACAATGCTAATCCTGCTATTTTTGGTGTAGCAGTTGAAGGAGGAACTTTAAAGCAAAATATCTCACTAATAGATAAAAACAGAGAAGAAGTTGGAAAAATAAAAGCTGTCCAATCAGAAGGCAAATCAGTAGAAAAGGCAAAAAAAGGTGAAGAAGTAGCTATTTCTATACCAGGAATAACATTTGACAGGCAGCTTAAGGGCACTGAACTTCTTTTCTCAAACATAAGTGAAGCCCAATACAGGGCATTTAAAGATAATAAAGACCTTTTAAGTCAGGAAGAAATCTCTGTCTTGCAAGAAATCGCCCAGATAAAACGAAAAGAAAAGCCTACCTGGGGTGTTTAGAGTTTATGATAAAGATTTCCTCTAATTCTAAACTCTTTTAATTTATGATGCTCTTTACAAATTTTTTCCAAGTCTTCTTTTCTAACCTCAGGATTAAATTTATTCAATACAATCATTTGAGACTGTGCCATAGCATAAACCGGCCCTCCTGAAAGTCTCATTTCATAAGGCCTAATAACTAAATCTATATCTGGAAAAATTAAGTTTTTTCTAAATGAATTATAGTCTTTAGGATTTTGTGAAAGAGCTTGATTAATATCTCTTTCTAGAGAATACCCTAATAAAGTTATAACCTCGCCATTTTTCCCATTTTTATTTGATTCTTCCAGATTTGAAGTAATTTTTTCTATTTCTTTAGGCAATTTTCTAGAGTGATCAACTGCTCTAAAAACAATTCCATTTTCCTCAAAAAATTTTTCTTTAATTAAATCTTTAAAAGTCTTTCTAAGTGCTTCATAAATCGCATTTAAACTTGAATCAGTTCTTTCATAAGTATAATCAGACATTGCATGAAAAATAAGCCTGTTCGATCTTCCTTCAGCCACAAAAAATTGAGAAAATAATTTTAAAGTTTTTCCACCCAAATAATAAGCTTTATCTAAGGAAATCCCATTTTTCCGAGCAAATCTCCTATTTCCATCAGGCATATATAAAACCGTATCTATTTTCATTTTGCTTTTAATTTAAATTTCAAAGATTTTGAAGAAATTGGAATATCTCAGAAAAATAACTAGTGGCAATACCTGCTCCATAAAATAAATAAGGAATTACATGTTTTTTTCCTGCGCATCCTGAAAATAAATCCATGGCTACAGGAACTATAGATATTTCGTGATGATTTGTATACTTTCCTAATTCTCCTAATCCATAACCCATAGCAAAACTGATTGAAGGAACTATTATTTTCTTTCCAACCCCAATAGAGCCATACTTAAGAGTATCAATTATCCTTTCAAGTTTCATTTTTTCTTTCATTTTCATCATTACATAATAGCAACTATTTTCCTTTTAAATTTAAGTTGTTATCAAAAATAACAACATTTATAAATCTAAAAAACAAATAGAATTATGGACGTTTATGAAAGATTACAAGAAGCTGGTTTAACAGGAAATGAAGCAAAAGTATATTTAGAATTGCTTAGGAAGGGAGAGTTGTCTGCCAATCAGATAGCTAAGAATATTGGTATGGATAGAACTCTAACTTATACTGTCTCAAATCATCTAATTGAAAAAGGGCAAGTTAATTATATTCGCAAGAAAAATAAAAAAATATTTTCTTGTTCAAATCCAGAAAATCTTTTAAACCCGATAAAAGCAAAAGAAATATTTATCTCAGATTTAATAAAAGAATTAAAAAAAATAAAAATAACAAAACCAACAGAAACAGAAATTAATATTTATGAAGGCAAAGAAGGAATAAGAATCCTTATGAGGGAGATTATAAAAACAAAACATTTCCTTGCATTTGGTGGAACAGGAAGAGCTTACGATTTATTATATGAGATGCCCGCAATTACAAAAAAATTAGAAAAAACAAAAAATTTTGCAAAGGTAATTGTAGGAAAGGAGTACAGAGGTCATGAATTTACAAGATATAAAAATATAGAAACTAAATCCTTAGACATAAAAAGCGAAGCAACAACATCAATTTTTGGAGATTATGTTTCTATTCATTTAATTAAAGGGAAACCATTAGTCATGATAATTAAAAATAAAGATATAGCAGAATCTTACAGGAATTATTTTTATTATATGTGGAAGAAAGCTTTTTAAAAGACAAAACCTTTAAAAACCCTTTTCTCACCTAATATTTATGCCATTTAAAATTAACATCTCAGAAAAAGGAAAAACCTTAAAGAAAGAAACAGAAAATGAATCCTTAATAGGTAAAAAGATAGGTGAAACCATACAAGGCAATGAAATATCCGCAGAACTTTCTGGTTATGAACTGGAAATCACTGGCACTTCTGATATAGCAGGTTTTCCAGGAAAAAAAGATATTGAAGGAAGTGGACTAAAAAAAGTGCTTTTAAAAAAAGGATTTGCAATGCATGATAAAAGAAAAGGCATAAGAAAGAAAAAAACACTCAGAGGAAACACAATATCTAAAGATACAGTCCAAATTAATGTAATAGTTAAAAAACAAGGAAATAATAAATTTGAAGACTTGCTTCCAAAAAAAGAAGAAAAAACAGAAAAACCTGAAGAAAAAAAAGAAGAGCCAAAAGCACAAGAGACAATAGAAGGAAAAAAAGAAGAAAAATCAACAGAACCCAAACCAACATTAGATAATGAGAAAACAGAGATTAAAGAGAATATAAATACTAATAAAACAGAAACTCAATCACAATAATTCTTAAAAACTATCTCTTCTTGTAAAAATAATGTCTAACGGACGCCCTACAGAAAATGAATTAGAGATTTCTTTATCAAACTTGCAATTAAACATTAATACAGCAATGTTAGACTATTGCAAGAATCATGGAGGATTGCCAACAGCAGCATTTGTTGATTATAAACTATTTAAGAGATTATCTAATAGTGCAAATCAAATAATAATAAAAAAGCCAGGAGCTGAAAAAACAGAAAAAGAAACTTTTCAAAAATTTATATTCAGAGATTACACAGAAACAAATGTTTATACATATGGAGAGATATATAATGAATATAAAGAAAAAGTTTCAAAATTACTTAGAGAAGCAAAAAACATAGAAATGCCTTTAACTTTATGCAGACATAACTGGTTTTTCAGAGGATTTAAAAAAGTAACTTGCTATAATATTAGAGCTCCTACAAAAGAGCTTATACAGACCCTATAACCAACATATTTAAAAAAGCCTGCTTTTTCTAATAATAATGACTGAAGAAGATAGAAGGAAGATGAAGCCTAAAGAAACCAAAGGTGTCTTAGGTGTTGACATTCAGAATATTGAAATGTTAAATATTGGAGTAGTTGGGCATATAGACCATGGAAAAACAACACTTTTGCACAGATTAACAGGTAAGTTCACTGACACGCACTCAGAAGAACTAAAAAGAGGGATAACAATAAAATTAGGATATGCTGATGTAATTCTAGAAAAAAATGGCAAAAAAAGATATATCAGCTTTGTGGATGCCCCTGGACACGAGATGTTAATGGCAACAATGTTATCAGGAGCAGCAATTATAGATGCAGCTATACTAGTAATTGCAGCAAACGAAGGAGTCAAACCCCAAACCAAAGAACACCTAATGGCACTACAAACTAAAAACATTAAAAAAATAATAATAATCCAAAATAAAATTGATTTGATAACAAAAGAACAAGCTGAACAAAATTATAAAGAAATTAAAGAGTTTGTCAGAGGAACAATAGCAGAAGATGCTCCAATAATTCCTGTTTCTGCCCAGCAAAATGTTAATATAAATAAAGTAAAAGATATTTTAATGGATTTAGAAATACCAGAAAGAAATTTAAATGAAAATTCTGTTTTCTTAATAGCAAGAAGTTTTGATATAAACAAACCAGGAACTTCTGTTTCAGAGCTTCACGGAGGGGTTCTTGGAGGAATTTTAAAACAAGGCAAACTTAAAATAGGTGATAAAATTGAAATTAAGCCAGGAATAAGCAAGAAAAAAGCTAATCAGATAGTCTACAACACAATTAAAACAAAAATAACATCTATCTACAGGGGAAAATACAAAATAAATGAAGCAACGCCTGGAGGAAGCCTTGCTTTTGAAACAGAGCTTGATACAACTTTAACAAAAGCAGACTCTTTATCTGGATGCATAGCTTCTCTAGAAAAAACCCTTCCAGAAATATCAGACAAAATTCAGATTAAATTCTCTTTGTTTGATACAGTTTTTGGAACAGAAAAACATCAAAAAGTAGAACCTCTAAAATTAAATGAGGGTGTTTTATTAAACATAAATACAAGTATAACAGTAGGCCAGGTAACAAAACTAAAAGATAATCAGGCTGACCTTTTCCTCAAAATTCCAATAGTTCCAATCAAAGGGGAAAATATCGGAATAGCCAGAAACATAGAAGGCCACTGGAGACTTATTGGTTATGGTGAAATAATTTAATCTCTATAACATCTCAAATAACCTGTCAAATAACATATTAAGATTGCAAATTAAATTATCGAGCAGGGGTTTTGTGAAGATTATCTGATTCTCTTTTTTTAGCATACTCTTTTGGCAACCCAAACCAGGCTCTTAATCTATCCAAATATCTTCCATAAGGGCCTCCTGTAAAACCTGCTATAGGTATCATTGGAAGAGAAGCAAGAGCCATTTTTTGCACATCTTCTAATTCTATTGTCCCTTTTTCCAACAAAGTTGCTATTGACATATTAGCCCAATGAAGAGGCATTTGCAATCCTATAAACAAAAAAGTATCTGCAATATATTTTTTTACAGGAGTTGCATCATCAATATTAAATTTCTTGAAAGTTTCAACTCTAATTTTCTCGTAAACTTTTTCTGTTGCAGTATTAGTAAAAAGTGCTATTCCTCTTGTAAATAAGTGTCTTTTCCAAGTAAACTTAGCAATAAGTTTCTCATATGGAAAAGCAAGATAATAAGAAAATGAATTAAGAACCAAAGCTCCAACACCAAAGTCATATATTTTACTACCCTTAATACTTCTAAATTGCTCACTGCCAACTACATTTTCCAAGCCATTTGCAATAAAGGGGCTATTATAAACCTCTTTCCATCTATTGTATCTTTCTGTTCCCAATGCTTTCTCCAAGCTTCGCTCTATAAATGGCATTTTCTTATAAAAATAAACATATTTAAAAGCATATATAGATTCCAACAATTATTTTATAGCAGACATTAGTTACCACTTTATAGTAAAGTATTTAAACGGAAAAATCTCTTGAGTTTAGGAAAATGACAAGGAAAAAACCCCAAATAGAGAGAAAATATATAAAATTTATAGACGCAAGAAATACTTTGAGCCAGATAGCTGAAGTTGCAGCAAGAGGCTATTTTGCAAAATTAAAAAGAGAAAACAAGATGCCTGATGATTTAATTATTTTAACTAGTTCAAGTGGCACTCTTGTAAATGATATGAATAGTAAGGAAAATTGGCGATTATTCAATATTATGCAGGATTATCTTCAAACTCTTTGCAAAAAAGAAGAAATTGATATTGATGAACAAGTAACCTTTAAAAGATGGGAAAAACCAGAAAACCTTAGAAGCCTTCTTCACGCTTTAAAAATAAATGAAAATAATCATATTATAAGAATACTAAAAGATGCCCTCCTTTTTGATCCGGAATATATTAATGAAAGTAGAATTTTCGAACGTAAACAAACAACAACAGAACAAAAAGCAAATTTAATCTTAACTTTTTCCACAAGAGATTTTGATAGAGTTTACGGAATGTATGTTGATAAAAAAAGAAGACCAAAAATGGACTTGTTATCATACTATGCATCAGTAACAGGAGAATACACAGACCCTTTTGTATTATCAATAAGTGAAGGGCTTAATCCCGGAGCTTGCCAACAAATTGGGAAAAATATAGTCCAAATAACAAGAAAAGCTATGAAAAATTATTTTGAATCATTAAGGGAGCAAAGAAGTTAAAATGAAAGAAAAACCAGATTATGTAGATACTCATTTTGTAGATATTTTAAATACCGGAAGTATTATAGCTGGAGCCGCAGCTAGAAAATACCTAAACGAACAAGGGGGAGTAGAATTAATGAAAAAATTACATACTAATTCAAGCGGGGTTTTTATAAAACCCCCAAAAATAAGGTATAAGCAGACTAGTGGGTTTATTAAATTAATAGAACCTTATTTAAATCTCGCTGCTAAAAATAAGCTTATTGAATCTGCATATGCTAAAAAACTAATAAAAGGGCAAGATGTTGAAGGAATTATGAGGTTCTTTAGAAATTTAAGACAAAAAACAATAAAAGATGTAGGAGAATTGCTACAAGATAAGAGTCTTGACATGTATTTAAACTTTGGAAACAAAGGAGAACAAACACAGGCAATGTATGCAAAACCAAGTGGATTAGTCATGGTTGGCAATAGAGAAATAAAGAGAAAAGGATATATTTTAACAATGTCTGAATTAGCACATGAGAGAGCTAAACGCATTAATTCAGGTATTGCTGCAGAAAAAAGAGCAAGAATAATAAAACTAAAACCGTTCTTAGGTTTGTCAAAAGAAATTCCAGATCTTGCTTTTGCAGAAAGAAAAATGTATGAATCAATTGTGGAAAATATAATAAATGCTGCTCCCCCAGCACTAGAAATAATTATCTCGGAAACTAACTAATTCTCTTCCACTTTACCATCTTCTTTGATTTCTGCTTTTTGTAACTTTGCTAAATCTGTTACTTTATCTCCTGCCTGTAGCTTGATTATCCTAACACCCTGGGTTGCTCTTCCCATAATCCTAATATCCTTTATATTTGTTCTTATTACTATTCCTTTTGCTGTTGTAACAACAATAGAATCCTTACTCTTAACAGATGCTGATGTCACAACCTTGCCAGTCTTTTCTGTAACTTTTAAGTTTATAACCCCTTTTCCAGCTCTTCCTGTTAATCTGTAATCTTCTACCTCGCTTCTCTTTCCATATCCTTTTTCTGTAATTGTTAAAATGCTTGGTTTTTCCTTAGCTGGAAGAATCTCTAAACTTATAACCTTGTCTCCTTTTTCCAGTTTAATTCCTGTAACACCATAACTTGCTCTTCCCATTTCCCTTACTTCATCAGAATTAAATCTTATAGCCTGTCCTCCAGCAGTAATCAGCATAACTTCCTGCCCCTTTACAATAAGTTTAACATCAATTAATAAATCTGAATTATCCAAGGGAAGATTTATAGCTTTAACCCCTGTACTTCTTGGCTTGCTGAAATGCTCTAAAGCTATTTTCTTAACCTGTCCTTTTTTTGTAACCATAAACAAATCATCTTCAAACTTTCTCACAGCTATAACACTTGTAACAAAATCTTCTTTTAATTTAAGAAGATTAACAATGGCCTGGCCTTTTCCGTATCTTGTTGTTTCAGGAACCTGATAAGCTTTAAGCCAATAAACCCTTCCTTTATTTGTAAAAAGCAGCAAATGATCATGAGTTGAACAATAGATTAACTGCTTGACAAAATCTCCTGTAGCCAATTCTGTTCCAATAACTCCCCTGCCCCCTCTTTTCTGCTCATGATAAACTCTTGGCAGCATTCTTTTGATATACCCTTTTTCTGTAATTGAAACAATAACATCTTTCTTAGCTATAAGATCCTTCTCCTTAATTTCCTTAATTGACTGGATTACCTGGCTTCTTCTAGGATCTCCATAATTTTTCTTTATTTCACTTAATTCTTTTTTAATTATCTTATAGATTTCCCCTTCCTCTCCCAAAATAATTTTCAGATTCTTAATTTTCTCAAGCAAATCTTTTTCCTCTTTCTTTAGTTTTTCATGCTCAAGAGCAGTTAATTGTTTAAGTGTAACATCTAAAATAGCTTCTGCCTGTTTTTTAGTTAATTTAAACTTAGACTGCAGTTTTAAAGAAGCCTCTAAAGTTGCTTTGCTTTTTTTAATTGTCTCTATAACAGCTTCTAGATTCTTTAAAGCAATTAACAGCCCTTTAACAATATGTTCTCTTGCTTCTGCTTTTTTTAAGTCATACTCAGTCCTCTTTCTTATTATTCTCCTTCTATAATTAATATAACACTCAATCATCTGCTTTAAGTTCAAAGTTTTAGGAATTCCTGCAACCAAAGCAACTAACACTGCGTCAAACCTGCTTTGCAATTTCGTCGACTTGTACAACCTATTAATTGTGAATTTTGAATTAGAACCTTTTCTTATTTCAATAACTATCCTTATCCTTCCCTTGCTACTTTCATCCCTAATATCTTTAACATCTAGGAGTTTCTTATTTCTTACAAGTTCTGCAATCTGTCTGACCAAATCTGCTTTATTAACTTGATAAGGAATTTCAGTAATAACAATGAGGTCTCTTGTTTTAGTTGATTCCTGACTTATCTTTCCTCTGATAACAAAACTTGCCCTTCCAGTATTATATAAATCAAATAAATTTTCAGCAACAATCTGTCCGCCTGTTGGAAAATCAGGTCCTGAAATAATTTTCATTAATTCTTCTATTGTAATTTTTGGCTTGTCAATAACTTTTATTATAGCATCACAGACTTCCACAAGATTATGAGGAGGAATATTTGTTGTCATTCCAACTGCAATTCCACTACTTCCATTAATTAATAAATTAGGAAGTTTTCCAGGCAATACAACTGGCTCTTTAACTGAATTATCAAAATTAGGGATAAATTTTACTGTCTCTTTATCAATATCCTGAAGCAATTCAACAGCTATTTTAGCTAACTTTGCTTCAGTATAACGAGAAGCAGCAGCAGAATCTCCATCTAAACTGCCAAAATTTCCTTGCCCTTTAATCAAAGGATAACGAAGACTGAAATTCTGAGCCATTCTTACCAAGGCATCATAAATAGCCATATCACCGTGAGGGTGGAATTTACCCATTGTATCTCCAACAATTCTTGCACTCTTTTTAGTCATTCCCTTTTCTAAACCCATTAGTTTCATTGCATAAAGAATCCTTCTATGCACAGGTTTAAGTCCATCCTCAACACTCGGCAATGCTCTAGAAACAATAACACTCATTGCATAATCAATATATGCTCTTTTCATCTCTTCACTTATTTCGCTTCCTAAAACCCTGTCCTCATCCATGTCCTTAAGATTAATTGCTGTTTTCTCAAGTTTCTCAGACTCTCCATTGCCTAAACTAGCTACTTCTTCAGGCTTCAACTTCCCTTTATCTTCTTCAGCTTCTTCATTATTTTCTTCTGGCATTTTTAAATTAGTTCCCTAATATCTTTTATTATTTTATTTAAAACTTCTTCACTAGTTTTTTTCTTTGGAGAAGGATTTGGTCCAGAAGGAAGAGAACCTTCTTCCCATAATTCATCTACAAAATCTTCTCCATGCATAACTCTTTTTTCTTTATATCTTGGAAATATATGAAAATGAAAGTGATTTCTATCACTATTTTGTAAAACTAAGTAACTGATTAAATCAGGAGAATATAAAGATTTCAAAGCTTTGATAAATTTATCCATAATCTCTTTTAATTCAGTCCATTCTTCATCTGTTAAAGTTGTAGTATCTCCAGGACCATGCCTATTCAGAATAATATAAACTCTCCCTAGATAAGATTGATTTGGATTAAGATAAACCGTCCAGTAATTAAATTTTTTTATTTGAACTTTTTCCAATTCTCCTTTGCAAAATCTACATCCCATTTTAAATATCATCTCCAGTAACTTTTTTATAAAATTTTAGAGCTTTAGGAACAAGTTTACTATTATAAAAAGAAGGATTACGTACATTGGGCCAACACATAGATAGCTCTTCTAAGATAACACAATTTCCAGAAGTGCAAGGACTAGGAGATTTTTTATAACTAGTAAGCAATCCATTAGGCATTATTAACGTACAAATATTCTTTTTTTCATCAGCTCTCCAGCTCCAAGCAGGACATACTCTTGTCTTTTTTTCTCCCAAACTGTTTGCTAGCTCCTTTATTGCATAAACTAATTTTTGTAGCATCTTAAATATCCACCTCTGCAATATTTGCGTTTGTTTCAATGAATTTTCTTCTTGGACCAACAACATCTCCCATTAGCATTGCAAATGTCTCATCAGCAAGAACAGCATCTTCAATTGTGACTTTTTTCAGTATTCTTGTCTTAGGATTCATAGTTGTATCCCATAACTGATTAGGGTTCATTTCCCCCAATCCTTTAAATCTTTGAACATCTGCCTTGCCTCCAAGCTTAGCAAGTAATTTTTTTAATTCATCATCAGAATAAACATAATAATCTTTCCCTTTTCTAACCCTATAAAGCGGGCTCACAGCAATATAAATATTTCCATTTTCAATTAATTCATGAGCATATCTAAAAAAGAATGTCAAAAGCAGGGTTGTAATGTGCTGTCCATCAACATCTGCATCTGTCATAATTATAACCTTATGGTATCTCAACTTTGCAATATTAAAATTTTCTTTAACTCCTGTTCCTAAGGCAGTTATAAGGCTTATTATCTCCTCTGAACTTAGTGTTTTAGTAGGGGCTGCTTTTTCAACATTTATAATCTTGCCTTTAAGAGGTAAAATAGCCTGAAACTCTTTATTTCTTGCCATTTTCGAACTGCCAGCTGCAGAATCCCCCTCTACTATATATAATTCAGTTTTCTCAAATTTCTTACTAGAGCAATCAGCTAACTTACCAGGCAATCCTGAAAAACCTAATACATTCTTCCTTCTGACTAACTCCCTTGCTTTTTTAGCAGCATCTCTTGCCTTTAAAGCAGAACCCGCCTTAGTTGCTATTCTATTTCCAACAGTTGGATTTTGCTCTAAAAACTCAGATAAAGCAGTAGAAACCATTGAATCAACATAACCCTTTACCTCAGAATTACCAAGTTTTGTCTTTGTCTGCCCTTCAAACTGGGGGTTTCTTAGTTTCAAGTTAATAATAGCAGTAAGTCCTTCCCTAACATCATCTCCTGATAAACTTCCGCTTTTCAAGATATTTTTTCTTTTAGCATAATCATTAATTGCCCTGGTCAAGGCAGTTTTAAACCCAGAAATATGTGTCCCCCCCTCTGTTGTATTAATAGTATTTACAAAACCAAAAATGTTCTCATTATATCCTTCTGTATACTGTATTGCAACTTCAACAATACAGGAATCTACTTCTTTTTTAAAATAAATTGGTTTATGCAGTACTGTCTTAGTTTTATTTATATGTTTTACAAATTCTACCAACCCACCAGTATAATGAAAAAATTCCTTTTTAAATCCTTTTTCATCTTTTAAAATAATTTTGGCATTTGGATTTAAAAAAGCAAGCTCCTTAATTCTTTTCCTTAAAACATTAAAATCAAAATTAACTGTTAAAAAAATGCTGTCATCTGGCCAAAAAGTTATTTCAGTTCCTGTATCTTCTTTTTCACACTTACCAATAACTTTCACAGCCTGTTTTGGTTTTCCAAATGAATATTCTTGAGAATGTATCTTCCCATCCCTCTTAACCTTTGCTACTAATCTTTTAGATAAAGCATTTACAACACTCAATCCCACGCCATGCAATCCTCCAGAAATCTGATAAACTGTTTTTTCAAACTTTCCTCCTGCATGTAATTTAGTCATGACAATTTCCATAGCAGATTTATTGAATCTAGGATGTTTATCCACAGGAATTCCCCTTCCATTATCTTTTACAGTAACACTCCCATCCTTATTTAGTGTTATCTCTATTAAACTACAAAATCCTGCTAAACACTCATCAATAGAGTTATCTACAACTTCATAAACTAAATGATGAAGCCCAGGCTTGCCAGTATCTCCAATATACATTGCAGGTCTTCTTCTTATAGCTTCTAAACCTTCAAGTACCTTAATCTGTGCTGCTTTATACTCTTTAAATTTCCTCTCAGGCATTTTAAAACTCAAACCCTTTTAATTTCCCGTATAAATCATCATTATTTTCAAACTCTATAATATTATGAGAGGTATCTTTAACCCTTGTATTTCCAATATCTTTTTTAATTGCTGTGACAATCTTTTTGTTCTTAGCCACAGCATAACCTATTTCCATTAGCATCCCCTCACTTTTTTCATCTGAACTTAGTAATGCTAACAAAACATCTGCTTCATCTATAAGTTTAAATGTATGGGAGAGTATCTCATTTTCTTCTGCAGGCTTACTATCATCTAAAACAGGGCAATAAACTTCATATCCTCTATTTCCTAAAATTTCTGTGATATTTTTTAGAATCCCCATTAGCTTTTCTGCATCTTCCCCTGTAAACTTATAAGCTAATTGTATTTTCATTTTTTACAGTTTTAACTACCCTCTTATAGATTTTTAAAAGGCTCAGATAGAATTTTATCTGCCTACAAACTCTAAAAGTTTTTTTCATTTAAAAAGCTTTCTACTCAAATTTGCCTATTTCAAGCCCTAAAAAGGCTAAATTTAAATTAGAATATCTATTTCCTGTCCAAAAATTTTATTATAACTTGCGTGTTTGTTCAACATAATAATCTCTTACTCTCTTTCCAACACCCCAAGATAAGAGATGAGCAAAAATTTTTAAACCATCTTCTAATAGTTCAACCTGGTCTAAACCAGCTGCAAGACCTTTTGTTACTGTCTCAAAGGCTTCAGGACCAAGAATAGAAGCTGTTGCAACAAATAAACTAGTATAAAGTGCCCTTCTATTGTCTCCTCTTAATCCAATATTAATGCCTGCAGATAAATATGAAAAATCATCAATAGCATTAACAGGATTTCCTCCAAAAAATTTAACTAATGGAACACCAAAAACTGCAACTGGAACACATCCAGCAGCTATATATGCTAAATCACTGGCAACTCCTGCAAGAGTTGAACCAAAAGGACCAAATTTTCTTGGAAAATTCTCTATATTAATTGTACTTGTTTCATCAACATCTATCCTCCCCAAATGAGCTTTCCCTCTAACCTCACTGCCCCGAGTAAGATAAAGGTCAATTGACCTTCCTGCTGGAGTATAAATCTCAGCTTTTGCATCAACAACAGACAAAATTCCATCTCGCTTCCAAATATTAGAACCAGCTCCTCCCCTATCCTCAATACTAGTCAAATTTACTGTAGATAAAAAATTATCAAAACTAAGAGGATTAAAACTAGAATAAAAAAAAGCTTTAGAGTTACACAAAGAAATTCCCTTGATTCCAGTATATTTTCCAGTTTTTTTTGATTTCATTTTAAATCTGCCCAGCAAAATCAATATCTGAAGTACCAGTTAACAATGATCCATCTGGAAGAACCTCCTGAAGTCTATTAGTACGATACTTATTCTGATGAGTTAAAAATCTTGAAAATCCACAAAGTAAGGCTCCAAAGTTTTCATTCTTAGCTAGTTCAGTATCATAAACATCAATTCTCCTATCATAATTGCCTACAAGTTTAGAAGGAACTCTTGAAGCTATATCTGTAATTTTAGCAACAACCCTCCAGTCAGAATCATAAACATAACCAATTCTTCGAGGAGCATACTCCTTGCCTCTCAATCCTGGAATCAAATCAGTAATAAATTTTCCAGAACCTGCCCACCATTCATCATAAGTATAACTTTTATTTCCAAAATACATTAAATAATTTTTTCCAAAACCTAATCTAAATATTTGATTCCATCCTTTTTTATCTTGTCTTATAATGTTTGAATGCATTCCCTCTGCATCACTACTGGTTTGCTCAAAGCCTGCTTCAACAAAACCAAAATCATCCTTAACCTTTCCAGATTCATATGTTTTATATGTTAAAATCATTAATATCCTGCCTTTTTTAGCATAATCACTCCCAAAACCTCCTTTCTTATCTTTTGAAGTTTGGTCACTTAACATTATGCTCTCCCTTAGACTTGCCCTTACAGAAGCAGGTTTTCCATCATATACACTAGTCTGAAAATATCCCCCAACACTCCATAATTTCTCTCTATTAAGTCTCCTTACTATATTATCTAAATTAGTATCAAAAACATCTGCTCCTTTAACTTCTGATAACTCTCTTACAATTCTTCCTACATCAAATCTTTCTAACTTACTACTCTCAAATACTCCTTGTTTAGATGCATCATATATTCTAGATTTTTTTGCTAAATCCAAAACTTCAGAAGGAGCAATGATTATTTCTTTTCCTTCTCTATCTCTTAAAGCAAAATCCTTCAAATAAGTAAGAACCTCTCTTACACCTGCTAAACTCACATCTCTCTTTGCTCCTTTTGGCTCAAGGTCTCTTCTATAAGCCATCCACATTTTTCTTTTTTTACCTGTTACATAATCTTTAGAAGCAATTATTGCACAAGGAACAGTTTCAGAATGCATTCCCCTCAATGAAGTAGGCTCAAACCCAAACAATCTTTTAACACCTAATCTCTTAGGATGAAGAGCTCTTGTAGGAGCCATAAGCCCATTAATTGTGTACCTCTTCATTATAGGGCCGTGTTTTCTGTGTGCCAAAGAAGAAAATAATTTTGAAGAAACTAAAATAGCAGCAAGTCCTAAAGCTCCTTTTGCCCAAGAACCTTCTGCATAAGCAGGAACAAGCTCATGATATTTAGTAGCTAAAAAATCATATATTTGAGGAACTGCAAAATCTGAAGCAAGAAGTGTAGCTCCAGATGCTGTTGCCACACCAACTTTAGCAAGGCTTTTTCCAACAAATTTCCCTGCTTTTCTTGATAAAGAATGCCTGTCTTTTCCTGTTTCTCGAGATTCTGAATCTTTTATCAAAGCTTTAAAATCTCGTTTTTTCCTTAATTTTTTTAAACCAGCAGCAGCTGCAACAGCTAAGGCTGTTCCTAGTGAAAATTCTAAAAAATTTCCTGTAGAAGAACTTATTGCATCATTAATTGCCTGCTCCAAAGAAACTGCCTTTTCATAAACTCCTGGAATTTTAGCTAATTGTTTAGATACTACAGCTCCCCCTAAAACAAAAGGGACATAAAATGCTGCATTTTTTATTGCAGGAATAACTGTTGTTCTCATCTTATAAACTTTAAAATAGTAACATCCTTTATAAATTTTTATATGCTATTATGGTACCTTTGAATATGCTAATTTTTGAAGCAAGGCTCTGTATTCTGCCATTTCGAAAATTGTTAATTGATGGTGTAATCTTAAATCTCTTAATTTTTCAGAATAAACCTCTTTTTCAGAAACTACCTCATTGATTTTATCTGCTATATTTTCATAAGGCGTATAAGAACCTTCTCTTATAAATCTGCTCCTTAATTCTTCTTTATTAATATGAAATGCTATTTTAACTGCTCTTAATGCTTCTGCATTTCTCTCTTTAAATAAATCTTGCCTCTTTTCATTTAAATAATGCAAAAATCCTTGATAAATACTGTTTATTTGCTCTATCTGATTCTTGCATTTTATTAAATCAGCTTCACAACACTTAGCTTTTTTTAAATCAGAGAGAACATCATATTCTAATCCATCCCTAAAGCAATATTCTGGATCATACTTCATTCTCAATTTTGTAGCATACTCAAAATTCGGTAAGAACATTCTGTCCAAAGTTATGTCTGCATCTTCAAAACTCTCCCCAAATATGCCTTTAATAATTTCTTTTCTTCTTTCCAATATCGCTCTTCTAGAACCATCATATTTTTCTAACCATTCTGCATCTTCTGAACCTGGCCACAAAAATAATTGTGAATTGAATTTATTTGTAGCATAGTCTCTATTAAAGTCTACAATAGCAGTTCCAACTTTTATTGCAATCGCTTTTGTTACAAAATTAAAACAAAGGCTTTGCCAAAATCTAATAGGAAGTTGTTTAATGCCTTTTGATGCACCAAATCCAAGTTCTTTTTTAATATCAGTTAAAACTACATCTCCTGAATATTGTTGTGATAGCTTTGTGTCTGTTGAATCAAAATAAGCCCCATCTCTCCAGTCTTCAAACGCACTTAAGTCAAATCCTATTTTCTCTGCTTGTTCTGTTTGAGGAAGAGAATGGCACAATCCATACATAGTAGACATAATAAATGCTCTCTTCGTTTTCTCGATTTTATCTGTTACAGGCTGGGCATTTAAAACACAATTAACCACCTTTCCTAAATCTTTCCTGTCTTTAATTCCAATAAATCTCAAAGTCTCTTCAGGAAGCTCTATAAGTTTTTCTCTAACACACACTATATGCTCAGTTATTAATTCAGACTCATTAGCTCTCTCTTTTTCTGAATACTGAATCTCTGCTTCATATCTAAATATTCTGTCCCAAAGTTGCTCAAGAAACTCTCTTGATTGAAATTTCTTATAGTCCTCCATTAAATTCAGATCATTAGCTTCTGCTACTGTAATCTTTCCCTTAGAAAGAATATTTGGGATATTTCTTATTATAAAACCTGTTCCTGTCAATCCCACACCCACTACTATAGGAATTCCTATAGCTGCAACTGCTCCTCTTACTGCTTGTCCAATAGATAGATCTTCTGCTTTAAATAAATTTGATATATAATTTCCTGTAGTAAATATCGCAGTATAGCCTGCAATCCTAATGCCTTTTCTATACAAAAAATTACCAGCAATATAGGCCAAATCATACCAATTAAATAATCTTCTAAAATCCCTTATTATTTTTTTCTTTCTCTGTCTTTCTCGCTTCATTGTAAGTCACTTCTTCTTCCCTACAATTTTATTTTTTATCTGTCTTCTCTTTTGTCTCTTCTGCTTTTTTTTCTGTTTTTTCCTCTTTTTCCTTTTCTACTTCCTCTGCCTTCTTTGCCTCTTTTTCTATTTCCTTCTTCTCTTCTGCTACTTCTTGCTTTTCTTCAGCTTCCTCTTTAATTTCTTTAATTAATTCTGCTCTGGTATGCTTCATTTTCTTAACCCATTTAATCTTTCTACTTTTTCTTCCAAGCTGAAAATTTTTCCTGCACTTGCTTGAACAAAAATGCAAGACAGAACCATCATTTAAAACCAAAGTTAAACCTCTTGGAAATTCATATGCTGATTGGCAGAATGAACATTTTGGCATTTTATCTTCTCCTCGCGATTAATTTATAAGTTTCAGGTAGATTCGTATCTAACGCATTAATAACAGGTATTTTTTCACAATTATAATTAGCATTGTTTCTTTTTGGACCTTCTTCTATTAATATTCTCATTACTTCATTTGCTTCCCAAAAAGTTAAATTATTTATTTCTACAGTCCCTTTAGAACAATAGCCTGGATTCGTTGTGAACAAGTCTACATTATCCACTATTCTGCGACATTTTTTATAATCAAGTTCCACTTCCATTTTAACTAAAAGCTCCTTTTGTTACTCTGCTTTTAATTCTTCTTGCCTCTATAGCAGTCTCTCTTAACATTAAAATATCCCTTAATCTTACAGGTCCTTTAACATTTCTTCTCATAACCTTACCTCTGTCATTTCCCTGAAGAATTCTGCATTTAACCTGGGTAATCTCTCCTCTGAATCCTGTTCTGCCTACTAAGTCTTCGACTACAGCAGGAACTGCTTCTCTAAGTATTTTTTCTGCTCCTTTTGTAGCAGAAGTCTTAGGTTTTCTGATTTGCTGCTTTTTTTGTGCCATTTTATTATCCAATTTAGATTTATTTCTTTTTTACTTCTATTTTAGCATCTCCAACATCAATTATAGCGATACTTGCGCAACCAACACTTAATCCAGCAGCAACCCCTAATTTTTGTTTACTGTCCACTTCTTCACAGGAAATGTTCTTTTCCTTACAAAGTATGGGAAGATGCTGCACAATTTCTTTTGGTTCTACATCTGTAGCAATAGCAACCATTTTAGCTGTTCCTCTTTCTACAGCTTTTGTAACTTCGTTTGTTCCTTTTTCAATTTTTCCAGTCTTTCTTGCTTTTTCTATTAATTCATATACAGAAGCCATTTTCTTAGCCTCCTATTATTTTAATTAAAGATTTCCAATCTTTACAGTCATTGGCTATTAAAAATAGAAAAATTGGGTTTATAAAGTTTATTACTGACCCTCAGTATATACTCCAGATAAGCAAGAGATGCCGCACAAAATACAGATTTTGAAAATTCAAAACTTGATGGCTCACTTGAGCACTCAACAACATTTGGAAAAAGTTTTATTAGATTATACAGTGCTCCTCTATAACCTTCATAATACTCACGAGACTTTGGTTTTTCCCCATCTACTGATTCTCTCACCGCCCTAGCTAGATAAGGTTCATCACGCTGTATTTTTACCCATTCTCGTGCTAAATTTCCATCGAGACCAATCCCCACCATTTTACTTTAAGAACTCTTTTTTCCTTTAGGCAACCATAATATAGAATATAGGTTTATAAAACTTTTTAGTATAATTAAAATCCAAATAATTTTTTGAAAAACTCTAAGAAACTTTTCAAGGGGCTTAGGGTTGATAGATCTTGCTCTTCGTACCCTACCAAACCTCCAATATAGGCTTTAAAATTAAATACAGGGCTTCCTCCAATTCCTGAAATAATTCCGGTTGCACTTGAGCCAGTTATCTCTGCACCGATTCTGTTAAGACCAACAAGCTGTCCTGCATAAAGATTGTCCCTAATTCTATTCTGATAATAATAAACATTTGCACTTGAAGAAGAGTCTTTAATATCTCCATAATTATTTCCAGCTAATCCCCCAAGCTGGCTGCCTCGTGAATACGGAACCTGAGAGCCTGTTACACTTCCAGATGTCTGGGAATTCTCAACAAGCCCGTAATTGCTTCCAACTAGTCCTCCTGCCCAGTCTCCACCATTAATATCCACATTAACTAGAATGACATTTCTAATTTCAGCTAGATTATTTGTTCTTCCAAACAATCCTACTGATTGTAAATCAGGCCCTACTGCAAAACCCCCATAACTACCAACACCCATCCTATTAATATATAAATTGCTTATTGTATGTCCTTGGCCATCAAAAACTCCTTTAAAGGATTCTCCATCCCATCCTATTGGCTCAAATCCTTCATTAGGAACACACTTGCCAATATTTGAGCCAGACACTGAATCATGATTGTATAAAGATTCCCATCTGCAACCAACAACATTACAGTTAGATTCACTTAAGCTGTAACAATCTCCATTATAGATATTCCAGTTTCTAGTATCAGAGCAATCAATATCCTGGGTTAAGTAATATACAGCAAACATGTCATCCCTCATATTTTGTAGTTCTCCACAGCTTGAGATATAATATGTATTTGAAGGACGGGGAACATTGCAGGCAGAAGTGCATAAATCCGATTGAATCTGAACCCGCTGAGTCCCACCAAGAATACTCTCCCAAATAATCTCACACTCATTATCTTTCCATATTGGAACCATATTTTCGTCAATTAAAACATCAATATCATTCTTGCATATAGTATTATTAATAATCTCTGGAACACCGCCAGTAGCAGGATTATAATAATTTAGGGCCATTCCCCTGCCTCCATTATAGACTATAATATTATTTGAAGCATTATTTTCACTTTCCCTAAAGAAAATTCCTGTAAAAGAATCATAAATTAAATTATTCTCTACAATATTCCATTTGCCAAATAATTCAATTGCTCCAAAACCATGTTGGCCAATCATAGTATTGCCTTTTATGTAATTTCCATCACAATCTACTCTTATTCCACCCATATCACCTCCTGTTATTAAATTATTAGTTATTTCATTATTACTTGAAAAAACACTGACTACAATCGAAGAAGTTCCTGAGATATCTTTAATAATATTGCCTATTATTTTATTATTAGGAGAATGTATTCCTATTCCTAGTGGACCTTTCCATTGTCCTTCAAAAACATTATTTCTTGCTTCATGCCCTCCAGAACCACTTAATGTTAAACTTGCTTTATTATTTTTTCCAACATAATTATCTTCAAAGATATTATTAGAGCCTCCAAGATTAAGTGTATTTCTGTTACTATCTATAAAATTTCCTTTTATAATTATATTGTCTCCAGCAATATCTAATGCTCTAAACTGATTTACTAGAATATTATTATCAATAAGTGAATTATGTGCATTTTGCAATTCTATCCCTGTCCCACCTTCAGGTACTGAAGGATTATAACCCATCTCTATATAACAATTCTTTATTATAGTTTGTTCTTGGTCAGAATAAACTCCTGTAAAAGAATCATCGCTTACAATAGAATACCCATTACAGTCTAAAGTAACATGTTGTGCAGTTATGTCAAAACAATTATTCATTAAGGCATTGTTTGTTATATTGTTACTCAAAATATAGTTTGTATTTTCTTGATTCAGTTCTTGGCAAGAACTAACATACTCTACATTTATTGTAATGCAATCATTATCGTTCTCATCAACATCTCCGTCACAATCATTATCTCTTCCATCTGAACAACTTGTTTCAGCTGCTTCATAAGGTCCTGCTTCTCCTGAATCATCTCCACAACAATTCAAATCTCCACTATTTCCAGTCCAAATAAATGTTTGCTCACAACAAACTTGAGATAAATCAGCATCTATTGGATTATTATCACAGCTATCTGTTGTTTCATTACAAGAATCAACTGTACATACATCAGAATCATTACAATCTCTAAAAATCCCAGAGCAACTTCCTAATAAACAAGTATCATTTATTGTGCACCATAAACTATCATCGCAAGAAGCCGTATTATTTATGTTTTGACAACCTAATATAGAATCACAACTATCATTAGTACATATATTATCGTCATCGCAATCAAGAGCAGTTCCAGACTGGCAAACTCCTCCTGAACAAGTTTCTTCCCCATTACAAATGTTATTGTCATCACAATCATTATCATCAACACATCCAACGCATCTCCCACTACTACAAACCTTTCCTTCTGAACTGCAATCATACTCAACTATATCTCCGCGATTGCTTGAGTTGCAAATTCTTTCATATAAAATAGTTCCATTACAAGAATCAAGACCTATAGCTAAACCTCCCCCACTACTACCTGAAGGTGCTGATGAACCAGGACAACTAGAACCATAAGTAATACTAATAGATTGAGTTACATTGGAAAAAGTATAATAGTCCAACCCATCATGGTCAATACATTGCCCATAAGTCACATTTTTACAATTAGAGAGATCAAAACCCTGGCAATCAGGACAACAAGCTAAAGTTCCCTCATTATATCCAAAATCAATACAACTCATTCCACTTAAATTAATTCCATCACAAACCTCTCCAGCTTCTGTTATATTGTTTCCACAAAATCCTGTTTCCTGCATACAAGCCCCGTTAGAACAATTATGTGCACAAACAATTGTTTCATTTTTAATTATAGAATTACTTCCATTAAAATAACAATAATATTCAGTTAAATTCCCATTAGAACAAAAATCAAATAAAAAAGTAGAATTATCAAGAGTTATATTTCCTCTTTTATACTCATTCTTGCCTCCATCGCTATCACTACAATTCCCGATTATTTCAACACAACTTCCATCTATACAAACTTTCCCATTAGGACAGGCATTACAATCTAAAATATCTTCACATCCATCACTTAATCCTTGTCCGCACTCATCTAAA
>Ga0315537_1000175_pt1 | contig 45200 bp, 41 predicted proteins | sample SalMarSW160270MG_FD_203091 | JGI IMG/M metagenome (GOLD analysis project Ga0315537, IMG submission 203091) | Salt marsh sediment microbial communities from the Plum Island Ecosystem LTER, Massachusetts, United States - Salt Marsh Sediment SW1602-70 ... | reverse complement strand
TTAATAATACTATTTGCAAAACTTCCCTTTTTGGCCAAATTCCCGGGCAATATCCAACTAAGAAGGGATAATTTCATCCTCATTTTCCCTATCACCTTGTGCATTATAATCTCAATAACCCTAACATTCATCTTAAATTTAGTTATGAGGAAATGATGGGAGTTGATTCCCTTGTAATTATACCCACCTATAATGAAAAAGAGAACATCAAAGAAATTATTAAAGAAGTACTACATCAAGGAGATGAATTCGAGATACTTATCGTAGATGATAATTCACCTGATAAAACAGGAAATATAGTACGCGGAATATCCAAGAAAGACCAAAGGGTCCATCTCATAGAACGCAGGGACAAATTAGGACTTGGAACTGCGTATATAGAAGGCTTTAAGTATGCCCTGGAAAATGATTATGAATTCATTTATGAGATGGATGCTGATTTCTCGCACGATCCTTCCGTTCTTCCTGTCTTAAGAAAATATCTGAAAGAAGAAGGCTTTGATCTGGCAATAGGTTCTAGATATAAAGATGGGGTTAATGTAGTAAACTGGCCAATGTCAAGATTAGTATTGAGCTACTGTGCAAATTTCTTTGCAAAAACTATTACGGGAGCACCCATTTCTGATCTGACCAGTGGATTCAAGGGATTTAGAAGAAAAGTATTAGAATCCTTAAACTTTGATATAATTAAGGCTGATGGGTACGGATTCCAGATAGAAGTTCATTTCTATTCCTACCGGAAGAACTTCAGAATTAAGGAGGTGCCAATTATATTCATCGATAGAAGATCAGGCCATTCCAAAATGTCGAAAAAAATTGTATGGGAGGCCTTCTGGATCGTCTGGGGGCTAGGATTCCGAAGATTATTTAGAGCATTATGAGAATAATTATAAGGACAGCAAATCACAATACGATCAATACACAATAACCCGTCTTAAAATAACTATTTTCTTTCCGCTCTGTGAATTAAAACCAGTTAGGTTACTAATAGTGAAATATAACAATTAGATAGGCTTCGGTTAAGTGAGGAACTCGTGAGGTTGAAGCGGGCTAAACCTGAAAGTTAGGAATTAATAAAAAGGTCTTGCATAAGCCCGAATTTGTGATAAAATAGGCAAGGAAAAAGAGGAAACCTAATAGAAAAATAAACTATCAGATTTCTTAATTTATTAAGTCATTTTAAAAGAGGAGTTAAGCAATGAAAGTTACCATTGAAGAAACGCCAATAAAAGATGTAGTTGTCGTTGTTTCGGAAATTTCCAAAGACAAAAGAGGTTTTTTTTCCGAGGTCTACAAAAAGGATCAATTTGAGGAATTAGGTTTACCAGGTAACTTTGTTCAGTTAAATCACTCTGGTTCAGTAAAGGGTGTCATAAGAGGACTTCATTTTCAATGGGAACCACCCATGGGAAAATTAATGAGAGTCACACGAGGAAAAGCATTCCTGGTTGCAGTGGATATAAGAAAAGGCTCCCCAACACTCAGTGATTGGTTTGGAATAGAAGCTTCTGCTGAAAATAGAATACAAATGTGGGCACCCGCGGGTTTTGGGAGAGGGTTTTACGTATTATCAGACTACGCTGAAATCCAATACTTATGCACTGGTATATATAACAACAAATGTGAATCAGGGATTCTATGGAACGACCCTGAAATTGGAATAGAATGGCCGGTTAAGAATCCAATCTTATCAGATAAAGATAGAAATGCGCAAATCTTGTCAGAGTGGCTCAAAAAAGAGGAATCAAATTATTTTATTTTTTAAATCTTTGTTTTATCATTATAAAACGGAGGTTAATTTAAATGAAAATTATAGTTGCTGGTGAAACTGAATATTGGAAGAGTTTTCGTTTTAGATTATTCAATGTAATATGAAACTCACTATAGGGATAGTGAATTATAATACAAAAGTTGACCTAAAAGAATGTCTTACTTCAATAAATGAAAATGCGAAAGGTCTTGAGTACTCTATAATAGTGGTGGATAATAATTCAACCGATGGGAGTCAAGAGTTCCTTAAAAGCTTAAATGGAAAAACGTTCAGTTTTATTATTTTGAATAAAGAGAATAAGGGTTTTGGAAGTGCCTGTAACCAGATTGCACAAAAAACTCGCACTCCTTATCTTTTATTTCTTAATCCTGATGTACTGGTCACTAAGGGGTCCATTGAAAGATTGAACTCTTTCATGAAAGAACATCCTGAGGTTGCACTTGCTACCGGCAAATTACTAAATCTAAATGGCACGCTACAACTCTCCTGCAGACGATTTCCCACAATCCTTCGAGCCCTTTTCGGAAGGGCTTCCCTATCTCGAAAATTGTTCCCTGATAATCCTATAACCAGGAATTATATGCTCACTGAGCTTGATTACAATAGTATCCAGTACCCGGATTGGATAAGAGGGGCAGTTATGCTGGTAAAAACCAAGTTGTTCAGTAAAGTAAGGGGCTTTGACGAACAATTTTTTCTATATCTTGAAGATACGGATCTTTGTCTCAGGTTTCGCAAGAAGGGATACGAAATTGCATATGTTTCAGATGCCGTTTTTTATCACAAATTGGGTGGGAGCACAAAAAAGAAAGCATTAGAGACACAACTTATTCACAATATTTCTATGTTCTACTACATCGAAAAGAATCTTGGTTATAACCAATTATCTTTATTCCTGATACGAATGGCACTATCTTTCAGATTATCACTGCTATTCGGGGTCTGGATAATTAAGAGGATGAAAGAATGATTCAACAAAGAAAGAGTTTTAGCAGGTGGTTGATTACACTTATTGACATTTTGATAATAATATTTACCTACTGGCTGGCTGTTCTCATAAGGATATATTTTGATCCCTCATACAACCAGATGGCAAACTGGTACTTTCCCCTTTACATAAGAATATTCCCTCTATTCCTTGTAACCTTTATACCCATTATGATATTTAATAATTCCATCTTAGAGACTTTTCCAGTAGATAAATATAGGTTTTATACCAGAAGTATTACCTCCCTTTTCACTGCACTATTAATCTCGATTGCGCTTCTGTTCTATTTCAAGTTATTCAATCAGAGCCGAATAGCTCTATCCCTATTCTTTATCATGTCATGCATATTCATGCTATTGTCACGGGAATTTATCTCTAAGAATAAGGGAAATACTATAAGAACACTCGTTCTTGGTACCCTGGATGAAGCAAAAGTTATACAGGATTTTTTCTCCCTTCACGCCTTCTTCAGGATTGAGGTCCTGGATGTATTGGAGAAAACTGATATGAATCTCCAGCAAAGGCTCAAAAACGAAGCATTTGACTGGGTAATAATCACCAGGGAATCCTTTAAAGCCTATATTTCAATCTGTGAAAACCTTGGCATAACGGTTTCGTACTACCTTAAAGAGGATTTTAGCGACATTTCCCCATTCGTGAGTATTGAGAACACCTTTACATCGCCGATAATCACGTTTCACCCGACGTCAACACAATATATACAACTTTTTATTAAATACACACTCGACCGTGTCATCTCGCCTATTCTATTAATCTGCTTTTTTCCTCTTTACGTTGTAATACCTATCTTAATAAAGTTTGATTCCCGGGGTCCAGTTATATATAAACACAAACGGGCTGGTCTCAACGGGAGAAGATTTGAAATGCTCAAATTTCGCACAATGTTTAAGAATGCTGATGAAACAAAGCTCTCTCTCGTGGAAAAGAATGAAATGGAAAAGGTTGTATTTAAAATTAAAAAAGACCCAAGGATTACAAAAGTTGGAAAGATATTGCGAAGGTTTAGTCTTGACGAACTCCCTCAACTGATAAATGTTCTAAAGGGAGAAATGTCACTGGTTGGACCAAGGCCTCCTCTATCGGAAGAAATAAATAAATATGAAGGATGGGAAAGAAGGAGATTATCAATGAAACCTGGATTAACCTGCCTTTGGCAGATTAGTGGTCGCAGTGAAATAGGCTTTGAGAAATGGATGGAACTTGACCTTGAATACATTGATAACTGGTCTCCCGGCCTCGACATTAATATATTAATCAAAACAATCCCTGCAGTATTATCAGGAAGAGGGGCCTATTGATGGGTCTTATTTTCCTCCTCGTATTTTCGACCCAGGCCCTGGATGAACTCGATAGGGCAAGAGATTCCTATCTTATACCTCTTAAATTAGAGCCAGCATATGTTGATAAAGGAGAATCCTACCTGAATCTTTCAGTTATAGACATCAGGATAGGCAAGTTAGAAACAGCCCTGAGAGAAGCAAGGATGGCAGGGTTTTACGGACGGGTAAGCGAATCCCATTACCTCCAGGGAGTTATCTATTACCTACGGGGAAATACAGAAAAAGCCATTTCCCACTTTGAAAAGATTAAAAGATGGCAATATCCCTATTTCCTTCAACAGATGTATGACTTTTCGCCTCTGAAAATAGATACACTATTAACAAATAAAATGATACCTGATTCGTTACGTTTTTATTTGATTTTCTATGAAACCGACACAACTAAAATAAGAAACCTGATTAATAATTCAAAACTCCCTGCCTGGCAAAAATGCCTTGGGGAAGGGTATCTTGCATATAAAAGCAGGCAATTTGAAAAAGCATTAAGTCTTTTCCTGGAATCTTATAGGGAAAAACCATCTGATTATACAGGCGTATGCATTCTTGCATCACAGTATTGGCTCGGAGAACTGGATAGTATTCTTTCTTTTCAGAGGAAATATTCTATTATTTCTCCTCTTGCTACATATCTCAAAGCAGAGGTGCTCTATTATAAGGATAGTATAGGCCTGGCAACAGAACTTTTTCTCTCTGATACAAATTCCACTTACAGAATACACTCTCTCTTTGGAGCAGCCTGGGGTAAGTATAGATTGGAAAATTATTCCGAGAGTGTAGATCTATTCCAGCAATTCCTAAATATATACAAAGAGGGAGAATTAAGGCAGTACGCATTATACCGCCTGGCCCGTGCGTTATTAAAGCAGGGAAAACTGTCAAGCCTTGAGTATTTTGAAAAGATTGTAGGCGAATATCCTGATTCACCTATTATGAACGATACTTATCTCCTCCTTGGAAGGATACATTTCCTACTCAACCATCTAAAGGAAGCAACCTACTGGTTTAAACGACTTCTCTCAGAATATCCTGATTCCAGATGGATTCCCTATTCGTATAGGTACTTAGGGATAATTGCTACAAAGAAAGATGAATTTGGGGAGGCACTTAATTGCTACCTCTCGATACTATCATTAGGAAGTGTATCAGAAGAGTTAATAGATGAAGCACATTACAGAATCGAGGAAACCAAATGGAAAATGGGGAAATATCCAACAAGACTAAATATGTTCAAGGCATTCATCAGTAAGTATCCAGAAAGTCCAAGGACCCCCTCTCTAATACTCAGGATAGGGAGTTACTATAAAGCAGCTGCCAGATACAAAAAGGCAGAAAGTTACTTTAAAAAAGCAATAGAGGATTACCCTAATTCTGAAGAAGCGGATGAAGCTGTTCTTACCCTTGGGAAAGTTTACCTGTCAATGGGCGAAGCTGAAAAATCAATAAAATTGCTTGAGGAATCGCTCCAGAAAAGAACTTCCAGGAAAGAAGAGATGCATCTTGAACTTGGTAACATATATTACGATATGGAAGACCTTGAAAAGGCAATTCAACATTACAGGGAGATATTCTCTCCCAGTCTTTTACCTTATGCTAAGTACCAGATTGGCTTAATATATTTTGAACTTGGTCTATTCAAGGAAGCGAGGATACCTTTACGGAACATCATAGATGAATTTCCTGACTCTAAATTTCTTAGCAGCGCTTACCTTTTACTTGCAAAGACATTCATGCGTGAGGGTTCTCTTGAAGAAGCAATTTATGTGGTGGATCAAGGAACAAACAAATTATCAGGCAAGATGAAAATCTCTTTACTTCAACTGAAGGCCAAAATATACTGTCAGATGCATAAAACAGAAGCACTGAATATTTATTTAAAAACTGCGGAAATGATGGGTGAAGATATAAATGGAGCAATTAAAATTCTAAAAGAAGGCCTGAAGTGCGCAGAACTTCTTAATGAAACCGAAAAAATTGAATATTTTCAAAACCTTATTGAGGTCCTCGAAACCCATGAAGAAAGTGATTAGAACACAAATAAATAAATGACAACTATTTATTAAGGGTTCAAGGTTAGTAATTTTGAATGTTAAATTTTAAATTATAAATTATCAACAGTTGTTAGCTTTCAGCAATCAGCTACTTAACAAGGGTTTAATAAATTACGGAATTAGGAATGTGGATTGCGGACTTATTATAAATTAAACCTTGACAAAAAATGATTACAGTATATGTTTTGTCCAGTTGGGGCCGTAGTTCAGTTTGGTTAGAACGCTGGCCTGTCAAGCCAGAGGTCGCGAGTTCAAGTCTCGTCGGTCCCGTTTTCTTTCTTGACAATTATATTCTTCCTACTATAATAGAATTATAAGACTCACAAGTACACAGAAGACAACAAGGGAGTACACGAGTTAAATTAATAAGTGAAAATATACATTAGAAAATACCTCTCCTGTCTCTGTGGCGAAAAATTAAAAAAGGAGGTAAATTGAAACTGAAAACTATCATCTTATCAGTTGTATTAATCCTTGTGGTAATATTTGCAATTGGGAATAGGGATACAATGACTCTATGGTTTTTTGGGCATTTTGAATCCCCAAAAATTGTTATTATATTCATCAGTTTAATAGTGGGTTTCTTTGCAGGTATATTCCTGCGGAGCTTGAAGCGAGAAGAAAAGAAAAAAGAGACACCAAGAAAAGAGGAAACAACCCCAAAGAAAGATACCGGAAAGAAGAGAAAAAAGACTAAAAGAGTGGATAAAGAGGAATAAAATATAATAATTAAGGGTTCAAGAATTCACTTTTTTAGACTTTCGGGCTCTATTCTATCTATTTATTATACTTATTGACAAAAAGCGACAAGCCTTTAAATTGTTCATATGAAGGTAGCGTTTCTAACGCTTGGATGTAAGCTCAATCAGTACTATACAGATTGTATAGTACAAAAACATATAGAAGAAGGGGACAAGATAATCCCACTTGTAGATAATCCAGATATTGCTTATATTAATACTTGTTCGGTAACCACACATGCTGGACATGAATCGAGGAAGTTATTCAGAAAAGCAAAGAGATACGCAAAAGAAACAAGGATAATGGGATGTCATGCCAAACTTTTCCCAGAGGATTTCAAAGATACTATTCGTATTGACGAATCTGGATGGCTTGAACACTTCCCTCTGCCACACCAGAGGAGAAAACGTGCTTATCTGCCAATTCAGGGAGGATGCAATGATTTCTGCACCTACTGTATTGTTCCATACGCCCGGGGGAAGAACTTTTCGCTTCCAAAAGACTTAATAATCAGATCTTTAAAGAAAAGAATCTCGGAAGGTTATAAAGAAGTTATTCCCACAGGAATACATATCGGAAGCTATGCATATGAGGGTATGGATTTAACTTCTTTGTTAAAAGAGTTATTGCAATTCGATATCAGAATACGACTTACTTCCATAAGACCTGATGTGATAGACAGGGAATTCCTTCAATTATTTCAGCATAAAAACCTCATGCCTCACATCCATCTTTCTCAGCAAAGTGGGGACAATTTGATACTTAAAAGAATGGGAAGAAATTACACCAGGGAAAAAACTCTATGGATTACAGAGGAACTACGAAAGATAAGAGAAAACATCCGCATAGCAGGGGATTTCATTGTGGGTTTTCCAGGAGAAAGGGATGAGGAGTTCCAAAATAGCATTAGTCTTATCAAAAAAGCCTATTTTTCGCACTTACATGTATTTCGCTATTCAAAAAGACCTTATACCCTGGCGTCATTATATCCTGATCACATAGAAGAAAAAATAAAGAAGGAAAGAAGTAACATTCTCATAAATTTAGCAAAAAAACAACGGGCAAATTTTATAAAAGAGCAAATCGGAAAAGAATATTATGTTATTACCGAAAATAAAAGTCGATTTGGAAATACCTGGAGTACAGGTATCACTCCCAATTATATCAAGGTTCATTTCCAAAAAGATGGAAAAACAGGGGAGTTCATTCCGGTTCGAATCAAAGATTTTAAAGAAGGATATGTCTATGGAGAAGTTAGAAAATAAGTTCTATATACGGACATATGGTTGCCAGATGAACAAGTATGACTCCGATATAATTAAAGCCCTTCTATTAAAGGAGAATTTTAAGGAGGTATCTACCCCAGAAGAAGCAGATTACATCTTTATCAATACCTGTGCTGTTCGGGAACACGCAGAGAAAAGAGCTATAGGCAGATTGAACTCCTTAAAGAGTTTAAAGAAGAACAAACCAGAAACCATTGTTGGAGTAGTGGGGTGCATGGCAAAAAACCACCCCGATCTCATCCACCATTCAGTTGTTGATTTCCTGGCTCCTCCTGATTCTTACAGGAATTTAGCAAAATGGGCAATAGCAAAAAAATCGGGATATATCCCTGAGGGCAAGAATGAGCAATATTCTGATATATTTATCTATCCTAATAAAATAAGCAGTTATCTCTCAATAACGAGGGGTTGCAACTATTTTTGTTCTTATTGTATCGTTCCATACACCCGTGGATTGATCCGTTCAAGACCACCGAACAACATACTCAAAGAAGCAGAATGGCTGATCGACGGAGGGACAAGAGAATTGACTCTCCTTGGACAGAATATTAATGCCTATTATTATAAGGGAGTTGATTTTCCTGAAATATTAAAGAGAGTTGCCAACTTAAAAGGATTAAAACGTCTAAATTTCCTGACATCACATCCAAAAGATATACCCGATAACCTCTTTTCAGTTATGGCAGAACACAACAATGTAACAAATTACCTCCACCTACCACTTCAGTCGGGAAAAGACAGTATTCTCACCCGGATGAATAGGGGCTATACCTTAAAGGATTATTTGAGAATTATTGATAAAGCAAGACACCTTTTGGACGATCTTTATCTCTCAACCGATATTATCGTGGGTTTTCCCGGAGAAAAAGAAGAAGATTTTAAAGAGACTTTAAAGGCAGTAGAGAGGATACGCTTTGACCAATCTTATATGTTTGCCTATTCTGATAGGAAGGGCACGCTTGCCGCTCTATTAAAGGATAAAGTAGATGAAAGAATCAAAAAGGACCGTCTGCGTCGTCTGATAGAGATTCAAAACAGTATAACAATGGAAAAAGCGAGCGCTTTTAAGGGGAAGAAGATGGAAGTCTTAATAATGGGTGAAGCAAAAAAGGGTGGAAAAATTGGGGAAAATAGAAGCGGGAGAATAATTATTATAAATGGGGTTGCAAAAATTGGATCTACATATATTGTCAAGATAAATAGAATCAATGGTCGAGTTCCCATTGGGGAAATCGAAAAGGAGGTTTAAATGACATTTTTAGTTGCTCTGATATCAGGAATTATTATTATTATTGGTATAATCATAGGTACGCAGAACGGAAATACTCTGGTTACCTTCTACCTGCTAAAATGGAGATTCGAAGATATTTCGCTAACTCTATTACTTATTGAAAGCTTGCTCGGAGGCATTGTTATAGCAGTAATTATTGCAGGGATAAATCAGATAAAATTGCGACTTCAGATGCACTCCCTCATAAAGGAGAATAAAAGCCTTGGGAAGGAAATTAAAGCTTTAAAGAATATGCCCTTTGAAGAAGAAGAGGAAAGGGAAGAAGAAATAGTAGAAAAGGAAGAAAAAGAAGAGGTATTAGAATAATGGTCTACCTTGTCGGTATACTCATTTTCTTTATTCTCTTAATACTTGGGCTTTCCCTTTTTAGGATTCCTAAAAAGAAGATATATCCAGCGAAATATATAAAGGGCCTTGAAACAATGGTTGATGGAAAAACAGATGAGGCAATCGACATACTTAAAAACTTGGTTGAAAAAGATACATCGAATACGGGAGCCTACCTTCGTTTAGGAAACTTGCTAAGAGAAAAGGGACTTATTAGTTCCGCTATAAAGATACATAAGAACCTATCTGTGAATCCCGAATTATCTGCAAGCGAAAAGGAAGAGGTCAATAAGGCCTTAGTAAAAGATTATCTTGAATCCAAGGAATGGAGGAAAGCACTACCAATTTATGAGCCTTTATACAAAAAGAACCCGAAAGATAAAGAACTTGCTATTGGTTTGCTCCTGTTGTACGAAAAGCAAGAGAAATGGGATAATGCTTATAATATAGCAAAAAAAATATATACAAAGGGAAAGAGTCTTGCAAATTATGCCACTCATATAGCCTCTCTACTTATCGGAAGGGATAACCAGAAAGCGAGGAAATTTATCAACTTTGGGTTAAAGGCAAACATATCATATGCACATTTTTTATATGGAAAGTTGCTGATTGAAGATGGAAAAGAGAACAACGGTATCGAACATCTTGAGAAAAGCATTTCTATTGACCCGGAACGGGCGTATCTATACCTCCCCTTACTTGAAGAGTATATGTTTAAGAGAGGTGAATTCAGCATACTCGAACCATATCTGAAGAATCTTGTCTCGGAGAATCCTGAAAACTGGGAAATTCTCAATTCTTATATATCCATCCTCAAGAAAAAGGGAGATAGAGACAGAGTAGAAAAAATCCTTGATGAGGCTATTCCAAATCTCAATATAGACAGTCCAGAGGCACTTGGATCAATAGCATCTGCATATAGTGGAGTAGATACCGATAAGATGAGTGAATATGTATTAAAAATGCAGCGCCTTTTAACAAAAACTAAACGGTTTAAGTGTTCGGAGTGTGGCAATGAATTCAAAGAGTTCAGCTGGAAATGTTCTTCTTGTGGTTCTCTTGGGACTATCCATCGGGTGTGGAATTAATAATCCAGAACCTGTTCCTGGAACTATCCTGGGCTCAGGACTTATAGAAGTTCCAAGTTATGAGTTTAGAGACTATTATTTTTCTACAGGAGGGGAATCTTACGGTTATATAGAGTTCTCGTATGAGAAACATTCCACCTGGGAAAAAGTCGAAATATCTGCTCCCTATGGAATTCAATTTGACACTGGTAATACGGCTCCTGCAACCGGTTATGGGTTGTTTCCTCTGGATGTTAAACTTTCCTCTTCTTATTTCTTTATGCCTGATTCCACACATTATGGATATCTTGAGATAATCAGTCACTCCACCAATTCATCCGCCACTATTGGTTTTGACTGGATAATTCAAACAGAACCGGGCAATAGAGAATTTTACTGATGAAACTACTTTTTATTCTACTTTTAATAAGTAGCACGCCAGAGGCCGTAAGAATAAAATACCACAAAGCCATAAGAACCGAGAATCCTCTTGAAGCTATAGAATATTATCGTCAGATAATCAATGATGCACCCAAAACCTCCTATGCTGATTCGTCCCTATTTAGAATTGGAATGTTTTATTATCTCATAGGCGACTATGACCAGACGATCAGCTCTCTGGAAATCATTTATAATAAAGGTTTTAAATCCTCCCTCTATAGGAAGGCTTGTTATTGGTTAGAGATGAGTTGGGAGAATTTGGGAGATACCACTAAAGCTTTAGAATTTGCTAAAATAGTTGAGAACTTAAAAGAAACAAAATCCATCAAAACTGACACTCTATTTAAATCTGAGAAAACAACAGTTAGCAATCAAGCGGCTTTATATACTGTTCAGTTAGGGGCCTATCGTGATATGGAATGGGCTGATTTATTCCTCGAACGATTAAAAGAACATAATTTAGAATCCTATGTCATTGTGAAAGGTGAATATATACGGATCTGTTCAGGTAAATTCGCCACCAGAGCAGAAGCGGAAAGCTGGCTCATAGAACTTAATAATAGTGGATTTGACGGTTGGATTATCGAAGTTGAACCTTGACCCCACTCCTTAAACAATATCTCGATATAAAAAAAGAATATAACGACGCAGTACTATTTTTTCATATCGGGGATTTCTATGAAACTTTTTACGACGATGCAAAAATCACCTCTAAAACACTTGATATCACACTAACATCAAAACCAATGGGTGAGGGGCTAAGAGTCCCTCTTGCCGGTATTCCAATAAAGGCAGCAAATACTTATATAGACAAACTTGTGAAGGCTGGAAACAAAGTAGCCATTTGTGAGCAGACAGAAGACCCAAGGGTATCAAAGGGTCTTGTAAAAAGAGAGGTAGTTGAACTAATAACATCAGGAACAGTAATGCGTCCTTCCCTTCTCGAGGAAAAGGATAATAATTATCTTGCCGCTGTTATTAAGTCAGGAAATATATATGGAATTGCTTTTTCTGATATTTCCACTGGAGAATTCCAGGCAGGAGAAGTCAAAGATATCCAGGATGAACTAATCAGACTCGCCCCGAGGGAAATAATAATACCTGAAGGTATGGATATACCATTACCCAATGAAACACCAACAACAAAACTGGAAGCATATAAATTCGAGATAGAATATGCTTTAAACACCATAAAAGAACACTTTGGCGTCATCACTACTGATGGCTTCGGACTCATAGAAGATTCTCCGGGTATAATGTCCGCTGGAGCACTTCTCTCCTATTTTTACGAAAATCAGAAAAGGGCTTTAAAACATATAAGTAAAATGTCCTTATTCAGCCCTCTAAGTAGTATGTTCCTTGATGCAGCAACAATCAGAAATTTAGAGATAACTCAAAAAATGGGTGGGAAAAAGAAAGGTTCATTACTCTATACAATAGATAGAACCATCACACCCATGGGTGGACGCCTTTTGAAAAAATGGATACTCTACCCTCTGATTGATATAGAAAAAATTAAAGAACGGCACGACGGTCTAGACGAATTAATATATAGAAGAGATAAGTTAAAACAAATCAGGGAAACTCTAAAAGAAGTTTATGATATTGAACGCATTACTGGACGTATATCTACAGACAGGGTTACTCCGAGAGAGCTCTTATCCCTGAAATATTCCCTCGTCGCCTCAAATAAATTAAAACGCATTCTCCATGACATCAACTCATCAATATTCGAGAAACAGGGTAATAAAATTAAAGAAATGGATAGGGTTATAAAATTCATAGACGAATCTATTATTCCGGATCCACCGGTTAAGATAACTGAAGGCGGTATATTTAAAGAAGGATACAACAAAGAGCTGGATAGAGTAAGAAATATTGCATCGCAGGGGAAAAAATGGGTCGTAAATTACGAGAAAGAACAGAAGAAAAGAACGGGTATTGATTCACTTAAAACCGGATATAATTCAGTTTTCGGATATTATATCGAGGTTACTAAAGCAAACCTCAACAAAGTCCCTCCGAATTATATAAAGAAACAAACATTAACTAATTCTGAAAGATTTATAACCGAGGAATTAAAAGAATTTGAGTCAGAAATACTCTCTTCAGAAGGCAAACAAAAGGAGATAGAATATACCCTCTTTAAGGATTTACAAAAGGAACTCCAAAACTACATGAACGATCTTGAATCAATAGCAGATGCCATAGCCGTAATTGATATTATATGCGGATTCACGGAATTTGCTTTGAAAAATAATTACAATCGACCAGAAATAAATAGCGATAAAGGAATCTATATAAAGGATGGAAGACATCCAGTAGTAGAAATTCTATTGCCAAACCATGAGTTTATACCAAATGATACTGAATTAACAGAGAGTGAACGAATTGTAATACTTACGGGTCCCAATATGGCAGGCAAATCAACCTACCTCCGACAGATAGCCGAGATAGTATTACTCGCACAGATAGGTTCTTATGTGCCAGCCGATGAATCAAAAATCGGCATAATCGATAGGATATTTACCCGGATTGGAGCCTCCGACGATCTCACCCGAGGAGTCTCAACCTTTTTAGCGGAAATGAATGAAACTGCCAATATTCTTAACAATGTTACGAGTAGAAGTCTTGTTCTCCTGGATGAGATTGGAAGGGGAACAAGTACTTATGATGGACTCGCAATTGCCTGGTCTGTTGTCGAATACCTCCACTCCCTACCAGAACCCCCCCTGGTTCTTTTTGCCACTCATTACCATGAACTAACAGAATTAGAAGAGTTTTATGGAGAAGTGGTCAATTACAATGTAGCAGTAAGGGAAACTGAGGATGAAGTAATATTTGAAAGAAATGTGAAAAGAGGGTCTTCTGATAGGAGTTATGGTGTTGAGGTTGCAAGACTTGCTGGTCTGCCAAAGGTGGTTATAGAAAGAGCAAAGGAACTTCTTGAAGACCTTAAAGAAGATGAAAGAATAATAAGAAAACATCCACCAAGACAAAGACAATTAGAACTATTCGATAAAAATACCATACTCCTGGAAAAGATTCGCTCTCTTGACCCGGAAGGTATAACCCCGCTGGATGCTATCAATTTCCTGTATGAATTGAAAAAACTTATGAGAATAGCTAAATAAATACTTTAGTTTTACTTATATAATCACCTGATAACCAATAAGTAGGCATATTGAAGTTCTATCTAGGTGTTAATACTACCAGAGCTATGCCCAGACCCTTGGTGTGGGATATTGAAAGGTTTATTTCATATTTCTTGATTTCTTTCTTCAGTCTTTCATCTATTATGCGGATACCCGGTTTTCCCCCTGACACAACCTCCAGGGCCTTCCATCCATAGGTGTGATTGTAGGATTTATAAAAGGATTCCTTTGCGGCAAATCTAACCGCGTAGCACTGATTTTTATTTCCTTTGCTCTCGCAGTATTCCTGTTCATTCTGGCTAAATACTCTATCAACAAATGTCTCCCCCCATCTATCAATCATCTCACCCATCCTCTCAATATCTACAATATCTACCCCTATCATCTTACCTCTCAATCTCTAAAATTATGGTATCTCCTGGCTTCATCATACCCAATTTCTCGCGTGCGAATTTCTCAAGGAGAAAAGTATCCTGCTTTATCATCGAAAGTGAATCAGTCAGTGCCATCCTTTCTTCTAAGAGTACCCTTTTCTCCTTTCGGAGAAGCACCTCTTTCCTTTTCAATCGAGTAATATTTATAAATCCATAGGAACCAAAAAGGAGATAATAGAGATAACCCAGAAGAGCAAGGATTAGCAATAATTTCTTAATGTGTTTTTTCCACCAGGGTTTTCTACGCGAAAACTTCCTTGCCTTTGAAGACCGCTGCATCTCCTAATCCCTCTTCGATTCTGAGTAACTCGTTGTACTTTTCCACCCTTTCACTCCTTGACAATGAGCCACTTTTTATCTGGCCGGCATTTAATCCTACTGCAAGATGAGCTATGGAAACATCTCCGGTTTCTCCCGAACGATGAGAGACCACCACTGTCCAACCATTCTCTTTTGTCATCATAATCGCCTCTATTGTCTCTGTTACTGTTCCAATCTGGTTAAGTTTTATAAGAACTGAATTGGCAACATTCCTTTTTATTCCCTCTTTTATTATGGAAGTGTTAGTAACAAAGATATCATCCCCTACAATTTGTATTTTATTACCTAACTCCTCTGTGAGTAGTTTCCATCCATCCCAATCTCCCTCAGAAAGTCCATCCTCAATTGAGACTATTGGATACTTTTTGATCCAGTCTTTATAAATAGATATAAGGTCTTCTGAAGATATCTTACTACCTTCAAATTTATAATTCCCACCGTCGGAAAACCCGGATGCAGCAGCATCAATAGCTATACCCACTTCCTCTCCAGGCTTATAACCCGCATCCTCTATAGCCCGACTAAGGAGATCGAGTGCCTCTCGATTAGAAGAAAGGTCGGGAGCAAAACCTCCCTCATCCCCCACTCCAATTGATAATCCTCCACTGGAGAGATTCTTCTTAAGTGTGTGAAAGATTTCACTGGCACATCGGATTGAGTCTCTATAAGAGGAAAACCCAAAGGGCATTATCATAAATTCCTGAATATCGAGATTATTACCAGCATGTGCTCCACCGTTTATGACATTACATTGAGGAACGGGGAGTACTACTGCATATACACCTCCTAAATATCTATACAGAGGTATTCCCAGAGAGTTACAAGCTGCTTTTGCAACCGAAAGAGATACAGAAAGTATCGCATTAGCACCAAGTTTCTCTTTGTTCTCTGTCCCATCCAGTTCACACATAATTTTATCAATCAACGCCTGATTTATGCAATCCTCTCCTATTATCTCCTGTGCTATTATGTTATTGACATTGTTTACGGCTTTTAGAACTCCCTTACCTCCAAATCTTTTATCATCGCCATCCCTTAGTTCAAGTGCTTCCCTGCTCCCCGTAGAGGCGCCTGATGGCACTGCTGCTCGTCCGATTATACCTGATTCTAACCTACATTCCGCTTCTATAGTTGGATTACCCCGAGAATCAAGAATTTCTCTTGCTTTTATGTCAACAATTATGTTTCCCATCTTATCCTCCTTAAAACACATACGCCCGAAAGGATTCGAACCTTCAACCCGCGGATCCGAAGTCCGCTACTCTATCCAGTTGAGCTACGGGCGCACATATCTAATTGATAATGTTATCAACCGCCTTGTCTGTCAAGGGTTCTGTAAATACAAAATACATCGTTCTCTCCCCTTTAGAAAGGCATCTGTTTTTCATTCATTTAAGGTATAGCTGTATGGAATTTATTCCAATCCAGAAGAATTAATAGATTTTGCTCTAAGGCCAGTCTGTTATTTGTGCTTGAAAGCGATGTTTAAGAATCGTTATGGGGAAATTATCCCCCTTGAGAAATCGCCTTTAATGGTAGCACTATGCAATAGTGCTCCATTAATATGTGTTAGGCGACGTTCTAATCATTGCAATCAGATCCCCACTGTAGTAATCCCCAAGAGCTCGTTTAGTTTTCTCAATTCTTCTCTGTAATCCCCATAAACCATAACATGATGGTTTCCCAATGTCTTATGGATGAACTCTGCTGGAGTGTCAATTTTTCTAATTGCAAAAATGCAAGCACCGTCCCCAAAGGGCCTTCTTTGAATATTCCAGCTCTGCGATTGCCCCCTGTCACTACATAATAAAATGCACCAGGGTATTCTATTCTTGGTTTCTTCGCTATAGTGTAATTATATAGTAGTTACCTTTATTTACCAGGCAAATTTCAGTTTTCAGCCTGACCCCACCTCCCTTCCTATTTTGCATTGACTTTTTTTAAAAATGGACTTGACTTTTGCTTTTCTTTATTATATAACATTATTGTATAATGCAAAATAATGATAAACTTTGGCAAGTAAAAACACCCAAAATTTACACCTATGTAAGCACAAAAAAACTTAACATCAATAAATAGCTCTCTTGATGCCATTTTATACAAGGAGGTAAATTTATGAAAAAATATATAAAAGTAATCTCATTCGGTATAATCGTAGGAATTATGTTTTTTTCCTGCAAGAAAACAAGCACAGAGCCTGGGCCTGTGCAGGTAGAATTTAAATGGGAATACGAAGGACCGGGTATTTTATCCTCTCCTGCTATGAGTTCAGATGGAGCTATTTATGCCTTTTCAGAAAATGACACCCTTTATAGTGTAAACTCTGATGGTACTTTAAAATGGAAATACGCTTTACCTGATACGATATGGTATTTTCCAACAAATATTTTTGTATCACCTGTTGTAGGAACGGACGGGGTAATTTATGTTTTTGCCGTGGATGGTTATCTCTATGCTATAAACTCCGATGGCACTTTAAAATGGAAATATCCGATAAAGACTTCTTTTCCAACAATATATGGAACACCTGCTGTAGGCTCTGATGGAACCATTTATGCTTTTGCACCTGATTCTCTATTTGCAATAAATCCTAATGGAAGTTTAAAATGGGAAATTGATATAGGAGGAGGGAATGTATCAGTTCCTGCTATAGGTCTAGATGGCACAATTTATATAGGAGCGGACAGAGATTTATACGCTATAAACCCTGACGGAAGTGTAAAATGGTCAATTGATATGGCTCCAGCGATATATGTTGGTGTAGGGCTAGCGCTTGAATCAGACGGAACTCTGTATGTTCTTGGTGTAGGAGGAATTGACGATGCAGGTAATATCCTTGCAGTAAATCCTGATGGAACTATAGAATGGACTTATCAAATAGAGGAACAGTATTTCATTGCAATGGGTTGTCCGGTAATAGGTCCGAATGGAATAATATATCTTGCTGGAAATATTGGTTACACAGGTTATATCTATGCTATATCAAATGACGGGCATCTTCAATGGAAAGTAGAAAATCCCGGCATAAATAATCAGGAACTTGCCACTTTTGCAATAGATTCAGATGGAATAATATATATACAGGAAGGTGCTTTGAACCCGGATGGAACCCTTGAGTGGGAATATCCTCTAGGGGATATCGTTGTAAGTTCCATGGGTTCTCCTGTTATAGGCTCGGATGGAACAATCTATGTTGGTTCTCCTACGGGTTTATATGCCTTTGAAGGAACTTCACAGGGACTTGCATCTTCAGCATGGCCAAGATTCCAGCATGACAATAAAAACACAGGCAGAATAGGAGGACAATAACAGAATGAAAGGAAAGGAGAAATTCCATAAAAAACACAAATAGAGAAAAGGGGGACAGCGACCATTTATTTTCTCTACTTTCATTTCGTAAATAATATAAATTTTTAGATATGAAGTCAAGAAAAAACTTAAGAAAATTCGGGAAAGTTCATGCAAATGATGGTATAGTTTAATTCCCCCTATCATTTCAAATTACCCAAATATGCTACGGACATAAATGGGTAATTAGGATCACTCTCCCCTACTTCTTAACTTTTTAGAAAGAAAAATGTCAAAATGCCTGCCCCGCTTGCCCTACTTGTCACACTTGCCACACTTGTCATATGTAATGCGTAACTATTACTGTATGATGAAATGTACAACTATTTCATTAGGGTGTAATGATTCCCTATTACATTGTGATGTAATGTATACTATTACATTGGGATGGAATGTTTTACTATTCCACAGGGGACACCGACCCAAGACATACTTACTGCTCCACCAACTCTACTCGCCGATTCTTTGTACGACCTTCTTCTGTCTTATTAGACGCAACAGGAGCCAACGAACCCACGCCATATGCCTTCAATCGATCTGCAGAGACTTTATACTTTGTTATAAGTTCATTCATCACAGCCTCAGCCCGTGACTGGGAAAGCTTCATGTTATAACTTATTTTCCCTACATTGTCAGTATGCCCAACAACATAGAGTTTTAAAGAAAGATTCCCCTTCAAGAGTTTTGCAATCTCTTTTATTGCCTTTTCTGACTCAGGTTTTATTTTCGCACTGTTAAAATCAAAATATATTCCATAAACAGATGCATGTCCGGTTGAGCTGATATCCCGTGCCAGGCTTTTTGCGTCTGCAACAACTTCCTGCGTCATTGCATTTTTCTCTATAATTTCCAGTTCATATTCTCCGCCGGTTCTCGCATCTACATAAATCCATGTTATTTTCCCGCCCCCTTCCACCTTGAGCCATCCTTGTTTTCGGTCCTCATAAACTACTGCGCCTCCTATCTTTTTTATAGCGTTTTCATAATTCCTTAAGACCTGAAGCTTACCCGGAGTCTCTTTCCCTTCCTTAATTTCATAATAAATGTCATATATGCGCCCTTCGACTTTAATATCCTCTCCTTTTGAATTCTTGAAATCAGCCTGGTCAAAATCTTTTTCTTCATAGTCTGAGATGTAAAAATTGGGCATTCGTGTAAGTAGGGGATGGTCTTTGCTGCCCAACACATCCTCCTGGGCAAAGGCAATATTGGCTACCAACAGAAACACTCCCAACAACCAAATTCTTTTGTTTTTACTTCTCATTGTTAATCCTCCTTTCCTTATTTAATTTTATTAGGCATTTCGCCTAACGTCTCCAGCATAAAAGAAATTTTTGCAAAGCAAAAATTTGGGTGAGTGCCATAAGGCACGAACCTTGTATGCTGTGATAATAATTAAAAGGGTTTTGATAGGTAACATTTAACATATTATATTTATAGGTTACAGATTAGTATTTGTCAACATCATAAAAAGAATTAATAGATTTTGCGCTAAGGCCAGTCTGCTATTTATGCAAAGAAAACAATTTTCTCCTTTTCCTTCAGTATTCACCATTACCTTTAATATGTGTTAGGCGACTTGAAGAGCAAGGTTGCGAAGCAACTGCAGAGTCGTTAACAAAGGGCGCTTTTTTAGTTTATTTTCCTAATTTTTTATGACAGAGCCACCAGTCAAAACATTCAAACTCGCCTGCCTTGGCTTTTTCCAGTCTCTCTTTAGCGGTTTTTGCATCAGTTGCGGGCGGTATAATAACGTGATCGCCGACTATCTCATTATTGGGCCAATTGGCTGGCATGGCAACTTTGTTCTTATCAGATATCTGCATAGCTTCCACTACTCTTAATATCTCATCCATGTTCCTACCTAATTCTTGTGGATAATAGAGAATGATCCTTATCTTTGCCTCGGCATCTACCACAAATACTGCCCTCACAGTATTGGTTCCTTTTCCAGGATGAATAAGACCAAGTTTCTCAGCGACCGAACCAGTATCGGCAATTATTGGGAATTGAATTTCAACATCCATATTCTCTTTTATCCATTCTTCCCATTTGATATGAGCAAATACTTGGTCAACGCTGAGGCCAATTAAATCGCAATTCATAGCTTTGAACTTGTCGTATCTCTTTTGAAAGGCCACGAATTCAGTAGTGCACACGGGCGTGAAATCTGCAGGGTGGCTAAACAGCACGAACCATTTTCCAGCAAATGCATTGGGGAGTTCCATCTTCCCACGTGTCGTTTGCACTTTCATTTCCGGGAAATTATCTCCCAGAAGGGGCATACTTTTCTTTTCTGTTACATTTTCCATATTTTTACCTCTTTGTTTTATTCATTATAGATTTAGCTTTTAAAATAGCTACCCTTCGTCCACGATTTCACTTAACTTGTTTATATCTGCAGTACCGCATATATACTTACAATATGGCGTTATATATGCAGTATTGCGTATATACATACCTATGGATGAAATTGTGCAGGGTAAATTTCTGTCGTTTTTGAACTCTTATGCCCTAAACATTCTTGCTTGCGTTTTAAACCTGTTACGAACCACTTACTGGTTATTTTGATTGTATCATTCTCCATTTCACTTATTAATAATATGAAGAAATCAAATGAAGTCAAGAAATGCTATAAAGTCAAGAAGTTTACCCCGCTTGCCCTATGTAATGTCTTCTATTACACTATTATATCGGGGCTTGCCCCGTGAAATGTATAACTATTTCACTGGGGCCAACCTCCGTCCCCTCTATTTTGAACTCGATTCGTATATACTGCCAAAATGGAGGTATATATAAAGGTCTTTTTCACAATTATAAATATTGATAACCATTTTTTTATATCACGTTATTATCATCAATCATTCTTTATATAAACTTTCATTTTTTAAGAAATATCATATCGGTCTTCACTAACCCGAATAATTGCAGGCTAAAAAAAGAATTTTGCACTTAATTCAGTTTTTAACTCTGATATTTTTGAACCAAACTCACTGTTAGTTTTTCCATATAAACCAATCAGTTTCATATTAAAACTGACTGCATTAAAACGTTTGTAATTCATGTCCAGACCACTAAGAAAACTTTTATCATCCACATTAAAAAGAAGATATAAAGACGGAGTAAAATAGAGAAAATTAAATGGCTCAGGATACTGGATTTTAAAATAAAGATAATGGTTCATTATAAATTGTTCGTTCAGATTTAAGAACCACTTTTCACGCACAAGATCAATTGCCTGTGTATTTTGGGAATCAAATGCATTTTGTGCTGTTGTATACCAATCTTGCATTTCCTGTTTACTTAATCCAGCACCATTATAAATATATTCCAGATAAAAAGTAGCATTAAAAGGTGAAAGATACCGTGTCCCGACAATTGATTGTATAGTGTTCTTTTCGGCATGTTGTTCAGGATAGCCATTCTCTGATATCAGCATTTTATCTGTTTCAGGCAGAAATGAGAGTTCTCCATGTATTTCCCAGTTTGTTAAGATGTTGTGTGCTGCAGCAACACCGATTTTATAATCAAAATCCTCAGAAACAGTAAAAAAGAGTTCATAATCTGTATTAACAATTAAAAAATATGTGCGGAATAAGAACCAGTGTTTGTCACCTGTATCGTAATCATCATTCAGTTCTTTATAAACAGGTATAACTACAATTTCCTGTGAAAGATTCTTGAGTACTTTTGAAGAGAAACTTTTAACATATTCTACGGAAGCTGAGTAATATCCTTCTAAAGAGGCACCAACATTATTAACATCCTTCTGACGACCTGCATAGGAAACTGGATTATAGATATATCCTTTACCCCATTTATACAGTTTTTTCCCAAGAAGAACACTCCATCTTGGATTAAACTCATATTTACAATATCCTTCTAACAGGGAAAGGTCAAAATCAAGAAGCTTTTCAGGATTATTGTATATAATACGTCCGTCACCTGATGAATAAACTGATAATCCGTTTTTTGTAAATTTTGCACTTGGTACAACCAGTAACAAATAGGTATCCATAAGATTGGGTGTGCTGTTTTTATCAAAATATTTAAGTTTCCAGGACAGACTTTTCTTTTCCGGAATAATGAGAGATGGTCTAAATTCAGTAGTACCTGAAAACTCAAATGGTTTTTTCTCAAATTCAGACACATCAAAATCATAGTCCTGGGAAAAAACAGGAGATATTATGAAAAGCAAAAGAAAAATCAGGATTTTTGTCATTCATAACCTAATTTCTCAAATCAGGTATTTTCGGCATATACTGCATCGTAAATACCTCATCAGGAAATTCACGAATTTTCATTTTTGAATAGACCATGACTGACCTATACCCCTTATGAAGAGGACTGTCTGTTTCAATAACTGCGGGTCTTTTGATACCTTCACTCATAGTCTTTATTTCTTTAAAATAGAGAGTTTTTATCAACATATCAGAAGCTGTATAACACTCTATCTGTGTTGGTACACTATTTTTAACATCAACCTTAAAAAGAAGTTTATCATAAGCAACATTACCGGTTTTCGCTTTCAGTGTCATTATATATTCTTCACTGCTTTTATCAAGTTTCACACAATCATATTCTTCACTATAGTCCAGACGCATAATATCAGAGTTGTTAAAAATCCCTCCGGTTACAGACTGCATACTTGTAATACGCACTGGTTTACCTACATTGGGAATATAGAGCCACATGTTATCGCCAAGTCTTAGTGTAGATCTGCCAACCTCAGTTTTAGGTGACAAAAAGGTTGTTACCATTTTATCATTCCCTTTTTTTGCAGTATAGAGGACAAACTCTTTTTTCTTTCCATCCGGTTCAATATTAATAAGTTTTCTATATGATTCAAACGAGACCGGTGTAAGATTACGATCTATTTTTTTTAGCAGTTCATTACCTTCAGTATCAATTTTGCTTGTTTGTGCAAAAAGTATCGATACACACCCTGCAAAGCAAAAAAACAATATCTTTTTTATTAAATTCATAATAACCTCCATAAAATCCCTTTCTTTAACTATAACGCAAAGCTTCTATTGGATCCATATGTGATGCTTTTATTGCTGGTTGCAATGATGCTAAAACAGCAACAATTGTTGATACGAGTGTAATCAGTGCCATTTGATCAAATGGTATTGCTGGATCTATCAGAATATTTTCATTTCTTCCAAATGCTATAGTTATATGAGCAAATTTTGTGGCAATTATTAATATAACACCAATAATCGAACCAGCAACAGAGCCAAAAAATCCAAGAAAAAGTCCTTCCATAAGAAACATGGTACGGATCTTACCAGGCAAAGTACCAATAGCTGTAAGTGTACCGATTTCCTTTATTCTTTCATAAACAGCCATAATCATGACATTGAGAATACTAATAAGTACAATGGCTACAAGAAGAATATTAATAAAAAGAGACATAAGATCTATCATTTTTGCGATATTATAAAAAGGTGATAGTTCCTTCCAAGAATGAACTTCAAAAATAGGTTCTCCCTCCTTGTTCTTGATTTCAACAATTTCAAGAGAAATCTGTCTGGTAACCTTATCCAGTGAACTGATTTTATTAAGCCTTATCGCAATTTCACTGAATTCGGGTTTATCCATTCTCAGAACAGTTACTGCATCATCAATATGAATATATCCATATTTACCTGTAGGTCCGACAACTGATTCAACTATTCCTGCAATTTTAAGATTCTGTCCATTAACAGAGCTATCTACATTATTAACTATTAAAACAATCGATTGCCCGACTTTAAGATTCATACCCTTTGTTACAAGTTCAGGAAGAAGTATTTCACCTTTTTTTAACATTTCTCCTTTTTTAATACGGGAAGTTAAAAGAGGTGTTACAATAGATTCATCCTTTGGATTGATTCCGGCTACTTTGATGTTTGTAGTTTCCATATAATTACTAAGCATACCACCCATAAGAATTCTTTTTGAGTATGCTTCAACCCTAGGATTTCTATCAAGTATCTCTCCCATTTTCTTCATCTGTTTTGCATCTATTGTCTTGTCAAGAGGCAGATTGTCTAAAGAGCTGACATAGCCTTTTCTATGTATCTGCATATGTCCGAGCATGGAATCTGTTATCTGACCAACCATCATATTTTTAAACGCACCTGATAGTGCAGAAAACAGTAACACTGCTATAACACCAACACTGATTATTGCTATAGTAAGTAATGTTCTTCTTTTCTGGCGATAGAGGTTCCTGAATGCGATTTTAATAAGATTACCCATGTGTGACTTCCTCACTTTTCAGAATAATACCATCTTCCAGAGTATGAATTATATCAACTACACCAACAATTTTTGGATCATGAGTGGAGAAAATAAAGGTAACCCCACTCTCATCACGCATTTTTTTCATAAGACTAATAACCATGAACGCAGTATCATGGTCAAGATTCGCAGTCGGCTCATCAGCAAGTACAATACGGGGTGATGTTGTTAAAGCACGTGCAACGGCAACTCTCTGCTTTTGTCCTCCGGACAGTTGAGAAGGATATTTATCTTTCTGATCAAGCATACCTGTTTTTTCAAGTAGTGCGTTAACAATTTTCACACGCTTTTCCTTTGGAGTCTCTTTTACCATAAGCAAGGGATATTCAACATTTTCATATACCGTTAAAACAGAAATTAAATTAAAATCCTGGAAAATAAATCCAATGTTTTCTCCTCTGAATATAGCACGTTTTTTAGTTGAAAGTCTGCCTGTCTCTGCACCATCAACTTTCAAAATACCGCCTGTTGGTGTATCAAGAGCACCGATAAGATTAAGCAGTGTCGTTTTTCCACTGCCTGATGGGCCAATAAAAGAGACAAATGTCCCTTTGTTAATATCAACAGTAATATCCTTTAGAGCAGGCACATCAACTTCTCCAGCCCTGTAAATTTTACTGATATTTTTCATTTCAATAATCTTGTTCATATGTCCTCCAGAATTAATGGATGCAAATATTAAATTGTGCGGGGTAAATTTCCGTGACTTTACGGCTCTTATGCCCTAAACATCCTTGATTGCGTCTTAAACCTGTTACGAGCCACTTACTGGTTATTTTGATTGTATCATTCTCCATTTCACTTATTAATAATATGAAGAAATCAAACAAAGTCAATAAAGACTATAAAGTCAAAAAGTTTACCCCGCTTGCCCTACTTGTCATATGTAATGCGTAGCTATTACTGTATGATGTAATGTCTTCTATTACACTATTATATCGGGGCCTGCCCCGCCTGTCACATGTAATGGTTCTCTATTACATTGTGATGTAATGCAACACTATTATACTGGGGTGGAATGGATAACTATTCCATATGGGGTTTACCCCGCCTGTCCTGTGAAATGTATAACTATTTCGTTAGGATGAAATGAGGATCTATTTAACTGGGGTCATCCCCCATCCCCTCTATTTTTCATCATCTTAATTACCCTTTCGCCAATTCAGGTATCTCTTTTGGTATATTGCCAGTTTTCCTCTGCTCAATAAGATCATAAATTTTACCAAAGTATTTTACCACTTCTTTCATAATTTCTGAGATTTCATCAATTTCTATCACCACCGGCTGGAATTTAGTCTTAGCAGCCATATTTATGAAATTGGGGCTTATCTTTCTGCCTATGATAACATCGGCATCTTTGAATATCTCCATACATGCTTTCATTTTTTCAGCAATCCCATGCTTCCCTTCTTCATTTGGTGATGTATTTTCTCTTTTTTCTACAAAATTTGATTTCCCATCCTCAAAAAGGTCATATATATAGAAATATTCTGCCATACCCATATGACCTAGGACAACTCTTTTTTCATCATTTGAGCCGAGTGCAATTCTTATCTTTTTCATTCTTTTTTCCCCCTTTCTTTTGTTCATGTTAATTATATGCTTTATATATTACACAAAAAGCAAGAATTAGAATAAGCACTGTAAGTCCAATTTCTAACCAAAGTGGCTTTGTCTTTAATGAAACTTTACTTCCAATTCTTGCACCGATCATTGAACCTATAAGTACAAATAACGCAGGAAGCCAAACTATATTACCACGATGCCAATATATTGGTATAGCACCAAAGGCAGTAAAAATTGATACGGTTAATGAAGTGGCAATTGCTTGATGGGTATCAAGACCAAAACTTTTAAAAAGGGCTGGAAAGATTTGACCACCACTGCCACCCCTTAAACCGGTTATAAAACTCACAAAAAAAGAAGAACCAAAGATATTTTTCTCAGTAGGTTTAACCTTTTGGGCAAGCTTTGGCACAATCTTAGACGAATGAATGCCAAATGCTACTATAAAACAAAGGGTGACAAAAATAATTGCCAGGATTAGCGTCGGGATAAATCCGACAGAAATTGCCCCTATTATTTCTCCTAAGACACCCCCGACAATCGCATAAATTACTATCTCTTTTGCGATATTTTTTCTCTGACTCATTGCACCTACTAATGATGAAAAAGGGATAACAAAAAAATTAATTCCGAAGGCGTTTAATAAAGGCAAACCTGCAAGATTAAGCAGAGGTATTCTTACAGAACCTCCGCCAATTCCAAACATACCGCTCATGAAACCTGCAAAAAGTCCTATGCAAAGATAAATGAGGATTTTTATTGTCATTATCATAATATTCACATTTTTATAAGGTTTTGTTCCCTAAATTCTTTTCCCCCAATTTTATATAACGATTCGCGGATAGCTGCAGTTACCGAAGGCAATTTGGCGAAGGTGCGTAGCACCGTAGCTTTTTATCCGCTGATAATAATTAAATGGTAGCACTTTGAAAAAGTGCTCTATAGAAGGTTTTTGATAGGTAACATTTAACATATACATATTTTTATGTGTTATATGCTGTTTTTCCTCATTGTTCATTTTATTGCCTTGACCACGACAAATGATCCTTCTCCATAACCTTCCTTTATTGGTTCAATATCTTTTATCTCAGCTAAATTATGGAAAATCGTTTGTGTAAAATTGAAATTTTCGAAACCTGCCTTTTCCAAGTGAAAAATAATCTCATCCATCGAATAGAAGGTAGCTATCCTGTAAAACACACTCTCCTCTTTATGTTGCTGATATAATCCTCCAATACGGCTGTCTTTATCGATAAATCCGATTATCAAAAACCCGCCAGGTCTTAATACCCGATATGCTTCTTGAAAAGATGTCTCTATATCATCTACAAAACAGATAGTAGTTACCATTAATACAAACTCGAACTGCGAATCATCAAAAGGAAGACTTTCAGCTACACCATCGAAGACCTCAATACCTCTTTTTTGGGCGATCTCCCTCATTTTACTTGACGGGTCAACCCCAATTTTAATGCCCAATGGTAATGCAAATCGACCGCTTCCTACACCAATCTCAATACCATTATTACTTTTTGGCAATTGCCCCTTTATTGCTCGAAGCTCTGACTTGAAAGCAAATTTGTTTCTCTCGAACCAATCTTCGTACTGGGAGGCATACACATCAAAAGGCTTAGTTTTTGCCATGACCTATCTCCAAACTATTTTGAGGGAATATTGTATATAACGTTCTGCGGATATATGAAGTTGTACACACAATCATTCATTCTACCAGTTTTTCGTCTTCGGATTTCCAAGGCGGGTCCACAATACACAAAAAGACCAAATCATTCATCCCGGTGTTTTTTATTCTCTGAACCGAGTCCGGAGGAATGTAAATTAGTTACCACAAATACTTAACTCTCCCTCAATCTTGTTTCTCCTCAGGAGTTAAAGACCATTTGCCTTCCTCTTTATGATACAGACCAGTATCCAATTTTTCATCACCACGATAGAGTATATAATCTACATACCACTCGCTTGGGCCTCTAATCCTCGAACCGGCTCCGAGCAGGTCTTCCGGTCTGTTAGCAACGCACAAAGTAAAAGGAAGCTTCTTATTAAATGGATTCTGCATACAGGAGATTAAAAATATACCTTCACCCTCATACCTTTTCCCTCCAAATTCTATTGCATTCTCACGAAACCTAAACGGAATCCCGATTTTTAGTTGCCCCAAGAACAGGTTATCTCTTGGATTGCCGTAGATAAATGCAACTTTATCTTGCCAATCGATCTCCAGAGCCTCTTTATCGCTTATGAGTACAGGTTTTATTCGCGCCGAAGAGAGAAACCCGGCAAAGTCTTCCAGATCTTTCTTAACCTTGTTGATTAACTTTTCATCAATAGCAGTTGGATATATGAGATGGATACAATCGGTGCGAGGGAAGATAGCATCTAAGGGACCTCTAAACGCGGTTATCCTCTCTGGTAAATCTTCAACGGAAAGGTGGCTGAGTCTATTAGCGATAACCGGCACAAATTGGCTGAAGCTCGGATATTGCTCTCGGTGGGTTTCGTAAATGTCCAGCATACTGTCAATATAACTAATATACCAAAACCCCTTTCCTTCTTGGTATTTTAGGGATTTCTCCTTCTTGAAATCCTTGTGGATTTTAGCTCGAAGATGAATCTCGCCACAAGCACGTACTAAGTGTTCATAAAGAGTTACCCGCCAATTGGGATAAGCCTGCCTTTGCATCACTCTTTTGATAGGCTCAAACAAAGCAATAGATTTCTTAAAAAGTTCATAGTTTTGGTCTACCAGAGGATTCACAAAAGGATGGCTCCATTCGTGTAGTGTTATACTTTCAAGGTAATTAAGACAAGCAAAGGTTGTGCGCTTCCCCCTAAGTGCACAAGGGCCGATTACACCATATAGATCATATCCTTCTTCGGTCTTTATCGGTATCCCATAGTTCCCTGAAAATAGTGGCGAGAGAATAAGATTATAGCTATTCCTTGATTCACCGTAAAAATCTTCAAGGGTTTGAACATAATTCTTCCCTTCAAATAATGAGTCCACCTCCGCAATTAAGGTGTCATACAGAGGTTTATGAGCGTAATAGAACCGCATAAAGTCTGTCCTTTGAGCAAAATTTCTGAGTTCATCGGCGAATTCCATCAGATTTTCCTCACCACCTGCTCTTTTAATCAAGTAGTCGGAATACGGAGTCTCTTGCACAAGTTCTGGAGGATCACTATGGCAGAGCATGAACTGAACTGGAGCATCGTAAGCAAAATTAGCGTTAATCAAACTTCCAGCATAAGCTACAACCGAATGATCCTTGAACTCTCCAAAATAATGGTCAATATCATCCTTGTATGTAGTTTTACTCTTTATATGTCCTTTTTGAGCCCATGAAGTGAAGTGTTGAACCACAGCCAATAATTCAATTCGTGGGTCCACGGCAATAGAAAACCTTTTTTCTGGAGTCTTTTCTACTCCAGCATTTTTTCTTACTTTCTGCACAGTGCTACAGCCAATAAATCCTACCACCAGCAACCCTATCCAGGCTATCCTTACAAGTTTTTTGTCAATGTTTCTCATTTTTTTGCCTCCTTCATTTAGGTTTTAAAGCCGCTAAGCAAAATGTTGCCTAATGTTTTGCGGACCCGTGAAGTTTGCCAACAGGAGAATTTGGGCAAAATGAAATTTTGCCTTTTATCCGCTGATATATGAAGTCGCGAGATTTTCATTTTAGTTTTCTTAAACCTTTAAAAACATTCCACATAGGAACTTTATTCATGTATTCTTCGTAATCTGCTCCAAACTTCTTTATATTATTGGTCGCATCTTTTCTAGCGGCTAACCAGAAACATATTGCTGATGGCAAACAGAGGATTATCGAAAGCATTGACTGGAAAACCAGGATTAATGCAATAGACCAAATAGCCATACCCAAAGTCATCGGCTGGCGAATAATACTGTATATCCCAGTAGTTATTATGACGGTAGATTCAGTCAGTTCACCTGTTGGCTTACCCTTGTGCTGTAGAGTAGCGATTGCACCGAAGACCAAAAAAGCCACAGGTGCATATAAAATCCAGCCAATAATCTCTAACCACTTAACATTAAAGTGCGACCATGCACCATGCATGCCGATAGTCAATTCAAGTACTAACAGTGTTAAAAATGCACCCAGTCCTATATGAGTATAAATTTCGCTCGTGACATGTTCTTTTATTGATTCCAATAACCATCTACCATTGATAATCCATATTACAGCGCAAATAACGATACAAAGTATATACCTATACATACTATTTACCTCCTCTTATACTTTTGGGAGAGCAATTTCACCTAATACCGCATATCCGAATAGTTCGGATACACATCCCTATAATTGCTTTTTTCTCATCTACTTGACCCATCACTCTTATTGTCCTTATTGAGTATATAATGAAAAATTAAAAAAGTCAAGAAAAAGTTCTGAAGCAGTTTCATCATTTTTACGGAAAAAGATCGAGGCTGGAAAGCCTCTCCCACAAGATTAGTCGAGCGTCCTGAGTCCAGTGTCAAGAATCAAGGGGACAGGATTCCAAATTAACGACTCAACTACTCAACCATTTAACTTTATTACTCTGTGTCTATCTGCGTTTAGATTTCAATGGGGTTAGGGGTTTTTAATAAGTTTAATCAGTGTAAATCTGTGTCCAATTCAGGGGTTAGGATATAGGATATGGGATTTAGGATTTGGTGGTGTGTGTGTTTTACATAAAAAATAATTCCTCTCTGTGTCCTATGTGGCTAATCTCTTTCTTTAACCGTGAGTTTACCGTGGCATAATCCTTGGTGGTGTGTTCTGGGTTTATTTTAACTATTTAACTATTTCTTTGAATATCTTTGCGCATTAGCGTCAATCGGAGCACATCAAGGTCTTAAACCCTTTCATTTCTCCTTTACAAATATTAGCATTACAACTGATATAGTTGTTAAGCTCAAAGAAACATAAAACGGCATAAATATACCAATTCTATCCCAGAGTATACCTGCAATAAGGGAGGCTGGCAGAGCACATAAACCGATAACCATCTGAAATCCGCCTAAAGTACTAGCTCTGTATGCTGTTGGAGCAAGCTCTGAGACAAAGGTTTTTTGGACTGGCTCTAATGCCCCTTTGTGCAATCCGTATAAAACAAACGTCAAAATAATTGCGAAATAACTATGAATGAAAATAAAACTCAAACATACCAATCCCCAAAAAATGTAAGATAGTATCAACACTCGTTTCCTACCGATTTTATCAGAAAGTCTTCCAAAAGGTATGGAAAAAATAGCGGCAACAGCAGTAAATATTAGATACAACACAGGTACAAATGCTAACTGAAACCCAAATTCTTTTGCGTATATTATCAAAAAAGAGTAACTGAAAGAGCCCAACGCAAAAAAGGAACTTAGAAGGAGAAACAATTTAAAATTCTTATCTAAATCTTTAAAGGAAAGCCCTTTATAGATTTTAATATCTGCTGGCTTTTTTTCTTTTATCAAAGAGAAAATTAATAGCGCACCAATTGATGATGGTATTGCCGCTAATAGGAACAGATTTTTATACCCCAACATTCTAAAAAATAGAATACAAATCACAATACCACATACAGCACCAAAATTGTCCATAGCTCGGAGCAATCCAAAGTTTTTACCCCTATTTTCTTTTGTAGAAATATCAGCAATAGCAGCATCTCTTGGCGCACCCCTTATTTTCCCAGCTCTGTCCAAAATTTTAAATATAATCAAATGTTGCCAGACAGCCGATAAGGCATACCCAACCCTTGATAATGACCCACATAGATAACCTGACCAGATGAACACCTTTCTTTTTCTAATCCTGTCAGAGATATAACCAGAAACTGCTTGCGATATTGAAACAATTGCTTCACCCAGGCCATCTATCAAACCAAGAACAGCCATATTTGCACCTAAAACGCTTGTTACAAATAATGGCCAGATTGGATATATCATATCGGAGCCTAAATCATTTAAAAATGAAGCAAATGCAAATGTTCTAACTGTTTTTCTTGCTTCTTCCTCTTTCATAAGGAAAACCTCCCATATAAAACCTAATTATTTTTAATTTTTATCACCTAAAGCCGAATTTCAAATATCGGTATTGATGTTTGCAAAGTACCATAGACTTCTTTGAGTGAGCATAATCCAAATACAAACACCGTGTTAGCCTGTCTTGCAAAATTCTACTCATCCCGATATTACTCTTTTAGCAATCCGATATACTATTAAAGTTATCCATCTGCTGGGTGACTTTTTGTGGCCAAAATCGAAATCTGACCAGACTTTGTGTATGGATTCAGGATAGAAGCACCCTTTTTCGTCTTGTTTTTCAATAAGCGAATTTATTATTGTAATTAATCTATTGTCATTTTTTGCTAATTCAAGTTGCGAAAGAACCTCTAAATATTTCAATATTCGATAGTCGGTGAAAGGATACTTGAGTTTTTCCCAGCCTTTTCCAATTTGAGAATCATGGCCTGCGTATTTTATCTTCCCTCTATTCTCCCAACATTTAAACAGAAATTCTATGCTTTTTTGAGCAATCGTACTTTTTTCAAGTTCAGGATTTTGGGTTAGGGCACCTAAAACACACAGGGTTGCAAATGCACAATTCGGTTCCTTTTCCCTTGGTCCGCCAGGTAGCCCTGTATTTTTGCACCAAAAGCCACCATCAAGACGCTGTCGCTCTATAAGCCATTTATAAGCTTTCTTCAATCGCCTATCAGTACCATATCCTAACTTTGCCAAAGATTCGGTTAATATTCCAGTGAAGCAGTCTAAAGACGTAGGAGGAGGGGCACAACCAAAACAACCACAAGGAAACTGTGTGTTAAATACATATTCACAAGCACTTGCAATTTTTTTGTCTTCTTTTGTAAAGCCAAAGTCAGATAAGACACCCAACAACCAAAAAGTTGTATCTTTTTTAGTCCACCAGGTATAGATATCTCTGGGAGTCCTCCAGTAACCATCTTTATTTTGCCTGTCAAAAATTTTCTTGATCAATGTATGTTTAGAAACTAATCTTTTAGTTACAATGACCCCTTTATCATTCTCCTCTCTATCCTGAAGATCTATTAAAGCCCGATATCTGATAAATGGTTCGCCATCGAGAAGCCAGTCAATGGGCGTTGATTCTAAAAATTTCTCCAATTTATTAAGCATTTCTTTTAGTCAGTTTCACAACTCTGTAAAAAATCCTCTCGAAAAGTAATTTAGCCCAACGGCTTTCGTGTTTGCCAATCTCTACCCCACCGCAATCAAAGATTACATAGGTAGGACACTCAAACTGCTTTTTAAGACACAATACCTTTTCATAAAATTCCACTAATCCATTTAGATCTGATAAGGGTACCGTAACGTTGTTAAGCCTCCTAATCATATTTCTTCCCTCTCCCATTGTTTTTTTATCCACGCTCCTACCCCAATTTTCTCAATTTTCTGAAGATTTTCTACTTTTGCTTGATCGAATGGCCATTTACCCCATATTTTACAAGGAAACTCCTCACACTCAAAACAAAACGAGTTCCCCTTCCTTTCGCAATACTCTCGCACTGGGCAACCACCATAGCCCGAACCTTCCTTACAAGTAAACCTGCAAAATCCGGTCTTGGCGAGATACTCCAACACCCCAACGAAATTCTTGTAATCATATTCATCTTTTTCTCCTTTGCACCACATTCTCAATTCAGGGCGGGCTTTTAAAATAGCGAGTAATTTGTCCGCTGGCTCTTTAATGTTCCCTGCAAGCCAGTCACATTTAGGGCAATAAACCCCGCAATAACTTATAGCTTTTTTCCTTTCTTCTCCATATTTCATCTCATTAACCTTCTTTCATCTCTTGCCGTTTCGCCTAACGTTTTGCGTGTTTGCGAAGTGCCAAAGGCGGTTTGCGCAAACCCTTCGGTGAACTTCAGGATAAACTCCGTGATCTGTATACACCGTGATAATAATTAAAAGGGTTTTGATAGGTAACATTTAACATATGTATATTTATAGATTATGAATTGGTGTTTGTCAACTAAAGTAATCCAAATTTACGAAAATAGAAATTGGGAAATTAAAACCTTATTAGTGCAAGAAAACGGTGTTCTCCTTAATTCCTTCACTATTCACTATTTACTATTACACTTCCCTTGACAAATCGCCTTTAATATGTGTTCTATGAAAGCCTGGCCTTAATAGCATAGCCTTATTTCCTTTATATTTTCTATTTTTTTATCACCATAGCTTATTATATTCAAGGAATTTATTGATCCATTTATTGTAATATTTGAATTATTCACATAATCTACCAGTTCTTTACATTTGTCTTCATCTTTAGTACTACCAATAGCAATATGTGAAAAAAAATCAATGTCTAAACGTAAGGTTTTTCTTAATTTTCCTGAATATAGAATATCATGCATTTTAACAATATTACTATTTCCTTCATCTGGTGATAAAAAAATATGATAGTAATCACTTAATCTGTCATTATTCATCAATGCACAACGAATAGTAAAATCAAATTTATGTATTTTTTTTGATTTTTCCTCAACTTCAGCTACAAAATCGTTTTGTTCAATACCAAATGTTGGGAATACAATAGTAAAATGTGGGTCAACAATACCATAAAATAATGGATCATGTTTTTTTCTAAAATTATCTATCCAATTTCTATCTTTTTGGGTTAATTCCGGGTAAGCTAAAACTAATAAGGATATATTTTTTTCATCAATATAAGACATTTAAACTCCTATAAAATTGGACAGGCCTTCATATAACGGTTCTGCGCATAAAAGAAGTTTTTGCAATGCAAGAATTTGCCTGCCTGTGCCGAAGGCAGACAGGGGTGAGTGACCGCAAGGCACAAGCCTTTTAGGCTGTGATAGACGAAGCAATTTATATAGATGCTGCCTTTTCAAATTCTGTCAATAAGGTCTCAATCAATTCTTTAACAGAGACGATTTTATCTACTCTATAAGCGTTAGCACCTGCAAAAGCGAACCCATTATCCAAATTTCCCTTTTTCGCATCGGTTAATGCAAGTGCAATGCAGTACGGTGACTTTCTGTAATCACATCCTTTCAAACATTTCCACGGACATTTAAATGGTTTCTTAATACCTGCTAATACTTCATCTAAAAATATGTCTCGTATCGCTCTTCCAGGTAATCCAACAGGACTATCAATTATAATTAAATCTTCTTTTTTGCACTTTACATATGCTTCTTTGAATTTTACATCTGCATCGCACTCGTATGTAGCTACAAATCTAGTTGCCATCTGCACTCCTTGTGCTCCTAATTGTATAAATTTATAAATATCTGCTCCAGTATATATACCTCCTGCAGCAATGACTGGAATACTTTTATTAAATTGTTGCTCAAAAGTTTTCATTACTGAAATAACCTCAGGGAGTATTTTCTCTAATGTATAATTAGGATCATTTATTTGCTCCTTTTTGAAACCGAGATGTCCTCCAGCTAAAGGACCCTCAACAACTACAGCATCAGGGACTTGATTATATTTCTTTGCCCAATATTGAAATATAATATTAGCAGCTCTTGCGGAAGATACAATAGGAACAACCTTTGTGGAAGACTTCTTCAATATATCCATTGGGACCTTCAATGGAAGCCCTGCGCCAAGAAAAACAAGATCTGCACCTTCTTCTATTGCCGCCAGTAAAAGTTCATCAAAATCTGAAAGAGCAACCATTATATTGACTCCAATAATCCCATTTGTTATTTCCTTTGCTTTTCTTATTTCTTTTATCAAGGCTCTTTTGTTTGCTTCTTTGAAATTTGTACTGAAATCAGGTTCAAGCATACCAATTCCAGCAGCACCAATAACTCCAATACAACCCATCTTTGCCACAGCAGAAGCCAATCTTGACAAAGAAATACCAACGCTCATTCCGCCTTGAACAATTGGTATTTTAATCTCAAGTTCGCCTATTTTCAATCTTGGCATTTTCCTTAAATTCATGAATTATCTACCTTCATTTTGGCGTTATATCCGAACTTGAGTTTGGATATTCATACCTATAGCTGACCTCTCTATCATTACTTAATATCTCCTTCCACCCTAAATTATTCAAAACACCTAACATCTTCCCTATTGACCTCTACTCACATGAGTGTATATCCCGTAGGATGTTCATTATCCAACGTGGTATACCTTTATTATCTTAGAACCTTTATGACCTAAAAATCCCTGAATGTATCTAATCATTTTACGCATAAACAATACGAAGAAATCAAAGAAAGTCAATAAAGGCTATAAAGTCAAAAAGTTTACCCCGCTTACCCTACTTGTCACACTTGCCCCATGAAATGTACAACTATTTCATTAGGGCCTGCCCCGTGTAATGCAGCGCTATTATACTGGGGTGTAATGAATCCCTATTCCATTTGGGGCCTGCCCAATGTAATGTCTACTATTACATCAGGGTGAAGTGAGGATCTACTTCATAATGGGTCAAGAATTATAATGAAAAGTGTCTTCCCTCCCCCAAGGGGTTGGGTTATAATAGGGGAAAAGGAGGTATGAGATGCTTTATCTTGGCTGCGATGTACCCCATTATTTACAAACTGCCCACTTTTGTTACGGACGAAAATGGGTAGTTAGGGTGAGGTGAGGAGGGATAGATTTGCAATCTCTTCGTCACCTTATCCCTCCTTTTTATATTTTTTTTGATTTTTTATCTCTGATAATTGGACAAAGTGTCGGCGTTCTTCCTCTATTATCGTATCGATTATATCACGCTGATTCTTCGAAAGAAATCTTTAGATTTCGGGAGGAGCGAGGTCGAGAGCGGAAGCAGCAATCTCCTCGGCTTTCGGAAATTGATTGCGGTTTCTCGAATGGTAAACCCGAGCACAAAGCGATATTCTGAAAAAATGGAGCGCAGTATCTTAGATACATCAGTTAATCTCTTTTCCAATCCCTTTATAGATTCCATTTATTTTTCCGTTTTTTTAGATGACTACCAGTTTTCACCCAACAATTCAAAATACGCCCTCGGATGAGCACACGCAGGACATTTTTCAGGTGGTTCACTACCTTCATGAATATAACCGCAATTCCTGCATCGCCATTTTACAACCTTTTCACGTTTAAAAACTCTGTCGTTCTCTATGTCTTCAGCCAGTGCTAAATACCTCTTTTCGTGTTGTTTCTCGGCTACTGCAATTGCTCCAAAGACTGCAGCAATTTCTGAAAACCCTTCTTCGTCAGCGATTTTAGCAAATTCCGGATACATAGTTGTGTGTTCGTGGTTTTCACCTGCTGCAGCTGCTTTGAGATTTTCCCTTGTATCACCAATCACACCGGCTGGATATGCCGCTTTAATCTCCACATCACCACCTTCCAGGAACTTGAAGAGTCTTTCCGCATGTTCCTTCTCATTATCTGCGGTCTCCTGGAAAATTCCGCGAATTTGCTCATAGCCTTCCTTTTTGGCTTTTGATGCAAAGTAAGTATAGCGATTTCTCGCCTGTGATTCTCCTGCAAAAGCAGTCAGAAGATTCTTCTCGGTTTTTGTTCCTTTTAAGCTTTTCATATTTTCCTCCTTTTTAAATAACACTTCAATCTAAAAGTCACATTTTTGCAAAAGCGCAGAATACGATGAAGAACGGACTAAAATCACTTAATTTCCTTCCTTTCAACTGTATAACCAGCATCTTCAATCTGCTTCACCACTATTTCTTCATTGATTTCACCATCAATCTTAACCAACTTCTTATCAAGCAAAATAGCAATTTTTTTAACCCCAGGAACCTCTTTTAATGCCTGTTCAATCGTCATCTGACAATGCTTACAGGCCATATCTGGCACATAAAATGAGTGATCCATTTTAACATCCGCTCCGTTTCCTTTCAGAGTATTCAATAATATGATAACGAGAATTAGAAGTGAAGATATCAACTGGAGCAAGTATGGTAATCTACTGCCCGAAGATATCATCTCTTTTATCCCAGTCTTGCCTATTATCAAATCAAGAAACACCCCGAAAACTATCGCAATAATGATTATGGTTGTGAGATACAAGAATAAAACCCTTCTGCCCATTTTCTTCCCAACAAATGCCAGTGTGATTGTGTTGGTAGCAGGCCCTGCGATAAGGAAAGCCAGTGCAGCACCCGGCACCAGGCCCTTTAACAGAAGCACAGCAGCAATCGGCACTGCTCCAATAGCACAGACATATAACGGGACAGAAATAAAGAGCATCATAGGATAGGCAATAAAAGGATTTGAAAGATAGGCATTAGCAATGTCCTGTGGAATCAAAGCCGACAACATACCGCCAAGTATTATTCCAAAGAGAAGAGTCCTTCCTAAATCCTGTGGTAGAATTCTAAATCCATAAATAAATGCCTGCTTTATCCTATCAAAAGGAGTAATTTGAGAATGTGGACCATGCTCAGAGACCTCCTGTATTTTTTCCTTCTCAGCAATATAAACCAACATACCAATAAGCAACCCGGCAAATAGAGCAGCTAAGGGTCTTGCAATGGTAAAAATACCTCCAAGAAAGGCATAGGTAACAAATATTGAATCAATCCCCGTGGTTGGAGTAGACACAAGGAATGCCATTGTAGAGGCCTTTGAAGCACCATCTCTTCTAAGCCCCGCAGCAATTGGTATTACCCCACAGGAGCATACAGGTAAAGGAATGCCAAACAGGGTTGACTTCAATACTGGCAGAAAACCAGAACCTCCCAGATGATGCCGGATAAAGTCTTCACCTATAAACGAATGGATTAATCCCGCAATAAATAGTCCAACTAACAGCCAGGGGCTAACAATCAACAGAAGATTCCAGATTTCGGTTATAATTTCAACTATCATAATACTTACCCTTTGTGCTTTTTAAGGCAATCCTTGCAAATACCCTTGAAATATCCGTGCACTTCCTCAATCCTGTGCCCGCATATAGCCTTCTCTCTCCCTCTGGCAAAAGGACACTCAACATCAATATCTATAATCCTACCACATTCCCTACAGAAGAAATGGTGATGGGGATTTGTATTAATGTCATATCTTATCTCTGTCCAGGTGATGGTCATAGCAGAAACCAATCCCTTTTCCAGAAAGGCGTTTAAGCTATTATAAATAGTCGTCATCGATATAATTGGTAATCTGCGGAGGAGTTAACTATAAATCATTTCAACAGTAGGATGACTATCTCTATGCTTATCCATATGCTCAAGAATCTTAAGACGTTGATATGTTGGCTTTAAGCCCCTTTCCTGTAAGATATTCTTTAATCTTTCCAAATTTGAAATTGTTTTCATCTTGAAATCATTATAATCAAAATCTGAAATTTGTCAAGGGGTAAAAATTCCTCCCCCCATTTCTTAACCGCAGATGTATACAGAAGAGAGTTTAATTAATTCTAATTTTCTAAACCCTAAATCTTTAGTGAAACCGCAGATGAACGCAAAAAACGCAGATAAAAACACACACCACCAAATATTAACCACAGAGTTATTCCGTTAAAAGTCAAAAAAAAATTGACTTTTTAAGATAACTTCTTATATTTTTTCTGGAAGTGGGTGTGTGATCCCGTACTTAATGCGTAAGCATTTTGAAGATGCCTACCCCGCCTGCCCTATGTAATGTATACTATTACATTGGGGCCTGCCCCGTGTAATGCAACGCTATTATACTGGGGTGGAATGTGTAACTATTCCATACGGGGACAAGCACCGAGTTAATAAATAAAGATCATGAATTAGTTTCAAATCAAGGTTTTTTTGGAGATTTTTTTCGTTTACTGCACCTGGCAATCCAAAGCGCACTCAGCTATCAATATCCGCAGTAAGACGGTCTATTCGCTAAGCTTGACAGCTGTGCCGTAAACTAAAAGTTCAGCGGCACTACCCACAACACTTGTAGTCATATAGCGAACATTGATTATTGCATCGGCCTGCATCTCTGCAGCCTCGGCAATCATCCTATTGGTAGCAGCCATCCGAGCGTTTCCCATCATCTCCGTGTATTCAGTCAATTCACCTCCAAGGATCAACCTGACTATAGCGGATAGATCTTTACCAATCCAGATAGCAAATACTGTATGACCCTGGACAAGACCGAGAATCTCACGTATCTCTCTTCCGGGTATTTTCGCGGAATTCAATAGCAAAATCGTGTTTTCAGGCTTAGCAGATGGTGGCTCTTTTACTAACTTCTTGTATACCTGTTGTTCGAGAGCCACTGTCAAGAGAACCACAAGGATACCCCCTAAGAGGCAGAAAAAACATATCTGTAGCCAAAGGGGCAAGGCTGGATCCTCAGCATAGATAACGTGCCATGGTATCCCAACGAATACTACAGTGAATAGACCGAGCACAAAAACCAGCGAGCCAATTTGCCGAATTGCTTTCATAGCTTCTCCTTATATCACTGAAATCTAAAATCCCAGCTAATATAGTTTATATATGCTAATACAAACATCAAATCTACCATATTCACCCAATATAAATCATTTCAATGTTTCTGGATAACTACATATATATTCTATTGAAAATAAAGATTATTGTCAAGAGTTTGGGGAAGGTGAAGGGATACTAATTTACTAATTCACTGATAAACAAATCAACTACAACGAAGTTGCTAAAAGGTCAACCTTTTCACATTTCAAGGTCTGACCCTGTTATACACCAATAGACCCAACCCCTTGACACTTTTCAAAGAAGCACCAACTCTCATAGAATCAGGATATATTTGGATTAGTTACTTTCGAGAGAGGAAAATATGGCCCAAAAATGCTACAAGGGCCGGCAGATTTCCAAATAGTCCTGCCCAAAACCATTTATTGGCAATCCAGGCTTTTTTCACTCCATAGTGTGATTTTGAAAGAAGGTGACAACTGATTGCACTCGAAAGACCAAACACACCTATAATGTCTTGAGCTACTTTAATTTCCATTTAAAAACCTCCTTTTAAAAATTAATATATCTTAACAATTCAACATATTGCTTAACTGCATTGAACACTCACCGATTTTGCCCACTATTGTCTTTTGTATGAAATATTCATTATACAAAAATAAAGATATGTCAATAAGAAAATGTGATAATCACGGTAAAGTTCAGTCACTTGTACAAATATATCCTGGATATAAATGTATAATTAGTGTAAAGATATAGCCTTATCTATATAAATAATTATTATAGATAAAAATTATTCAAACTTTACACTTTTGTTACGGACAAAAATGTAAGGTCAGGAAGTTGGGAGCGTATATAGATTTACATTTTCCAAATTACCCAAATATGTTACGGACATAAATGGGTAATTAGTATCACTCTCCCCTACTTCCTAACTTTTTAGAAAGAAAAATGTCAAAAGTCAAGCACCGAGATATGTTTATCTTAGCCCAACCCCATTTCCGATTCTAGTATATTGGTACACTGACGGCAGGTTCGCCTTTTTCATTCTCTAATCCCCGTTTTCCATGTCTTTTCTTTGACTCGATTCCTGCCTGCGGATTTCGCTTTATAGAGAGCTTGATCTGCGAATTTCAGAATCACCAAGGAATTTTTCATATCTTTGTGAAACTTAGCCAGGCCGATACTGCACGTGATATGGAATGCTGCCTCACCATCAACTGAAAATACCTTGTCGGCAATTTCCTCGCCCAGCTTCCTTGCCAAGATCCTGGCCTCCTGTGCCGTAGTATTCGGTAGCGCCACGCAGAATTCATCTCCGCCGTAGCGTGCAGTGATATCGGTTGAGCGCATATGTTTTTCGATTACTTCTGCGATTTCTAAGAGGACGCGGTCGCCGACCAGATGACCGTACGTGTCATTGACGCGCTTGAAGCCGTCGAGATCAAGTATCATGACGCTCAACGGCGAGCCATAACGAACAACCCGCTCGACCTCGCAAGTTAACTGATCCATAAAGTGACGGTGATTACTCAGGCCGGTCAATGCATCTGTTCGGGCAAGGAGTTCCAACTTTTTCTGCTGTTTTTCAATACGTTTTCGGTGAACATTCAATTGATCTACCATCAGATTGAAGGTGTCTGCAAGCTCGCCGATTTCATTCTTTGAGTGAATGTCGACTTTAAATGTGAAATTCCTGTTCGCTATCTGCCGGACACCGTGAGTGAGTTTGGCTATGGAACGGGTTATATAGCGTGAAATCAGGAAAGCTAAAAGGACAGCAAAGCAGAGGGATACAAAACCAACGATAATCGAAAGTCTTCTCATCCTGCCCAGACTCCAGTAGACTGTCTCGTAGGGCTGCTGGATGAAAATAGCCCAGGAAAGGTCCGGCATGCTGATTAATGCACCGAGCATTTTCCCTTTATCCTTATCAGTATAATTGTGCGTAGCAATAAAATTGCTGCTGAACACATTTTCTAACCGGGAATCTTCTGTAATAAACCCTTGGTGCAAAACAGATTTCAAGAACTCCTGCCTGGATTCATCTAAGGGAAGAACAACATTACCATTTCTATCGAATACAGATACCAGGTCTTCTGCGCCAAGCCTTGATAGTGAAATATCTTTTATATAGGTGGAGATATCGGAAATGTCCATTTCAGTATAAAGAAAAGCGAAAATTTCATCTCTGCGCCACCAAGGAATAAGAATGCCCAGTTTGGCAGCATCCTTATCGCCATTAACTAAACCATAATATCTGCCTTTCTCAATTACAGTTTGACATACTTCCTCAGGAAGCGAATCAGGAACAACAACCGCGTTTGACGATACAACATCCTGCTTTTTACCTTTTTTATCAAAAACGGCAATAAAGTCGATCGACTCCAACACCATAATCGCCTTTGCCATTTCAATCTTATCTGCGGTCGAAATACTCGGGCTGCTAAAGATATTGATTATCTGCTTTACTGCATTCTCAAAACCCTCAACCTCATTGGATACTCTATAAGCCACATTTTCAGCGACAGAAACAGCATATTCCCGGGCAGAGCGTTTGAGGGCATCGGCATTGATATTCAAGAGCGCATAGGTGATGCTTAAAACAGCGACAACGGCTATAATAATAGTTGTCATCGCTATCTCTTGAAAGGTCGTTCGCCTTTTAAACATTCAATTTGCCCCTGTAGAAAAACCGTGTCCTAAGCTCATCGTCATATCCTGTACTGATCCCAAATTGGACACAGATAATTACTTAATAATGTTCTTTCCGAAATAATCTCGATCAACATACTGATCTCAGTTTTTGAAATAGTAGCGGACTCCGATTCCGCCTTCTATATCAAAGTTGGTTTCGGGAACCAGATCCATCACTGGATAAAGTTCACCAAAGAGTCCGAATCGCCTATAAATATACTCAATACCGATACCCAATCTGATTCCGAGATTGAACTGCCAATCTTCCTGCTCTTGTTTCATCTTTAACCGACCGCCAATTCCCACATATGGATACCAGCTGCGTTTCTTTATCCACTCTGGGAAATAGGAGAGATAATCACCTACAACATGGATTTTCTTTTCAGGAAAAGACCAGCCGATTTTGAAGTCGATTGCGTGTTTTCTGGATATACAGCTTTTGAGGCTTATTCCCGTTGGCTTGCCGACGATAACCCCGAGTCCGAATACAGCCGGTCTGCCAGCGTTAATACTTTGCTTAACGACCACACTATCGTCTTTCTCTATCACGGTTTTTTCACTTGCAGCCGAGGCCCCGACATCGCCCTGATAAGCAACTATAAGACCCTCCAGTTTTTCGTCTACAAGTGTCTTGCTGCCCTGAAAATTCAGTTTACCCACAGCAGCCGGTACGCTCGTAATAGAATCATCTTGTCTGGTCTCATCCTTTAACATCGTCCTTAAACTGCCATCCTGTAACTCAATATTTTTCACAAGTGGTTCTTCTTTTCGCTTCAGGCTCAAACCACGGATAACAACCATGGCATCCTCGTCCATCTTCAGCGTGCCCTCGTTTGGATAGAGGATATGCGCACGTGATTTCTTGCCTGTCATAACTTTATAACCACGATAAAGATAATAGTCCGGAACTGGATCGAGCCAGCCGGGTCTTAAGGCAGGCGGCTGTACCTTAACGTCATTTTCAAACCATGTCAGCACGGCATCGGGTTGGCGTATCACGATTTCTACGCTACGATTTTCTGCTCTGATTTCTGCAGTTTTATTCGAAGCAATCCGGTCTTTCCCACCCAATCCCAAGGTCTGGATTCTGTCGCCTGATAGTCCCAAGTTGATTGTTAAATAGTCCTTTACCTGATCTGCCATTTTCTGAGAAAGGACAGTATTTGCAGAAAGCGAGCCGGAATTGTGTATGTAGCCACAAACGCCAATCATTAGATTGGGCTCAGTAAGCAACTTATTGGCTATCCTTTTAAGAATGATTTCTGATTCTGGAGTCAGCACCTTGCCGGCTGAGTCAAAATATACCGTTCCAAGGAGTATCTCTGTACTGTCCTGCTGGGACGTCATAAGAAGACAGAAAACTATGATTAAATAGATCTGTACCTCCTTTGACCTTTAACCATAAATAAACCTTTTAACCACTTGTTGAAAACCAAAGTATACAACTTGTATACCATTACCCTACGAACCAAAAGGTAGGCATTTGCCAAATTTTCCGCAAACATTAAGTAAAAATAATACAAATAACGAAGAATGTCAAGACTTAAATCTAACTTGTGATTATCATAAATAGATGTCACATTTTGAGGGATTTTTTCATAAATAGATGTCATATAGGTAGGAAAATGAAATCAAATTGGAATGGACAGTTAGGCTTGAAAATTAGAGACAAAAGGCTACCC
>Ga0315537_1000170_pt1 | contig 45760 bp, 53 predicted proteins | sample SalMarSW160270MG_FD_203091 | JGI IMG/M metagenome (GOLD analysis project Ga0315537, IMG submission 203091) | Salt marsh sediment microbial communities from the Plum Island Ecosystem LTER, Massachusetts, United States - Salt Marsh Sediment SW1602-70 ... | reverse complement strand
AAGCGGGGCGGGGCGGCTATAGCTTGGCGGGGTATCCGAGAGCCTTACCGGGGTGGCATCAGATATAGTCCTGCCCGTTTCGGGGTGGTCAAGCTCAATAAAGAAGCCCCGTTCTTTAAGCTGGGGGGCTTTAGCTAAATCGCGGGCATCCTGAACCACGCCGGCGGCTACCCCCTGCGCCTGGAGCAGAGACATTACCTCCCCGGCGGGGAGGGTCTTTGTCCAGCCTTCTATCAGCTCGTCCAGCTTCTTTTTATTCTTGAGGCGAGCGGCTGAAGTGGCAAATCTTTTATCCTCAGCCCAGGGGGGTCTGCCCAGAGCCTTTTTAAAGTTCTGCCATTCTTCATCGGTGGCAACAGCCAGAGCGCACCAGCGGTCATCGCCCTTGGAGCGATAGACACCCTGAAACGCCGTCTCCTTTACGGGAACAAAGGCATCCCCCAGCAGGTTGACCATCGCCTCCACCTGGGAGACATCGATGTACTGCCCCTCGCCCGTCTCCCGGCGGTACTCCAGAGCGCTCAAAAGAGCCAGACAGGCGAATAGAGCGGCGACATGGTCGGCACAGGCCGTCCCCAGACCCAGCGGCGGCCCGCCCGGGTAGGCGGTGAGGTGAGTCAGCCCGGAGAAAGCCTGTATTGTCGGGCCGAAGCCGGTATAGTCCCGATAGGGGCCGGTAGCGCCCATCGCCGACAGGCTGAGCATGATGATATCCGCCTTAATAGCCTTAAGGCTGGCATAATCTAAGCCCCAGTTAGCCATAACGCGGGGGGTAAAGTTCTCGACCACAGCGTCGCTGGAAAGCACCAGCTTTTTGGCTAAAGCTATCCCTTCGGGGGTGGCCAGGTTCAGGGTAATGCCCAGCTTATTGCGGTTCCAGGTATTATAGTAGCCACGGGCAAAGTCGTCCTCCTCCCCGGGGAGAAGGGGCTGGACCTTAATCACCTCGGCGCCGAAATCAGCCAGAAGCCGGGTGGCATAAGGCCCCGCCAGCACCCAGGTAAAGTCTAAGATGCGGATGTTTTTTAGGACGGGGTCAGTCATTTTGCCTCAACATAGCCCATATAGTCACCTCGCTGCCCGGAACTACGCCCTCCTCAACCACTTTAAATCCATAATGCTGGTAAATAGATACGTCCCTTTTTGCGTCAGTTTCGAGAAAGCAGGGCAGACGATCTTTATCGATTCTGGTAAACATCGCCTTTAACAAGGTGCCGGCATAACCCTTCCCCTGATAAGCCAGGGCGACACCGAGAAGCTGCAGATACCAGTGCCTGAAAGGCACGAGGCGCTCGTGCAACGAGGCAACATAATCATCAAAAGACCTCCATTTGGCAGCAGTCTTTCTCTCCACCTTAAACAACCTGGACAAACCCTCGTTCTCAACGTCTCCCCGCCGTTTCATACGGGCTTTCTCCGAAGGAAGCCATACTGCCACTCCCTCCAGATTCGGAGATATGGCGTAGGCTTCACCATATAAAAGACCATAACCAATCATAAACTGAAAAATATAAGGCAGTTTATCCTTTCTTTCTGACACATCCGGAAAGAAATAAACAGACAGCGGGTTATCCTGAAATGCCCTGGCCGCCATTGCTGCCGCCGGTTTAAGCTGACTTTTCTCTAACCTTACCAGACCACTCAACTCTGATTTCATAGTTTTTTACCTTTCATCTGGGTTTATGAGAGGGACGAAGCCCCCTATTGGGCTAATCCCTCCTTTTTGGGCGGAGTTTTAGCGGTGAAGCCCCTGCTGGGATAACTTCTCCTTTTTGGGTTGGGGGCTTGGAGAGTTTCAGAGGCGAAATACGGGGCCCCCGGAAAAACTTCGTTTTTTCGGAGTAAAAAGCCCTTGAGGGCGGGTTGGGTGGGAAGAAAGACAACGGGGGGGATAAAGGGGGTGAGGTAGATAGATATTGGCTTTGCCCCCGAACATATGCTATAATCAACCCCGTGTCTGCTAAACTAAACAAAAAGGAACCGAAAGTGGCTGAGAAACCTCTTCTCAACCTCAAGACCTTCATCGAGAATATCAACAGGAAAGACAAGCTCAACGGCAAAAAGATACGCTTTGGCTTTACCAAGCGCAAGCGGTAACAGTCAGCGCTAATTCTCACCGCCTAACATCCTCCGTTTCCGAAAACGGGGCCCCCTCGCCGGAGAAGTCCGGCCGATAACTCTTTGAGGCACCCATTCCCTGCATCCAGCCGTTCTCTATCCCCAGCTCATCTACCAGCTCACTAACTTCACTATATTCCTCCGCCGTGATTGCCCTCGAAAGCAGGGGGATTCGCGGGGCCCGGTGCGCCGGAAAGTACTGCGACATAAGGCTCACCGTAACCTGAGGGGAAACCTCCCTGACCAGCCAGCCAAGCGAGTCGCGGCTGCCGGCGATGCCGTTGGGCAGTATCAGGTGGCGGATAATCAACCCCTTCCGGGCAATATTTGCCTCATCCACAATCAGGTTCCCAACCTGCCGGTACATCTCCCTGATGGCCGCCCGCGCCCGCTCCACATAATCGGGGGCCTTGGAAAACCGCCTGCCCCATTTATTAGAGGCGTACCTCAAATCGGCCAGGTAAATGCTGATAATACCGTCAAGCTCCCGCAGGGTGGCCACGGAATCATAGCTGCTGGTATTATAGACCAGCGGCAGCTTAAGCCCCAGGGGAACCGCCTCCAGCACGGCGCGGACTATCTGGGGAACAAAGTGCGACGGTGAGACCAGATTAATATTATGGCAGCCCAGCTCGTCCTGAAGAAAAAGCATACGCCCGGCCAGAACGCCAGTCTCAACCTCGTAGCGCCTTTGAGCCTTATAGTCCTGGCTTATCTGGTAGTTCTGGCAGTAGACACAGCGCATATTGCAGTTGCCCAGGAATATCGTCCCCGAACCCCGGCGGCCGGAAAGCACCGGCTCCTCGCCGTGGTGAGCGCCGACCGAGGAGACAATGGGGAGGCGGCCTGAGTGGCAGAAGCCCCTTTTCCCCTCAAGGCGGTTAACCCCGCACTCCCGGGGGCAGATATCGCAGGCGCCCAGCCGCGCCTCAAGCGCCTCCGCCCGGCGCTGTAATTCCCCGGAGCGGTAGAGTTCAATATACCCCGGCTCAATACCTTTCATGGCTGAAGCCCCCTATTGGGATACTGCCTCTTCCTCCGGCGGGGGGCCTGAGAAGTGTTCGTGGTGAAACCCCTGTTGGGCGGGTTAGGGCTTCCGAGAGCTTCCCCCTTACCGGGATATTCTCTCTTTTTTGGGTGGGGGGCCTGAAGAGTGTCAGAGGCGGAGCCTTTGAGGGCGGGCCGGGTATGGGACGAAAAACACCGGTTTAAAATTGGGGCGGGGAACCTATATTTCTTGCCCTGGTGCTCTATCTCAGTCCAGAAGCCCCTCGCCTTAAGCTGGGGGCTGGCTAAAAGCTGTGACACCGAGGCTACTTCCGCCCAGGGGAAGCGCATCGCCTGCCCCTTGTCCACCAGTTCGGCGGCGGGGTGGGTTTTAGCCCAGCGCTCCAATACTTCGATAACATGATCAATATGCTCAAGGCGATAGTCTCTATCCAGCCACTTTTCATCGGCTAAATCTTCGGCCATGCCCTCGGCGGCGAGCCACTCCACCAGCGTCGGCCACTGGTAAAGCAGTGAGAGCAGTACATAGCCGTCCTTCGCGGGAAAGACGCGGAAGGCATTGTTCCAGTGCAGGCTGCCCTGCCTTTTAGCCACCTCACCCTGATAGAAATAGCGCACCAGAACGTGGTCGAGGGCGGCGGCGGTACACTCCTGAAGCGAGATATCGATATGCTGGCCTCTGCCCGAAGCGTGGCGGTGATAAATCGCCAGCATAACGCCGACGGCGGCGAAGAGGGAAGCCAGGTAATAGCTCTGGCTGCCGAAGGCTTTGAGCGGCGGCGAACCGGGCTGGCCGTTGAGGAAAAGCTGGCCGCCCATAGCACTGGAAACGATATCGGACGACTTGTAACCGCTATATGGCCCGCTCTGCCCGAAGGGGGTGATAGAAGCCATAATGAGGCGGGGGTTGATTTTATTAAGCTGATTATAGCCGAGGCCGATACTATCCAGATAGCCGGGGGAGTGGCTTTCCACCAGAACGTCGGCGGTTTCAAGCAGACGCCTGAATAACTCCTGTCCCGGCTTTAACTCTATATCCAGCGTCACCGAGCGCTTGCCCAGGTTTTCCCAGTGAAAGTCAGCGCTTTCACCCGGCTTTTCTATACGGACAACCTCGGCCCCCGTATCGGCCAGCCAGCGGGAACAGAGCCTGCCCTTATCGTCGGTTAAATCAAGGACGCGACAGCCGGAGAGGATGGAACCCTGACCGTTCATAACATTTTAAGGGCGACTTCAATCCGCTTCATACAGCGTTCTTTGCCCAGCACCGCCATGGTCTCGAAGAGGGGCGGGGCGGCGGTCTGGCCGGTAACGGCCACCCTGAGCACACCGAAAAGCTGGCCGGTCTTAAGGCCAAGCTCCGCGGCCAGGGGGCGGAGCTCACCTTCCAAGGAATCGTGGTCAAAGGATGAGAGGGGGGTGAGCTTCTGTTGCGCCGCCTTTAACGCCTTTAGCGTGGAGGCTTTATCCATGTTCTTACCGATGAGCAGGCCGGCATCGTAGGCAAGCTCATCAACAAAGAAGAAGCGGGTTAGCTCGACCACCTCAAGCAGGGTCTTGGCCCGCTCCTGGACCAGGGGCAGGACGGCCCTGACATATTCTTCCTCGGCTATTATCGCCTTGCCCGCGTCCAGATCGTCCATGAGATAGGGCTGAGCGGCATCGAAAAACTCGTCAGCGGTTAAGCTTCGGATATAGACCCCGTTCATCCAGTCCAGCTTCTCCCTATTGAAGATAGCCCCCGTCCTGCCGATGCGCTCCAGAGAGAAATTATCGATAAGCTCCTGGCGGGACATGATTTCGGTCTTATCGTCCAGCGACCAGCCGATTAAGGACAGGAAGTTGAGCATGGTCTGGGGCAGGTAGCCCATATCCCGGTAGTCAAGGATGGAGACGGCGCCGTGCCGCTTGCTCAGCTTGGCGCGGTCGGGGCCTAAAATCATGGGGTGGTGGACGTAAAGCGGCGGCTCAAAGCCAAGTGCCTTATAGATTAGGAGGTGGCGGGGGGTGGACGAAATCCACTCCTCGGCGCGGATGACATGGCTGATTTCCATGGCGTGGTCGTCGACGACATTGGCCAGGTGATAGGTCGGGTAGCCGTCCGACTTGAGCAAAACAAAATCATCAAGGGTGCTGTTCTCAACGACCACTTTACCCCAGATGACATCTTCATAGCTGGTCTGCCCGTCAAGCGGCGTCTTGAAGCGCACCACCGGGGTGATGCCCTCGGCCTCCTTGCGGGCGCACTCCTCTTTAGTTAGATTGCGGCAGAGGCGGTCGTAGCCGGGTGGCTCCTTACGCTTCACCTGCCCGGCGCGAAGCTCCTCAAGGCGCTGCGGGGAGCAGTAGCAGTAGTAGGCGTCCCCCTGCTCGATGAGCTTTTCGGCGGCCTTTTTGTAAAGCTCCAGCCGCTCCGACTGATAGTAGGGCCCGTAGTCGCCGCCGATATCGGGGCCCTCGTCCCAGTCCAAACCCAGCCAGCGTAGCCCCTCCATGATGTTGTGAACGGCGCCCTCCACCCTGCGGGCGACGTCGGTATCCTCAATGCGCAGAATCATCTTGCCGCCGGTATGCCGCGCCAGCAGCCAGTTAAACATGGCCGTGCGTATATTGCCGACGTGGGGAAAGCCGGTGGGGCTGGGGGCAAAGCGGACTCTAACGGGTGTGGTCATTTTCTTCCCCCCATTCTACCATCTAATCTGGCGACATTCTAGGGTGGGGGGACACACCTACACCTAGACGTTATGTTGACCTTGCTTATAAAAAGGTTTTTAGATAAACTAAACGTGTCATGAGTAATTATGTCTTGAAGATATTGGAGCACGAGTTTACTGCGGAAGTCATAAAGGATTCAAAGCCATACTTGATAGAATTAAGGGGAGACAAACTGTCTTCGTATTCAGAATTAGTGAAATACTCCTTTTCAATAATGATGTGGACACAGCGTCTTTACAGTTGCTTCCGAGCCTTAGAACATACAAGGGTATATATGAGTCACTTTAGAAGTAACAAGTGGTATAGAGAAGCAGGAATTGTACAAGGCAACTACATAAACTATCACTATTCAAAATATGCAATTACTTTAGTTACAATTGTGGACGTTTGCCTAATCCTCACCAATGCCACTCTTCGACTCGGAAATCCTGAAAGACTATGCTATCTCGAGAATATAACAAAAAATTCCCGGGTTATTTCTTCTAAAGTTGATAAATCACTAAATAAGCTGAACAAAATAGTGGAACCATGGCATGAACCTAGGAACCTTTTTATCCACCGCGGTTATGAGCCATACAGAGACAAACTGTCTCGTTTAGAAGCATATGAATTACTATTTGAAAAAGGCAAGTTAGATAGAGTCATTCCCTTGCGCAAGAGGAAAACCCTATACAAAACGGAACTTGCGGAGATTTTCATAGAGTTCGACCAAGTTGAGGCTCCCCTATTTAATGCTGTGACTGAGTTCTTATCAAAACTATTACCAGTATATATAACCCGGCGCGAGAAGTTACAAACTTCCTCCTAAGGTGGGGCAAAAAGGGCTTTAGCCCTACCATAAAGGGCGGCGGGCGGGAAAAGATAAAATAAGGGGGCGGGGCTAAGCTACTCTATATCCTCAAGCGCCCGCTCCAAATCGGCAGGCAACTCCGACTTAAATTCAATGTACTCCCCGCTGGAGGGGAGCCTAAAGCCCAAACGGGAGGCGTGGAGGAACTGGCGGGGCACAAACGGGGACCTGACCCCGTAAATCTTATCCCCCACCACAGGAAAGCCGATAGCCCCCAGGTGCACCCTTATCTGGTGGGTGCGCCCCGTCTCCGGCCTCACCTCAACTAAAGTGTAGTCCCTGATATATTTAATGACCTGGTACTCGGTGCGGGCCTCCCGGCCGCCTTCAACCACCGCCATCTTTTTGCGATTGCGGGGGTCGCGGCCTATAGCCGCCTCGATGATGCCGGTTTCCGGGGTCAAACGCCCCCTGACCAGCGCCAGATAGGCCTTGGCCACCGAGTGGGACTTGAACTGGCCGATAAGGTTGGCTTGAGCTTTACTGTTCTTGGCCACCAGCATCAGCCCCGAGGTATCCTTGTCCAGACGGTGGACGATACCGGGGCGAAGCCAGTCGCCGATGTCAGCCAGATGGGGAAGGTGCGCCAGCAGGGCATTAACTAAAGTATGGCTGGTGTGCCCGGGGGTGGGGTGGACGGTTAAGCCCGCCGGCTTATCCACCACTAAAAGGTCGTCGTCCTCATAGAGGATATTAAGCGGCACAGCTTCGGGAAGCAACTGTTCGGGGGGGGCGGGGGGGACAGCAATCTTAAGCTTATCGCCGATATTTAACTTCAGCCCCGGCTTGGCCGGCTGGCCGTTAACGGTGATATGGCCATCGGCAATCAGCCTCTGCACCCGGGCGCGGGAAAGCTCGGGGAGCTGCTGGCAGACATATTTATCCAGGCGGACATCCCGCTCACCAGCGATAAGACTGTGTACCTTGTCCATCACCAAGCCAACTAATCACGCTTCTGGGCCAGGGGGAAAAGGGTATAGATAAATAAAATAACGCCGACCACCACCGCCGAATCAGCCAGGTTAAAGGGCGGCCACCAGCCGATATGGATGAAGTCGGTGACCCCACCCAGCCGGCCCAGCAGATAGAGAACACGTTCAATCAGGTTGCCGATGGTACCGCCCAGAATCAAGCCCAGAGCCACCCGGCTAAGCCAGCTATCGAGAAAGGGGTAGCGGCGGTAAATAATAAAAGCGTAGACCAGAATAAAGGCGATCCCGACCACCGACACTATGGTCAAGATAAAGGTATGTTCGGGGAAAATGCCGAAAGAGCCACCGGTATTGGGGGGGACACGGGCTATCTTAAATATCCACCAGCTCCACAGCGATTGACCGACCGCCAGATTTTCTCTTATCCAGAACTTGGTGAGCTGGTCGGCGGCCAGCAACAGGAAGGCGATAAGGAAAAAGACGACATACCGCCCGGCCCGGGGACTACTTGCCTCTGGCATCCTTCGCCTGACGCGCCTTACAGTCCAGACACATAGTGGCCTGAGGCAGGGCTTCCAGCCTTTCCGGGTCTATCGGCTTGCCGCAGTTATCACACAAGCCATAGGTCCCGTCTTCAAACTTCTGCAGGGCGTGCTCCACCGACGCCAGCTGCTCCCTGATGCTCTTCTCCAGGGTCAGCCGCCGCTCCAGCTCGTAGCTTTCGGTGGCCTCCTCCTCCCTCTTACCAAAGGGGCTGCCCTCACGCCGCTCGTCAGCCGGGCGTATGGTGGATTTTAATTGCTCCATTTCTTCAATCAACCGCTTGCGCTCGCTCTCCAGACGAGCCCGCAGCAGATTGAAGGTTGCGTTCGTTTTATCCGTCTTCTTCATCTTTCCCTTACCTCCGTCTACCTGTGCTAGCAGCTAAGCACCTATAGCCGCTGATTTTTTAAGAGAACTGTAATCAGGCAGAAGGGCTAATCCAGCATCACCCGTAACTGGCGGATGGTATCCACCGCCTGCCCGCGCCAGTGATTGTTGGCAAAGATGAAGGTCTCTGCCGCCACACTGGCTAACCGTTGAATCCTGGGCAGCCACTCGCTGAGTTCCGACGGGCTATAGCTATAATCATACCTCTCATAAGCCTGGGCGTGCCGCCACCACTTCTCGCGGTTGCGCCCGTGAAAGCGAACGTAGCCAATGTTACTGGTCGCCTCCGCCAGCGGCGGCAGCAGATTGGGCAACCTCGGTTCGTCAACGCAGCAGAAGCCCAGCTCACGGGATTTAAGCCAGTCAAACACCTCTGGCCGCAGCCAGCGGGCATTGCGGAACTCAATCACCACCGGCAGCTCACTCAAACGCTCCTTGAACAGCTCGAGATAGTCCCAGTTAGGCTGGTTGAAGTCGAAGCTGTAGGGAAACTGGGCCAGAACGCAGCCCAGCTTGCCGACGGCGACAATGGGCTCCAGCGCCCGGCAGAAAGCCTCGAACACAGCGGCGTTATCCTGCCGCTGGTGAGTCATCTGCTGGTTAGCTTTTATAGCAAAGACAAAGCTCTGGCCGGTCTTATCCGCCATCGCCTTCAGGGCGGTGGGGCGGGGCAGGGCGTAATAGGTCGAGTTCAGCTCGCAGGCATCAAACTCACGGGCATAGTAGCTAAGCCACTCCCGCCGCGGCAGACCCTGCGGGTAGAAGCTGCCCACCCAATCGTTATAGCTAAATCCCGAAGTGCCGAAGTGTATCATAACCCAAGTGTAGCTCAATTGTTAAGATTGGTCAATACACTGAAAGTGGGGGTTCTTCTCCATAGTGGTTGGTTATGATTCAAACCTAAGATAGACGTTGTAAAGCCCATCCTTAATCTCCCAGTACTGCGGGTACTTAACATGTAGTTTTCCCTTAATAACCTTATATTCAAAGACTTGAGATTCAACCTTGTTAAGTAAATTTATTTTGTCAGTCGCCATGACTCGTAACTGCTCATATTCTGTTGGTACGGTTTTATTCAAATGGTGGAAATCTTGTCTTTCTTGTCCACCATATATATCTTCTAACATATTGCTTACATCCGGTTGAACGTCATTATTTCTAATCTTATGAATGTTAGCTCCAAACTTTTCTGCTGGTGGTTCGCCAGTCCACTTTTCAAACATGAAACGTGCGAGTGCCTCAGCAACAGACTGGCATAGAGCAATACAACCGTAATAATACCCATTCTTAAAAAGTAACTGACATTCAGAAGACACATATGAGAAATAATGATTCGGAATAATAGGATGTTTATCCGTGTCCATTTTAATTTCCTCTGTTAAACCTTCATGCTTACCAGCACAGGTTGTGATTCGTGCCTTTGTCTCCGTAACTTTCTAGCCCTTCTTATAGGCTTATGCTTTCTGGGCAATTCAGGTATAGCAATAGTGCTAGTAGCGCTAGTTTGCTTTGGCGTGATTAGCTTCCGTTTTGCCACTATGTCCTTCCAGTTCCTATAAGGGTATCTTACCCCTGCCACCTGTGCGGGTGTCTTGCCGTTTAGGGCTTCATGCGGTCTTAGGTAGTTATAGTGTAGCAACCACCCTTCGGTTATCAGTCTGGCAGATTTTAAGTCCTTCAAGCCACGCATTACCTTTGTGCGCTGTTTTAATGTACCGTGAAAGCGTTCAATAAGGTTTGTGTTGTTTTCTACCGTGAATGGCTTTGTCCTTATATGTTTAGTATCAGCGCCAAAGGCTAACTCAATACCATCCAAGTAAGCAAAAAGTTTGTCCGTCATTACAACTTTGGGGATTTTACCAGCACGCTTTGAGGCCAACTCCATTAACTTCTGTGCGTCTTTGGTGGTGCGTGTTCTAGATATGTGTGAGGCTAAAAGGAATCTAGTTTTAGCGTCTATAATGTCCCAAAACCAGACATTCTTACCGTCTATGTCTAATACCGTTTCATCGGCTACCCAAACATCACCCACATCTGGCTTATAGCTTCTGGCTTGTGCGACAGCCTGTTTGGTGAATCGGCTAATCCACCTATACACTGTGGAATCAGACGGATAACTATGATATATCTGGGTTAGTAGCCTAGTAATACTATTTAGGGACTGCCCCTCGTAAAACATACCAATTGCAGTTCCAACCTGCTCAATCGGCGTCTGCATATTGGGTAGGGCGTCATTGTCGGCAAACTTACGTTTGCAGTCCTTACACCAGAAGCGTTGCCTGCCCCTGAAAGTCCCGTATTTTATGACATTATGAGAGCCACAGTATTTGCAGGTTATATCAAAGTATGGGACTTTGACCGCATAGCCGTTTAACCTCTGATAATCTTTAGTTATAGTCATCTTCTTCGCCTACGTGTCATAGGTTTACGCCTTAAAGGGTATGCAGTGGTAAAACCGCAATTCTGACATTGCCACCTCTGCCTACTTTGTCCTTTATAGCGGTATGTGTCATACCTTACCATTCTTTTACTAAAACAAGAGGGGCATACTGGCATCCTTACCTCCGTCTGACTTTCTAATTCCATCATACCATATCACAACTTTTTCCATAATTCAAGTATGTTTTACCCATAAACCATTGACAAGCAATGTTTTTGGGTGTATTGTAAAAGAAAGAGGAAAGTGCGCTGGTGGTGGAAAGGCATACACGGTGCTTTTGGAAGGCACTACCGTGTAAGCGGTTTGCGAGTTCGATTCTCGCCCAGCGCACTTTCGGAGGTGATTCGTATGTAACTATATTATAACACACATTGGCAAGCCCCATTTTATTAAGGAGGTCAATAACAATGCCTATTCGTGGTAAGAAACGCCGATTCACAGATACTAACATAAGCAATGCTCCAAACTGTAATGGAGTGTATGTTTTAACCAAATACGGAAAGACAATATACATTGGCAAAGGTGAAGGTACTGGCGGTGTAAGAAGCCGGATAGAAGCTGCCAAACGGGATACTCGTGGCAGGGGTAAGGCAACTTCATTCCAAATTGAGCGTTGCAAAGACCCCACAGAGCGTGAAAAGCAACTTTTAGAGCAATACTGGAAGCAATACAGGAAATTGCCACGCTATAACGACAGGATTGGCTAGTTGCTTTGTGTGCTATAATTACGTTATGACAACATCTAATTTGATAGCTCTCGTGGTAGGTGGTTATGCTGCTATTGTCGCTACTGCGGCACTTGTTTGGAACATTCTTAGGGAGAGGCACAATGTTATAGTTAGGGTCAGCCCTGCATTTGGAGTAGGGCGTTTTGAAGGAAGTGAAATGGTGGCTATTGAAATTATTAACAAGGGGCATCGCCCAATTAACATAGAGGAAGTCGGCTTTTTTCTTTCTAACGGAGACAAGCTTATTAACCCTATGGCTGAACATAACTTGGGATGGTTGAAAGACGGGGATGGAATGTCCTATTACGTTCCAAAGCAGGAAATAGAGGAGATGGGCAAAGATGTTAAGAAACAAGGATTTAGGGTTGTAGCTGCCTACGTAAGAGATTCCACCAGCACCACCTATAAAGGAAAGATACGAAAAGGTGCTGTGTGGACTTGGTTTAACGGTTAATGGAGGTGACATTATGGCTAGAAACTGGAATCTCTTGATGATTAGCACTAGGATTAGAGTTAAAGGTGATAAGGAAATAGACGGACATATCATTAATTGGCTAACAGATGAGAAAAAGGAAATAGTGGGATATTTGGTTAAGTCGGACGAAGACCCGTCAACTTTGATTGCACTTGCCCTTGATGATGAGTTTGAAGTTCTTAAATAGTAGCCCCGTTTTGCCTCTCTAGCCATGTACCCGCTCCTGTATACAATCCGTTTTTGTCAAAATGTATTTCACGGTTGCCAAATGGTAAGACAGAACTATTAAGATACAATCTGGCTTCACCGTCTTCTCTCGCCTTGAACTCTATCGTTAATCCACTTGCGGGGTCTTCTATGACCTGCTCTTTGATATTAACCATCTTTTTTGTCATTTCAAACCTCCCACACTGTGATATAATGCGTAAAAACGTTTATGAGGTGGTGTAATGGCAGACACTAAAGACTTAAAAGCCAACAGGATAAAGGCATATGAATACATCAAAAATACTTTACACCGACCACCGTGTAATATCCCCCTAGACATATCAGATGCCCAGTTAGCTAAAGTATTAGGGGGAACAATAGAATTAGAGGATTCATTACGTCTATTAAGAGAAGGCGAACACAACCCAACTAATCGGTTAGTAACCGCTTTCAGAAACCTTGTTAAAGGATTAGAGGCGGATTCTGAGATTGATGCATATCTAGATAAACCCTTCCGTGATTGCTGAATAACTGGCATAGGAGGCTGTGTATCAAACATGAGTAAGATTGAATTGGTAACTGTCGGTGGTTTTGTAATCGGATTTGGGATAGCTATGTTGCTTGGTGCTTTTACCGTAATAAAACCAACACCAAATTTTGACCCAACCTTGCTTGGGTTAGCGATTACCCTTTTCTCTTTTGGCTTGATGTTCTGGGATAAGGCTGGATTTTTTAGAAGGCATATAAATTCAAAGGCATGACCATGGAATTGCCTAGACATACATGCATAAGTTGTGCTTACCTTTGCCAGAAAGCAGACGATTATTACGGGATATCGCCCCGTCGTATGATTCTGGAGAAGAAAGGACAAGAGTGGGTTGGAGCTGACTATATTTACCTTGTCTGTTATAAAGGAAAACTTCCTAATTTCTACCTCTCGGGAAAAACAGGCGATGAAATTCGGGACATCATTATTGAGCCAAACACGTGTAAGCAATGGATTCAGTTTATCAACGGTATTTCGCCAATAGCCACAGAGCAAAGGCAATCCGCTAAATGGGCTAAATGTGCGTTTTGGATAGCCCTTGCTTCCCTCGCCGCTATTTTGGCAACTTGGGTTCTCAGTCAGTTTATCTTCAATTAACCCCTGTATTCTCATAACTTACCAACCATGTTGCAGTAATACCAAAGTGGGGATTCTTTAGTCTTACTTCCCACCCTCCCACCCTATAGGGCTGTGCCCTTAATCCCTCGACTTGTCGGGTGGGGGGAGAAGGGGATGAATTCACCTTGATAAACCAGGGGGGAGGGGCAAAGAGATGAAAAGAGGCGGAGCCTTTTTGGGTGGGTGGGTATGGGAAGAAAAACATCTGGAGAAAACTATTGACAAATAAGCCTAAATTGTTTATCGTGTAAATGATAATCTTTTTCATCTAGAGCTTGGGGACTTAAAATCTTGAAATGAGGCTTACCGAGAAAAGAATCGCCAGCGCCCTGAGACAGCACGGCTATAAGCTCACCCACCAGCGCCGGGCAGTCATCGGCGCCATCGCCGCCAGCCCCGACCACCTTACCCCCGCCGACCTCTACCAGAAGGTGCACCAGAAGCACCCCGCTATCGGGCTGACCACCATTTACCGCACCCTGGAGATACTGGCCCGCCTGGAGCTTATCTGCGAGCTGCACGCCGGCGGCAGCGGCCGCAGCTACACCATCGGCACACGAGAGCACCACCACCACCTGATTTGCTCCGTCTGCGGCGAGGTGGTCGACTTTTCCGGATATCACCTTTCCCAACTGGAAGCAAGGCTGTCCCGGGAGACCGGGTTCGAGATTGAAGGTCACCTGCTCGAGTTCATCGGGCGGTGCCAGAGGTGCCGGCGAAATGCTTAGACGGATATTAAGCGAACTCAAAGAGCACGCTCCCTTCACCGCCATCGGGACCGTTACCGGCATCATTATCATGGTCATAATCGTCTTTACCCATCTCCCTGCCTCCATCTCCGAAGCCACTTTCTATACTTTGCATCCCCTGCACGTGGTCTTGAGCGCCATGGTGACCACCGCCATGTACCGGAGGTACAGCCGGGGCAAGCTCTGGGCAGTCATCCTGATTGGCTACCTGGGCTCGGTGGGTATCGCCACCTTGAGCGACGCCGTCATTCCCTACCTGGAAGGCAGCACCCTTAACATCGGCCTCGGCTTCCATGCCCCCTTCCTGGAGACGAGTGCCTTCCCCTATCTGGGTGTGCCCAAGTGGGTGGTGATAAACTCGGCGGCGTTTATCGGCATCGCCATCGGCTACTGGAAGCAGACCACCAAAGTCCCCCATTCGGGGCACGTCCTGCTCAGCACCTGGGCTTCGCTATTCTACTTCACCGCCTTCGGCGCCGCTGCCTGGCTTCCTTTGCTCCCAATCATCTTCGTCTTCCTCTTCCTCTCCGTCTGGATTCCCTGCTGTACCAGCGATATCGTCTTCCCCCTGCTCTTCGTCAGGCGGGTTGCCAGCGGCCAGGATATGGCCTATACTAGTCACCACCACAGCTAAAGAGAGAAAATGAGCCTGCAAATCACCACCCTGAGCGAGAACACCGCCGGTCTGGGCGGCCTTATGGCAGAGTGGGGCTTAAGCATCCTGGTGGAAAGTGAGGAGATAAACATCCTCTTCGACACCGGGCAGAGCCTCTCCGCCAGCCACAACGCCGACACGATGGGCATTAACTTAAAACTGGTTGATAAAATTGTCCTGAGCCACGGCCATTTCGACCACACCGGCGGGCTCAAAACAGTGCTGCTCCGCATCGGTAAAGAGATAGAGATAATCGCCCACCCCGATATCTGGGCGGCCAAGTACAGCCGCCGCCAGGGGCGGGAGGACAGATACATCGGCATACCCTTCCACCGCCAGACGCTGGAGAGCCTGGGGGCCAAGTTTAGCTTGAGCCGGGAGCCGGTGCGCTTAAGCGACAACGTAATGACCAGCGGCGAGATCCCGATGATTACCGAGTATGAGATCATAGAGCCCCACCTTAAGGTCAAAGAGGGAAAACGCCTTAAGCCGGACAAGCTCCTTGACGACCAGGCGCTGATTATAACCACCGGGGCGGGGCTGGTGGTCATCCTGGGCTGCGCCCACCGCGGCGTTATCAATACCCTCTACCACGCCCAGAAGCTGACCGGGGTGGAGGCGATATACGCCGTTTTCGGCGGCTGCCACCTGATTAACGCCACCGAGGAACGAATATGGCTGACCATCGCCGCCCTTAAAGAGCTGGGGGTACAACTGCTGGGCTTGAGCCATTGCACCGGACTGGCGGCATCTGCCATAATGGCCCGGGAGTTCGGCGAGCGCTTTTTATTTAATATCGCCGGCACCTCTATCAGCCTGTAACCAGGAGCTAGTGATGAATCTATCCGTCCAGCTGGCACCGAAGCATAAAAAAGGCTTAACGTTAGCCAACCCGGTGATGACCGCCTCGGGCACCTTCGGTTGGGGCACCGAGTACGAGCACCTATTTGATATTCAGAAGCTGGGGGCTATCGTCTGCAAGGGGACTACCCTCAAACCCAGAGAAGGCAACCCCCAGCCAAGGATAGCGGAGACGCCCTGCGGCGTGCTTAATTCCATCGGGCTGCAGAACATCGGCGTTGAAGCCGTGCTCAAAGAAAAGGCCCCGGTCTGGGCGGGGTGGCGGGTGCCGGTTATAGTTAACATCGTGGGGATAAGGATTGAGGACTACGCCCGGCTGGCCAGTATGCTGGACGGGGTAGCCGGCATCAGCGGCCTCGAGGTCAACATCGGCTGTCCCAACATCGAAGCCGGCGGGGTTGAGTTCGGCACCAGGCCCGAGCCCGCCGCCGAGGTGACGGCGGCGGTTAAGCGAGCGACCTCACTGCCGATAATGGTCAAGCTGACCCCTAAAACCGGCGATATCGCCGAGGTGGCTAAGGCGGTAGAAAACGCCGGCGCCGACGCCGTCTCCCTGATTAACACGCCCAGGGGCATGGTCATCGATATTGACAAACGCAAACCGCTGCTGGGCAATAAATACGGGGGGCTATCCGGACCAGCGATAAGACCGATAGCCCTGCACATGGTTTACAGCGTGGCCGGTGCCGTGGAAATTCCAGTGGTGGGCATGGGCGGTATCGCCACCTCAAGCGATGCCCTCCAGTTCATCATGGCCGGCGCCAGCGCCGTCGAGGTGGGCACGGCCAACTTCACCAACCCCAGCGCCCCGCTTGATATCCTGGAGGGGATTGAGCAGTTTATGGCCAAAGAGGGGGTTAGCGATATAAATGAGCTTATCGGGGCGGCGCTGGATTAAGAAAAGGAGGCTGTTATGCAACTAGAAGGTAAGATAGCTGTTGTCACCGGCGGCGGCAGGGGGATCGGGAAATCCATTGCCTTGGTCTTTGCCGGGGAGGGGGCCGACGTGGTGATTGCCGCCAGAACCGAGGCGGATTTAAAGAAAACCGCCGCCGAAATCGAGGCGATGGGCCGAAAATGCCTGGCTATAGTTACCGACCAGGCCGTCCCCGAGCAGGTGCACGCCATGGTTGATAGAACCCTGGAGAGGTTCGGCAGGGTGGACGTGCTGGTGAATAACGCGGGGATAGGCGGGCCCGCCATGAGCGTGGCCGACATGGACCTGGAAGCCTGGAACCAGACGCTGGCGATAAATCTTACCGGGGCCATGCTCTGCGCCAAGTATGTTCTAAAAAATGACATGATTCCCCGTAAGAGCGGTAACATCATCAACATATCTTCGGTTTCGGGGAGGTTTGGCCACGCCAACAGGAGCCCCTACGCCACCTCCAAGTGGGGGTTGATTGGCCTCACCCAGACCCTGGCTCTGGAGGTGGGCCAATACGGCATCAGGGTGAACTGCATCGCTCCCGGCCCGGTGGAGGGCGAGCGCATTGAGTGGGCGATGCGGAAGGTGAGCCAGAGCCAGGGCATCAGCTACGAGCAGGCGGTGGCCAACGAGGTCGCCCGGACCGCCCTGGGCAGGATGGCCAAGCCGGAGGAGGTTGGCTACCTGGCCGTGTTCCTGGCCTCAGATAGGGCAGCCAATATCACCGGCCAGACCGTCAACTGCAGCGCCGGCCTCAGGATGGACTGAAGGCGAGCTCTATTTGATTCCGACTCCTATTCTCGGGTATAATTTAATCGTGGGAATAACTACACCCCTTTAAAAGCAACTTAAAACGTCCACGCCTAAATCTTTTCCGGGAGGCTAGAGAGAATAGTGAAAAAGGATGACTTTGCCCGGTTCAGCGGCTCGGAGGACTACGTTACCTCGGAACCGCTGGAGAATGCGGTCAATGTTTCGATTGCCCTGGGCAGACCGCTGTTAATCAGGGGGGAGGCGGGGACGGGCAAGACCCTGCTCGCCCACAGCATCGCCAAGGGGCTGGCCAAAAAATTAGTCACCTGGAACGTGAAATCGACCACCAAGGCCCAGGAGGGGCTTTACGTTTACGACACGGTGCAGCGCTTGAATGACAGCCGCTTCGGCGATAAAGACATCGCCGACATCAAGCAGTACATCAAGCTGGGCAAGCTGGGGCAGGCCTTCATCGCCCCGGAGCAGGTGGTCTTGCTGATTGACGAGGTGGACAAGGCCGACATCGAGTTTCCCAACGACCTGCTCAACGAGCTGGACGAGATGAGCTTCTATATCCCCGAGACCAACGAGACCATCAGCGCCATCCACCGCCCCATAACCGTCATCACCTCTAACGCCGAAAAGGAGCTGCCCGACGCCTTCCTGCGCCGCTGCATCTTTCACTACATCGAGTTCCCCACCCCGGAGCTGATGGAGGAAATCGTCAGGGTGCACTTCCCCGATATCAAGGACAACCTGCTGGCTGAGGCCCTTAAGACCTTTTACTCTTTAAGAAAGGTCGACGACTTCCGCAAGAAACCATCCACCAGCGAGCTGATTGACTGGATTAGGGCGCTCATCGCCGGCGGCATCCCCCATGAGGATATCGCCAAGCAGGTGCCCTTCGTCGGCACCCTGCTCAAGAAAGAGACCGACTTCGACTTCTTCGTCAGGAACTTCGCCACCCGGCGCCGGTAGCCATGTTTACCGATTTTTTCTATATCCTCCGTCAAAATAAGGTCCCCGTTTCACTGGTGGAGTGGATGACCCTGATGGAAGCCCTGGCCAAGGGACACATACGTGACCTGGACGACTTTTACTTCCTGGCCAGAGCCATCCTGGTCAAGAGCGAAGCCTACTACGACCAGTACGATATCGCCTTCCAGCAGTACTTCCAGGGGGTGGAGGCCCCCGAGGAAATCGCCGAACAGGTGCTGGACTGGCTCAAAGACCCCCTAAACCGCCTCTTCCTGAGCGAGGAGGAGCAGGCCAGGTTCGAAAAAATGGACTTTGACGAGCTGATTAGAGAGCTGGAGCAGCGCTTAAGAGAGCAGACCGAGCAGCACGACGGGGGCGGCCACTGGATAGGGCGGGGGGGTACTTCGCCCTTCGGGCACTCCGGCTACCACCCGCAGGGTATAAGAATCGGGGGGAGGCCGGGGGGCCGGCACGCCGTCCAGATTGCCCAGGAGCGGCGCTTTAAAAACTACCGCAGCGACCTGACGCTGGACGTGCGCCAGATAGGGATGGCCTTGAAAAAGCTGCGACAGCTGCGCCGCACCGGCCTCTCAGACGAGTTAGACCTGGAAGGAACAATCAAGGCTACTGCCAAGAACGCCGGCGACCTCGATTTCATCTGGCAGCGCAGCCGCAAGAACACGGTCAAACTGCTTCTACTGATGGATGTGGGCGGCTCCATGGAGCCCTACGCCAAGCTCTGCAGCCGGCTCTTCTCGGCGGCCCACTCCAGCACTCACTTCAGGGACTTCCAGTACTACTATTTCCACAACTGCATCTATGATTATCTCTACAAAGACGTTGAGCGGGAAGACGCGGTCAGCACCATCCACCTGCTGCACACGCTGGAGCCCGACTACAAGCTGCTGCTGGTGGGCGACGCCAGAATGGGGCCCTGGGAGCTGACCGAGCGCTACGGCGCCATCAACTACTATGAGCGCAACGAGATACCGGGGATACTCTGGCTGAAAAGAATCGCCGACCACTTCAGCCACTGCGTCTGGTTCAACCCCGACGACCAGCGCTTCTGGATTCACGCCACCGTACAGATGATTGGCAAGCTCTTCCCGATGTACCCGCTGACGCTGGGGGGGCTGGAAGAGGCCGTGGGCAAGCTGGTGGTGAAGAGGTAGCTAGTCGAAGCCATACCATCTGGCGACACTATCCAGCGGCTCCCTTTCCGTACGTAACTGGATTATAGGGTTGTCCTCGTCAGGATAGCCGATGGCGATACCGAGCACGATGAGCTTGGAGTCCGGAATCCCCAGCACCTTTCTCAAGACATCGGGGTAGTGGGCCGCCTGCGCCTGAGCTACCGTGCCCAGCCCATAATCGGTAGCCAGCAGCATGATGTTCTCGGCGACCAGGCCGCAGTCGAAGAGCAGCCAGGCGTTGACGCCATCGCCGGGAAAGTAGAAGGAACGCTCGATACAGATATAGATAACGGTGGGAGCGCCGTAATTTTTTAAGCCCTGCATCCGCCACCAGCCCCGGCCTTCCCGGTCTTCCCGCTTTACCCCGGTGATTTTCTGTTCGGTACTGGCCAGCCGGCGAATACGGCCGTCGTAGGGTTCGGGGAAGCCCCAGGGACGGATGATATCGAGGGCGGGTTCCTTGTCTGCTTTAGCGATGAAGCCCTGCTTTATCTCCTCCAGCTTGCTTCCGGCGGCGATGGCGAACTCCCAGGGCTGGGTGTTGGCCCAGGAGGGCGCCCGCTGCGCCAGCTCCATTATCTCCCTCAGAACCGGCTGGGGCACCGGGTCGGGCTTGAAAGCCCGGATGCTTTTTCTCTTATTGATAGCGGTAATAGTATCCATGCCTGTCCTCCTGCTAACTGGAAAACTCTATTCAGCCCTAATCACTGGCCAGCTTTTGACCAGCAATAAATGCCTGCTTAAGGGCATCGGGGTGTTTTTTAATCGCCCCCTTCTCATCAACGCCGGGGAAGAACAAATCGCCGGCGTATTCAATATCCAGAACCTTGAAGAGGGCTTTGACCGTGGCCAGCGACGGCTCGAAGAGATTGGCCAGCTTCATGCCGCCCACGGCGATAAAAAGACCCTTGCGCGGGCGTCTATCGCCCAGCGGGGGAATCTTCAGGATATACTTCCTCGCCCAGAGCGCCTGACAGCGGTCAATCATGGCCTTGGCCTGGGCGCTCACCCCCATAAACTGCACCGGCGAGGCCAGCACGATCCTGTCCGCCTTCTCCAGCTCTTTATAGACCATCTGCATATCGTCCTTTATCTTACACACGCCCGCCTCGAAACAAGCGTCACAGTGCTGGCAGGGAGAAATCTTAAGATCGTTAAGAACGATTGTCTTGACCTTAGCCCCCTGGCTCTGGGCGCCCTTCAGCACCTCGGCCAGCAAAAGGTCGGTGTTGCCGCCGCGGCGCGGGCTGCCGGCCAGGCCCAGAACTCTCACTTTAAGCCTCCTTCGACGTAGCTCAGAAGCTCGGCCTCCCTGGCTCTCATCCGGCGCTCCGAATCCGGCTCGTCGTGGTCATAGCCCAGCAGGTGCAGCAGGCCGTGGATGATAAGGATAGCCAGCTCCTTTTTTACCGGGTGGCGGTGCTCATCCGCCTGAATCACCGCCTGGGGGTAGGCGATAATTACCTCGCCCAGGTGGAGCCGGCCATCGGGGGGATGGATAAAGGGCAACCCGTCCCCCTCTTCACGGACGGAGAAGGCCAGGACATCGGTCGGGGCGTCCTCCCCCAGGTAGTCCCGGTTTAATTCTTTAACCCGCTCCTGGGTGGCGATAAGCAGACCAACCTCCACCTCAGCGCCGGCCCCCTGAGCCTCCAGAACTTGTCTGGCGATACCCTCCAGCCAGCGCTTGGCGGGACAGCCGTCAAAGCCTTTGTCGATTGAGATGTTTATTTCCATCCGTACTTCAATGATAGCATAAGGGCTTTGGGGGGCAAAGCCCCCAACTGGTGGGGGGATAAGGGGAGGTCTAGCCCGCTTTTTAGAGTGCGTTTTGATTCCCACCCTCCCTCCCTACAGAAGTGATGCTTCTATCAGTTTCTTTGGGGGGATAAGGGGAGGGGAAAATGGGGAGTTTAAGAGGGGTATAACCCCTCTTTACCTTAAAGGGTTGGTGGGTGGGTTAAGATATAAAGGGGGAGAGGAAAAGCAAGACTTCCCCAACGGGGGTATGATATAGTAAAATCATAAAGCCTACTAATTCCTCAAACTTGGGGAGGGGTCGCATAGTGGTCTAGTGCGGGCGCCTGCTAAGCGCTTACCCTGGGAAACTGGGGTCGAGGGTTCGAATCCCTCCCCCTCCGCCATATCAAATCAGGCTGCCTCTTAAACTAAGGGACGTTTTTTGCTATCCTTAATAGAGAACAATGCCTAAATACCATATCTGGACCATCGGCTGCCAGATGAACAAAGCCGAATCAGAAAGACTGGCCAGCTACTTCGAGGAGCTGGGCTATAAGGCTACCGACAGCCCCGCCGAGGCCGATTTAATCGTGGTCAACAGCTGCGTGGTGCGCCAGCACGCCGAGGACCGCGTGGTCAACAAGCTCCACGCCCTTAAAGCCTTAAAGAAATCGAACCCGAATCTAACGCTGGCCGTCACCGGCTGCCTGGTCAACACCGACACCGCCAGGCTCAAAGAGCGCTTTCCCCAGGCTGACCACTTCTTCAGGCCGGGGGAGCGCCCGCCCTGGCTGGGAGGAGAGGGGTGGAAGCAAATACTACCTAAGCATCCGGCCCCCTGCACCTATGTCCCCATCATTCAGGGGTGCAACAACTTCTGCACCTACTGCATCGTGCCTTACCGCCGGGGCCGGGAGAAGAGCCGGCCAATACCGGAAATCGTGGCTGAGGTGAGGGAGCTGGTGGGGCGGGGCACCAGAGAGGTCACCCTGCTGGGGCAGAACGTGGACTCCTACGGGCACGACCTGCCTGATAAGCCGGATTTAGCCGACCTGCTCTACGAGCTTAACCCCATTGAGGGGCTGCGGCGGATACGCTTCCTGACCAACCACCCCAAGGACATGAGCCCCCGGCTCATCGAAGCCATAGCCGGGCTGGACAAGGTCTGCGAGCAGCTAAACCTGCCGGTGCAGGCGGGCAGCAATGAAATCCTCAAGGCCATGAAGCGGGGCTATATCATAGAGCAGTACCGCCGGCTCATCGCCGAGGTAAGAAGCAGGATACCGGAGATAGCCTTGAGCACCGATGTCATCGTCGGTTTTCCCTCGGAAACAGAAGAGCAGTTCCAACAGACGGCTGATTTGCTCACCGAGCTGAGGTTCGACGCCGTCCATGTCGCCGCCTACTCACCGAGGCCGGGGACCTTGGCGGCCAAGAATATGGATGATGATGTGCCGCCGGAAGAAAAAAAAAGGCGGCTAGATGAGGTGGAGCGACTGCAAGAGAGTATCGCTACCGAGATAAACGCCCGTCTCCAGAATAAAGTGGTTGAAGTGCTGGTGGAAGGTAAAGCCAGGGATAGGTGGCAAAGTCGGGCCAGAAATGGTAAACTGGTATTCTTCAATGACAACAGTGACCGACTCGGGCAACTGGTCAAAATCAGGATAGAGCAAACCAGCCCCTGGTCACTGCGGGGTAGAGTTGAAAGTTAACCTTAATAGGAGGGGAAATGAACAAAACTAGACTATCGGCGCTGGCCTTAACGGCGGTATTGCTTATCACCGCCCTGGTATTCGCCGGGGGCTGCCCGATGCCCACCGAGGGCGAGGAAAGCGGCGGCTTCGACTGGACGATAATCATCTTCCTGGTGCTCATCTTTGCCGTCTTCTACTTCCTGCTCATCCGCCCCCAGCGCAAGCGACAGAAGCAACAGCAGGAGCTAATGCAGGAGTTGAAGCGGGGGGACAAGGTAATCACCGCCGGCGGTATCTACGGGGTAATCGAGAGCGTCGCCGAAGACAGTATCCTCATTAAGGTCGAATCGGGCGCCACCATGAGGGTGTCTAAGAGCAGCGTCGCCCTCAAGCGGGACCAGTAGTAAGGGATTTTTTATCACCCTCACCCCCTAATAAGGGAAGGCTGTAAATAAGAGAGGGACAGAGCCTCCTATCTCATTTTAAGCGGGTTTTTGAGGGGGCTTTGCCCTCTTTTTATTTATGGTGTGGTGATGGGGGATTACTCAGTTTTTAGCCTTTGTTTGGCTACCCACCCTCCTACCCTACAGAGGTTAGACCTCTATAAATTTCTTCTGGGGTGTAGCTAATCACGAACAGCCATTTGCCCACCCCTCCCCTGCTTCCAGCAGTCGTATTGCTACCCATCCTGACCCACCCTCAAAGGCTGCGCCTTTAAAATTCTTCTAAGGGGGGAGAGGGACACCACCTCAAATAGGCGGGGGGATAAGGATGGGTTAATCTCTCCGCTGGGGGGGAGGGGAAAGAAAGTAAAGAAGCGGAGCTTTTTGGGCGGGTGGGTATGGGAAGTAAAACAAGACTTTAAAAGGGGGTGGGGTTAAAAGGGCTTTAGCCCTACAATAAGGGCGGCGGGCGGGAAAAGATATAAAAAGGGGGCGGGGTTAAACCTTATCTCTGCTATCCAGCATTATGGTCACCGGCCCATCATTATGAATCTCCAGCTGCATATACTGCTGGAAGCGCCCGGTGGCTACCTTAAGCCCGCTGGCCTTGACCTCGTCAACGAACTTCTGGAATAATGCCCCGGCCCGGGGCGGCGGGGCGGCCCCGGTAAAGCTGGGGCGGCGTCCCTTTCTGGTATCAGCCAGCAGGGTGAACTGGCTCACCAGCAACAGCCCCCCCTTGATATCTAAAGCGGAGAGATTAAACTTTTCCTCCTGGTCGGCAAAGATGCGCAGGTTGACTATCTTCTGAGCCAGATACTGGATGTCCTTATCGCTATCCCCGTCAGCCACCCCGACCAGAACCACCAGCCCCCGACCGATGCTGCCCACCACCTCCCCTCCAACGCTGACCGAGGCGCTGGTGACTCTCTGTAAGAGCGCTTTCACTTCTTCTTGCCTTTTCCCTTCTTTTCGGCCGGTTTTTCCTTAACCTCTCCCATATCGGGTGGCTTTTTACGGCTGTCGGTGACATAGAAACCGCTCCCCTTAAAGATAACCGGGGCGGAGTGGATAACGCGGCGCGGCTTGCCCCCGCACCTTGGGCATTTGTCTACCGGCTTATCGTGGAAGCCCTGCTTCTTTTCAAAACGGTGATGACATGACTGGCACTCATACTCATAAACAGGCATCAAGCAACCTTTTAAATTATTCCTGAGTATTTTACCGTAACCGCCCAGCTCAAGGCAAAAAAAACTCGGGGACGTCGGGGCCGGTGGTGGGGAAAAGCCCAACCACCGCCTCCATGGCCTCAGCCACCACAAAGAGCGAGCCGGCCACGCAGACCAGGTCTTTATCCCCGGCCAGAGCCAGCGCCTGGGAGAGCGCCGAAGGGACGTCCCCGGTTAACCGGGCTTTTATGCCGTGGCGAGCGAACTCGGCTGCCAGCAGCGCCGGCGCCAGCGCCCGGGGGTGGCCGGAGCGGGTAACAATGACCTGGTTAAAGAGGGGGGCCAGCTCGGCGACCAGGCTGGCGATATCCTTATCCTGGGATGTGCCCATGACCAGGATGGCCCGCTCGAAGTCAAGATACTGCCGGATAGATTGAGTTAGCTGGCGGGCGGCGCCGATATTATGACCACCGTCAACCACCAGCAGGGGGCGGCGGCGCAGAATCTGGAACCTCCCCGGCCAGCTGACCTGCTCAAAGCCTTTAGCCACGCTTTCCCGGGTAATATCAAAGCCCTTATCGGCTAAAACCTCCAGGGCGGCCACCGCCGTGGCGGCATTGACCAGCTGGTGCTCGCCGAGGAGGGGCAGGAAAAGCTCATAGCTAATTCGGCCCTGTACCCGGAGCCGCTGGCCGTCCAAATCAAAGTGCAAGCCCTGCCAGGTGACATCTTTACCCACCGTGATTAGCCTGGCCCGGCGCTCCCGGCAGACCCCCTTGATTACTTTGGCCGCCTCGGGGGGCTGGGGGGCGGTCACCACGATGCTATCGGGCTTGATGATGCCGCACTTCTCGGCGGCAATCTCGGTTAAGGTATTGCCCAGCACGTCCATGTGGTCAAAGTCAATCGGGGTGATAATGCCGACCAGGGGGGTGACCACGCTGGTGGCGTCGAACTTACCACCCAACCCCACCTCCAGCACCTGCAACTTGGCTCCTTTCTGGCCAAAATAGGCAAAGGCCAGCGCGGTGAGGAACTCGAAGGTGGTGAGCTTGCCGTAGGTAGCCTTCTCGTTGACCGCTTCCACCTGGGATTTTAGCCCGGTCACCAGCCGGGCCAGCTCGTCCTCTGAGATAAGCTCCCCATTAAACTGAATTCGCTCCCGCCAGGTGTGGAAGTGGGGGGAGGTGTAAAGCCCGGTGCGGTAACCGCAGGCGGCCAGCGCCGAAGCCACCATAACGGCCACGCTTCCCTTGCCGTTGGTACCGGTGATTTGGATAGAGCCGGCTTTGCGGTGGGGGTTGCCTAAAAGAGACAGTAATTCATCGACACGCCTGAGGTCGTAGAAGGCGGGGTCATGGGGCATGCCTATCTTTTCGTAGTCGGTGTAGCTGTTGATGTAGTCTATGGCCTGCTGGTAGTTCACGGTCGGCTAATTATATCACCACCGCCAGCCAAGCCACAATCGGGAGAACAGGCTTATTCGAACTCGCCCCTGGACTGGGAGGTAAGTACGGTAGAGGCTATCCCCAGCGGTAGAAAGGCGATGATAGCCGCGATTGAGCCGGCCAGCGCCCAGCCCCAATGCTTCCTCTGCACGCCAAATATGCCGCCGACCAGAGCCAGTACCGTAATGAGAAGGCCAGGAATACCCATAGCCAGGATGATACCGGGCACGAACCCGGGAACGTCTCCCAATTCAGGAGAACCCATCATACTGCTAAGAACGCCAAAGCCAAGAATATAACCGAACGATACCAGTATCCCCAAAGCCCCGGTAATGATGTTCAAAATCCCGGCGGTTGTCGGCTTATTCGTCCTTTCCATTTTTGCCTCCTTTTGCCTGAATAATGGTGGAGTCTAACATAAATAATAGCCGAAGGCAATAGCCCACTTGACGCCAATATTTGGTGGCTGGTATCATCTACGCAGGGGGTGAGAGGTGAACTTCGACGAAAAGCTGAACTATACCACCGACAAGAACAACAGCCTGCTCTGCATCGGGCTTGATCCCGACCCGGAGCAGATGCCGCCTAAAGTGGATGTTTTTAAATTCAATAAGGCTATCATTGACGCCACCGAGGAACTGGTCTGCGCCTATAAACTTAACTTCGCTTTCTACGAAGCCCTCGACGACGGCATTGATATCCTCAAGCGCACCATTAAATGTATACCGGAACATATCCCGATAATCGGTGACGGCAAACGGGGCGACATCGGCAACACCGCCCGGGCCTACGCCAGGGCCGTCTTTGTCACCCTGGGCTGTGACGCCGCCACCGTCAACCCCTACCTCGGCTTCGATTCGGTGGAGCCTTTTATCGGGTACTGGGACAAGGGGGTTTTTATCCTCTGCCGCACCTCCAACCCCGGCGCCGTCGATTTCCAGAACCTGCGTTTCGAGACCGAGAAGGCGCAGTTCGCCCTCTTCGAGATAGTGGCCATCAGGGCCGCCCTCTGGAACAAACAGGGCAACATCGGGCTGGTGGTGGGGGCCACCTACCCTGAGGAACTGAAGCTAATAAGGCAGCGCCACCCCAATATGCTGCTGCTGATACCCGGCATCGGTGCCCAAGGGGGCGACCTGGCTTCTTCAGTGCGCTACGGCATCAACACCACCGGCCGCAAGGCTATCCTGACCTCGTCACGGCAGATAATCTACGCCTCCCAGGACAAGGACTACGCCGAGGCGGCACGGCGGGTGGCCGCCGACCTGCGGGAGAGAATCAACTACTACCGGGCTACCCCCACCCTGGCTCCCTAAAGGTAGCCGGCATGGAGATAAGCCCGGGTGATATCGTCCGCCTTAAGAAAAAGCACCCCTGCGGCAGTGACCAGTGGCAGGTGGACAGGGTGGGCGCCGACATCGGCATCAGATGCCTCAAATGCCAGCGCCGGGTGCTGCTCAAGCGCCCGACTTTTGAGCGCCGGGTTAAAGACTTTATCTCCCGAAAACACGATTTGTGAAGCAGCCTATTCCCCGACATGCACCCTGCCCCAAAGAGCCACACAGCGGGCTAACGAATTGATACTATCCTCTTCCGTCTGGCCATCTTTACGGAAGCAAATCTTCATATAGTTATTCAACACCAGGGCACCGACACTCTCAATAGCGGCGCGTACCGCCACTAACTGGGTAAGAATACTCTCGCATTCGCGGTCATCTCCGAGCATCTTCTGAATGCCGCGAATCTGCCCTTCAATCTTTTTGAGACGACTAATCAACATCGCTTTCGATACTTCTTGCTCAGCCACGCTATCCTCCATAAATTAATTTAATTCTTAACTGCCTAAAGACTTGACGTGCCATACCCCTATAGGGTATTATACTTTTCTGGCTGCTACTTTTACCCTGCTTAATTTTAACATATAATAATGCTGCCGGCGGGCAGATGCATAGTTTGAGACGGTGATAATGGCTGAATTTGAACCAAGGATAATCGGTTTCCTCTGTAACTGGTGTTCCTATGCCGGCGCTGACTTGGCCGGTACCTCGCGAAAAAAATACCCGCCCAACATGAGAGTGATAAGGGTGATGTGCTCGGGCCGGGTGGACGAAAGGTTGATACTGAAAGCCTTTGTCGCCGGCGCCGACGGTGTCCTGGTCTGCGGCTGCCACCCCGGAGATTGCCACTACCAGAAGGGAAACCTAAACGCCCGAAGAAGAATGACCGGATTACTCCCCTTCCTGGAGGCGGTGGGCATCAACAAAGACAGACTCAGACTGGAGTGGGTTTCGGCCTCCGAAGGGCCCAAGATGGCCGAAACAGTGAAGAGTTTTACCCAGAAGATAAAGGAACTCGGGCCCAATCCAATTAGAAAAGACCTGTCCAGGGATGGCGACCGGTTACAGGAAGCGGCAGCTGTGAAGGACAAGGCTGCGGCATCCAGCCCGGTCAAAAAATAAAAATAGGGCTGTAAAAGGAGGTTTTACATGGCTAAAGTAGCAATAACGGTCAATGGTACGGAACCACCCAACATTTACCCGCCCATGATTCTGGGGTCCAGCGCGGTTGGCAGCGGGGATGATTTAACCATATTCTGCTGCCCTGGCGGCGCCCCGACCATGGTAAAAGGGGCACTGGAGAAAATCTCCGGCAAGGGCCTGCCCGACATCGTGGAGCTGTACAACGGCATACGCGAGCTGGGCGGCAAGATACTGGTCTGCGAGCTTGCACTAGAGAATAAGGACCTGAAGCCCGAGGACTTCAGAGAAGGTGTGGAAATAGTGGGGGCGACCTCGTTCATGGCCTCAATTGCGGACGCTAATATAACCTTCTCTTTCTAAAATTAGAAGTAAAGGCTGTGTCAATAAGGAGGTAACTATGGCTTTACATACTCTGGACGTTCTGGGGCTGAAATGTCCCCAACCGGTGTTGAAGCTGGCGGTAATGGCTAAAAGTATTCCCGCTGGAGACACCGTAGAAGTAATTGCTGATTGTGAGTCTTTTCCCAAAGATGTCGAAGCCTGGTGCGGCAAGATGAACAAGACGCTGCTCTTCTGTCTGGATGAGGGCGGCGGCAAACACAAAGCGCAAATTCAGTTCTAAGAGGTATCGATGGGAGAAGGATTCACCCCGCGGATAGTTGGCTTTCTCTGTAACTGGTGTTCTTACGCTGGCGCCGACCTGGCCGGGGCGGCCAAGCTGGAAATCCCGGCATCGCTATCGGTTATCAGGGTGATGTGTTCCGGCCGGGTTGACCCGGTGCTGGTGGCCACCGCCCTGCTGCGTGGAGCCGACGGCGTGCTTATCGCCGGGTGCCATCCGGGCGATTGCCACTATAGAGAGGGAAATTACTATGCCCGCCGCCGGTTCGCCCTGTTAAAGAAAACCCTGGAGACCCTGGGGCTGGACACGAAAAGGGTTATGCTGGCCTGGGTATCGGCCTCCGAGGGGCAGAGATTCGGGGAGGTAGCCAACCAATTCGCCAAACAGATTACGGAACTGGGGCCCAACCCCATGAAGACCAAAATTTCACTATGACCGGTGAGAAGCGATGACTGATAAAAAAGAAAGCGCCCCGGTGCTGGTCATCGGGGCCGGTGTTGCCGGAATTGAGGCCAGCCTGCTGCTGGCCAACTCGGGGAGAAAGGTATACCTCATCGAGAAGACATCTTATATCGGCGGCAACGTCATCAAGTTCGAGGAGGTATTCCCCAACATGGACTGCGCCACCTGCATGATAGCCCCCAAGCAGCAGGAGCTGCTGGCCAACGAGAACATCGAACTGCTGACACTCAGCCAGGTTGAGGCGGTCAGCGGCGCTGCCGGCGACTTTTCGGTGAAAATCAAACAAAAGGCCAGGTATATCGACCTGGTCAACTGCATAGGCTGCAACGCCTGCTTTGACCCCTGCCCGGTAGAGGTGGACAACGAATTTGAGGAAGGGCTCAACAAGAGAAAGGCAGTCTATATTCCCTGTGCCGGGGCCCTGCCCAATGTCCCCGCCATTGATACCGAGAACTGTGTGCGCTTCAAAGGGCAGGAATGCCAGGCCTGCCAGGAAGCCTGCGCCTTCGAGGCTATCGACTTCAACCAGCAGGATAAGGAGCTCGAGCTTAAGGTCGGCGCCATCGTCGTCGCCACCGGCTTCAACATGTTCGACATCGGCAAAACCAGCCAGTACGGCTATAAGAAGCTGGGCGGCGTCTACTCCGCCATGGAGATTGAAAGAATATGCGCCTCCAACGGCCCCACCCAGGGGGAGATTACCCTCCGGAGCGGAGAGGCACCAAAGTCGGTGGCTATCATCAACTGCGTGGGGCGGGAGGAAAAGGGCTACTGCTCTGCGGTATGCTGTATGGCCGCTCTCAAGCTCTGTCACTTCTTGAAGAACAAACTGCCGGACTTAAAGATAACCCAGTTTTACTCCGACCTCTGCATTCCCGGTAAAGCCTACCAGCATTTCTACCAGGAGGTAAAAGATAGCGGGGTTGATTTCATCCGGGCTGAAGTAACCGGGGTTTCAGAGTCAGGAAAAGAACTGGCGGTTAAATATAAAACCGACCAGGGTAAGGGAAATACCCTGACGGCGGATATGGTTATCCTTAACCCGGCGCTGGAACCGGGAGCCGATTCGGCCAAACTGGCCGGGATGCTGAATATCCCCCAGAGCCGGGAAGGGTTTTTCAGCGAGAAGGAACCGGACCTTACCCCGGTGGCCACAGCGCAGGACGGTATATTTATTGCCGGCTGTGCCCAGGGCCCTAAAGATATAGCCGAGACGATAGCCGAGGCAGAAGCCACGGCAGGCAGAATACTTTCACGGTCTGGATAGAGGTTAAGAAATGGCCAAGAGACTGGGCGTATACGTATGCGAGTGCGGGACTAACATCGCCGATAAAGTGGATGTAGACAAAGTGCTGGCGGTGGTCAAGACGCTTAAAGACGTGGTCGTCGCCGATAGATATAAGCTGCTCTGTTCCGGCGATGGGCAGGAGTACCTGAAGCAAAGCATCATCGAGAACGGCTTAACCCACGTGGTGGTGGCCGCCTGCTCACCCAAGCAGCACGAAACCACCTTTATGAACGTGTGCGAGCGGGCCGGACTCAACCCCTACCTCTTTCAACTGGTCAATATACGCGAGCAGTGCGCCTGGGTTACCCCGGACGGGGAAGCGGCCACCGACAAGGCGATAAGGCAGATAAGGGCCGCCATCAGCCGGGTCCAGTACCATACCGCCCTGGAGAAGAAGGGGATGGAGTGCAATACCGACGTCCTGGTAATCGGCGGGGGTATTGCCGGCATTAAAGCCAGCCAGGTACTGGCCGCCCCCGACCGGAAGGTCTATTTAGTCGAGAAAACCGCCTCCCTGGGAGGCAAAACCAGGCGCTTTAGCAAGCTGTTTATCAATATGGAATCGGGGCCGGCCCTGATAGCGGGGGAGATAGAGCGCCTCCAGCAAAACAAGAACATCGAGGTGCTTACCGAAAGCGAGGCCGAGCAGATTTTGGGCTTCCTGGGCAATTTCGAGGCCAAGGTGGTCAGCAAGACCGAGGATAAAGAGGCTAAAGAACAAAACCTTAATGTTGGCGCAGTGGTGCTGGCTACCGGATTTGATCTGTTCGACGCCAAAGGGCTGCCCCAGTACGGCTACGGCACACTCGACAACGTCTTTACCAGCCTGGACTTTGAGGAGATGAACCTGGCCGACGGCCCGACTCAAGGCAAAATCCTGCTCAAAAACGGCCAGCCGCCCAAGTCGGCGGCCATCATCCACTGCGTGGGGCGGGCCGAGAAGGGCTACTGCTCCAAGGTATGCTGTCTCTACTCCTTCAAGTTCGACCGGATGCTACAGTCCCAGCTGCCGGGAGCAAAGATAGCCCACTTCTACTCCGACCTCTGTATCCCCGGCAAAGCCAACCAGAAATTTTATGAAGATAGCAGAGAATCCGGGGTTGAGTTTGTCCGTTCTACGGTGACCGAAATCGCCGGCGGCGATAAGGGGCTGACCGTAAAATATGAAACCGAAAGCGGTGACAAAGGCGACCTGGCGGTGGACATGGTAATCCTGCTGCCAGCGATGGAACCCAGCAGTGATGCCAGGAAGTTTGCCCAAATGCTGAACATCCCTCAAGACGACAAGGGCTTCCTGGCCGAGGAGCACCAGCTGCTTTCCCCGGTGGCATCGGCGGTGGAGGGCGTATTCGTTATCGGCTGCGCCCGGGGGCCGCAGAGTATCGCCGAGTCGATAGTGCAGGCCGAGGCCGCCGCCGGCAAGATACTCTCCGCCCTGGTTCCCGGCCGGGAACTGGAACTGGAAGTCAAAACATCCCAGATATTAGAGAGCTTCTGTACCGGCTGCAAGACCTGCATCGAAGTCTGCCCCTACGGCGCCATTACCTTCGATGAAGACAGGCAGATATCGGTAGTCAACGAGGTCTTATGCCACGGCTGCGGCAACTGCGCCGCCGCCTGTCCTTCGGGGGCGGCCAGACTGAAGCACTTTACCTTCCCCCAGATTTATCAAGAGCTTGAAGAGGTCTTACGATAGGCCAAATGACCGGATTGTACGATAAGAGGTGTCGATATGGCTCCCGATGACAAAGGTGCCCTTTTCCCCGCCGAAGGCGGGGTAAGAGAAAGAGTTATAGCTTTCCTGCAAAAGGCAATCAGCCAGGGTTGTTTTGATGCCGTCCTCATACCGGCCAGAGCGCCGGGGACTGATTCGCTGACCTATTCATTAATTGGAGCTGAGCAGCTCCTAGAAAATGCCTATCCCCTGCCCCCGGTTATGCCGGTGCAGGGGGCCAAGGCCATTTCCAGTCTCACCCGGACGGGCAAGGGGAAGAAGAAGATAGCCGCCCTGATACGGCCCTGCGAACTGAGGGCGACGGTTGAGCTATTCAAACTGGGGCAGGTGAACCTAGATAATATCTGGCTCATCAGCATCGATTGCCCCGGGGCGCTGCCGCTGGCCGAATGGGCCAGGGACCCCAAGAAAGCCGAAGACGCCTTTGCCGAAATTCTTAAAGAAGGCCCCAACGAGGACATACGGCCAATCTGCCAGATATGTGATAAATTCTCCACCACCGGGGCGGAGGATTTACACATAGGGGTACCGGCAGGAAAGGCCAGCGGTATTTTACTCATCCCCAACAGCCTCAAGGGTGAGGCCATCCTGGAATGCCTGGGCATTACCGCCGGAGAGGACCTATCCGGGTGGAGGGAGCGGGTGGATAAACTGACCGGGGCCAGAGTGGAAAAGAAAAGGCAGGCCCAGCAGGAGCTGGAAGCCAAGAGCAAGGGCCTGGATAAACTGCTTGATACCTTCAGCCAGTGTATAAACTGCCATAACTGCATGAGGGTCTGCCCGATATGCTATTGCCGGCAGTGTTTCTTCGATTCGGACAACATGCAATTCTTATTTGAAGACTACCTCAGGAGGGCGGAGGCAGCCAGCGGGCTGAGACTGCCGCCCGATACCCTGCTCTTCCATATCGGGCGTATGTTACACATGTCTCTCTCCTGTGTATCCTGCGGAGCCTGTGAAGACGCCTGCCCCACCGCCATTCCGGTGGCACAGGTCTTTAGCCTGGTGGGAAACCGAAACCAGGAAGCCTTTGACTATGTCCCCGGCCGGAGCCGGGATGAACCTCCTCCCCTGAGGGTCTATCAGGAGGAGGAATTCGAAGAGGTGGAGCAGTCCCACGCTGCGGTCCCCGCCAAACAGGAGGCGCGAGATGGCTAAAGTACTGAAACTGAATAAGGGCGCCGAACAATGTCTGCTGGAGCTGCTCAGATTCCTTTTAGAAAGCGGCAAGGTCAAGGGGGTTTTCACCCTCAGCAAGGTAGGCGAAAGCGGTGCAGTAGCCTATTCGCTCATCACCGACCCGGCCGCGCTCGAAGCGGCCCTGCCCCTTTTCCCGTTGATGCCGGTAGACGCGGCCAAGGTGCTTTCCCGCCTGACACTGGTAGAACCGTCCGCCGAGCCTATCGCCGCCGTGGTCAGACCCTGCGAACTGAGGGCGCTGACGGAGCTTATCAAACGAAGCCAGGGAAGCCTAGACAACCTCCTGCTGATAAGCTCAACCTGCGGCGGAGTCTACCCGCTGAAAACAGGTGTCAACGGGAATATCAGCGAGAAGCTCCCCGGATACTGGGAGGCGGTTAAAAAGGGTGAGATTGCCGCCGACATCAGACCCGCCTGCGCCGCCTGCGAGCACTTCGTACCCTATAACGCCGATATAACCCTGGCTCTGATTGGTAACAAGGATGTGGATAAACAGTGCCTGATACAGTTGAACACCGACAAAGCCGAGCAGTTTGCCGATGGCCTGGCCGGGGAACTCGGCCAGGGAGAAGCTAAATCGGAGGTAATTGACAGTCTCAGAGCTAAAAGGCAGGCCAGAAAGCAGGAGCTGCTTGATGAGTTCGGGGTGGAAGACTCCGACGTACAGAAGGTCTTTGAGAAATGCATCGTTTGCCGTAACTGCAATAAAGTCTGCCCGGTCTGTTACTGCAAGGTATGCTTCTTCGACTCAGGCGGCGATGAGCACGACCAGCGCTACTACGAAACAGAGATGGAGAAGAAGGGGTACGCGACGGTACTGCCCGCCCCGATATTCTACCAGCTGGTAAGACTATTCCACGTGAGCATATCCTGCATAGGCTGCGGACTATGCGGCGACGTGTGCCCGGTTGATATCCCGCTCTGGGCGGTCGCCCTGAAAACAGGCGGGGCGGTCCAGAACGCCTTTGATTACCTGCCGGGGAGAGACCTGGACGAGGGGCTACCTGTTACCACCTTCAAGCCGGAAGAGTTTGCCGCCACCGTAGACTAACGATAGCCCGTTCCACCAGCTACGGATATCCCAGGCACGGTTTAACCGGTATAATAAAGGCGTGTGACGCGCCGTATCAGGCGTATCGTTGAGCAAGCCCTCCCAACTGTCCCCTTCCCGCTGACGACACACAGCTTGCAATCTGATAGAATGTGATTAATAATGAGAGGGTTTAAGCCCAGGTACACTTAATTACCCCCGTTTATAAGATAAGAAAAGAGCAGATAGTGGAACAATATCGGTATCTGTTTACGCCGCTCAAGATCGGGCCAATGACGGTGCCCAACCGAATAGTCATGAATGCCCACGCCCATAGATTTCACTCGTCTATAAGCGCGCCCAACGAGCGGGCAATACGTTACTACCTGACCAGAGCCAGGGGCGGGGTGGGATTAATCATAATGCCTTACGCTGGAGTCGCGCCGTACACTACAGTACACCGCCTGGTAGCGACGCAGGACGATAACGCCATCCCTGCCTTCGCCTCTATGGTAAAAGCCATCCATGAGTATGATGTCAGGGTGTTCATACAGCTGCACCATTCGGGTAAATACGCCAGCCCTAGAGCCTACGGAGGGGCGGCGCTGGCTCCATCTCCGATAATGGAGGGCATCCTGCCGGCCAGTTTCCTGGGCGCCCATGAAATGCCCCATGAAATGGACATCGATGAAATAAAGCGGATAGTACAAGCCTACGGCAGCGCTGCTTCCAGGATGCGAGAGGCCGGATACGACGGCGTTGAAATCTCAGCCGTCATCAGCTTCCTGCTCGGCTCATTTATGTCTCCGGCAACCAATAAACGCACTGACGAATACGGCGGCAGCCTGGAGAACCGGCTCAGACTCCCTCTTGAGGTAATCGATGCCGTTAGGGCGGCTGTAGGCTCTGATTTTGTAGTCGGTATGAGGATGGACGGTGACGAGTATATCGAGGACGGGCTGACCCTGGATGACACCAAAGTGATTGCCCAAAAATTGGAGGCCACGGGCAAGCTGGACTATCTGAACATCGCTGCCGGGGCATACCCCACCCCCCACGTTCCTCCCATGTATTTCCCTCTGGGGCCGTTTGCTTACCTGGCCGCTGGCATTAAGGAAGTGGTGAGCCTGCCGGTATTCTGCGGAGGCAGGATCAACGATCCGATACAGGCGGAGACTATCCTGGCCAATAGCCAGGCGGATATGATCGGCATGACCAGAGCTCTCATCGCCGACCCCGAGCTACCAAATAAGGCGCGAGAAGGGCAACTGGATGAGATTCGCAAATGCATTGCCTGCAACGATGCCTGCTGGCCCCCGCTGTTTGAGGCCACGGTACCGCTGACCTGTGCCATCAATCCGGAGGCGGGGAGAGAGGCGGAACTTGCCCTGAAGCCAGCCAGCCAGAAAAAGAGAGTAATGGTTATCGGCAGCGGGGCCGCCGGCCTGGAGGCGGCCAGAGTTGCCGCCTTGAGGGGACATGAGGTTGCTCTCTACGAGAAAGAGGAGCAGCTGGGCGGACAGCTGAATATAGTAGCCAAAGCCCCGGGGAGGGCCGATTTCGCCGAAGTTGTCAGGTACTATACATTCCAGATGAAGCTACTCAACGTTGAGGTTCATTTAGGAACCGAGGTAACCGCCGACATGGTTAAGGCCGAGAACCCCGATGTTGTCGTCGTCGCCACCGGCTCGCTGCCGGCCAAGCCGAAATTGCCGGGGGCAGATAAGGTCAAGGTGGTAGAGATTCGCCAGGTTATTGAGGAAAGAGTCAAGGTGGGGAACAATGTAGTGGTAGTGGATGAGGAGTATCACATGCAGCCATTAGAGGTCGCCGATTTCCTGGCCGACCGGGGGGCAAAGGTGGAACTACTGACCAAGAGCCTTTTTGCCGGCAGCCAGGTGGATGAAAGCACTCTGGCCGCCATTTATGACAGATTACTGGGTAAAGGGGTTATCATAACACCACTGACCAAGGTAAAGGAGATAAGAGGGGATGCGGTAATCGTGTTCAATGTATTTACCAAAGCCGAAAGGGAGCGCAAGGGGGTAGATACGGTGGTTATCGCTTCCGGTGGCGAGGCTAACGATAGCCTGTACCGCTCTCTTAAAGGCCAGGTGAAAGAGCTTCATGCCGTAGGTCAGTGTATCTCACCGCGCAAGCTACGCGACTCAATCTGGGATGGTGCCCGTGTCGGAAGGCAAATCTAACGGGGTCTGGGTTCTGGCCGAACAGAGGCTGGGCGAGCTGCAGGAGGTCTCGCTGGAGTTAGTCTGCTGGGGGAGAAAGCTGGCTGACAGGCTCAACGAGGAACTCAGCGCCCTGCTCTTTGGGGATAATGCCGCCGAATTGGCCTCTGATCTTTCCCGTTACGGAGCCGATAAGCTCTATTTTATCAACGACCGGCCACTAACGGGCTATTCCCCGGAAGCCTACACTGAGGCACTGGCCACCCTGGCCACCGAACAAAACCCCGGAGTTATATTGTTCGGCGCCACCGTGTTCGGCAGAGACCTCGCCTCCCGGCTGGCAGCCCGACTAAAGACCGGACTGGCTTCAGATTGCACCGCTCTGGAAATAAACGACGATGGCCGGCTATCGGCGGTAAGGCCGGTCTACGGCGGTCAGTTAGATGCTACCGTTATCATCCCTGCCGCCAGACCCCAAATTGCCACCATGCGACCCGGCATCATTGATGCCAAACCTGCCCGGAGAGATGATAAGGTAGAGATTATCACCATCGAGCCTCAACCGGCGACAACACGCAGCCGGACAACGGGCTTTATCAAAGCCGACCCTAAAACTCTCCGCCTTGATGAGGCTGAGATTATAGTATCCGGCGGCGGCGGAATAGACAGCCAGGAGAGCTTTCAGCTTCTAGAGGAACTGGCCGAGCTTCTGGGCGGATGTGTCGGGGCATCACGTGTGCCGGTGGATAAAGGATGGGTTCCATTAGAGAAGCAGATCGGGCAAACGGGCCTTACCGCCGCTCCCAAGTTATACCTTGCCTTTGGCATCTCGGGCTCGATTTACCACACTATGGGCATGAAGGACTCTAAAGTTATTGTGGTGGTTAATAACGACCGAAATGCGCCCTTCTTCAAGCTGGCCGATATGAGCATTGTGGGCGATTACCGCCAGATGGCGGCGGCTCTAATCCAGGGCTTACGGGAGACACCGGCGGAGCAAGAGAATGACCGAGAAGTTTGATGCAGCGGTGGTCGGCGCCGGGCCAGGCGGTGCCACCGCCGCCCTGGTACTGGCACAAGCGGGGTTAAAGGTCGCTCTCGTTGAGCGGGGCGAGACTCCCGGGGCCAAGAACGTGTCCGGCGGCGCCTTATATTACAGCGAGGTGCTGCATAAACTCGTTCCCGACTTCTGGCAGGAAGCCCCGGTTGATAGGTATATAACCAGGCACACCACTACCTGCCTCACCCCGACCGCTTCCCTGTCACTCGACTTTAAGGATACCGACTTTGGCCACCCCCCTTATAACGGATTCACCCTGCTGAGAGCCAAATTTGACCGCTGGTATGCCCAAAAAGCACAACAGGCCGGTGCCCTGCTTATACCGGAGACGGTGGTTGACGACCTTCTCTGGGCTGACGGCAGGGTGGTTGGCATCAAGGCGAGAAGGGATGAGGGTGAGCTGTACGCTGACGCGGTTATCGCTGCCGACGGGGCCAACTCCCTCCTCGCCGAGAAGGCAGGGCTGAGGGACAGAATGCTGCCGGCTGATTTCGCCGTCGCCGCCAAGGAACTGCTGGCCCTGCCCCGCCGAACCATCGAGGAAAGGTTTAACCTCTCTCCTGATGAAGGGGTTGCCAGCGAATTTGTCGGCTCGTGCACCGAGGGCATCCAGGGAGGAGCCTTCCTATACACCAACAAGGACAGCATCTCCATCGGGGTAGTGGCCAATTTGAACCGCCTCCGGGAAAGCAAACTATCTATCGCCGAGCTACTGGACGGCTTTAAGCAGCACCCTGCGCTCAAGGAACTGCTAAAGGGTGCCACTATTAAGGAGTATTCCGGTCATCTGATCCCCGAGGGCGGGCTGAAGGCTATGCCCAGACTTTACGACGACGGCATCCTTCTGGTAGGTGACGCTGCCGGTTTAGTCTACTCCACCGGGTTAGTGCTGGAGGGGATGAACTATGCCATCGCCTCCGGTTTCGCCGCCGCCGAGGCGGTGAAGAAGGCCAGGCAGGCCGGAGATTTCTCCAGGAAGAGCCTGGCTTACTATGAAACCCTGCTCAATGGCAGCTTCGTCCTTAAAGATATCAAAAACTTCAGACATACTACCGGTTTTCTGGCCAAATCCCGGCTTTATGAACTTTATCCCGCTCTGGCCTGTGGAGTAGCCCACCGGCTCTTTCACGCCGACGGCCAACCACGGAAAAGATGGCTGGCTTTGGTCAGAGATGAAATGAGGGGCAGGATTTCGCTATTACAGATGATCAAAGATATTATCAAGGCCTGGCGGGCACTGCTATGATAATAGAGGATAAGCTGAGACAGACCAGATTCAGCGTGGATGAAATACCCCATATCAGGGTCAATTCCGAGACCTGCCGGGGTTGCGATGACAAGCCGTGCCTGTATGTCTGTCCAGTCCAGAACTATACCTTGAAAGACGGCGAGGTCGCCTTTATCTGGCACAGCTGCGTAGAATGCGGCGCCTGTCGTATAGCCTGCGTTAAAGGTGCTATCGACTGGAGCTATCCCAGGGGCGGTTTTGGCGTCTGCCTGCGTTACGGTTAGCAATTTTTGAGGGCTATTTTTGAGGGCTAATAATGAACATAGTGGTCTGCGTAAAGCAAGTAGCTGATATAAATATTCCCATCGAGCTAGACCCGGAGACAAATTCTATCGTCAACGAAGAGCTGGCTTATGTAGTCAACCCCTACGATATGCTGGCGGTAGAAGAGGCGGTGCGCATCAAGGCAAAGACCAACGGCCAGGTGATTCTTATCAGCCTGGGGGAGCCCTCGGCGGAGATGGCCCTGCGCAAGTGCCTCGCCCTCGGCGCCGACAGAGCCATTCTTCTCTGTGACCCGGCTCTGGCCGACTCCGATGGCTACGCCACGGCCACGGCGCTGGCCAAAGCGATTGCCCTTTTTCCATATGACCTCGTCCTTTGCGGTGTCCGGGCTATCGATACCAATGCCGGCCAGGTCGGCAGCGCCATTGCCGCCAGGCTGGATATAGCCCTGGTCACCGGGGTCACCAAAATTGAAGTTTCGGCTGACCAAAAGAAGGTGGTAGTCCAGAGAAAGCTCGAGGGAGGCAATAGAGAGGTGGTGGAAACCCCGCTACCGGCTTTGCTTACTGTGGAAGCCGGGCTTAATAAGCCGACATACCCGGGCTTGCCCTCTATGATAGCGGCCCAAAGGGGGGAGATAGAGCGATACGATATAAAGGGTCTTGGTCTATCCTTGAACGAGGTCGGCTCCAGGGGAGCCAGAACTAACACCGTCCGATTGTCACCATCTAAGCCAAGGCCAAAAAAGATTTTCACCCCCGATAGCAACCTCCCGGCAGCAGAAAGGATGCGGCTGATCATGTCCGGAGGTATTGCCGAAAGGAAGGGTGACTTGCTCGAAGGCGAGCCGGCAGAGCTTGCCTCAAGATTGATTCAATTTATCAGACAGGAGAAATTGCTACCTCAATAGAGGAGAAAGGGGGAAGCAATGGTCATAATGGTTTATACTTATCAAGTTCCGGCAGAGAAGCACAGCCAATACCTCAAGGCTACCGCTGAGAAAATCAAGCCGTTCTGGGAATCACACGGCTGCAAATCTTATGATGTGTGGCAGGCAGCCGAAGGCGGGACGAGCTTCATAAAAATAATGCTCTTCGAAGACATGGATTCAAAGCAGAAGACCATGGCCCTTTCCACGGGCGAGGGCAAACCGTTTGTGGACCTCTTCTATAGCTTTGCTGACAACATTTCGCGCCAGGCTTATATCCAGAAGACCTCAAGCCGGGCATAAGTGGGAGTACCGGAAGTAGGCTAGGAAGGAGGAAATTTGGCAGAGCCAGAGTTTAGACATCTATTTTCCCCGATTAAGATAGGGACGATGACGGTGCCTAACAGAATAGTCTTCCCGGCTCACTGGACGTGGTTTTTTGGGCCACATGAAGCACCTAATGAGAGGATTAGGCACTACTTTGCCGCCAGAGCCAAGGGCGGGGCCGGGCTGATAGTAACGACACCGAACATGGTGTGGCCGCCAACTACCAGCGGTGGCTATGTCGCCACTAATGATGATGAGGCCATGCCCGCCTTTGAGATGATCAGCCAGGCTATTCATGAGCATGGAGCCAAGGCGGTGGCGCAGCTGGTACACCTAGGACCGGACACCGGCGTCCTGGAGAGCGGAGGGGCCGGACTGGCCGCCTCGGCCGTAGGCGGGATATCAGGGCTGCTACCAAGCATATTGGGCAGTGATATACCTCACGAGATGGACAAAGACGACATCAAGCAGGTTGTGGCCTCTTATGCCGATGCGGCCTACCGGATGCGGGAGACAGGATATGACGGCGTCGAAGTCTCTTCGGCGGTGGGCGCCGGCATGCTGCTCGTCTCATTCCTGTCTCCGCTTACCAACAGGCGTACTGATGAGTATGGCGGCAGCCTGGAGAATCGCTTCAGATTGCATACCGAAATCATCGATGCCGTCAGGAAAGCGGTAGGTTCTGATTTCGTGGTAGGCCTGAGGCTGGTTGGAGACATGCTGGTTGACGGCGGCACCACCCTGGACGATACCAAAGTGCTGGCGGCCAAAGTAGAAGCCGGCGGTAAGGTGGACTACCTAAGCATCTGTGCCGGTCGGGCGGGGCATATCCCAGGCATGCTCTTCCCCCTGGGATGCTTCATTCACCTGGCCGCCGGCGTAAAGGAAGTGGTAAATCTGCCGGTGATATGCCACGGCAGGATCAACGACCCGGCTCAGGCAGAGCAGACACTGAGTGATAATCAGGCCGACCTGGTGGGTATGGCCCGAGCCCTTATCTGCGACCCGGAATGGCCCAACAAGGCGCGGGAAGGAAGGCTGGACGAGATTCGCAAGTGCATCGCCTGCAACCAGGGTTGTTACATGAACTTCCAGAAGAGGCTACCGATAACCTGCACTCTCAATCCAGCGGCGGGTAGAGAAAAGGAACTGGCCACAATAGCCCCCGCCACGACTAAAAAGAAGGTGATGGTAATCGGGGGGGGAGCCGCCGGTCTGGAGACAGCCCGGGTGGCCGCCCTGCGAGGTCACCGGGTTACCCTCTATGAGAAGGGGGAAGAGCTGGGGGGGCAGTTAAACATAGCCGCCAAGATACCGAAGAGGGAGGACTTCGCCGAGGTCCCCAGGTATTATGCCTACCAGATGAATCTTCTCGACGTTGAGGTTTTTCTGGAAACTGCGGTGACTATGGAAATGGTAAAGGAGAAGAAACCTGACGCCGTGGTAATAGCCACCGGCTCGATACCCAGCCGCCCTCCAGTACCGGGAGGCGATAGAGCCAATGTGGTGTGGGTACGCGATGTACTCCGGGGAGAGGCAGCGGTGGGGGAAAAGGTGGTGGTGATTGCTGCCGAGCACCACGAGCAGGCATTAGGTGTGGCCAACTTCCTGGCCGGTAAGGGGAAAAAGGTAGAACTAATCAATCACTGTCTTTACGCCGGTATTGAGTTAGACAGCGGAACCATGGGATTTATGTACCGCCAGCTGCTGAACCAGGGCGGGGCCATAACCCCCCTGACCCGTGTAAAGGAGATAGAAGAGCACGCCGTGGTTACTTTAAATGTGTTGACCGGTGCTGAAAGACGGATAGAGGGGGTTGATAGCGTAGTTTTTGCTGCCATTGGCAAGGCAGATGACACCTTATACCGTGCCCTGAAGGGTGAGGTCAAGGAAATCTATGCCGTGGGCCAGTGTCTATCGCCACGGCTTCTCCCGGACTCAATCTGGGATGGAACCCGTGTGGGGCGACGGCTATAAGCCAACCTGTATGTATTGAGCAAGCGGAAAGGAGAAATCATGGTTAAGCTCAGGAAAAGTAAGGAAGAGATTGTTAACAAGGCCAGTGAGCTGGGGGTAGAGTACGAGAGGAACTACCAGGGCTGTGCCCAGTGCAGCTTTGGTGCCGTAGTTGATGCTCTAAGGTGGGGCGGCCTGGAACTGATACCCGAGGACATACAAGAACAACTCCTGGCCGGACTGACCGTGCTCTCCGGTGGCGTGGGTATGACGGGGAACGGCAGCTGCGGGGCAGTAACCGGCAGCGGTCTGGCCATAGGCCTGGCCATGGGGATTACCCCCAAGAAGCAACTGGAAAACAGAAGCCTCAGGCGAAAAGGCTATACCGCCGTGCAACAGGGTGTGGTGAACAAATTCGTTGATAGATACAATTCCATACTGTGCAAGGATGTACAGAGAAAAACTTTCGGTAAAGCCTGGGATTTAACTCGGCCGGAGTTAAGCGAGGAATTCGTCAGAACCTCAGGAGTTTTTGATATCAGCCAGAGAACACCGGATAGGGCGGTGTGTCTTACCCCCGACTGCACTATTGCCCTGGCTGCAATGTGGGCCAGCCAATATATTCTGGAGGAACTGGAAAAGGGAACCCTGATGGGCCAGTTTAGAATCCTGTAAACCCGAAGGAGTAATCTATCCAAAAGGGAGGCCAAAATGTACCAACGAGAAGTCTTAGGCCTGGCCGAAGCCCGAGCTGCGGTGGAAGCGGCTCTGGCCGAGGCCAGCAAGGAACCACATCGCCCCCAGGTTATCGCCATCGTCGATGACCGGGGTGACCTTATCTACTTTGCCCGAATGGACGGGGCGCTGCCCATGTTCACCGACATGGCGATAAACAAAGCCTACACCGCCGCCCGCATACAGCGGGATACTGCCTCATTCGGCGACTGGCTCAAGGAAAAGGGCCGAGACATAGCAATGTGGACAGATAGCCGGCTTACCCCGACCAGGGGAGGGCTGAGTATTATCAAGCCCGGTGAAGGCTACCTGCCCATTGGCACCAAACAAGGCAGGATACTCGGCGGTATCGGCGTCAGCGGCCGCTCCGGGGAGGAAGACGAGCGAATCGCCCTTACCGGGCTAAAAGCCATAAAGTTTGCCTAGGCTATACCTGGCCGGCTCTTGGCTATTTATCAAGTATGAAAACCGCTCCGTTGGTGGCATCTACCCTGATGCGCTGTCCGGTCTTTATTGTCTGGGTAGCGGTCTGGGTGTTCAGAACGATGGGGACATTATTTTCGCGGGCGATGATAGCCGCATGGCAAAGGGTCCCTCCGCTATCAGTCACAATAGCACTGACTATGCCAAACACCGGCGACCAAGCCGGATTGGTGTTGGCGCAGACCAGAATCTCCCCCGGCTTTACGTTCTTCAGGTCTTCATACCTGATGGCGACCCGGGCTATCCCCTCTGCCTGACCGCCACAGCCGGTCAGACCCCACAGGTCGGCGTTAATATCGGGCTTGGGCCGGGGCTGTTCACCGACGATAATCTTGATGGCCACGGCATCCTTTGAATCCATCAGGTCTTTCTCCACCGCCTCTTCAAAGCTGTCCCGGTTGGTGATGATGGGAGCCTTCCGTTCTGTCATCCACCCCTCCAATTCAGCCCGCCGCCGCCTGGTAAACCAGCGCATGTCATAGGATCCAGGAACCAGTATCACTCGGTCAATTTCATCCGGGCTCAAGAAGAAGATATCCTCGGGCAAATCTATTGTCCCCTTCTCAGCCATCCTTCTCCCCATGGCCAGATAGCCGCGGCGCATTAAGGCCTGCACCATCAGCTCGCAGTAGAGGTCATGCTCTTCGCTGAAGGCGCTTATTTTACCCGATAAATCTATCAGGCCTCTATATAATTCTCTCTCCATGGGTGGCACCTTATTGAGGAAAGCGGCTATTGCCTCTTTCCTCTGCTTGGCCAGTTCATCTTGGGTAGCCTCAAGCACATAGCCGGCCCCCTGGATAATGTAATTCCTGACCACTCCTATGGGCGTGGCCGGGTCCTCCAGCCAGTAGGGCTCGGTGAAGTCGTTGGCACGCCTCATCCGCCAGCCTCCGACCTCATCAGTATTCATATAGTCCATAAATTTCTCCAGCCATTCCTTGCCCCTGGCTTCCTGCTGCAGCTTGACCAGCAGGGCTTCAGGCTCATTATCCCTAAAGGTATCCCCCAGTTTCATCTTTAGGGCCAGCTGGCCAAACTGCCACATGTCCTTGTCCATTTGATAGATCTTGTTGGGAAAGCCGCGCAGCATGTTCTGGAAGGCCGGGTCCTGGTCACTTATGCCGAATTTCTCCTGGCATAACTCAGCAAACATCAGATAGGCAGCGTGGGAAGAAAAAAGCCCCTCGTGGTGTATTTCCCACATCCGCGCGTAGGCTTCTATCAGGTCGTGGTGGTGATGGAATAATTCAAGAGTGGTGGCATGGTCGACGTCAAGCTCCTTGAGCTTTTGATACATGCCGAGCAGCTCCTTCTTACCATCCGCCCAAAAGCCGTCAAAGTTTTCCAGATAGGGGCGTATGGCGACGCGGAATTTCTTCTCCCGCTCGGCTATTTCTGCCTTGTCCCGTACTATGTGGAAAGCATTATAGGAACCGCCATTCTTGTAACGCATCTCCCAGCCCTTGCAGGTAGGGATGCTCAGCATTACATCACAAACCGCCTTGGTGCCATGAGGACAGTGATTGACCCAGAACCAGCCGAAAAGGTGTGTCCAAGGTGGCACACTATGCGT
>Ga0315537_1000169_pt1 | contig 46155 bp, 48 predicted proteins | sample SalMarSW160270MG_FD_203091 | JGI IMG/M metagenome (GOLD analysis project Ga0315537, IMG submission 203091) | Salt marsh sediment microbial communities from the Plum Island Ecosystem LTER, Massachusetts, United States - Salt Marsh Sediment SW1602-70 ... | reverse complement strand
GAATTGATCGGCGGGGACGCTATCTTTCCTCCTGGAGACGCCCAGGTGAAGAAAGTCCCGCAACAGCACCGCCATGTTCGTGCCCCGCAGGTGCGGCGGCGCCCCATCCTCCGAGATCTGCGATAACGGCGCCCCCCACAGCTTGCGGACGTACGGGCCAAAGTAGGCCTCCGTCAGGCGGCGGCCGAAGCGATGCAGAAACCAATCCAGGAGAGAATCCTCCGGCTGCGGCGTCATCCGCTGATCCCAGCACGCCCGCAACCCCTGTCCGACACACGACAACGCCGTCCTGACGCCGAAGTACCGCAGAAAATCCAGGGTGCGCGGCGGATAAAAGAAAGAGCGTCCCTTCAAAAATATCCGGCTGCGGCGCGCATGCACCGACAGATCGCTTTCGCAAAAAAAGGCGCCGACGTGATCGCCTGTCTGCCGGCGCTCCGGGACGAAGCGGTGGCCGCCGAGGTCAAAGACAAAACCGTCCCGCCGGATGCTCGCACACAGACCCCCGACCCGAGGCTCCTTCTCGAGGACCAGGACCCCGCGGCCGGCCCGCCCGGCCGCCGCGGCGGCGGCGAGGCCCGAAAGGCCGGCGCCGATGACGATGACATCTGTCTTCTCGATGACCTCAGGCAGCAAAGACGTCTCCCGGACCCGCGTCAAAAATCAAAAATCTTTTTAAATTCTTTCCCGACGGCTTCAAACTCCTTGCCGATCTTCTTGAACTCCTCGACGGTCTCCCCGGACGGCTGACGCACGAGCGGCGCAAGGGTCCTGGGCTGCATGAAGATACCCTTTATCTTCACGTTCTCAAACCGCGGCCGGTCGAGGCGCGTCTTGAAGGAAAACTCGAAAGAGGCCTGCCCCATCGCGGAGAACAACAACGTAAACGCCGCGTCCTTCAGATCGCCCGACGACGTCTCTTGCTGCCGATCAGGGGAGGCATCCGCCGCCGCCCCCTGTGCCTCCGGCTCCTGAAACGCCATACCGTCCAACGACACCCGGCAATCGCCGGCGAGGTCGTTGCCCGCGACCCGAAAGTCTGCGCCCAGCGTCGCCGTCCCCGTCTGGATCTTCTTCTTGAGATACTTGACGTAATAGGGCCCAAAGAGCGTCAAGGGCACGGCGGTGACGTCCAGGCGCAGCGTCCCGTTGCGCGTCCGGAGGTCGACCTCTCCGGTCCCCGCCAGCCGGCCCGGCGCCGCACCCGGCGCCGCCCCTTCGTTCGGGCCCAACACGCCGGAGACGGCCACGTTCATGCGCCCGGGCTCAAGCATGGAGACGCGGCGCACCTCGAGGCGCACGTCCGTCGCCTCGACGCGAAAGGCCGGATCGCTCCCCAGCGCCTCGTCGATGAAAATGACCTGTCCGTCGATGACCTTGAGGTGCTCCACGTAAACGGGCGGCACCTCTCTCCTGGTCCCGGCCGGCGGTGAAGGAACCGGTACCTCTTGCGACGCCGAAGGGGAGGGCGCCTCTTGCGGCGGTGTCTCTTTCGACGGCGCTCCCGCAGGTCCGGCGGGAAGGGGCAGGCCGATATCGATCGTCTCGTCGCTGCGGCGCACCACGCGCACGCGCGGACTCGTGATCAGGACATCATTGAAGACGAAGGCCTTCTTCCGGAAGAAGCCCATCAGGCTGGGGGTGACGAGCAGCCGGCCGAAGGCCACCTGGTCCCCGAAGCGCAGGTCGCGGACCAACAGCGACCACGGAAAGATATACCTGACCTCGGCCACGGAGGCCTTCACGCCCAGGTTCTTCTCGATCTGTGAAATCAGGAGGCCGCGGCTATGCGACAGGCCATACGCCACGATACCGGCCGCCGCCAGCCCGATGACGAGGAGGAAGACGAAGAGGATTTTGAAGAGCCTTGCCATAAAAAATCTGGTGTCCCTGGCGTGATTCGAACACGCGACCCTCTGCTTAGAAGGCAGATGCTCTATCCAGCTGAGCTACAGGGACACGATGCCGAGCTTCCGAGCGGCTAAGGTGGAACCTGACCTGAACTTAAGTCGGGGCGGTGCGATTCGAACGCACGACCCCTTGCTCCCAAAGCAAGTGCTCTAGCCAAGCTGAGCTACGCCCCGATAAATTGCGCTCGCGCCGTCTGCGTCAACGCATTCTAACACCCCCGTCAGACCATTTCAAACAATTTCACGGCGAGCGAAACCCTTGTGCTATAATTGAAAATCGTCATGCGCAAACGCACCCGCCTCATCCTCCTCATCACCTTGTTGCTGTTTATCGGGACAGGCTTGGGCGCCTACCACGCCGCCACGCGCTTCCTGCCCGGCTTTGTCCGCCGGAAGATCGTGGACGGCCTCACCGAGGCGACCCGGCGCCGCGTGACGTGCGACACGGTCAGGCTGGAGCTCTGGAAGGGCATCGTCATCCGCAACCTGCGCGTCTACGACAAGACACGGACCGAAGAGACGGTCCTGTGTGTCGATGAGGCGTCCGCGGCCTTTATCCTCCTGCCCTGGGGCAAGGAACGAAAGCTCCTCATCCCCTCTGTCCAGCTTTACGGCGCCCGGCTCAACCTGGTCCGCGGCAAGGACGGCATCCTGAACATCCAGGACATCATCGACCGTCCGGGAAGGCCCGCCGCGCCGGCCGTGCGGCCGATCCTCAAGAACCTCAGGATCACGGACTCGGAGCTCGTCTTTGTCGACGAGGGGGGCGACACCCCCTCCACGACGATGGTGCGCCTCTTCGAAGGCAAGGCCAGGGCGTCGTGGAACAAGGTCTTCATCGACGCCGCGGCCGAGGTCTCTTTCAACGATAGCACCGTGTCCCTCGCCTGCCACGGCAACTACGCCTACAAGGAAAAACGCTGGGACGTCCGGTTGACCGGCGCGGGCATCGACCCCAAGCCCTTCCTGGCTTACCTGCCGGCGCTGCCGTTCACGTGGAAAGACGGGGTCATCCGTCAGCTCAAGGTCGACACGACGGTCAAGGAAGATACCGTGGTCCTCAAGTCCAAGCTGACGCTCGACGGCGTGGCCGCGGTAAAAGAGGGGATCGACCTGGACGACGGCCTCGCCCATATCGAGGCCACCTACGAGGCGCCGCGAGACAAATGGCGGGAGGGCCGGATCCAGGGCCGATGCCGTGTCGAGGGGGCCGCCTTCCATGTCAGCGACCCGTTCAAGACCGACGGGCGATTAAAAGATTTCCAGGGCGCGTTTGCGTGGCAGGATGAAAACCTCTCGGCGGTCCTCACGGGCACGGCCGCAACCGCCGAGGTCGTCCTCGGTGACGTCGTCCTGAGCGACGTCCGGGCCGATATCCAGACCCGCATCGCCAGGACACCGAGCGCGGACGGTCCGCCGGCGCCCCCGACCTTCACCGCCACGGCACAGGTCCGTGTCGCCCGGGCCGCGGGGCTGGCCCGCGTCAATACCGCCCAGGAGATCGCGGCGCAGGTAATCTACGAGGACGGCGCCTTTCTCTTCTCGCAAGGCCGCGCCAGAGTCCTCAACCACGACATCGCGGCCGAAGGAGAGATCAGGGGCGAGGCGCTCGAGGTCTCGGTCACGGGCACCTTCCCCCTCGCCGACGTCACCCGCTTTCTGAGCGCAGAGACGCCCTGGCCCGACCACGAAATATCGGGTACCGCACAGGCCGTCATCACGTTGCACCGGACCCTTGCGGCCGGCGAAAAAACACAGATCGCCGGCGAGGCCGCGATCAACGATATCTGGCTCAAATTGAATAAATACGACAAGACATTCAGCGCCGAGACGGGAAGGATCCAATTCGACATCCCCAGCCAAACGGTCAGTTGGGATTTCAGCGATATCTCCTATGACGGCGCTTCCTACGCTTCGAGCGGCACCCTCACGGACTTCAGGATGCCACACATCGTCCTGGAGCTCGAAGGGCCGCATCTGAGCCTGCGGGCCGATGCCGTGCGCAGGGCCGACGTGGTCGCCTTCAAGGCATGCTCCGGCCGCTGGCACAACTCTGCGTTCCAATTCACGGGCACGTGGGAGAAAACCGGGGAGATCGTCGATATCGAAGCAGAGGCCCTCCTCGAACTGGCGAACCTGGAATTGCTGCCCGAGGCCGCGCCCCCGGTCCTGAAAAAGATCGCCGGCAAGGGTCCGTGCCGCGTGACGGCCCGGCTCAAGGGGCCGCTCAAGACACCCGCCCTCTGGACCCTGGAGGCCAGGGCCACCAGCGATGCCGTGCGGCTGGCCGGCTATTACATCGAGGACATCTTTCTCGAATATGAACAGCTCGAACGCCGGGGGTTCATCAGAAACGCCACCTTCACGGCCTACGAAGGCACGGGGCTCATCAAGGGACGCCTTGACTTCACGAAAGAGGTCCCCGCCTTTGCCCTGCGCGCAGCGCTCGACAACCTGAATCTCGAAAAACTCAAGGGCGATACCCCGTTGCGCGGAAGGACCTTCTTCGGCATCCTCTCCATGAATGTCTCGGCGCAGGGCACGATCGACGACCCGGACAGCATCACCGGCGGGGGACGCTTCTCGATAAAAAACGGTAATGTCTGGGAGTTCAATCCGCTGCGGGGACTCGGGTCCTTCCTCTTCATCCCGCGCTTCACGAACATCGTCTTCAAGGACGCCCAGGGCGACTACTTCATCCGCGAGGGGCACATCGAGACGGACAACCTGGAATTGATCGGACCGAAGCTGGGCCTGTTGATCGAGGGAAAGATGAGCCTTAAGGGCGAGTTGGACTTTCTCGTGAACACGCAGATCCCGCTGGGGCCGGCGGGCAGGATCAAGGAGATCGCCCAAAGCGTCCAGACGATCACCAAGGCCGGCAGCCTCACGGCCATCCGCGTGACGGGCACGGTCGAAGAACCGAAATACAAGCTCCGGCCCGTCGGGGCGAACATCGTCAAGAAGTTCACGGACCTTTTTTCAAATATCGTTCCCTGAGCGCACAACCTACGCAGCGCAACGACGTCCGTTGTCGGCGCGGATGAGTCCTGTTCAGGAATTTTTTTTCAAATAGGACTCCATGAGCCGCCGCGCCTTTGCAAGCGCGCGGGACCGATGGCTCACCCTGTGCTTGATCCCGGGGCCCAGCTCCGCAAAGGTCTTGTTATGCTTCGGGACGACGAATAACGGGTCATAGCCGAACCCCGAGGTCCCCCGGCAGCGCCGACCGATCACCCCGCGGCAGCTGCCCGAAACGACACCCACCAGCCCCTTGCCGTCGGCCAGCGCCACGGCACACCGATAACGCGCCCCGCGCCTTCCCGCCGGCACCCCGCGTAACGCGCGCAACAGCTTCGCGTTGTTCTTCTTATCGGTCGCGCCGGACCCCGCGTAGCGGGCTGAAAAGACACCGGGCCCGTTCTTCAGCGCCGCCACCTCCAGCCCCGAATCCTCGCCGAGGACAAGCCTTTTGGTGGCAAGCGCGATCGTCGCGGCCTTCTTGAGGGCATTCTGCTCGAAGGTGGCGCCGTCCTCGACGATCACCGGCAGGCCCTCGTGATCGTCGAGCGACGTCACGCGAAACGGGAGATCCGCCAGGATCTGGCGGATCTCCTCAAGCTTTTTCTTGTTGCGGGTGGCGACGAGAAGCTCCATGGTCCTTTCGCTGTCGCGACTCGGCTGCGACGCGGCCCTACGCGACGTCCTTGAGCAGCTCTTTCTGAAGCTCGATCAGTCGAGCGATGCCTTTCTGGGCCAAGGCCAGCAGGCCGTCCATGTCCGCCTTGGAAAAGGGCTTCTTCTCCGCCGTGCCCTGCACCTCGATGAAGGAGCCGCTGCCCACCATCACGACGTTCAGGTCCACATCGGCGCGGGAGTCTTCCTCGTAATTCAGGTCCAGGAGCGGCTTACCCTCCACGATGCCCACGCTCGTCGCCGCGACGAAGTCGGTGATCGGGATGCGCGCGATCAGGTCTTTCTTGCGCATCGTATCCAGGCAATCCACGAGCGCGATGAAACTGCCCGTGATGGACGCCGTGCGCGTGCCGCCGTCCGCCTGGATCACGTCGCAGTCCAGCTGGACCGTCCGCTCGCCCAATTCGTTCATGGCCACGACCGACCGCAGGGACCGGCCCACCAGGCGCTGGATCTCGAAGATGCGGCCGGCCCGGGCCCGTTCGCGGTGGACGCGCTGGTTGCAGGAACACGGCAGCATGCCGTATTCGGCCGTCACCCACCCCGTACCCTTGCCTTTTAAGAAAGGCGGCACGCTCTCTTCGCGCGTCGCCGAACAGACCACCTTCGTGTCGCCGACCTCGATCAGGCAGGACCCGTCGGCGTGCTTCAAATATCTGCGCGTGACCTTTACCTTGCGCAAGACATCCAACCCGCGTCCGTCACTTCTTATCATGACACCCCTTAATCTGGAAACGCTTTCCAAGTTGTTCGGGAAAGTGTATCCTTTTTTCATGTCCTCACGTAAATATATCCCGGCCGCGGCTGTCGATGCCGACGAGCAAGGGAAAATCTTTCACCGTCAGGCGGACCACCGCCTCAGGGCCCAGGTCCGCGAAACACACCGGCCGCCGCCGCGTGACGTGCCGCGCCAGAAGCGCCCCCGCGCCGCCCGTCGCCAGAAGATAGACGGCCTTGTGTCTCTTCAAGAGCCGCCTGACGTCCGCCGAGCGCCGGCCCTTACCGATGACGGCCCGCAGGCCCTGCCGCAACAGGGGCGCCATGAAGGGATCCATGCGGCCCGCCGTCGTCGGCCCGCAGGCGCCAATGACCCGGCCCGGCGGCGTCCGGGTGGGACCGCAGTAATAAAGGACCTGCCCCCTGATATCAAACGGCAGGCGTCTGTTCTTTTTCAACAGGTCCGCGAACCGCCGGTGCGCCTGGTCGCGCGCGGTGTAGACGTCGCCGCTCAGAAGGACCTCCTGACCGCAGCGCAGGCGCGCGACCGCAACGGGGTCGAGCGGCGTCGATAACCTCACGGCCTTTCTATGTGAGGCGGACATGGGCGCTCCTTAAGGCATGACAACTGATATTGACGCAGACGGGCAGGCCGGCGATGTGCGTCGGGTGCGTCAGGATGTTGACACCCAACGCCGTCGCGTCACCGCCCAGCCCCAGGGGACCGATGCCGGTCGCGTTCAGGCGCTTGTGCACCCGGCGGACCATCGCCCGCAGCGAAGCGGTCCTGGCGCGGGCCGTCAGCGGCCGCAGCAAGGCCTGCTTGCTCAAAAGACACGCCGTATCCGACGCCCCGCCGATCCCCACGCCGACGACGTACGGCGGACACGCGTCCGGTCCGGCCTGACGGACACACGCGACGATAAAATCCTCGATCGCCTCCCGGGGAGCCGTGGGAGAAAAAAGCCGCAGTTGCGTCTTGTTCTCGCAGCCGAACCCCTTGGGCAATACCGTCAACGACAACCCCTTGGATGCCGTCATCTCATAATGGATCGCGCACCCCGAAAAGTGCGTGCCGCCGTCGCGCCTCAGGGGGTCGCGCACGATCGAATCTCTCAGGCACCCTCTGCGGTAGCCCCGTTTCACGCCCTCCCGGACCGCCCCCTCAAGGTCCAGCCCGCGCAGGTCCACGTCCGGACCGATACCGACAAAGACGACGGGCAGACCCGTGTCCTGACAGATAGCCACCCGGTCGCTCTTTGCGGCCCGGGCGTTCTCCAGAAGCTGCCCCAGGAGGAGGCGGGCCCGACGGTTCCTCTCCGTTTTTTGCGCCGTCCGCAGGGCGCGCGTCACATCCGGACGCAACACCACGTTGGCCCTAACACATAGATCCGCGACCGCTTCGCGGACCCGTGCATGCGTTATCTTCACGGCCGCCTCCCGTATTCCCGCGTCACCGTCGTCGTGATGCCGCCCCGCGGATTGAAGCGCGTCGTGATCTTCGCCCAGCGCGGCCTGCAGGCCCTGACAAAATCATCGAGCACCCTGTTGGCCAGGTGCTCGTGAAAGATACCGACGGCGCGGTAGGACGTCATGTACTCCTTCAGGGATTTGAGCTCGGCGCAGTGCTTGTGAGGGACGTATTCGATCACGATGGTCGCAAAATCCGGCAGGCCGGTCTTGGGACAGATACAGGTGAACTCAGGGATCTCGATGTAGACACTATAGCGCCTCTCCGGATACCGGTTCCTCCACGTCTCGATGGCAGGCGTCTTCATCGTCCGGACGCGCCGCTGCAACCCTTCATAACTTGACCTCTTGGCCATATCCGCCTCTCTGGAACTAAAAGAGCCAGGCTCATTAAGTCCCACTTACTGGGACTAAAAGAGCCAGGCTCATTAAGTCCCACCTTGGGGTCCTCATTTTATGCCGGCGAGCTTGTGGACCTGGAGACGCAGGTGGACGTTGACGATGCCGGCGTCCGCCAGGGCGCGCTGGAACCCCATCATCTTCAGATACAGCGCCTCGCTGTCCAGGCCCCATTGCGGCTGAAGGACGACCGGCACGTCGGGCTTGACGCGCCGGATCACGTCACGGGCTGCCAACATATCCTCCTGCAGCGTAAGGTCGCCCACCACCATCTTCACGAAGACGTCTTTGTCTTTGGCCAGACTCAAAAATTCTTCGTGCGCCCTCCACCAGGGCGCCCCGCCGCCCGACGAGGGCAGCTTCATGTCCATGGCCACGATGTCAACAAGGTCCAGGACCTTAACCAGCTCATGGACCAACGAACCGTTCGTCTCAAGATACACGAGGTTATCGACTCTCTTGAAGCGGCTTAAGAAGACCCGCAGGAACTCCGCCTGGCACAGCGGCTCGCCGCCCGTAAGGCTCAACGAATGGTAGCCGCGAAACGCGGCCAGCGCCTCCATGAGGCCGGCCGCGGAGTACTCCCGGAAGGTCGCCAGCCTCGTGTCGCAATAGGAACAGCTCATGTTGCAGCCGAAAAAGCGCACGAAGACCTGTCGGACGCCGGTATAGATCCCCTCGCCCTGGATGCTCTCAAAAATCTCTGCGATCTTCGCCTTCATGTTCATGGCCGGACTCTCTAGGGTCGGACGAGCGGGCCCGCGACAGAAAGGGTCTCTACGCCCGGGCCCGGAAAAGGTCCCTATTTTTTCAAGGCCGGGTCGGGGAGGCCCGCCTCGCGAAACCCCTTGGCGCGCAGACGACAGCTGTCGCAGACACCGCAGGGCCGTGCCCCACCCTTGTAACACGACCACGTCAGCGCGTACGGCACGCCCAGCCGTATCCCTCTCTTGATGATCCCTGCCTTGCTCTGGCGCATCAGCGGCGTCTTGATCGCGATGGCGCGGCCCCTGACGCCGCTCTTCGTGCCCCGGCGGGCCGCCGCCGCAAAGGCCTTGTAAAAAGCGGGCCGGCAGTCGGGATACCCCGAGTAGTCGACCGCGTTGGCGCCGATAAAAACGCAACGCCCACCCCGCGCCTCGGCGCACGACAACGCCAGGCTCAAAAAGATGATATTGCGCGCCGGCACGTATGTTGCGGGGATCGAGGCGCCGCTTGACCGTGCGGTCATGGCGACGTGGGAACGCGCGCACGTCCGAACCCTGATATGACTGTCCAGCAGCGCCGAACCCTTCCAGGGGAGCCTGACCCGGATCACGTCAAAAGGGACGCGGGCCCGGCGGGCGATCCGCTTGGCTGCCGCGACCTCTCTCATGTGACGCTGGCCGTAATCGCAGATCAGGGCGCGCACGCGATACCCCTGGGCGCGCGCCACGTACAGCGTCGTGGCCGAATCAAGGCCTCCCGATAAGAGAACGACCGCCTTCTTCATGGCCGCCGGTACACCGCATAGCTCGTCGCCGTCTCCCACACCCTGACCCAGCCGACCCGGCAGCGCGCCGGACGGATGCGCCGGGTCATCTTCTCGAAGATCCAGCGGGCGATGTTCTCGGACGTCGGGTTCGTGCGGCCGAAGGGCCCGACGCGGTTCAGATGATGATGGTCCAGCTCATCCAGGACGCTTCGCAGGTGGTCTCTGATCATCCCGAAGTCCGCGACCATGCCGATCTTATCAAGGCGTCCGGCCGCCACCGCCACCTCGACCTTCCAGTTATGGCCGTGCAGGGCCTCGCACTTGCCCTGATAGCCGCGCAGGTTGTGCGCGGCGCTGAAGTCCATCGACACGACGACCTCAAACATGATTCACCTTCCTGATACCGCACAGCTCCCTGCCCAGGAAGCGCCGGGCGACGTTCTTGAAGATGGCGACCTCGTCGCTGACATAATACGCGTGGTGCACCCGGCCCCGCCGCGTGCGCAACAGCCCTTCCTGCGCCAGGACCTGACGGACCTCGGCCGCGACCTGCTCTGCCGAATCGATCAGCCGCACGCCCGGGCCCATGATCCGGTGGAGCAACCCCTTGAGGAGCGGATAGTGCGTGCACCCGAGGATGAGCGTGTCCACCTTGCGCGCCTTCAGGGGCGCCAGATACCTTTCGGCGATCTTCCCGGCGACGGGGTCATCCCCCCACCCCTCCTCGACGACCGGCACGAACATGGGGCAGGCCTGGGCGATCACCTTCACGCGCGGATCCAGACGCCGGATCTCTGCCTCATACGCACCGCTGTTGATGGTCGCCCGCGTGCCGATGACGCCGACGCGGCCGTTCCTGGTGGCGGCGACCGCCTCCTTGGCGCCCGGGCCGATCACGCCCATCATGGGGATCTTGAAGTGCCGGCGGATCTCGGGTAGGGCCAGGCTCGACGACGTGTTGCACGCCACCACGATCATCTTGACGTTCTTCTTCAACAGGAAGAGCGTGTTCTCGATCGAAAACTTCACGATCGTCTCTTTCGACTTGACCCCGTACGGGACGCGCGCCGTGTCGCCGAAGTAGACGATCTTCTCCTGCGGCAGGAGCCTGGTGACCTCCTTGACGACCGTCAGCCCGCCGATCCCCGAATCGAATATCCCTATGGGTCTGTCCACGCCGGGCTCCTTCAGTCGTTGTCCTGTCCGCTTGCTTCCGCGTACCTCTTGAAATCCATGATCCCCGCGGCGATGGCCTCGGCCATCTCTTGCCGGTAAGACGGTTCCCTCAGCTTGCGCTCGCCGTCGCGGTTCGAGAGATACCCGACCTCGACGAGAACCGCGGGCATGCGCGCGCCCCGCAACACCACGAACGGCGCCCCCTTGATCCCCAGGAGCTTCATACCCAGGCGCCGCGCCACGGCCTGGCTGATCTTACCCGCCAACTCTATGGACTCTTTACGGTTCTCGGTGAAGATGAGGTCCCACAGCATCGCCTTCAGCGACAGGACCTGCCTCTTGAAGACGCCCGGCTCCACCTCTGCCGGCATGTTCTCGGCCGCCGCCAGCGCCCGCGCGTCGTCATCGACGGCATCCGTGAGATAATACACCTCGAAGCCTTCGATCCAGCGCGCATGGTTGGCGTTGGCGTGGAGGCTCACGAAAAGGTCGGCGCCTATGTTGTTGGCGATCTGGGACCGCTGGGCCAGCGGGATGAAGGTATCGTCGAGGCGCGTCAGGGTCACCTGGAGACCGCAACGCTCCAGCTCCTTCTTGACCCGGAAGGCCATGTCCAGGTTGACGTCTTTTTCGCGCAGGCCCTTGCGGCCGACGGCCCCAGGGTCCTTGCCGCCGTGGCCGGCATCCAGCAACACGTGCCGGATGCGGCGCAGATAGACCTCTTTATCCGTCGCGGGCGGCACCGGCAAGGTGCACGGGACAAAGATCTCGCGGACCTCCGTCGGCGCCCAGACGACGCTCTCTCTGACGATCACCGGGGCCGACAGGTTCCTGATCTCATCGTTCACGACGGCCTTGCGGCTGCCGATGAGAAAGCGCGCCTGTGTCGCTTCCTTCCTGACGATCACGACCTGGCTTAAGGGGTCGAAGTCCCACGTCAGGCCTTCGCGGTCGCACAGGAGGACGAGCGAAAGATACCGCGCCCCGCCGACGACGAGCGTCTCATAACCGAACGTCCCTGCGCGCGGCCCGGCCGCGCATCCGAGGAGCATGCCAGCCGCTGCGACCATGCCGGCCGCTGCGATCATCCCAAGAAAGAAAAAACGCTTCAATGGAGCCCCTCTCGTCCCCTCTTGAACGGAATACTTGAGCGGTCAGCAACCGCGGCCTGATGGCCGCGGATGGATCGGACCGCTCAAGTATGCCACCGCCTCAATGGGGTGTTATCCGTCACAAGGTCCCTCAAGATGCCCAGCCGCATGCGTCCGGACACGGACCGCAAGAGACACATGAAATAGTGCAGCACCCAGCCAAGCCGGCCGGCTACCCGAACGCCCATCACCTTGCCGCACGCCGAGCCGTTGGCCATGGGGACCAGGTACCCCCAGTCGAAGGGCCTGAATTTTTTCACCCGGCCGTGCCCCAGGCAGGCGCGCACCACGTTCGCCGCCGCCACATCGGCCTCGGCGACGGCATGCTGGACCGCCATGCGCAAGGGCCGACCCCGATGCTCGAAAGAGGCGACGTCGCCGACGGCAAAACAATCCTCGGCGCACCGCATCCCGGCATCGACGATCAAGCGCCCCTGCCGGTCCTTTTTATAAGGGAGCGTGGCGACGAAGGCCGGCGGCCGCACGCCGGCGGACCAGATCAACACGGCATCCGTCAGCACGATGCCGTTCGACAACTTCACGGTATCCGCGCCGACCTGGGCGAGCGAACACTCCGGGTAAAGCGCCACCTTCAAACGGCTCAGGTTCACGCGGCAGTAATCCCGCATCCACTCGGGAAGCGTGCTCAGGATATCCTCGGCCTTCTCGACGAGCATGACCGTGCCCTTTTTGACCCTGTGCCGCCGCAGATAAAGTGCCACGTTGCCGGCGATCTCAACGCCCGTATAGCCGCCGCCCACGACGACGAACTTCTTGTCCGGATGCGCACGGACGGCATCGTAAAGGGCGACGGCGTCGTTGGCCGTATCAAGCTTGAAGGCCTGCGTCTGGACATCGGCGAGGCCGTAAAAATTCGTCACCGTCCCACAGGCGATCACGAGGACACCATATCCGAGGACGCGGCCGTCCGCGAGCGAGACCTCTTTGGCGTCCGTGTCCACCCGGACCACCTCGCCCCGGGTGACGTTTGCGCCCTGGCGCTCCAGATAAGGCGCCAACGACTCCTGCACGTGGCGTGCCTTCAGGCGGCCGCCGGCCACATCCGGCAAGGCGGGCAGATAATCAAAGGTATCCTTGGCATCGATAAAAAGGACGTGACGTCCCTCGAGCCGCCGGCGCCGGCGCCCCAGGATACGGGCCAGACGCAGCCCCGCCAACCCCGCACCGATGACAACGATATCCCCCACTCAAACCCCCAAAAGTGACGTCCGAATGACAAACCATATGATAGTATAACTGCCTGCCCTTTGCAATAAGAGTCTCGACCGGGGACGATTCGGCGACCGGCAAAACCCGTTGTCGGGCCATATCTTTTGTGTTAGGATAAACGCCGTATGGAATCTTATGTGCGCCTCATCAACGACGCCCTGAAGCGGCTCTTCCGGGATATCGACCGCCGTTACCGCCTGCGCAAGATCTCTCCTCTCCTCTTCGACGCGTGCCGGGATTTTGTGCTGCGGCCCGGCAAGCGCATCCGGCCGCTCCTGTTCCTCCTGGCGTATCAGGGCTACGCCAAAAAGAGGCGCTCCAAAGACCCGGGCCTGTTTGCCGCCGCCTCGGCCATCGAGCTGCTCCACGATTACATGCTCATCCACGATGACGTCATCGACCGGGCGGCTACCCGACGGGGCAAGCCGACGCTGCACCGCGTCTTCGATAAAAAGGTCAAGACCCTCCACGGCGCGGCGATCGGCGCAAGCCTTGCGGTGGTCGCGGGAGACATCATCTTTGCCCTTGCGATCGAATCGTTCCTGGCTGTCCGGGAAGACCCCCGGCGCAAGGAAGAGGCCCTGCGCCACCTCGTGGCCACGGCCGCCTACACCGGCACGGGCGAGTTCATCGACATCCTCTTCGGCCACACGAGGCTCGCGGCCCTGCGCGAGAAAGACGTCTATAATACCTATATCTATAAGACCGCCAAATACACCTTCGAGTGCCCGCTCCTCATGGGGGCGACGCTCGCCGGCGCCGCGCCGGCAGAGCGCACCAAGCTCTCCCGCCTGGGGCTGAGGGCCGGGGAGGCCTTTCAGATCTACGACGACTTCCTGGACACCTTCGGCACGCAAGAGCTCATCGGCAAACCGGTCCTCTCGGACCTCGCCGAGTCCAAAAAGACCCTGCTCGTCCATGCGGCCTGGCGCCGCCTGAAAGGAGCGGACAAGCGGCGCTTCCGGGTCCTCTTTGAAAAAAAGAAAAAGACCGGCCGGGACCTCGCAACCTTCAAGCGCCTCCTCATCGACAGCGGCTCCTATGCCTTGTGCCTGAGACGCATGAAGGACCTCCAGCGCGAGGCGCTGGACGTCTACAGGGACCTCACCATGAGAAAAAGAGAGCGCCTGCTTTTAGGCGCCCTCATCGAAAGACTCTCGCCGGCAAAGATGCCCGTCACCCTCTAAAGGACTCCCCGCCGCTTTTTTAAAAACCGCTACGCCCTGATCTTCTTCGGTTGACACAGGAACTTCGGACTCACCGCGAGCCGGCCGCACGAATTGCAGATATAGGCGATATCTTTTATCTTGTCGTTGCACATGTGGCGGGCATCCATGATCAGGGAACCGCACCAGTCACAGGTGTGGTCCTGCCCCGTCACGGGCACGCACAGGTGGCCGTGGCGCGTCACCGTCTTGCCACAGGTCCGGCAGGCCTTCACGGCCGCCTTCTTCTTTCGTGCCATCGGACTTCCTTTCTCTCAGGCGACCGCCTGGATGAACATGATCTCGTCGGCGTCGATATAGCGCAGGGAGCGGATCTTCCACGCCCTGCCCTCCTTTTGAAAATCGGCCTCGAAGCGCCCCGCCTCGTAATACAACTTGCCGTCCTCCAGGTGGTCGAAATAACACTTGAAGCCGATGGACACCTCGGCGGCACTCCCCTCTTCTTCTTTGAGCGTTATCGTCAACTGCTTGATCTCGACGCGCAACGGCCGGAAGTCACGGAAGATCTCCTCGGCCGTCTTCAGGAGGACCAGCTTGTTGCGGCCGGCGTCATCCTGATAGAAACGCGACAGGATGCGGCCGTAACGGACCGCGTCGTCCTGCTCGACGCCGGCCACCGCCGCGTAGACCGCCTGCCGGATGCGCGCCTCCTCGGTCTGGGAAAAAGACCGAACGGCCGCGTAGGTCCCCGCGGCCAGCACGGCCACGCTGAAAATAAAAAGGAGTTGTCTCTTGTGGTCCACGGCTACGTGCGCGTGATCTTCAGGATCTTGTAGCGGAGCGTTCCGGCAGGGACCTCGAGGACGACCTCGTCGTCGGCGGCGTGCCCCATCAACCCCTTGCCGATCGGCGACTCGATCGATATCTTGTTCTCGTCAAAGTCGGCCTCGGGGGGCGAGACCAGGGTATAGACGCACTCTTCATCCGTATCCAGGTCTTTGAGCCGCACGGTCGCGCCGACATAGACCTTGTCCGCCGGGATATCTTCGTTTTCGATGATCCGGGCGCGCGCCAGATTGTCCTCCAGATCCACGATCCGCCTCTCCAGATGGACCTGGGCCTCTTTCGCCGCGTCATATTCGGCGTTCTCGGTCAGGTCCCCCATCGACCGCGCCTTGGCAATCTGCCGGGAGATGGCGCGCCGGCGGGGCCCCTTCAGATCATCCAACTCCGCCTTGAGCTGCTCGTAACCCTTCTGCGTCAGAAAAATATCACTCATCGGAGGAAGACCCGGGGGGTCGCTCGCCGACTGATTTGATCCGCTGGGGCGAGACGATCAACTCCACCCGGCGGTTCAGGCTGCGCCCTTCCTTCGTCTCGTTGGTCGCCCGGGGCCTGTATTGGCCGAAGCCCGCCGCGGAGAACCGCAGGGGGTCTAACTTTTGCACCTCCGTGAAATACTTCAAGACGCTTAAGGCGCGCGCGAAAGAAAAATCCCAATCCGACTTCCACTCGAAGATGGCCAGGGGCTGGTTATCCGTGTGGCCCTCTATATAGACGTAATGCCGGGGCAGCGTCGCATCGATCAGGGACGCGACGCGGTCGAGAAGCGCCTTGCCTTCCGGACTCAAGGCATCGCTGCCGGAGACGAAGATCTTCTCCGCGGGGATGACGAGATCCAGCCCGCGCGCGGTCACGCTGATCGCGACGACCTGTTCTGCAACCTCCTTCTTGAAACCCTCCCTGAAGGCGTCCCGGGCCGCCAGGAGCTGGTCGCGGTCGATGTCCTGGGTCTTGCGGAAGAGGTCAAGCTCCTCTTTGATCGTCCGGTTCTCTTTTTTGAGCGCCGCCGCCTTCTCGCGGCTCTGCGCCAGCTGGTCTTCGAGCGTCACGATGCGTTGGTTTTCGCCGGTCGCGCAACCGGCCAGCGTCCACGCAACGACCAAAACCAGACAGGCCCTCCTCTGCATCTTCATCGGTGTCCTGCTCATCGGTGTCCTGCTCATCGCCGTCCTGCTCATCGGTGTCCTGACGTATCGGCCAAAATATTTTCGATCGCCTTCGTCTCGTAGAGGCGTTGAAACTCCCCGATGCCCTTGGGGCCCAGGTACCGGCGCACCGCGCACAGGATGGCCTGGAGCTTCAGATGCAAAAAGGCGTAGTGCGCCTCCAGCTCTCCGGGGGCGACGTATTTCAGATCTTGGGCATCCTTTTCCTTGGCCCCGACATACGCGTCCCACTCCCGGAAGTAGGGCCTCAGGGCGTCACGGCTCTTCTCGTTCAGTCGGTCCGAGACCTTGACGAAATAGCCGGCGATAAAATGGTCGACGTCGAGCTGCGTGAACTTGCGGTCGATGCGGTCCAGCTCGTCCTTCGTCATCTTGTACATCCACAAGAGATAGCGCCTGGCGAGGGCGTGATACGCGAAGCGCGAGAGGCCGTGTCTGCGGTGTCGGCTCTTCACAAGATGATCCTTTCTCCCTTGAGGATCTCGGGGATGGGCTCGCTGTCGATCCGCATCCCGCCGTCGTGTTCGATCTTGATCGTATACAGGATCCCGGGGATGAACTTGGTGCCCGGGGCCTCGATCTGCGCGTTCTTGATGCCGGCGCGCCGCGCCTCGGCCGGGTCCAGGGCATACGCCCAGAACTGGTCCCAGAAATCCCTCTGGAGGCCGGCGGCCGCCGTGTTTTGGAAATCTATTTTATATCCTTCGGGGATTTCGCGCAAGGGGGTCATGTCAAATACCTGTGTCCGGGGGCCGTCCAGGAAGAAGACCTTCAGGAAGAGATACGCGCTCTTGCCCTTGAGCCTGTGGCCGCTTGTGACGTGAAAATCATCGAAGCGCACGACGAGAGACTGGAACTGGATGATGTTGCCGGAAAAGGTGAAGAAGCGCGGCACGAGCGGGTCACCGTGCGCGTCGAACTCGAGGACCTTGATGGTCGTGAGCGCCTCACCGGTTTCCGGATCGTCGCGCACGCCCGTCACCAGGACCTGGGCGATGCGCGAATCAGCCTCCAGGCGCGCGATGATCTGCTTGAGGGCCTCGTTCTCGGACCGGTGCCGCACGATGCGTACCCCGATCCCCACCGCCCCCCAGACGAGGAGCGCGGCCAGCACGAGCCCCAGGACCCTTTTAAGGCGTTCGATCATGGTCAAAAGGAGACGCTGTCCCGGAAACGCTTCAGGCGTCGGGCGACATCCCTTTTCGTCAGCCGCGCGGCGCGCTCCACGCCGAAACCTTCCACGTTGAACGACGCCATGACGGTCCCGTAGGAGATCGCCTTCTTGATCGCCGCGTCGTTGAGGTTTTTTGCCGTCGCCAGATACCCCATGAAGCCGCCGGCAAAGGTGTCGCCGGCCCCGGTGGGATCGACGATCGTCTCCACGGGATACGCCGGCAGGCAAAAGAAAGAATCCTTGAAAGAGACGAAGGCCCCGTGCTCGCCCTTCTTGATCACCACCATCGGCGCCCCCATCTTGCGCAGGCCGCGGGCGGCCTTGATGAGGTGCGTCTCACCCGACAGGCTGCGCGCCTCGGCGTCGTTGGCGACGAAGATGTCGACCTTCTTGAGCAGCCGCACGAGAGAGCGCCTCTTATGATCGATCCAGTAGTTCATGCTGTCAAGCCCCACGAGACGGACCGAGCGCATGCGCTCCAGGAGGTGACGCTGGATATCGGGGTCGACGTTGGCCAAAAAGATATTTTCAATACAGCGCTGGTGTTGTGCGATGCACGGCCGGAAGGTCGCCAGGACCCCCAGCTGGGTGCTCAGGGTGAGCGCCGTGTTCAGGTCGCCGCGGTACTCCCCCTCCCAGCGAAAGGTGGTGCCGTCCTCTATCGTCAAGGCGGTCACGTCCACGCCCCTCTTCCTCAAAAAATCGACGTGCCGGCGGGGGAAGTCCCTGCCCACGACGGCGACGAGATGGACCGGCGTGAAGTGTGAGGCGCTCATCGCAAAGTGGACGGCCGAACCGCCCAGCATCTCCCGGCGCCTGCCGGAAGGCGTCGTGACGGTGTCCAGGGCCGTCGTTCCAAGGACCAGAATGCTCATCCCTGCCTCCTCAAGGCCCTCCTTCTCGGCCGCGCGCGCCTGCCTGCCGACGCACGCCTGCCCGCCCCTGCGCGCCTCTCCAGTCCTGCGCGCCTCTTCAGCCGGGCCCGCCTCCTCATCTTGGCGTAGTGACAAAGGTACGGATACTGCGGCGCGAGCCGGTCGCCCTCCATGGGAAACTCCCGGCAAAAGCGGGGCCGGATAGCGTAGATCGCGCACCGGCGGTCCACGCCCTGAAAGACGCAGCGCCGGCCGCGCGTGACCGTCGTAAAACGGAACCCCGACGGAAACCTCTTGTCGCGGCTCAGATACCGGAACCACGGCTTGGGGATATCCGGATCCTTCCTGAGGATCCGCGCGACCTCCAGAAGATCGATCTCCACCCCGTCGCTGCAGCAACTGCCCACCTTGCACTCCCGGCACCGCTGCGGGTCGTGGATTGCGCCCCTCTCAAGGCTGACCGGCGTGCCTGCCATCACAGCTTGACCTCCGTGTACGCCTTGGCGCCGACGTCCATCATCGTCACGCGCGTCGGCTTGAAGACGATCAGGACGAAGCCGGGATCCCCGGAACCGGAAAAGAACTGGCGCAGCATCATCTGCTTGGCCCAGAGCTCCTCTTTCAACGCTTCCTCGTCGCTGATCGCGGCCTTGCCCTCAAAGCGGCAATGGCTGAGCTTGCGGTCCACGAAGCACATCTCGAACTTCGGGTTCTTCTTGATCTGCTGGATCTTCTGGGTCTGCGGAAAGGTCGCGGCCAGTATCGTCCCATCGTCGCGCAGGATAGGCATCATGGCCCGCACGCGCGGCTGGTCCCCGTCGCACGTCGCCAAGTACCCCATCCCCGCATCCAGCACCATCTGTCGTACTACGTCTTTAGACATGGATTACCCCTTTCTCACCTTCCCGTGATCATCCCGGCTCGCCTCGATCACCCCGGCCCACCGGCGCTCGCCTTCCCGCAGAATGCCCCCTATCACCGGCCCTTACCTTCCTGTGATACGGGGCGCGCCGGGGCCGACAGTCACTTTCTCTTACGCTCTATCAGTTGTCCCGCTATCGCCACCGCGATCTCCGCCGGCGATTCGGCGCCGATAGCCAGGCCCACCGGCGACACGATGCGGCCGAGGTCCTTTTTCGAAAACCCCCTTTTTCTCAAGTCCGCGAAGACGGCCGCGATCTTCTTGCGGCTGCCGATCATGCCGATGTAACGGCTGGGCGTCTTGAGGGCCTCGGCGCAACAGACGGCGTCGAAGACGTGACCGTGCGTCACGATGACGACAAAGGTGTCCTTGTCCGTCACCAGCGGCCGCAGGGCCGACCGGTACGGCGCACAGAGAACACGGTCGGCATGCGCAAACCTCTTTTTGTCGGCGAACTCCCTGCGGTGATCAAGGACGACGACGTCAAAATCGAGCAGCTTTCCCAGATAGGAGAGCGCCAGGCCTACGTGGCCGCCCCCGCAGATCACGAGCCTGTGACGGGGCCTGACCACGTCAAAGAAGAGATCGACGCGGCCGCCGCAGGCCTGCAGGCCCGAGGCCCTGTCCAGGCGATAAGACTTGAGATATGAGGTCTTGTTCTTGAGCGCCCGGCGGGCATCCTCCAGGGCCGCCTTCTCCAGGGCCCCGCCGCCGATCGTCCCCTGGGCGCGGCCGTCGGCAAAGACGGCCATCTTGGTGCCGACCTTGCGCGGGGTCGAGCCGCGGCTTGCGACCACGGTCACGACGACGCCGGCGTTGCCCTTTCCGACCTCATCGAGAATACTGTTGAACAGCGGCTCCATCACCGATATACTCTTTCTATGATGACGTGTATCGTCCTGGCCGCCGGCGAGAGCCGGCGCTTCGGCAGCCCCAAACCCCTGGCGGTCATCAACGGCCTCCCCGCCATCCAGGTGATCGCCGATACCCTGCTGGCAAGCGCCGTCGATGATATCGTCGTCGTCCTCGGCCACGAGGCCCGGGCCATACGGCCTGCGGTCCCCAAAAACAAACGTCTGCGGGTCACCATCAACAAAGACTACGCCCGGGGCATGACCTCTTCTTTTCAGGCAGGGCTCAAGGTGCGCACCGCCCGGGATGCCGACTTCATGCTCCTGCCCGTTGACCTGCCTTTTGTCAAAGCGGCGACGATCGACCTTCTATGCCGGACATTCGGGCAAGAGGCCCCGCTCATCCTCGTGCCGACCTCTAACGGCCGGCCGGGCCATCCGCCCGTCTTTGCGTCCTCGCTCGCCGATGACTTCATGGCGCTCGGCGACGGCGAACCGCTCTCCAGTGTCCAGCACCGCCTCAAGGGAAAGACCCGCTACCTGCCCGTCGAGGACCCGGGCATCCTGCTCACCTACAACACCCCTGCCGAGCTCTCCCGCCTGCTCTCAAAGAAATAGCACAGTTTGCCCAACGGAGATTCCTTCTGCGCAGACGAAGTTTTTCGCTCATCGGCGCGGTTTAGGGCGCGCTGCTCGGCGACAAAAAGCTTCGCCTGCGCACGCGTCCTAATCCCTTGCCGACATCTGCCGAAAAACTTCTGATTGTCTGCGGAGAAGGAATCTTCGTTGGGCATATAAATCATTTAGTTCACTCTTTCTGGCGGGCCTTGAGGGCCGCCAGGATCTTCTCCGGCGTGATGGGCAACTCCTTGATCTGCACGCCGACGGCGTCGTGAATGGCGTTGGCCAGGGCGGCGGCGGTCGGTAAGAGCGACGCCTCCCCCATCCCCTTGGCGCCGAACGGCCCCTGCGGGTCCTTCGTCTCCACGAAGATGGACGCGATATCGACCTTGTCCGTCGAGCGCGGGATGCGGTACTTGGAAAAATTCGGGTTCAGGACCCTGCCCTCGGTGAGACGCAGGTCCTCGTGAAAGGTGTAGCCGACGCCCATGAGGATCGAACCCTCGATCTGACCGTGGACGCTCTGCGGATTGATGGGGTAGCCGATATCGTGGACGTCCGTCACCTTCAAGACCTTGACCCGGCCGGTCTTCTTGTCAACCTCCACCTCTGCGATCTGCGCCTCAAAACCGTAGCTGCCCGAGATATTCCCCTCGCCCGTGCGGAAATCAATGGGCGTCGTCTTCGGATTGTAATTCCCGCGCCCGATCAGGAGGTGGCCGTAATCAAAAGAGTAGCAAAGCTCGACCGCCTTGTCAAAACTCATCACGGCGGCGTTATCGCCGCGCTGCACCACCTCTTCGTCGCGGATATCGAGATCCTCTTTGTCGAGCTTTTTCTCGCGGGCGACCACCTCGAGGATCTGGCGCTTGACGTCGCCGGCGGCGTTCTTCGTGGCGTTGCCGGAGATAAAGGTGACGCGGCTGGCAAAGCTGCCCGTGTCAAACGGCGTCGTCTCGGTGTCCGCGGCCTTGATGCGGATGCGCTCATAGGCGACGCCCAGCTCCTGGGCCGCGATCTGCGCCAGGGCCGTGTCCGACCCCTGGCCGATGTCCGCCGCGCCGGTGAAGACGTAGACCGAGCCGTCCTCCTCGACCTTGATGATGGTGCCGGCGGACTCGTGGGCCTTATACATCTTGGAGCCCATCACGTCGGCCGCGATGCCGATGCCGATGCCGCGCACCACGTCCGCATCGCTCTGTTTGCCTCTGCCGTACTTTTCCTTCCAGCGGCTTACCTCGGCGCCCCGACGGATGCACTCCTTCAGGCCGTTGGTGGAGAGCACCAGCTTGTTGACGGTCACGGTGTCGGGGTCCGTCGCGTTCTTGAGGCGGAATTCTATCGGGTCCATGCCGATACCGCGCGCGAGCATGTCCATGTGCGACTCCACCGCAAAGCCCGACTGGACCCCGCCAAAGCCCCGGATCGCCCCGCAGATGGGCGTGTTGGTGTAGACGCGGAAACCAAAGACGCGGAAGTTGCGGATCTTGTAGACCATGAAGATGCGCATGATGGAGGCGGCGATCAGGGTCGGGCCGTAGCTGCAATAGGCGCCGCCGTCCGCGATCACCTCACCGGTGATGGCCATGAGCGTCCCGTCCTTCTTGACGCCGCTCTTGAGCTTGTAGATCATCGGGTGCTTGCGCCGCGTGAAGGAAAACTCCTCTTGGCGCGTGCAGGCGATCTTGACCGGCAGGCCCCCGGCCTTCTTGGACAAGAGGCACGCCGAAAAATCCATCGGCAGCATCTCGAGCTTGCCGCCGAAACCGCCGCCGACGTTCAGCTTGATGACGCGGATATCGGCCTGCTCCATCCTGAGGGTCTTGGCGAGCGCCTCGCGCACCTTAAAGGGGGCCTGGGTCGACGTCCACAGCGTGATGCGCTCCTCGGCGATGCCGTACTGACCGACGGACACGTGCGGCTCCAGGGAGCAGTGGGCGGCGCTGGGCAGATAAAAGACGTCTTCGTGGACGTAGTCGGAGTCTTTGAGCGCGCCCTCGACGTCGCCGTACTGCACCGGCAGCATCACCCCGATATTATTCATCGAGGTGTGGATCGCCGGCGCGCCCGGCTTCATGGCCTGGACCGGGTCAAAGACGGCGGGCAGGACCTCGTATCTCACGTCGATCAGAGACAAGGCCTTCTCGGCCGTGGCCTCGTCCACCGCCGCCACCGCGCCGATCTCGTCGCCGATATAGCGGACCTTCTCGTCCTCGAGCGGCAACTGGTCGACGGTGTATGGAAAAAAGTACTCGTTGGAGCCGAACTTGATCTTCGCCGTGTCCGAGGCGCTCACGACGGCCTTGACCCCGGGCAGCCGCTCGGCCTTCGACGTATCGATCTGGAGGATCTTGGCGTGCGCGTGGGGGCTGCGCAGCATCTTACCGACGAGCATGCCGGGCAGACGCATGTCATAGACGTAGAGCGCCTCCCCCGTCACCTTGGGCCGGGCGTCGATACGGGGCACGGCCTTGCCTACCGGACTCGTCGTCTTGCGGGTCTCGCGGTTCATGGTCCCTTTTTGAAAGCGGCGGCGCGCACCGCCTCGATGATCTTGATATAACCCGTGCACCGGCAGAGGTTGCCGTCCAGGCCGCGCACGATCTCTTCATCCGTCGGCCGGGGCTTCTCGTCCAACAGCGCCTTCGAGGCCAGGATCATCCCCGGCGTGCAATAGCCGCACTGCACCGCGCCCTGATCGATGAAAGACTGCTGGAGGCCCGAGAGCGCGCCGTTCTCGGCGACCCCTTCGATCGTCATTATCGTGGCGCCGTCGGCGTCGGCCGTCAGCTTCAGGCACGACAGGATGTTCTTGCCGTTAAAGAGGACCGTGCACGCCCCGCACTCTCCTTCAAGACAGCCGGGCTTCGTGCCCAAAAGCCCCAGGCGTTCCCGCAGCGTCTCGATGAGGAGCTCGTTATCGGGGACGTCCACTTCGGTCTTGTGTCCGTTGAGCGTAAAGGCGATCGTCTTCATTTTTTAAGCCGCGCGATGATCTTGCCGGCGTCGAGCTCCAGGCACAGGCGCTTATAATCATCCAGCCGCAGGCCGGACGTGTCCTGTGCCAGCGCCGCCCGCAGGTCGGCGGGCTTCACGTCCCGGGGTGCCTTTCCCTCAAAGAGCTTTTGAGTCTCTTTGAGGCGGGTCGGCACCGCCACCCCGGAATTCAGGACGAGGTGCACGTTGGCGAGGCGGCCGTCCCTGTCTTGGGCGCTGAAGGCCACGGCCATCGCCGGGATATCGACGGGCATCGTGCGCGTGTGGCGCAGGTAAAACGCAGCCCGGCGGCCCTTCAGCAATTCAATGGAAGAGAGGATGAACGGTCCGCTCGGCGTGCGCGAGACAAAGGTATCGACGGACATCTCCTTGCGGCCGGCCGGCGTCTCCAGGATGAGGCGCGCCTCCAACGACATCAGGACCGCCGGCAGGTCTGCCCAAAAGAAACGGCTGGCGATGTTGCCGCCGACCGTGGCCATGTTGCGCACCGGCGTCGTCGCCAGCTGCCGGCAGGCGGCGGACAGGGAAGGAAATCCGTCCGCGACGGCCGACAGACGCTCGATCTCGGCGATCGTCGCCATGGCGCCCAGGGTCAGCGTCGTCTCCGTCTCCTTGGCGCCGCCGAGCGCCTTGATCCGGCTTAAGCCCACGACGTTCTGGGGCCCCTTCTTCGTCTTCTTGAGGGTGTTCAAGAGGATCGTCCCGCCGGCCAATAGACAGCCCTGCGGACGCTTCAGGAGCGTCAATGCCTCCTTAAGAGATTTGGGCGCGTGATAGCTAAAGGGACACAGATGAGGCATGGTCTTTTTAGACGAAACGCAAAAAGGCGCCCAGCGCGGCAGCGCCGATAATGACGAACATGGGTTCGACCTTCGTGTACATGAACAAGGTAAAGGCGGCAACGACCAGGAGGAGCGCCGGTCCACGCACGAGAAGCTGCGGCTGGACCGTTTTAAAGGCCGCGGCGATGATCAGGGCAAAGACGGCCAGTTGGATGGCGCCGAAGGCGCTGCCCACCCCCGGCATATCCCGGTACTTCCTGTACAATACGGTGGCAAAGAGGACGAGCGTCACCGGCGCCAGCAGGTTCGCCGCGTTGGCGACCAGTGCCCCTCCCATGCCGGCCATCTTGTTGCCCACGTACGTCGCGTACTTGACCGAGATCGCGCCCGGAAACATCTTGACGATCCCGGAGATCTCCAGGAACTCCCCCGGCGTCAACCAGCCGTAGCGCTCCACGACCTCCCGCTCCGTCAGCGGCAGGAACGAATACGCCCCGCCGATGGCAAACAGGCCTATCTTAAAAAACGCCAGGAACAATTGCCAGTATATCATATGATGCCTTGTGCTAGCTGCCGGCACGACCCTTTCAGGCAGGATGGGAACCCTCTACCGACAGACAATAAAAAGTTTTTTGGCAAACGTCGGCAAGGAGTTGCGACGCGTGCGCAGGCGAAGCTTTATGTCGCCGAGTAGCGCGTCGCAAACCGTAGCCGACGGCGAAAAACTTCGTCTGCCGGTAGAGGGTTCCCGTCCGGCTCGGGATACGGTCGCGCCGGCGGACCGTCGATGTCAATGGCCTTCGCCGCGGGCCATGGCCAGGGTATGCGGGATGAGGTCCGCGATCGCCGCGAACGACTCGGCCGCGCCCCTGGGGCTGCCCGGCAGGTTGACGATCAGCGTGCGGCCGCGCACGCCGCACAGGCCGCGCGACAGGCACGCGAAACGCGTCTTCTTCATGCCGGCCGAACGCATCGCCTCGGAGAGTCCCGGGATGTCCTTGTCGAGGACCGAGCGGGTGGCCTCGGGGGTGACGTCGCGTGGACCCACCCCCGTGCCGCCCGTCGACAAAACGACGTCGGCCTCGACGCTCAACGAGCGCAGGTGCCGCGCGATCGCCTTCCTGTCGTCCGGCACCACGCCACGGGCGACACAGCGGGCCCCGGTGCGTGCCACGAGGCGCTCTAACACCGCGCCGCTCTCATCGCGGCGCCGGCGGCCCGAGCACCTGTCGCTCACCGTCAAGATGGCCATCCTCAAACCCCTTAACCCGGCCTTGCGTCTACGCCTCTTCATTCCGCTATACACTTTCCCGAACAACTCCGATACTGTCCTGCAAATAGTTTTGTAACTCTTTCCCGGGCAGACAAAGAGGAGCCCTTACTCACCGACCTTCTCGATAAGAGTGCTGACCTGACCCTGGAGATAACGCTTGTTGCGCTCCGGCAGCAGGTTCTGGATCTTCTCTTTAAACTCGTTCTTCAGCCACAGGATGCGCGGGCTGCTGATGTACGAAGAGATCTTGAACGGGAACGCGACAAAGGGCTCGTCGTGCTTCAGATAGGTCAAGAGCTTCTTGAAGGTCCGCGACTCCTTCAGGAGCTGCGAGCTCAGGCTTGCCGAAAGATATCCGTCCATCGTCTCGTAGGCCTGGACCTTGCTCTCGAGCTCGGCGTTCACGAGGGAAGACGCCAGCTTCACCTGGACGCTGTAATCCCCGCGGCCGCCGTTGAAGAAGATCGACAGGTCGCCGAACGGCAGGCGCTTCAACGACGCAATGCCCAGGAAGTCGGCCACGGCGTTGAGGATGGGGTGACGCTCGATCTCGCCGTTGGTCACGAAGACCTGCCCCTTGACCTGATCGGTCAACCGGTTGTCAAAACGAAGGTCGCCTTCGAGCTGCCCTTGCGTCAGCGTCGACTTCGGGGCCGACGTGGAGACGTACTTGCGGATCGTGACGTCCCGCACGTGGAGCTCGCCCTTGACAAAGAGCTCTTCATCGGAAGGGATAAAGTACGCCTCCCCCTCCAGATTGCCGCCGTAACAACTGGCCTTGACGTGCTTCAATCCGAAGGCGTCGGGCAGCTTGCGCAGGACGCCGAAGAGGTACTCGAGCTGCGCCTTCCTCTGAAAGATGCTCACCGGCGCCGCCGCCGTGTCATCCACCGCCCAGGCCTCCAGACCAACGTCAAAATACCGTGAATAAAGATACAGGTCCTCGTCGTGCCCTAAACGAAAATCCCTAAAATCAAAGGCAAGCTGCTGGACCGTATTATGGCGCGCGTAACGCACCGACCCGCCGGCGGCGCCGCGCAGGTGATCCCCCTTCCAGTCGGCGTCCATCTGCCAGGTGAGCTGCGGCGCGCCGGCCACCTGGGAGAGCGACCGCAGGGACAAGGCCACGTGCGGATGCCGCTCGGCCGAGAGCGTCAGGTCGGCGGCAAACGGCACGCCGTTGAGCTCGAAGAAAAGGTCTTTGCCTGAAAACTGATGGCGCGAAAAGACGGCCTTGCCGTCCATCTTCGAAAAAGACAAGGAGTCCAGAAAGGTGAAGGCGCCGTTCTTGAGGCTCACGGAGAGCGCCGTCTCCGGACACAGGATCTCACCCCGCATGACGCCCACGAGGTCCAGCACGCCGCGCGCCCGCACGTTGCCGCGGTTCAAGACCGGCAGATCGTCAAGAAGGATGTTCGCCATCTCGAGCCTCAGATCGACGACCGCGTCCTCGCTCGTGATGCGCTCGGCGGTCGCCCGGCCGAACATCTTGAGATGGGCGTTGCTCAATTCGATGGGCGCGATCTCCAGGCGCTCTTCGCTGCGCGAGGCCTGAAACTCATAATCAAAGGGCTCGTAGAAGGCGCTGCCCTCCAAGACCTCAAGATCCGGAAACGCCGCGTAACGGACCTTCAAGAGGGCGACCTGGCCGCGCAGGGTATAGAGCTCACTGTTGACGGCATTGAGATACCCCGAGACGTTGAGATGGATGGTGTCGTCGAAAAAGACGTCGCGGCACGCGAACTGGAACGTATCATAAAAGGCCAAAGGCATCTGCCGATGGGCCAGGCGCCTGCCCACGTCCAGGAGTTGCGTGAACCGCGCCGTGACCAACCGCAGCGTCGTGACACGGACGTCCTTGATCCGCAGCGGCCGGCGCAGGTACGAAAAGCCCTCAAATCCCACGTCGAGGCGCTCGGCGTCGAAGAGGAGCTCAAGGTCCCGGTGGATCGTGACGCCGGTGAGCGCCAACCCCTTAAAGATGTTAAAAGAGACGCCCCGCACGCCCAGGGTAGAGTCCGTGGCCGCAGCCATCTCGGCACGGGTGACGGCAATCATCCGGATGGCCAGGAGCGTCCCGGCACAGTTCACGGCGAGGACTCCGAGAATGACCCCGGCCGCGCCATAGAGGAGTCCCCGGCGCGTTTTACGGGGAGAGCTCGAGGAAGAGTTTGTCATCGCGGAAGACTTTTATCCGGTCGACGTAATCGTAGACGAGGTATGCGTGGTGAAAGAGGGACCTGTACGAACGCGGAAACTTCTTATCGTAAAAGACAAGGAAGAGCGGCTGCGAGAAGAGCTCCTTTCGGATCTCCTTCATGAGCGCCTCCTCCTGCTCGTTCAGGGCGGATTCGGCCTTAAAGGTCGTGATCATCTTATAGATGAGGACCTTGGCAAAGACCACGCCCTTGTCCTTCGGGTGCTGGTGGATGTAGCTCGACAGCAACTTGATGGCGTTGAAGTAATCATTGTTGTCGAAATAATACTCTCCGAGCGCGAACATCGACTGCGGGGCATAAGGAGACTCCGGGGCCTCCTCGATCACCCGGCGCAGGTGCATGATCGCAAAGTACGTCTGGCCGTCTTCAAAGGCCGCCACACCCGCCCGGTAAAGGTCGGCCGTCTCGGAAAAAGACGCGCACCCGGCCATGCCCGCGACGAGCGCCAGGACGAGACAAGAAACAAAAACGGCGTTCTTCATGAGACCCATTATACCCCCCGATACCTTAAAATCAAACGTTATGCCAGGTCCGCCTCGATCCGCGCCGCCCGACACGAACGGACGAGCGCGGCGTGCGGGTCCGGTATCGTATCGCCGGCAAACGTGTGCACGCACCCCTCGTCCGTCACTAAAGAAATCGATTGGATGCGCGCGCCGGCCGCACCGAACGTGCTCTTCCTCTTTGGATTGCGATAGACGACAGGAGTCTTGCCCAAAAAGAGAAAGACATACGCTCCTCTGGGCACCTCGAGCGCCCCCCCCTCGCCCAACGGGACCCGACGGCTGACCTTCGTAAAGAACCGGCGGTGCAGCGCGGGCGCCAGGCGCAGGTTGAGCGCGCCCGCCGCGTCCATAAAGAAAGGCCGGGGCCCGACGTTCATCAGGAGCCACATGTGCAGGAACTCCGCCGTCGAGCCGCTCAGGCGGGCCACAAAACCCTGTCCGTGCAGGGACCGGTCGGCGTGGACGCTCGAGACGATGAACGACGAGTTCTCCAGGATGCTGCGCCCGTACACCCGGGGATCCTGAAAAGGGATCAGCGCGTGGTCCATCTCTTTGTAAAAGGCGTCATAGAGACCGTTGCGCAAGAGTTCCAGGAGAAGCTTATACTCCATGTGCAGCCATATCGACTCGTTCTCAAGCCAGCCGGGCGCGAAGGCCTTGCAACGGCCCAACTCGAAACCTTCGTCTTTCAGCGACGCGTTCACCTTGTACAGCTTCAGTTTTTTGTCCCGCAAGGGACTCTTCTTCACGGCCTCATAGAACGTCGCGGCGTCGTCCTTTCCGGAAGCGCGCATCGCGTGGACAAAACCCTCCAGGAAAAGCGGCAGCCTCTTTTGTTCAAACCGTCGCACCGAGATGCGGGACCGCCCGTCGGCATCCGCCACGCAATCGTATTCCAGCGCGTTGTAAGAAAAGTACGTGGCAAGATTCTTGCCCTGGGGGTCGCGCGCCCGAGACAACCCCTCATCGACCTTTTTGAGCGCCAGGTCGAAAAAGACGAGGCAATCCCCCCAGCTCCTGGAGACCATCTCGCCGCTCACGCCGCGGCGCACCTCCTGACGGAAGAGCTCTTTGGCGGCGTTGGACCGGTCCCAGTAATCGTGGGGCGACTTCGACGTCTCAAGCAGCTCTTTGAGCGCGTCAAAGAAACGCGCCCCCTCCGCCGGCAGCGCGATGGGATGCTCCCAGGGCACGCGGCAGACCTCGGCCCACTCCCTAAACTTCACGATGAGGCGCTTGATCTCAAACGTCTCGCTCACGGAAGAACCGAAGAGTGCCGGCAGGCCGTTGAGCGCGTCGTACCAGTTGGGCTTGCCTGCCTCCATCTCGACGCCCACCCCCGCGGGGTCAAGGGTCGCCAGCTTGTTGACAAGAAGACACAGCAGCTTGGCCGCGAGCGTCGTCCTGAAGACCTCTCCTTCGCCGTGGCGCGTGCGCACGCAGTGCCTGTCGTGCGGCCGCTGGTGGATGATCCTGTCTTTTTCCTGATCCGCCTCGAGGCTGTGGTGCTGGCGCACCGGACCGTCGGCGACGACATAGCGCTCGCTGCGCGGCCGCACAAAGACGTACGTGTCGAAATACGTGAAGGTGGCGTCCTCGAAGAGGAGCGCCCGCATCCGGTCCGGAAAGACCGCGAAGAAACTCTCCAGGAGGTCCGTATTATACGTCCAGTGGTCCGACCAGTATCCATCGCCGAACGCCGCATCGGTCACCGGCGTCGCCAGGCCGAGCAGTCCCGTGGCGAACTCTTCATAAGAACAGGTCACCGCCACGCGCCGATCCTCCAGGTAGCGGAAGACCTCACCCAGCCCAAAGGGCTCCTCGAGGAGTGACGCCAGCTTCCCGGCCTCCCCGTCGTCCAGGGCCCCGGCGAGGGGACTCTTCGAGAAGACCTCCCGCGGGACGACAAAACGCTCCCCGCGCAGGACGAGCGGGTTGTAGCCGTCGAGCTGGATCAGGTCGAGGAACGCGCGGATATTGCCGTCGCCGACCGCAGGATGAAAGAACACGTCGCAGCGGCGGTTCTGGTTGACGTCACGGTAATTGCCTTCCCCTTGAGAAAAATACGTCGGCGCCAGCAGGAACTGGTTGTAGTCCCTCTCGAGGTCGCCGTGTTTGCGTGCATACACGTAGACGCTGCGCGTGGCCCCGTCCGCCGATAACGACACCGGAAAGCCGCCGCGCAGGACGTTGTCGAGATAGGTCTGCTGCGCATAGCGGTCGAAGGCCGGCTCCCCGCTCACGGTCAAAACACGGCCGAGGATCGCATCGCACTGCCGGGCGTTCTCGCGGCGCTTGGCCGCGATGAAGGCCTCGTCGATGTCTTTGAGCCGGTAGCGCGCGACGTCACCGGCGTCAAAGACGTGGCCGACGAGAGAGGTGAGGCGCCGCTTCTGGCCGGGGGCCAGCGCCCAGGAAAAATGCGTGAAGGCGCAGGGCGTGATGTTCTGGGCGACCTGGGGATCGGGGAAGGCGAAGCGCCCCCGACGCGCGAAGAGCCACGGCAGACACAGGTCCGTCACCGGACCGAAGACCGCGCGCGGATCGAAGACGATCCGCCGACCCGGACGCTGCCCCTTTTCAAAAGAGGTATAAAAATTCGCGCCCCTGACAAGGGAGACCTGCGCGGTGTCGCCCGGGTCGGTCGTCAACCTGAAGAGCGGGATCCCGGCATAGCGCTCGTCCACCGTCATCCAGGCCTCGATGGTGCGGCCCATCTCCTTTAAAAACCAGTTAGAGATCCCGTGGGGGAGGATGACGCTTAGTCCGTCGAGGCCCGAGAGGCGCAAGACCTTTTTCTTCGACGTGTTCCTGACCGTCAGCGTCCGCACGAGGGCCGCGTAGGGAGCCTGGGGCAGGGTGAAGTACTCGACCTGTGTCTCCAGGCCCAGGCGCGCGTGCGTATCGGTCAGCTTCAGGCTGTCCGGCCGGATAAAGAGGCTCTGCGCGACGGCGCTGTCGGTGAGGGAACGGCCCGGCGCAAAGGGCTCGTAAAAGACACCCCCGCCGCTCACACCGACCTTCAAAAATGTCCTGAACCCCTGCGTCGACGTCAGCTGATAGGCCTTGTTGGCCGGCTGGAACTCCATGATCGCGCTGTCTTTGGAGCGGATCCCGATACTCGCGATGCACTGGCCGCGGTTGACGTAAAAGGCCCACAGCGGGATCCCCCAGCAACCGGCGATGCCCGGAAAGAAGCTCGACCAGGGCTTGGCCCGGTTATAATCCCTGATGATGAAGGTGCCGTCCTTGCCCAGCTTATAACCGATCATGTCGGCAAGCTCCTGTCGTGTTGCCCGTCACGAGCGCTCTGTTTGGAGGATGTCGATGAAGACCTTGACGATCTGCGGATCGAACTGGGTACCCATCCCCTCGCGCAGGATCTGTACCGCTTCTTCTTTCGATATCGCCTTGTGGTAGGGCCGGTCCGAGGTAACGGCCTCATAGACGTCCACGACCGCGACGATGCGCGCGCCCAGGGGGATCTCCTGCCCCTTGAGGCCGCGCGGATACCCCCTGCCGTCCCAATGTTCATGGTGGCCGAGGATGATGGGCACGATGTCTTTCAAAAAGCCGGCCACGGAGATGATGTCCGCGCCGATGACGGGATGCTTCCTGACCTCCTCGTACTCCTCGACGGTCAGCTTGCCCGGCTTCAAGAGGATCTTGTCGGAGATGCCGAGCTTGCCGATGTCGTGCAGCATGGCCGCCCGGCGGACGTTGTCCACGTCCTGGTCGTTCATGCCCATCGAGCGCGCGACCTTCTCGGCGTAGTCGACCATGCGGTCGCAGTGCTCCTTCGTGCGGCGGTCCCTGAGCTCGATGCTCTTGGCCAACGAGTAGACCGCCTCCAGGATGCTGCGCTCCGAGCGCACCGCAAAGAAAGAGAGCTTCTGCTTGACCGAATCGATGAAACGCCTGCGGTCGGCGTCGGTCACGCGGTCAAGCGCGCGCTCGCCGATCTCGTGGCCGTAGGACGCCACCCCGTCGCCGCCGCGCTCCTTGACACGGTAGATGCTCTCCTCGCCCGCGTCGATCATCTCCTCGACGGAGAAGAGCGGGTCTTCGGGGTAACTGACCACGCCGAAACTGCCCTTGAGCCTGATGAGCGTGTCGCCGCCTCCGAAGTTCCGGGTGCGAAAGAGCTCGAGCAGCTTGCCCGCCACGCTCAGCGCGTCCCCGCGGTTGGTGTCCGGCAGGATCACGGCGAACTCCTCTCCGCCCCAGCGCGCGACGACGTCATTGCTGCGCAGCTCCGTCTTCAGGAAACGGGCCACCTGCTTGAGGATCCTGTCCCCGAACCGGTGGCCGTAGCTATCATTGATGGACTTGAAATAGTCGATGTCGATCATCATGATCGACAAGGGTGAGAGCGCCCGTTTGGAGCGTTCGAACTCGGCGCTCAGGCGCTCCCGGAAGTAGCGGAAGTTGAAGATCTCGGTCAAGGGGTCCTTGAGGGCCAGCCCCTCGAGTTTGTCCTTGACCTCGCTCAGGCGCCGCTCCGCCTCCACGCGGTCCGAGATATCGACGTCCATGCGGTAGATCTCGATGACGCGGCCCTGCTGCAAGATGGGAAAGACCGACGAATAGACGGTGAGGTGGCGGCCGAACTTGTTGCGGACGAACCACTCCCGCGGCGGGGTCGGCCGGCCGGTCTCCTTGATCGACTCGAAGAGCCGCTGGAACTCCCGGCCGTCCGCCTCGTTCAGGAGCAGGTCCAACAGGGTCTTGCCGATGGCCTCGTGGCTCGTGTAGCCGTAGAGCACCTCGGAGGCGTAATTCCACTCGAGGATCTTTGCGTCGAGGGAGAAGCCCTGGATCGCGATGTTCGGCGTGTTCTCGATGACGGACTCGAAGCGCTGGTAGGCGGAGGCCATCTCCTCTTCCATCCACTTGCGCTCCGTCACGTCGATGACGATGTACTCGAAGAACTGCAGCTCGCCCTCCCCGCCCTTGACGGCGCGGCCCGACAAAAGGACCCAGACGGGACGCTCGTCCGCGGCCTTCAGGCGCATCTCCCTCAAGACCGAGCCCTTCTGCAGGAGGACGTTCTTGAACTTCTGGGCGTCCTCGGCGCTCGCGCAGATGTCCTCGAAGCCAAGACCGAAAAAGCCTTCCTTCTGGTGGCCCAGCAACCGCAGGAGCACCTCATTGACCTCGATGAAGTGGCTCCTGTTGCGCGACAACAGCTCCCGGCAGAAGCCGACCTCGAGGCCCGTCATGGCCACCGTCAGCTCTTCGTTCTGGCGTCGCAGGAACCGGCCCATGCGCTGCAGGTACACGAAGTAAAGCAGGAGCGCGGAGGCCACCGTGTATTGAAAAACGAGGACGTTCGTGGGCACGGGGAAGGAGAGGACGTCCTGGCGTGACACTCCCCACACGAAGGTCCATCCGATGTGCCCCGTCTCGCGGTGATAGGGCACGAGGGCGAACAGGAGGAGGATGATCCCGAAGACGAAAAGATTCAGAAAGTAGTGCGCCCGCTCGGTGCGGGACGTGAAGATCTGTTTTTGCTTTTCGATCCAGGGGCTCATACGGCGGCGAGGAGATACTCTTTTTTGATGCGCGTGAGACTTCGGAATATGTTGGTCTTGGCCCCCGGCGCGACGCGTCCCGCCTCGTGGATGATCCGCTTGGCAAAGGCACGCTGCGAGACCTTGCCGTTGGGGCACGGCACCCCCGGGACCGCGAGGCCCGACATGCCGGCAAAACGCTCGATCAGCCTCTCTTCGGCGTAGGCCAGCGGCCGGATGATGACGAGCCGGCCCTTGAACATCTCCCGGCGCGGCGTCATCGCGCTGATCTCCCCCTCGAACAGGAGGTTCATCAGGACCGTCTCGACGATGTCGTCCTTGTGGTGGCCCAGCGCCACCTTGCGGCACCCCAGTTCCCTGGCCGTCTGGAAGAGGACCTTGCGCCGGTTCCAGGCGCACCAGAAACAGGAGACCTCTTCGCGGCGCCTTCCTCTAAAGAGGTCGTGCTTCTTGACGACGAGCTCTAATCCCTCCGCGTCCACGCGGCGGCGCAATTCATCCACCGACAGCGCGCCGTCGCCGAGGTCCACGTACACCGGCACGAGATCGTAACGGATCGGCACGAAGGTGCGGCGCCACTGCAAGATCTTCAATAGCACCAGGCTGTCCTTGCCGCCCGACAAGGCGACCAGGACGCGGTCGCCGTCCTCGATCAACTTATAATCGCAGATCGCGCGGCCCACCTGCCTGGAGAGCCGCTCCTGCAGGACGGGGATCCTTCTGGTCCTCTTGCGGCCGGCCGGGGTGATGCACCTGTCTACTTGACGACCCATTCCCCCTGTCCTTCCTCGATCGGCGTGCCCGCGGCCGCGTCCTTCTGGATGCGGTCCGCAAAGACCCTGCCCGTCTCTCCGACGGAGGCGCCGTTCTTTTTTGCCACGTACTCAAAGATGACGAGGCGGTCCTTGTTTTCCTCCTCCACCATCGTCAGCTTGCCGGGGTCAAGAGACACCTTGTCAAAGACGTCGATGAACCCGTTCTCATTCTCACCGATATACCCCTGGGACTCAAGCAACACGATGCCGGCCCGCCGCTCCTTGCGCCGCTCGATAGCGACCACGACCTCATCGGGAAAATCGGCAAGCTTGCCGGCATAAGCGGCCGGGACGATAAAATCAAGGAGGCTCGTCTTCTGGAGGACCTGTGCCCCTTCCTTCTCCTGGGGGCCGGCGATCATGTCCTCGATGGAATCAACGTCGCGCGCCACGTGCTGATAGATATCCAGGCGCATCTTCACGTCCAGCTTGATGGGGTCCTTGGAGTCGATCCTGACACGCGCGCACCCCACCACCAGCATCATCACCGCGCACCATTTAATCGCTTTCTTCATGACGCTCCCCCTCCTCCAGGCCGTGCCAGACGACCTCCATCTGCCGGCTCCCGGCAGAGCCATCTAACATAAAGTCCAGCTTGACGTTACGACCTTCCAAACTGAAGACAATCTTTCCCTTATCATAAGGGAAATCCTTCAAATTTTCAACGACTATATTGCCGGCCTTCTCGCCGACCCCGATACCCTTGAGCATCGAGGCGTCCGAGACATGGAACCGGCCGCCCCCCTCATTGATGAGCGCGCCGCTCAAGAACCGGACCTGCCCGCCGCGCACGGCAAAAGAGAGCCGGCCGCCATAGATGCCGGTCGCGTCCATCCGCTCGCGGAGCTTGAGGGCACGGATCAACTGTGCCACGTCCAGCCCCTGCACATCGACCTGGCCCTCCATATCGAAAGACGGAGCCTTGAAAGACGCCTGGCCGCTCAACGTGACGGCCGCGCCCAAAAGGCGGGCCTCCAGACGCGTCAGGGAAAGACGCTCCTCCACAAGGAGGGCCGTGCCGGTGATCGCCGACGCCTCCTTGTCAAAAAAGAGCAGGCGGCGGCACCCTGCGTCGAGAAAAAGCGTCTTCGTCCCCGGTGCGCGCCGGCAACCCAGCTGTGCCCCTTCCACACGCAACCCGGGCCCCGATAAGACCTCAAGGGTCCCTTCCCCCTCTTTCAGCGCAAGCGGGAACGGCGCCAAGAGTCGGCCGGGATGGTAAGAAAGCGTGATGCCGGACACCCGGCCTGACCAGACAGGGCCAGGCCCTGCAGCCGGGGCCTTGAAGGTAAGCGCCTGGGCACGCACCCGCCGCCAGCCGACGTCCAACCCCTTCACGCGCACGGCCCACTCCGGATGGGCGCGGCCGAAGTATCGGGTGACCACCGCGAGGACGAGCCGGTCCTTGAAAAAAAGGAGGACGGCTGCGGCAAGCAGGAAAAGAAAAACGCCCGCCAGGAGGAGCCGGCGCTTGCCAAAGAGGACGCGGCGCTTGCTAAAAAAGGCGCGGCGCGTACTCGAGAGGACGCGGTGTTCACCAAGGGGATCTTTCATAAGACCGACGTTTTAGCGGCGCAGGCACCGCAGCACGACTTCCTCTTCTTTTTGGGGCATGCTGACGGCCGCCCCTTCGGCCGTCAACGCGTCGTAGAGCGCGCGCGTCTCGTCTTCGTCGCCGTGCACCAGGAATACCCCCTGCTTGGGCTTTGCCTCGCGGGCATAGCGCACCAGGTCATCCCGGTCCGCGTGGCCGGAGAGGGCGTTGATGACGACGACCTCGGCGTTGAGCTCGTGCTCCATGCCGTAGATGCGCACCACCTTCTCCTTGTCCACGATGCGCTTGCCCAGCGTGTCCCTGGCCATGTAGCCGACGACGAGGACGGTATTGCGCGACTCGGTGACGGTGTTCTTCAGGTGGTGCAGGACACGGCCCGCCTCGCACATGCCGGAGCCCGCGAGGATGATCATGGGCCGCTTGTCGACGTTGAGCGCCTTGGACTCGGCCTGACTCTGGACGTAACGCAGGTTCACGAAATCAAAGGGGCTCGCCCCGCTCTTGACGAGGTCCTTGACGTGCCGATCGAGGTAATGGACGTTGCGCCGGAAGACGTCCGTCACGCGCGTCGCCAGCGGGCTGTCCACGAAGACCGGTATCGACGGGATGAGCCGGGCCTCGAGGAGCCGCGCGATGCAATAGATGACCTCCTGCGTGCGCTCCAGGGCAAAGGCGGGGATGACGATCTTGCCCCTGCGCGCCACCGTGCGGTTGATGACGTCGCAGAGCGTCTTGTCGGCCTCCTTGATGGAAGAATGCTTGCGGCCGCCGTAGGTCGACTCGAGGATCAGGTAGTCCAGATCATAGAGCACGACGGGGTCGTTCAACATCGGCAGCTCCTTGCGGCCCAGGTCCACGGCATACCCGAGCCGCAGCACGCCGGTCGAAAGCCGCACCTCGAGAAGCATGACGCTCGCGCCCAGGATGTGTCCCGCGTCGTAAAAGGTCGCCGTCGTGTCCGCCGTCACCTTGAAGCGCTGGCCGTAGTGCAGCGGCCGGAACTTCGTCATCGCGCGCAGGGCGTCGCGCTGAGTGTAGAGCGGCCCGCGCACCTCCGGGGCCTCGTGGTTGCGCTCGCGGCCGCGGCGGCGAGAACGCGCCTTGTGGGCCAGCTTCTTCAGGTAACGGGCATCTTCTTCCTGGATGTGACCGCTGTCGGCGAGCATCAGCTTGCACAGGTCGCGCGTCGCGGAGGTCGCGTAGATCTTGGCGCGCAGGCCGTGCTTAAAAAGCGTCGGGATGTTGCCGCAGTGGTCGATGTGGGCGTGCGACAGGACCACGGCATCGATGTGCTGAGGCAAAAAGGCAAAGGTCGTGTTGACCCGGTAGAACTCCGCGCGCCGGCCGTAGAAGAGCCCGGCGTCGATCAGGACGTGGGACTTGGGCGTGGTCAACAGGTGGCTGGACCCCGTCACGGTCCTCACCCCGCCCAGGAACTGTAACCGGCAACGGTCAATATCCCGTCGGACCTTCTTCATATCCCATGAACCTCTTGTTAGGCGTCGTCGGTTCGGGCGCAGGCTCTGCCGGCAGCGGCCGGCCGTCCTCCGTCAGCAGTTGGTCCAGCAACACCCCGATATGGTCGAAGTCCAGGGTGCCCGCGCACTTGGCGCGGATAAAACCCCGCCGGTCCACGAGAAAGACCGACGGGACGACGAGATAGCCATAGGTCCTCTTGATCCGGTTGTCGTCGTCCATGATCACCGGGAATTTGACGGCGCCCTCCTGCATCTGGTCAAAGACGTAAGAGGCGGAATCTTCGAAGCTCTCCCAGTTCGGCGAGTGGACGCCGACGATCTCAAGGCCCCGCGGCCGGTAGCGTTCGTAGAGACGGTTCATTCCGGCCACGGCCGACCGGCAGCCGATATGGCTGCCCGTCCAGAAGAACAAGAGCACGACCTTTCCGCGCAACTCCTTCAAGGAGAGGCGCTCGTAGGCGTGGGCGTTGAAAGAGATCCGGTGGGGGATCTCGGGGGCCAGGCGCAGGGACGGATTGACGCACCCGGCGAGCGGTGCGGTCACGACGAGGCAGGAGACGAGGAAAGACACGCTCAAGGGAGCCCCGCGCCACGGGCGTCCGGGTGAGAGCCCGCCGGTAAAGACACACCTGCCTGTCTTTACGGGGGTGGCTTTCAGTCGGCGGGGTAACGAGGTGGTCGGGACAGATCGCGGCACAGGGCATTCACCTCGAACTTGAGCGATGCGATCACTTGTTCGTAGCGGGACTTGATGTTCTCGTGGACCCGGACGGACTTCAGGAGCGCCCGGAACGACTCGCGCTCACGCTCCTTGATCGCGTTGCGGCGCGTGACGTCGATGCCGATGGCAAAGCTCCCCACGACGGCGCCGTCGCGGCTCTTGACGGGGATGCCGGACCAGGAGACGCAGCGCCGCTCGCCCCGCTTGGTCCTGAGGATCCATTCGATATCCTTGAAGGGCGTCTTGACCGCCGCGCCGATCGTCTGCAGGACGTTCTGGCGGTAGGATACGTCGGGATAGAGGCGTTCGATGACGTGCGTGGGCCCGGTCGCCTCGCGCACGGAGTAGCCCGTCAGCTCCACCGCGGCCTTGTTCCAGATGAGGATGCGCCCCTCGGCGTCGAAGGCCACGACCGCGACGTTGGCCGCGTCAATGAGTTCTTTGTAGATCTCGATGTCACGATCGAGGAGAAGTCTCATAGCGCGTTAAAGAGCGAACCGCGACTTCAGGTCGCCGCTCGTGGCGATCTCGACCACTTCGATGACGCGGATCTTGATGATGGCGAACTTCTCGGGCAGCGCCAGCTCGACCGGCGGGGTCTGCGTGCCCGAGCGCACGTTGTAGAGGATGCGCTGGACGGTAAAATCGGTCTTGATCTGCTGGAACTCCTCGGTGAGCGCCTGGAACTCCTGTCCACGCTCCATGACCGTCGCCGTGCCGTTGAGCTGATACCCCGTGAAGTTCCTCTCGTCCACCAGCCCGAGCGAGACGCGCGGGTTGCTCTTGAGGTTCACATAGGTCGTCCCGATGACGTGGTCCACCAGGTACAGGACGTTCTTGTCGACCTTCGCGATGATCTTGGGCGCGACGTTGGGCATGCGCTCCTCATTGCAGGTGGCGACGTTCACGAACCGCCCCCTCGACAAAAACGGCAGGAGATCCTTGAGCAGCAACTCCCCTTGTTCTACCGATAACTTTTTAACGGCTTTTTTGCGCATCTATGACCCTTTGCGTCGGGATACCCCGGCGCTCAAGTTGTGATCCCGGCCAGGGACCCGTCCTACCAGGCTCGACGGACACAGCCTCTTGACGCCACACGTCCCGCACTGCGGGGCGCGCGCCGTGCACACGCGGCGGCCGTGCCGGATCAGCCGCAGGCTCCAACGGCCCCACTCCCCCCGGACGCACAACTGCATCAGGTCCCGCTCGACCTTCACCGGGTCGTCGTGGCGCGTCAGGCCCAGACGCCTGCTCACGCGCAAGACGTGGGTATCCACGGCGATCCCTTCGTTCCTGCCGAACGCGCCGTAGAGGACGCAGTTGGCGGTCTTGCGGGCCACGCCGGGCAGCGTCAAGAGCTCCGGCATCGTGGCGGGCACGCGGCCGCCGAAGTCGGCGATGATCTTGCCGGCGGCGGCGATGATGTTCTTCGCCTTGTTGCGATAAAAGCCCGTCGAGCGGATGGCCGCTTCGAATTTTCTCACGTCGGCGCGCGCGTAATCTTTGAGTGTACGATACACGCGAAAGAGGCCCCGTGTCACCGTATTGACGCGCGCGTCCGTGCACTGCGCCGAAAGGATCGTCGCCACCAGGATCTCAAGAGGGGTCCTGTGATCCAGGGCGACCTTCGGCCGCGGGTACGCTTTTTTAAGCAGGACCAGTATCCGGCGGTCCCGTCTGTCTTTTTCGTTCACGGGAAATCATGTGTCCAGCGACGCTGTCCTGAGCCAGATTATGCTCAAGCGAGCCGCAGCCTCGCTCGCGGGGCCTCGCTCCCAGGCAGGGCGCGGGAAAGACCTTTTTAGCCCGTTTTAGCCCGCCTGCGGAGGCAACGTGTCCCTGCCGAGGCGCAGGGCACGGTGCGTGCGTAAGGTCACCTGGATCATCTGGACGAGCTGATCGAACGTGTAGTTCTTCGCAAAGAAACCCGACACCCCCAACTCCTTGGCGCGGGTGATCTTGTCCTCGCTGCCGAACGCGGCCGTCACCATGATCACCGGAAGCTCTTTGTCGATATTCCTGAGTTGGCGCAGGGCCTCCAGGCCGTCCATCACCGGCATGTTGATATCAAGAAACACGATGTCCGGACGGCTGCCCTGGATCATCTGAACGGCCTCTTCGCCGTTGATGGCCGTCGCCACGCCGTATCCGCGCGACTTGAGCCAGAAGGCGATCGGCTCGGTAAAGTCCGTCTCATCGTCGACCAAAAGCACCTGAATGGGTTTTTTTTCTTCTGCCATGGACCTTTGCGTGTCTTTCTTATGCCTCGGGGGACCGGACAGGCAGCACGAAGGAAAACTTCGCCCCCTGCCCCTTCTCGCTCTCGGCCCAGATGCGCCCGCCGTGCAGCTCGACGATCTCCTTGGCGATGGACAGGCCCAGACCCGTGCCGCCCACGTCCGTCGGACGCCGCTCGCCGACCTGAAGGAACCTCTCGAAGACCTTGTCCAGGTCTGCCTTGGCGATGCCGATGCCCGTATCGGCGACGCTGATCTCCACGTGCCCCCCGCCCCCCCGGGGCTTCGCCTCGACGGTCACCGTGCCGCCCTTGGGGGTAAACTTCAACGCGTTGCTCACCAAGTTGTTGAGCACCTGGATGACGCGGGCAACGTCCATCACCACCGGCGGCAGGCCGGAGGTGACGTCCTTGACGAGGCTGATGCTCTTCGAGTTCGCCCAGCTGCCGAGCGACGAACACACGTCATCGACCATCTGCTCGACGCTCGCCGGAGCGACGTCGATCTTCATCTTCCCGGCCTCGATCTTGGACAGATCCAGGATGTCGTTGATCAACGCGTAGAGGCGCTCCAGATTGCGCCGCGCGATATCGAGAAACCGCGCCTGATCCTCGTTGACGGGGCCGGCCGCCCTGGTGACGATGACGTCCAGGGCCTTCTGCGTGGCCACGAGCGGCGTGCGCAGCTCGTGGGTGACGGAGGAGACGAACTGCGACTTGAGCCGGTCAAGCTCCCGCTGCTTCGTGACGTCGGTGAGCACCGAGACCATGCCGACCGTCAGGCCGTTCTCGTTTTCGACGAGCGCGCTGCTCGAGCGGATGATCTTTTTCGTTTCGGCCTGCGCGGAGTCCAGCTCCACGACCCGCTCGCCCTGGCCCTTGACGTCCCGGACGAGGGAGACGACCTCGTTGCCGCTCAGGTCCTCGGTCAGGGCCTTGCCGATCTTTTCCTTCTTGCTCACCCCCAGCAGCCTCTCGGCCGCCGGGTTCATCATCACGACCTCGCCCTTGTTGTTCACGACGACGAGGCCCTCGGCGAGGCTCTGGACGATGGCCTCGGTCTGGTTTTTTTCCTTGACGAGATTCTTATATTTGACCTGGACGATCTCCTGCTGCCTGTCCTTTTCGACGATCGTCTTCTCGTACTTGTCCTTGATCTGGCCCGTCACCGTTTCGACGTGGCGCGAGACCCTCTGCTCGACGCTCCGCGCGATGTTGCGGGCGACCTCGGCGCGGCTCTCCCGCGCGAGCCCCGCGCCGGAGAGCGACGCGGTGATATCGTCCTCTAACTCGAGAGCCTTGGCCTTGTATCCTGTCGTCGCGAACTTGAGCCGCGTGTTGGCCCGGGCGATCCGCGTCAGGACGACCGAGGTGATGATGCCGACAAAGACCGCGACGATGTAAATGGTGCTGGCCGTGACCGACACGCCCAGATCGCCCTCCGGAGCCGCCCCTCCCACCGCCTCCTGCGCGAAGACGAGGGCCGGCGCGAGAAAGGGTCCGACAAGGACGGTCTTATAAAGCAGCCACGGACGTCTCATAGATTATACAAGGCAGGATGGCGCGCCTTGTCTTCTTTGCTCTCGCCGGCGGCCTTTCGATAGACGACGGCCGACGCCTTACCGCTGACATTGCGCTTCGTGGTAAAGATCTTGCCGCAGAAGACGAAATCCGCCTTTTCGTCCTCGGCGATCTGGACCTCCATCAGGGCATCCGCCCCGGCCGTCCGCGCACGCCTCTTCAATTCTTCCTTGATCACCTCTGGGTCCGTACCGTACCGGGCCCACGCCCGGACCGTGCCGATCTTCTCGTATTCCATGGTCGGGTTCGCCATCAGGATGGGCATGTCGCTATCGGCCGGCTTGGGGGTAAAGACCTTGCCCGTTATGTCAAAATACTCCGACTTCATCAAGAGGCACTGGGCACAACCGGAAAAGAGAAAGACCAGGACCAACAGCCGGGAAATCCGCTGCCTCAACAAGCCATACTCCTTCCTCCCCCTCTATCGTGGACACAAGTGCTCCCCAGTATTATAAAGTATAGGCGCAGAAATGCTAAACTTTTTTCTTGAAAATTTTTGCCCCGGGCCTGACGCGCAACCTCTTGCCGGACCGAGAGAAGACTCATATCAGCGAACCGCAGAGCTCATCCAGGACGGGCCGTCCCCTGGCCGTTGCCTTCAAGAAGGAGCCCTCGTAGACCAGAAAACCGTCCCGCACGAATCGATCGAGGCGCATCTTCTTTTCGCGCGCGAGCACCGCGCCGGACCGGCGCTCCAACGCCCCAAGATCCACGCCCTCCTTCAGCCGCAGGCCGAAGAGAAGGGTCTCAAGGAGACGCCTGGAAGGCTCCAAAAACTCCTCTCCGACCTTCAGCTTGTGCGGATCCTCGCAGGCCCCGCGCAGATAATCCGCGAGGTCCGAGGTATTCCAGGAACGGTGTCCCTCCCGGTGGGAGTGCGCCGACAACCCCAGACCGATGTAATTGCCGCCCCGCCAGTAATTCAGGTTGTGCCGGCAGGCAAACCCCTCCCCGGCGGCGTTGCTGATCTCATAGGGTTGCCAGGCAGAGCGGCTCAGCCGCTCCCAGACCGTTCGAAAGTCGTCCGCCTGGGTGTCCGGGTCGTTGCCGCGGACACGCTCGTCATGAAAACGCGACCCCGCCTCGATCGCCAGCATGTAACAGGAGAGGTGCTCGGGGCCCAGCGCCATCGCCTCTTCCATGTCGCTGATGATGCTCTCCTGAGGCTGGCCGGGAAGGGAGTAGACGATATCGACGTTGATGTTCTTGAAATCCGCCTTCCTCAGGACGGCAAAGGCCTGCCTACCCTCATCGGCCGAGTACGGCCGGCCGAGCCACGCAAGATTACCCTGATGAAACGACTGCAGCCCCAGGCTGACGCGGTTGACCCCGAGCTGCGCCAGGCATCGCGCCTTTTCCGGATCAAAGGTCGCCGGGTTCATCTCCAGCGTCACCTCCGCGTCCGGCGCCCAGATGAAGTGCCGGCGCAGCGTCTCGAAGAGCCGCTCCAGCTGCGCCGCGGTGAGCCATGAGGGCGTGCCGCCGCCCACGTACACGGTCGCGACCGCCTCGGCGTCGTAGAGGGCCGCCTCCTCGCCGAGCGCCGCCAGGTACGCCTCGACCTCGCCCGGCCTGTCGCCGAAGGAGACGAACGCACAATACCCGCACTTACTGCGGCAAAACGGGACGTGCACGTAGAGCGATGGATGATCCGGGACGGACATTCCTTGATGGGAGAGGTGCTATCTTTTCTTCGACGACGAGCTCACGAAGTCGATGATCACCTTGCGGTCTTCCGCCTTGATCCGCGAGAAGTGGATGCCGAGCCGCAACGTTCCCCCGGGCAGCTCGGTCCGGTTCACGATGCTGCCCTCGATCTCCATATCCTGCATGATGTTTTCGTATGCCTCATAGGCGTAGACGAGCGTGAAGTTCATGAGGAGCACGGTCCCGAGCGGGGTGTCGAACGGCGTCTTGATGGCCATCCCCTCTTCGCTCAGGTCGAGCATCTGGGCCTCTATCTTCTCGCCGCCGACCTTCATCGCGACTTCCAGCGGCCGCCGGATCTGATATCTCAACGAAAAATCGACCTTCAGCCTCTTGAACCTGCGCCGATCGATGCCACGGTAATCTTCTGCCATGTCCGTCCCCCTTTCCAGCCCCGCTCACGTCCCGTTCCTTCCCATTATAACTCGCGGGGACCAAAACAAAAAGCCAAAGCGCGAACCGCCTTGGCTCATTTGAGACAGGCCGAACCTGACAGTCTCAACGATCATCCCTTCCGGAATCTTCTCAAATATCTCTTTACGTCTCCATGGCTACCAAAAGGAGGTGGCGCCGGAACAAGCTGCTCCGCTCGTCGCGTCGCAACGCTTGTTCCGGCATCCACCAATTTTTTGCTCTGTCGCAAAAAATTGGTGGAGGTGGCGGGACACGTGACCTGGCCCTTCCGGGCCAGCGTGGACTATCTCTTCACCCCCGCCTCACTAAAACCCGCCGCAACCGAGTTGCGACGGGTGGCAGGGGGCCTGGCGTGTTATAGGCGGTTGTTTTGCCGGCGCGCTGGCGCGCGGCGGCGCGGTGCGCCTATCGCTTCTTAAAAAAAGGAGCAGTCTCTGCAGGGCTTGCACCCCTCAGGATTGCCCGCGTCCCACCCGACGCTTCTCGTCGGCGGCACGGTAGGGTTTCCCTGATGTAAGCCAGGTTTTTCAGCCCGGATCGCTCCGGGCGTCGACCTTATGATCGAACCCGCGTCCTTGCGTTCTCCAACCGAGGGCGCTACATGTTTTGTCTTTCTATTAATTGAACCGGTCCGGCTCCGAAAGACAGGATACGGACCAGCGGGCCTCTGCGTGTCTCATCCCGTTGACCAGAGGCGCATCAACAGGACCAGCCTGTAATCGGCACGTAGCCCGCCGCCAGGCGAAGCGGGTACGTGGTCTCGTTTTATCGAACGAGAGCTAGCGCCGGAGTGGCGGGCGCAACCGGCAACCCGACGTTAGAGGTTTCTGAACCAGAGAGCAAGCTCTCTGCCTCAGCCGGTTGCCCGGCCTCTAACACGGGGCTGACGATCGCATTCGCTTCATCCAGCAAACGCTCATCTTCTGACTTTGCGTTTAGTTTGTGCAAGGTGTTTAAAGAGGCCTCCTTGCAACCTCTACATGCTCCCTCGACCGAACAAACCCAAGTCGAGCCCTTTCACCCCCGTAATCTCAAAGAACAACTTGCCTCGCCGAACGGCCTGCTTCGCCGAGCGGCCTGCCTCGACAAACGGCCTGCCTCGCCGGCGATCAGAACCCCGACTTGCGGAGCGGCAAAAAGTCCCTCTGTCTCTCCTCAAGGTCGCTGCGACTCCAAACGTTGTAGGCCTGTTCGCTGTCCAGGAAGGAACTGTCGCGCAGATGGATCTTATCTGCCTCTTTATAATTATACGCTATAAACACCGTTCTGACAATCCTCAGGACCGCGTCCTGCTTCTCCTGGCGGGTCATGTCAAAGGGCGTCTTGAGGTAGCCGATGGTGAACTGCTTGTACACCCGCCACGTGATCTGCCGCTCGATGAACTCATCGAGCGTCACCTCGTGGACCTTCACGTGGTCACCCCGCGCGTCCCCGTAGGCCTCCGAGACCAGCTTGGCTTCCCCGCCCGGTTCGGCTCCCTCGTCCGGCTCGCCCTC
>Ga0315537_1000168_pt1 | contig 46235 bp, 42 predicted proteins | sample SalMarSW160270MG_FD_203091 | JGI IMG/M metagenome (GOLD analysis project Ga0315537, IMG submission 203091) | Salt marsh sediment microbial communities from the Plum Island Ecosystem LTER, Massachusetts, United States - Salt Marsh Sediment SW1602-70 ... | reverse complement strand
ATTTTGTGTTTGAACCTCCTGCCTACAGCATCTTCTACATAAGCTGTTTTTAGGTTAGTTAGATTTAAACCACTTTGTTTTATTATAAAATCACGTTTAAGTCCGGGTTTCAGTTCTTCAGTACTAAAGTTAATAGGCCCCGCAGCCAATAAGTACTTTTTCCCCTCTTCTGATTTTTTCAATTTGAAATATGCTTTTGCTAAATGTATTGGATGTTTTCCTATGTTGTTTGCAGTAATGATTACAAATAATTCATCTGGTCTATCACTTAACGGATTAGGTGTCGTAAGCTTATGATTTTTTACTACATTAACTTCTATTCTGACGCGATCTCTTAAATAATTTTTAATCCCTAGAACAGTACCAATAGTTCCAAGAGCTGCACCATACCAAGATATCACATTGTCCCACATGACATTTCACCTCTCTGAGATGTTAGGGCTTTTTTGTTCCTTTTTGATTATTCCTTCATTTCCCGCGTGGTTATGAACAGTTAATATTCCTAGTTATTCTGAAACATTCTTATTCCTTTCTATTAAGATTTTCTCGTACATATCATCTATATGTTTAGCTTTTTCTAATTGTTTAATATTTGAAACTGTTAATCTCATGATTTGTGCAACTGTTGTGTATGAATTACCTTCAGACAACAGTTGTTTAATTATTCTTCTTCGTTTGTAACATTCGTAAAGTCCATAAGGAAGTTTTAACGTGGACATTTTTCTTAAGTCTTCCATTTGTTGCTCATCGGTTTGATGATAAATTGGCGTTCTATAAAATTTGCCTTCAAAATGTGCCCATCCTAGCAAATGGGCGATTAGGCTGAAAAAACTCGCGATAATGTCAATTTCGCTATAGTTCTCGTGTGAGAGCTCCTTGAATTCTATGTCGAGGATCCTTATATCACTAACAAGCATCAATCTTAATGTCTCATCACCTGTGATAATATTTTCAATACGTTTTATGATTTTATTAAGAAGTATCCTAGATCGCTTTTTGAAGTATGAACAGTTAGAATAAGCAGATGCCATTCCTGCAGGTCTTTTATTTACTCCAAAATATTCCTGTTCAGCAATTTCCATTGGCATGCAATAATGGAATCGTTTACTTTTTATCGATGGATTTCTCTTCATATTATTTCTCACTTTTAATAATAACCTCATCGGAAAATTGTTTTCAGTGAATTCTCTGGAGCAACTTGCTTTTCATTTGACACACCAGGATAAGAATTATCCTCTTTATTATCTGGAAAGGCAAGGGGGGATTTTAGTTCATAGTTCGTAGTTCGTTGTTCATGGATTCTCGATACTGGATGCTCGATTCTCGATACTGGTTACAGGGAACAGGGTATAGGGGATAGGGGACAGTTCACCGTTTATAGTTCATTGTTCATGGTTCGTAGATAGTATTTTGCTTTAGGCGGGATAATGATTACTTTTCGACAATGCTGAAGGGCCAATTGCAGGCGACTATAGTGAAATCAAAACCGTCAAATTTGCAGTCATCATTAATATCGGCTTCAACTGGTGATAACAAGCGAAATTCTACAAGTTCAAGTTAAAATCTTATTCTGTACCACCTTCCATAACTAAGTTCCCTTTCTTCCAACCCTGTGCCATTACACTTGTGAAAAGTGCAGGTTCTTTAAATTCATCAATGTTCACGATGTGGAAAAGTGAAATAAAAGCTTTAAATTCCGGAGATTTTTGAACAACAAGACTGCTGTTAGGGTATGAGCGAATGAAGTATTCCCTAATTTGTAAAAGATCGATTACCGCACCGTTTTCTTCTTCTAAGACACTATATTTTTCCAAAGGAAGTATTTGTGCCTGAGGAGACCTGGGGGGATCATTAGACCGCATTTTGTAATCACTTTGTAAGCAATCGCACTCAGTAACGTGAAGCGAAATATTATTATACCAATTGTATTTCTGACCTTTTGAAACATTAAAGTATCCTTTAGTAATTCCTCCCTGGACAAGAACTACCCATCCCGGGTCTATGACATCGTAGGTTGTCCCCCATACACGAATAAGATCGTTACTATCAACCCATTTGTTTAGACGGCAGACTCCACCCCAAGGATATGTAAAGGTGTGTCTGCCTTCAGCAAGATAAATCTCATGTCCCGATAATCCCCTGCCCCAATCTTTTATACGAACGCCATCGATCGTAAAATACTTGTTTTGCGGCATACCATGAACAATACCTGGGAATTTCCATGTGATTTGGGCCAAATTTTCTTTTGGCGTTTTTTTTAAGCTGGAAGGGATATATTGCGATGAGTAAGGAAGTATATTCGTAGGACCAATACAACCTGTAAACAGGAGGCAGTTTATGAACAGAAGTGCTATTTGCAGTATACTTTTACATACTCCAAGCAGTCGCTTTAATAGCATTATCAAACCTCCCAGGTAATTCAATTTCGAATTTATTTATAGCGGAATTATATTTCTCCGCTGGGTTACACTATCGAGATTCATTTCTAATAGAATATCAAGTCTGTAGATTATTTCAATTGGTCGAGGAGAAATTAATTTATCGTCAACAAGCAGTTGCGACTACTAATCGCAGTCAGGATGCGTGCAGGCAAGCCATTGTGCACAATATAAGGCAAATATCGCGTGTAGCCCCCCGGATCCCTGACAGTCCCCTACACCACGTTGGGTGTGGGGTTGAATAAGACCCCCACCGCCCCGGTTTAATGAATACTGGGGCAGGCAGGAGTGGGGGCTAAACGGTGGGGAGGACCCCGGATAATCCCGATAAATTTGGAATTACTAAAGGTACGTTCGGAATGCCCCTTCTTCGCTTCGCTACGAAGGGCAGGCAAATCAGACGATTCGGACATATAAGACTTGTCGGACGAAACATTAAGCAAAGCTCACGCAGGCAACCCCTCAATCCCCGACAACGACTATCGAAGGCAGATAAATTGAGGGGCTAAATTTAATAAGGAGACATACGAAGACGAATTTTAATAGATTCCTCGACTGGTTCGACTGCGTTCACCACAGGTGCGCTCGGAATGACCCCGCATTAAAATACGGGGCTAAGCATAAAATATCCCGCACGCAGAGGAGAGAGAGGGCAGACACACAGGTCTGCCCCAACAAAGAACTGCCCCAACGAAAGAGGGCAGGCCCCCGACTGTAGTTGCTAACGTAGCTTGAGTCGAGGGCAAGCGAGAGACTACGGATTCTTGCAGAGTTTTTTGATTATGATACTATAATTTTTGTAACTTAAATGTATTGCTGGTGTCTGTAGAACTATTTTCAAAACGGTGTCCAGATTTAAAGGGGCGAGAGAATGGGTATGTTAAAAGAATTCAAGACGTTTGCAATGCGCGGCAATGTAATTGACATGGCTGTTGGCATAGTCATCGGGGGAGCTTTCGGCAAGATTGTCACGTCGCTTGTTAACGACGTGATTATGCCGCCGATAGGTATGCTGCTTAGCGAAGTGGATTTTTCGCAGATGGCCATCGTTTTGAAAAAAGAGACCGTTGACGCCGCAGGCAAAGCGGTTCCGGCAGTCACACTCGGGTACGGGCAGTTCATCAACACAATAATCGACTTTCTAATAGTGGCCTTTGCGATTTTTATGGTAATCAAGGTGATGAACGCCACCAAGAGGAAAGAGAAGGAAGCCCCAGCCGCACCGCCGGCACCGAGCAAAGAAGAGACCCTGCTGGGTGAGATTCGAGATATCCTTAAGGCGAAATAGCTCGACGAAGCTCAACAGGGGCACAGGAGGATACAACCCTGATTACTGGAATGGCCCTGCGAAAGGAATGCAACAAAATGCGTATATTCAACTTTGGGGCCCCCGGCTGCCCAGGTCCCGGATAAAGGCCCGGCAGAAACGGGGAGGAAAGAAAAGGATTTGAGATTGGATAAAAACACATCTTTCGGCGGGAATACATATAACCCCCAATCCCATACGGCAGGATTGGGGTCTAAACATTTTATGGGTCCCCGGCAGAAGCCCCCCGGCCTAAGACATGCTGGGGCAAGCTAAGGAGCTAAATCCGAGGACCTTCGCTGCGTCTGCAATGACAAACTGGATTCCCGCTTCCGCGGGAATGACAATCTGGGCCCCGGATAACATGGGTCCCCGCTAACAGCATGCGGGGATCTGCGCTACGCTACGAGGATCTTCTTCCGCCAAACGAATGGCGGATAAATTTCACTCCGAGAAATTTAATCGAGCGAACTCGCCGTGGTATTTAAGAGCGGCTTTATCGTAGGCCTTAGCGGCGTCGATTTCGGAGTCGAACCGGCCGAGCCATATTCTTTTTTTATGATGCACGATTCTGGCGACCCAGCGGTTAGAGCGTTTTTCCAAAAAGACGCCGATGTATCTGGAGGTGGTTTTCTTAGTTGTCTTGGATTTGTTGAACTGGTTCTGTGAGTGGGTGGCGCAGCGGAGATTGGCGCGGCGATTGTCGAGCGATTTGCGGTTTCGATGGTCGACCAGCAGGCGGGAAGGAGGATTCAAAATTTCGCGGTGCAGGGAAAGGATTCTGGTCCTGTTATTTGAGGAGCTGACGAGGCGAACGGCGTAGATGCGCGGGCCATTTACCTTGGCACACCAGCGATATTTGTTGAAGGTGTAGAAGTCCTCCGAATCAACGATGGTGAAAAGGCCTGAGCCGAGCGGGATTCTGCGAAACGGATAGCCATAACGGAGGCGGCGATAGAGCAGTAGCGGCCAGACCAAAATACGGTCGATGCATAACGGCAGTTTCAAGGCAATATTGATAGTGACCATAAGAATACCCTCCATTGTTGTTCATTGTTCAGAGTTCAAAGTTCATTGTTCCTTGTCATCAACTTCAAACCATTCTGCCCGCCTTTGGCGGGACTAACCCCTGGGTCCCCTGTTCAAGGCCAAGAGGGCAGCACTCGGGGATCTGCGCTGCGCTCCGAGGGGCTAAATTTGCCCCGCCCACGGGAGGCGGGGCTAACCAAGACCCTAAAGGTCTCTCCATCCTATGGCGCGAACTTGCGCGCTTTTGTCGAAAACTAAGGGATTTCCTGATATAAATCGAAGGGCCGAAATGCACTTAAGTGCTTGTAGGGAAGGGAGTAAAAAAATTTTTAAAAAAGTCGGCTTCTAAGGGTTTTCGACATGCGCGCTTTTGCTGAACGTTTGTTTAATACAAATGTTTAATACAAACGTTTAATACGTCTGATTAATTCGGAAATCAATCCCTCCGAGGGCAAAATACACGGGTGGTAAAGCAGCGAAATAGAGGGTCCGGGCAGAGGTCTCTATATGTGGTTATAGAGCAAAGAAAAAGGGCTGTTTTTGGCGAGCTACGCCGACGGCACAAAAGCAAACCTGTCGGAAACGAGCACGACTGCGTATAGTGCCCAATGCCATAAGGGGTTGTTTATTACTTGCCAGAAAAAAGCGAATATGTTAGTTTGTAGGGCGGTTTTCATTTACGCGGGCATTAATAGAGGGAAGATATGCAGTGTTTGTTTTTTACAGGACTGCTGGGGGGTGCGCACTATTTCGGCGCCGTAGGAGCCGCGATAGTGATTGAAAGTGCCGCGGAGGGGCTTGCCTTTAATCCCATCAGGCTGCTGCTGCTTATCGGGTGGGTGTATCTGGGGCTGTATTTCGTTCAGCGGGTGGAGTTCAGCGCGGTTGTTCCGAAGCGCTACAAGCCCATTGCGAATGTCCTGACGCTGGTTCTGGGGCCGATACCGCTGCTGGTGCTGCTGATAGCCGACGTTATCAAGACGCCGAAGGAACAACGCGGCAGCATAGTAGCGGCAATCAGACAACGGCTCGCGATGATAAGTGACGGTATCCGGTCATCGAAGCTTATGGGGAGCAAGGAAAAGGCGATAACACTGCTGGATACTTCGGGAACTGACATCGAGAAAATATACGGTCACGGCAAAATAAATCGGCAGGACAGTCATATCCTGAAACTAACCGAGCAGATGATATATGACGCTCTACAGGACAGGGCCAGTGACATCCTCATCGACCCGAAAAGCGAAAATGTTTACACGATAAGATACCGCGTTGACGGCATATTGCGCGAGATAGACCGTCTGGAGTCGGGGACGAGTTCGGCGGTGATAAACAGTATAAAAGCGGTTTCAAGTATGGATATATCGGAGAAACGGCGGCCACAGGACGGCGCGTTCGTGGCCAAGACCGCCGAGGGGACGGTATCTTTCAGGGTGGCAAGCGCCGGCGCGCTCAACGGGGAAAAACTGTCAATCAGGATATTGAAGCAGGACGCGAGCAAATACACGCTCGAAAGTATAGGGCTTACCGAGAAGCAGCGACACATCATCGAAAAGGCCATCAGCAAACCATCGGGTATGATACTGTTGTGCGGGCCGACGGGGAGCGGCAAGACGACAACGCTGTACGCGATGCTCAATAAAATTGACTTTTACACCCGAAACGTGATAACGGTCGAGGACCCGATTGAATACGTCCTGCCGAACACAAGCCAGATAGAAGTTAACCCGAGGGCAGGGATAACCTTCGCAAAATCGCTGCGGAGCATACTTCGTCAGGACCCCGACGTGATTTGCGTCGGTGAGATTCGAGACGAGGAGACCGCATTAATAGCACTTCAGGCGGCGCAGACCGGCCATCTGGTCCTGGCAACAGTGCACAGTAACAGCACGGCCTCATCGCTGATTCGGCTCATTGACCTCGGTGTAACAACATTGATGCTGGCGACGGGACTCAATCTGATAGTCTCGCAGCGGTTAGTGCGCCGGCTCTGCAAGTACTGCAAGGCGCCAGCGAAGCTGAGCAGAAGCCAGATAAAGGATTTCGAGCGGAGAAAAATAAACTACGCCAATATATACGAAGCGGTCGGCTGTGAAAACTGCTTCCAAACGGGATATCTCGGCAGAGTTGGAATTTACGACATACTGACGCTCGATGACGATTTGAAGGACAAAATCACGAACAACACGCTGCCGGTGACACAATTGCGAAAAGATGGTGACGTTCGAGGCAAGTCAAACCTTCAAAAGCAAGGGCTTTTGAAAGTGGTGACCGGAGTAACCAGTCTTGAGGAACTGGCCAGGGTAGTGGGATAGGTTAATGGTTTTTTGGCTCGGAATATTGGTGGCGGCGGTGTTTGCCTACTCGGCAATCAAGCTGGGACTTTACCAGAGCTGGACACTGCTGTTCAATATCGTCATCGCGGTTTACCTGGCGATACACCTCAGTCCGACGGTTGAGGGTTTTATGCCGGCCAACAGCCCGTGCTCCAAGGCGATGGCGATTCTGGCGACCGGGGTGGGCGTTTTTCTTATTCTGCACGGGGCATCATACATATTCCTGTTAGGCCAATTCGAGGTGACATTTCCGAAGGGTTTCAGCAAAATCGCGGCGGGAGTGCTCGGTTTTCTTGCGGGTTCGCTGGTCTGGAGTTTTATGACGTTTGTCATCTGCACGACGCCGTTCTGCGAGCAGGAATTTGTGAAAGACATCGGTTTCGGCAGCAAGAGCTTCGAAGAAGGAAAAATGGAGCCGTATCTGGTATGGTGGTGCAGTATCGTCGATAAGTTTGCGGCGCAGACTGACAGCCAGACAACTACGGCCGATTCAATCAAGCAACTGCTGACCAAGCAGGCCAAACACTGCAAAAAGCCCCCCACCGACAAACATCCGGGCTCTTCGGAACCCAATAGCGTCCCAGATAAGGGCACAGGGGCGGAATATCCCGACCACAGGGTCATACCGCCATAATCATATATTCAACCCGCGAGTCACAAATGCAGATTGATGGGGGTAATGTGTTAATTCCGCGCATCTAGAGATGTATATTCGACCAAGGCGGTAATGGTTATCTGCGAGCCTGGTCGAGAATGAGGTTTTTGACTTTCTCGCTCGGCAGGTTCAATGCACCATAGGCGGCGGCAGCGGCAGAGCGCAGGTCGGGGTCGATTTCTTCCGACGCGACCAGCGAATAGATTGCATCGACGGTTGTGTCATCGAGCAGACAGCCGTTTAACTTGGCTGAAACACTAAGAGAGTTGAAGGCCGCTAACCGAATCTCCTGAGAGTAGTCTTGCGACAGGGCCATAGCCGCGACGGCCTGCTGGGCAGTCGGCGTTTTGAGGTGGGCAAGGATTTGTCCGGCAAGCATCTGGATTTCGTCTCTTTTATCTTTCGTCGCGGCAATAAGAGTCGTTTCGGCCTCGGACAAATCGAGTATGGGATTGCGGCTAACGGCGAGCTTGAGCATAACCTTTGCCGCGCGCAAGGCGTATGAATCGGCCAACGGGCCGTTCCACATCGGTATATCTTCATTAACCTGTTCCGAGCTTTGAGTAAGCGCTTCGGCGAGATTAGCCATTACAAGGCGGCTTTCCGGGAAGATTTGCATCGGACCCGCGGCGGCGATTGCAATTGCGGCGCTGAAGCTTACGGCTTTATTGTCAAACGAAAGTGCCTCGGCAAGGGGCTGGGCGGGACCGAGCCTGTAAAACAGCGAACACTCGCCAGCAGTCGTCGACAGGGCTTCGACTACACCGAGTGCGACCTGGGCATCTTTGTCTTTAATCGCACGGGCCAGGGCCTGATGGAGATATTCGGCACCGGCGGTCGTCGCGTAGGTCATCGCGTCGGCGTGGTTGGGGCCGCAATAAGGGGGCATTTGCGGGTCGAAGGACTCTGCCTTGAAGAAGCCGGCGACCCATAACCCGATAGCCCGGCCGAAGTCGGGGTCGGCTTTAAGAGCCCATTCGCAGCAACGCATCGCCATAAGCTCGCTGAAGTATCCCTTGTCAACCTCCTCGCGAGTGAGGCGTGCGGTGTTTGCATTCCAGAACCAGATATTGGCAAAGTTTGCATCTTCTGCTGGGGCGAGCGAGTCGGCGTGATAATAATAGTCCTCTCCCAGGCGATAGAACAAGTGCGCAGCAGGCGCCCTGAGCGAAGCGGGATTTATTTGGCCGATGCTTTGTTCGGCCAGCGTTCGAAGCTGGGGTGAATCGTCCTTTTCGGCAACGAATTTGAGATACGGCAATGACTGCGGATAACCGATTTTGCCGAGTGCCTTTATTATCTCGGCTTTGACACCGACGTTGTCGGTCTGCAGGGCTGCGACGAGAGGCCTTATCGCCTGCCTGCTCATCCGTCCAAGTGCATCGGCGATGTTGGGCCATTCGTCCCTGCGGCTCTGGTCTGCAAGGGCATCGAGCATATACATTACGGCGTATTCGCCCGCGTCATTTAGTCGCTTAATAGCGGCAAGTCGACCACGGTCCGTCGTGCTGAGGCGGGCGATTTCCTCAACGATGACTTTGGGGTCGGAACGACGAACGAACCTTCCCCGCTCGATTATATCAATCATCTTTCCGCAAAGCGCGGCAAGCTCCGCATCCGCGAGGTTTTCTTTGGCCCTTAGCAGAAGTGCGTAACCCTGCGGGTTGTCACTGGCAAGGTTAAAAAGCTCCACCGGCTCCGGAGAGCTGTCGAGAATCGCCTTAGCGTAGCCGGCGGCGAGGTCGAATCGCCCGATTTTCAGGTAGTGAAGGAAGTCATTGTAGTTTTCCTGCAGCGACTGTGCGAAAGCGGGAGCAAGCACGACAAGACCGACAGCAACAGCCGCGACGAGAGTGTTTCTGTTAATCATGGAAAAGTCTCCAAAATCCGGTACGCTTCATCACCACGGATTACGCCGAAATACAGCATAATCGGCAAGATTACAGCCAGTTTCCGCCCCAATGCCGCCTAATGGGCCGGCTGAAGCGCAAGTACTTGCAGTAATCGTCTTTAGAGACACTATACTAAAGATAAATAGCCATTCTGTCAATAAAAAACGGCCCATTGCTAAAAGCAAACCCATTTTATCGGCCCCGAGGGCCGGTTTATATCCCACACCGCGTAAAGTGAATCTATCAGGGTCGGCCCGAGGCCGGGAGAACCGGTTTGAAGTCAAAATTACGAGCTGACAAGTCAGAGGAATTGGAGAAATTCCGCAAGCCAGGTCCAGGCATAGTTTCTGCAAAGCCCGCACGATGATGATAACCGGCGCTTAGGAAAAGCGCTTCGCGAGTCCATCGAAAAATCGAAACCTCAATGGAACCTGTGACGGAATAAAAGTCGGAGGAATTTTTGTTGTCAAGGCGGCAGCGCATTATATAATCCAGCGAATTGAAGGAATACAAATCCGGCGCGAAGCACGGAGATGTTGGGCCAAACCGACGAGTGAGGTTGATTAGGCGTAAAAGTAACACAAGTTTTTTGCAGGTTTGCAAAGTCGCATAAGCGCGACACAGGAGAGTGAGATGAAGGAGCTTGTCCCTGCGAAGGTATTTCTAACCAAAGGGGTCGGTCGGCACAAGTATCGGCTTAAATCATTCGAGGATGCGCTCCGAGCAGCGGGAGTGGCGCAGCAGAACCTCGTGCAGGTTTCGTCGATACTGCCGCCGAGATGCAAGGTAATCAGCAGAGAAGCCGGACTGAAACGACTTACACCGGGCGAGATAAACTACTGCGTAATGGCGAGGTCTGAAACCAACGAGCACGGCCGGCTCATTGCTTCCTCAATAGGTATCGCAGTTCCAAAAGACAAAAATAACTGGGGATATATCAGCGAAGTCCACGGCTACGGAATGAACGAGGGACAGGCGTCGGATTTCGCAGAAGACCTTGCGGCAGAGATGCTCGGCACGACCTTGGGGCTGGAGGTGGACCCGAACAAGGCCTGGTCGGAGAAAGAACAATTGTATAAATCAACCGGGCTGATAATCAGAACATCGAACATAACACAGACGGCACGCGGAATGGCACAACTCTGGACGACAACAGTGGCGATAGCAATGTTTCTCTTCGATTAATGCCGCCAAAGCGATTTTTAATGTAGATGCATTGAAGCTCCTTTTGGCGGTTTCAGCCCAGCGGTAAAAAAGAAGGTTTCAACGGCCAATGGCAAAAGCAATCTATCTCGGTGATATTGACAGCAAATTCAGCGACCCCGCTGGGTCGAAGGTCGCCATTATACCCGTGCCTTACGACGAAACGAGCACCTGGGGAAAAGGCGCGGACAAAGGGCCTGCTGCGATAATCGAGGCATCGGCCAACTTAGAGCATTACGACATAGAGACCGACAGCGAGCCGTACAGGATGGGAATTTTCACGGACGAGCCGGTGAGGGAGAAGTCCTCACCGGGAAAAATGGTCGAGGCGGTCGAAAAAAGGGTCGCTCGCCACGCAGCCGACGGAAAATTTCCCGTAGTTGTCGGCGGTGAGCATTCCGTAAGCATCGGGGCAATGAAAGCGCAGGCGAAAAGGTATAAAAACCTCAGCATTTTGCAGCTCGATGCCCACAGTGACCTCAGGGCCGAATACCTCGGCTCGAAATATAACCACGCCTGCGTGATGTCAAGGGCGAAAGAGCTTTGCCCGATTGTTCAGGTGGGAATCCGAAGTATGGACATCAGCGAAAAAACTCTGCTGGACAAAAGCAGGATGCTTTTCGCGGAGGATATTCGCGGCAGAGCCGGCTGGGACGAGGCGGTTATAAAAATGCTCACAGACAACGTCTATGTAACGATAGATTTGGACGTATTCGACCCGTCGATAATGCCGTCGACCGGGACGCCTGAGCCGGGCGGGCTGGGCTGGTATGAGGTGCTGGGGCTTTTACGTCAGGTATTTCACAATCGTAACGTAACCGGCTTCGACGTCGTTGAGCTATGCCCCAAAAAGGAAGACAAGGCCCCCGATTTCTTAGCTGCAAAGCTAATCTACAAACTGGTAAGCTATAAGTTCAGAGGCGAAATCCACGAATAAATAACTACCCTAATCCACTGCACTACGAGCTTCGATTAAACGTTGAGCTTTTTATGTGATTGCAGCCAGTTTGTTACCCACTTGTGTGCCTGTCCAGGTGACTTGAGTTGTCCTTCCAGTTGGGCGATATACATTTCGCGGGTGAGCTGGCCGAGCTGCGGGCCGGGATGAGCACCGAGGGTCATCAGGTCGTGGCCGTTTAACAACGGCTTCGGTTTTAATTCCACGCCTTTCAATTGCCTTATCCTTGCTCGCAACTTCACCAGCGGGCCAATCGACCGATTGCTCGCTTTTTGAATCGCCTTTTGCAAGCTGAAGAGGTCCTCGAAATACGGCTCAAACAAAAGCAGTTTCAACTCCGCCAGCGACAAGTCCCCGAGTAATTTACCGCGACGGTCCAGAAGAAACCTTATGTGCCTGTTTTGATTCCTGCTGAGTTTCAGCAGCTTACAATTCTCAAGCGCAAAGGCGGTCTCAAAACCTGCAAACAGGGCCGCAAGGCCAAGGGGAAAATCTATCCTGGCCGGCAGGTTGGCCAGTAAACGGATAATGAATCCGGCGCCTTCGCAGGAACAGCCGGGGAAAATAAATTCGGCCAGACCTGTTTTAATCAAGAGTCGGAACCCTTCGGCCCTGTTGGGGCTGACGAGAATGCCTTCCAGCTCGGCAGCGATTCTCTCACCGCTGATTTTTGTAATGTTTTTTGCCGCTTCACATATTGCGGCCTTAGTTTGCGGCTCGATTGAAAAATCCAGTTGTGTCGAGAATCGCACGGCACGGAGCATACGCAGATAGTCTTCCCTGAACCTTTCGGCGGGAGCGCCGACTGTGCGAATGATGCGTTTGTTGAGGTCCGCCCGACCGCCGTAATAGTCAATCACCTTTTTGGCAAGAGGGTCATAGAACATCGAGTTGACGGTGAAATCCCTTCTGGCAGCATCCTCGGCGGCGGAAGCGAAACGAACTTTCGAGGGATGCCGGCCGTCGGCGTAATCGGATTCGGTCCTGAAAGTGGCGACTTCGAACTGTGTGCCGTCCAACAGTACGATAACGACACCGAACTTTGCACCGACTTTGAGTGTCCGGCGGAAAAGCTTCACGACCTCTGCGGGAGTGGCGCTGGTTGCGACGTCATAATCGCTGGGCCGTCTCTTCAGGAGCATATCACGGACGCAGCCGCCGGCCAACAGTGCCTCGAAGCCGGCCTTGCGAAGGCGTCTTACAATTTTAACTGCCGTGTGTTTGTTCGCCATCTGCTTTACACCGATATATGGTTACAGCCATAGTGCCCCACTGGCGTTTTTCTATAGTTTCAAGTCGGCCGTAGTCCTTTGCCAGGATTGATTTACGACTTGTGCGGACAACGACATAACCGCCGGGTTTAATGTAGCTTCCCAGTCGAGTCAGCAGCGACGCCAGCGGCGAGCCGGGCCGAACTTCCGCCGAATCAACGTAGGGCGGGTCCACAAAAACAAGGTCGTATCCAGGATGACCGACGGAAAAATCCAGCTTGAATGCGTCTGCTCGGAGGACTTTCGCCTGCTTTACGAATCCGGCTTTTTCGATGTTTTTCTCGAGCACTGCCGCCACCTTGTCATCATATTCCACAAAGGCCACGAACCTCGCCCCCCTGCTTAGTGACTCAAGCCCCAGCGACCCGATACCGGCGAACAGGTCCGCGACGGTCTTGTCGGCGGGCAGGTCGTATTTTCGCAGTATGTTAAAAAGCGATTCCTTGACACGGTCGATGATGGGGCGCGAATCGAGGCCTATGGGGCTGAACAGCTTCATACCACGCTTTGTTCCGGCGATAACTCTCATACGGACACCTTTAACGACAACCTCCGGGCCGATGTTTTACGCAAATCCGCATACAAAGGGGGATTTTATCAGCAGGCCGAGGGAGGGTCTATGGCAAAATTCTTACAAACCGTTTTCATACCGGCCGCGTAGCATCCAAAAGACAATAGCCCATTCGTCGGAATGGTTCTTTGATATACGAGAAGCAAAGAACGCTGCCTGAGAGAAATCGGGCGGCTTGAAAAACGAAAAATTTTACTAAGGAGAGGATAATGTGGAATACAAACAAAACAATCCGGGCCATGGCAACACTGGCAGCACTGGTCGTGGCTGGCGCGGTCATTGCAGGGGACAAACAAGCCCCCGTGAAGGCGCCGCAGTTTACCCTGACAAATTACACCGGCGAAGAGGTGAAGCTGGCGGATTTCAAGGGTAAGATAGTCGTACTCGAATGGTTCAATTACGAATGCCCGTTCTCGAGATACCACCACGAAACGGTCGCCACAATGAAGAACATCGCCAACAAGTATAAAGATAAGGGTTTGGTGTGGCTCGCGATAAACAGCACCGGTCATCAGGAAACAGACCAGAACAAAGAATTCGCCGAAAAGAACGGCGTTCCGTTTCCGATACTAAATGACAGCCCGGGCGCTACGGGCAAGGCCTACGGCGCAAAGACAACACCGCACATATTCATCGTCGATACCGAAGGCAATATCGCTTACAACGGCGCAATTGACAACGCCCCTTTGGGCAATGCCCCGGACAAAGGCGAAATAGTCAATTACGCGGACAAGGCACTTGCCGAGCTGACGGCGGGTGAAAAAGTCAGCACACCGCAAACGAAGCCATACGGCTGTTCCGTCAAATATAACAAGTGATGCAATACTGGCTGCCCATTCTCAAGCCGCCGGCCGTGGGACCCATCCGGTCGGCGGCTTCGTATATACAAATAAATGAACTTTTTTGATACAGGAGGTAGTCGTGAAGAAAAAAGTATGGGAATGGTCCCTGATTATCACACTCTGTCTGGCTGTTTTCGTGGCATTGAGGGTTTCGGCACAGAGGTTAAACAACAGCGGACAAACCAGTTGCCCAATTCTGTGTATGTTCAAAAGCGAGGACCAGAATAAAATGAGCGAAGATAAAGCGGTCAGCAATGCGGAATTGAGTAAAAAGCTCACGCCTTTGCAATACAAAGTAACACAAAAGAAAGGAACGGAACTGCCCTTCACCGGCAAATACTACAAATTCCACGGCAAAGGCAAATACGTCTGCATTGTCTGCGGAAATGAGCTTTTCAGCTCGGATACCAAATTCGATTCAGGCACCGGCTGGCCCAGCTTCTCCGCCCCCATAGGCAAAGACAACGTGGGTGAAAACGTCGACAAAACCTTAGGTTTAGTGAGAACTGAAGTGGTCTGCAGCAAATGCGGCGCACATTTAGGCCACGTCTTCAGGGACGGCCCAGGACCGACGGGCCTGCGCTACTGCATTAACTCTGCGGCACTGGACTTTGTCGCGCAGGACCCAAACGCAACGCAGCCGGACAGCAATGAGACAACATCAGTCGAATAGCTCTCTGATAGGCGCGGCGCAGAGCCGAAACCTGTCGGCGGGCAATGTTACGGTTTGCCATTTTGGGCTGCGCTGTTTCATATACTTTATGTAGTCGGCCAGCGAGACTGCCAGGAACAGATACCGGTCGTCGTTGAAATAAAAAACCTCCCGGCCATCGAAATCCACGTCGATATTGGCAAACCTGTATGCAAAGACAAACATCGCCTGATAATCGGAGCCGAGGGTTTTCTGCCAAGCGGCCAGGCCGTCCACGTCTTCGGTCGTAACCCAGCATTCCAGACTCGATAGATTCGCCAGGGTCGTCCCTTTGAAGCGTCTGCCCTTTACCTCGGCGATAATTTTTTTGCCGTTAGGCGGGCAAAGCAGAAAATCGAAACTTTTCAGCGTTGAGTTTTCAAAGACCGGCTTGTGCTCGTCACCCGCGGGGACATATTCGACCTGGTTCTCAATCAGCCAGTTTTCAAACGCCCTTTCGTAATGGTTGGGTGCGGAATCCTTCATCAGAACTTCTCAGGATTTTCGAGAAAATCTTTGAGAGGAATTGTTTGCTGCTGGCCGGTTGACATATCCTTGAGCACGATATTACCGGTTTTAAATTCGTCGCCGATGATGACGCAGTATCTCGCGTTCTGCTCGGAAGCAAGCTTAAGCTGTTTTGACAAACCTGCTGCTTTATAGGGAAAGGTCGAATTGAATCCGCGTGTTCTCAACTCGGCCGTCAGCTTGACAGCTTCGTTGAGCAGCGAGTCAGCAATGGGCACGACAAAGTAGTCGATAGTTTTTGCTGAAATCTTTTCATCGAGCAGACCTTTTTCACGCAGGAGAACCTCGAGGACGCAATCACCCATACCCATACCAGTAGCAGGAATTGAAGGGCCGCCAAAATCGTGTAACAGGTTGTCGAATCTTCCCCCACCGCCAATAGCGCGAAGCTCACCGGTCACGTCATGAACTTCAAAGACAATGCCGGTGTAGTATGCAAGACCACGAACTATCGATGGCTCATAGACGCAGAAATCGCCCACTCCCATCATATCCAAATCGTCTAAAACACTTTTTATGTCTAAATATGCGTTGTTCTGGTCCGATTTGTGTTCTACCAGTTCTTTAAGTTCCGGTATCGAACCGACGTTCATAAAATCAAGTAACTTACTAACGGTCTTATTGCCCGGGATTTGCTCTTCAAGGATTTTTTCGAAGGTCTCCTGGGGTAATTTGGCCTTCTTGTCAAGCACGGCATATATGGAGTCGAGTTTCTCCTCAGGAATACCCAATCCTTTAAGATAAGCGGCCAGTAATTTTCTACTCGATATTTTGACTTTTACATCTTCAGGCGTCAGGCCAACTTCTCGCAGATAATCGACGGTTGTGAAAATGACTTCCGCGTCGGCGAGAACGTCGTCGATGCCGATTATGTCGATATTCCACTGGAAAAATTCGCGGAGACGGCCTTTCTGCGGGCGTTCGGCCCGGCAAAGGCGGGGCACTGAAAACCACTTGATGGGCTTCGGCAAAGAGTTGATTCTCTGGTTGACCATTCGGGCCAGTGTCGGTGTGATTTCGGGCCTTATGGCCAGGTCACGCCCGCCGCGGTCCTTGAGAGAAAACAACTGCTCGACGATTTCGTCGCCGCTTTTAATTTGAAACATCCGGAGGTACTCGAAGATGGGGCCGTCGTATTCCTCGAAGCCGTTGCGGACTGAGACCCTCTTCCAGCCATCAACAATCCAGTTGTGGACGGCCATATCTTCGGGGTAAAAATCGCGTGTCCCTTTTACCGGCGGTATTTTCATTTCTCAATCCATTCCGCTGCGGCGGACAAGTTTACTACACTTTTGCTGGCAAATACTATAAGCTACAGGCGAACCTGCGTCAAGGAAGCTTGTCCGCTCCACCTGCGGCGGACAAGCGCAGGCGGAGCTAAGAAGAGGTGAAATGCGAAAAGATTCGATTGAGATAATTTACGAAGACGGCGACATAATCGTCGTCAACAAGCCCGCCGGGGTATCGGTGACAAAGGACCGGTCGAGACAGCCGCAGCTCGTCGATTTTCTCGCAGGGCAACTGGGCGCCGATGCAACGGCCCGGCTTCGGCTGGTGCATCGGCTCGATAAAGACACAAGCGGCGTGATGATTCTGGCCCGAAACCGCCCCACCCAGCGGACGTTAGCGGATTGCTTCCTCAAAAGAAAGGTCAGCAAAACCTATTTAGCGATTGTCAAAGGAGCAATTCTCGAACATCAGGATTCCATAGATGCGCCGATTGCGAGGAGCAGAAAGCACCCTGAGCGGATGGTGATTCACAAACGCGGCGGCAAAAAAAGCATCACCGAGTGGCGGCTGATGGCTGATTTCGGCCTGACTGCGTTACTGGCAGTGAAACCATTAACGGGAAGGACGCATCAGATACGCGTGCACTTAGCAAGCACGGGATTGGCGATTGCGATTGACCCGCTTTATGGGAGCAGCACACCTTTAATGCTCTCGGATTTCAAAAAGGAATACCGGCTCGGCAAATTTCAGGAGGAAAAACCGCTTATCGACCGGCTGACGCTGCACGCCTATCAAATTGTCATCCCTGAGGGAGCAGGAATCCAGTCCCGGTGTTTCGTCGCCCGGCTTGATAAGAAATTCGCCGCGGCAATAAAAATGCTGACCAAGCACAATCCAAGAGGCCCCGGGGCGTTTATCCACGAAGGCGAGTTCGAGAAGATACTCGCCGGCCGGCCGATTTAGCGGGAACCGAGAAAGTACCTGACAATTGGCCAGGCCTTGAAAAACCGCACCGCTTCCGGGTCGCTGCGAGTCGTGGATAAAACAAATTCTCCTATGCCGAACTGAGCGATAACATATTTGCCCAGTGCGAACTGGCCGATTGCGGCCAGACCTGTTGCGAATTGACCAAGCCCGAAGGCAACCCCTAATGCCATTTGCCCCACCGCTGCGACGCCCGTGGAAAGCTGGCCAAGACCGAATAACAGACCCACGGCCAACTGTCCTATCGCAATAACGCCGACCGAAACGTGTCCTATTGCGATGACCCCGGCGGCGAGCTTGCCCACGGCGATGAAACCCTTGGCAACGACTCTCCGGCCGGTCTCCGGACACCTGCCGTAGGTATAGTGCACCAGGGGCATCCCCATAAACGTCGCGTGCGATTTGAATTCGTGAAAGCTCGTGCCGTCTACGTAGCCGTAGCGCCGCCACGAGCCGAAATTAGTGTTCTGAACCTTATATTCAATTTCTTCGAGCAGTGTATTGGGCATAAAAGAATCCTTTCAATTTCCGGATTATCTACTATACTTTACCAGCCGCATTCTCTTTTCAATTGCCAAAGCCGCAGCCAAACAGCTAACAACAAAATTAAAACTACAGAGAGCAAATTAAAGGCACATATGTAAAATTTAAGACTGTTATTATTTAAGTACCGTCTCCCATAAACAACACATACGAAAATTGTTCCAGGCCCCAAAAACAGTACTATGTAAACGAGGCCAATACTCCACGCAGGTCCATTAAAAGCAAGGTAAAATGACGCACATAAAGAAAATAACACGGTAATAAACCAAAGACACACCTTTTGCCATAGAGATAACTTAATAATCTCAAAACTTGGCAGGGTTTTCTCAAGTAGCGGAACCCGATCGGCTATATATTTGATTATCTGAGCACTACGATCATCCGCAGGAAGACAAATTGATATTTTGGACCTACCCTTATAAGTGAAAAAACGTATTCCTGAGAATGCTTCAAATTCTTTGTAATCGAACAACTCGTAGGTAACTATGCTATTCCACTTTATTGCTTTTGTGCCACTACTTGTAGTAATAGCAACTCGTTTAGAAGTTATCCGATACTTAGTCCGAGAGTATTTTTCAGTCAGATAAGCCGTCAAACATATAAATCCCAACGGTACAATTACGACAATGAATCCTAATATAAAAAGCTTGTCGAGACTAATGTCGGAATTAGGTGGAAAGACATAATCGAGGGCAAAATACAATGCTGTCCAAAGAATAGCAGTAACAAGAAGAACTCGTGGAACAAAAACCATCCATCTTCGCAAGCTCGCCTTGACAGCAGCATCCGATACTTGTTTGGGACAAACCCATTCAAAAAGGATTTCTTCTTTTTCTCGAAGCACCAATGTTATCCTTCGTCCCTTTGCGCCGTTAAAATTGAAGCAAAGGCCATTGCTGCCGTCTCGATGCGCAAAACGGTATCGGTCAATCGAACAAAAACAACGCCCCTGCCCTGCAACAGTGATTGCTCATTTTCTGTGAATCCCCCTTCCGGGCCGACAATGACAGCCACGTCGGTTTTGCCGAAGGGCTGCTTAGCCAATGGCGGGCAATCGTCGGACAATCCGCCCGCGATAATTCGGCATTGGGGATACTGTGCCGTCAGCATTTCGAGGGCATCGAGCAAAGTTGCCGGCGAATCGATTACAGGCAGGAACAATCTTTTGCATTGTTTGGCTGCTGAGACGGCGAGATTTTTCCACCGCCCCGCCGTTTTCGGATTGGCCGGCTGCTTAACGGTGCGCTCGAATATCACCGGGCAAATTCGGTCAACGCCCAACTCGGTGCATTTTTCAATCAGCCAGTCGAAACGCCGGCCTTTGGGGACACTAACCGCGATGATTATCCTGCATGACTTCGGTGGTTCGCTTCGCCCCACGTGCTCGATATCGAGCGTTACTTTGTTTTTTTCGACCGCTGATACCGTGGCAGAGGCCAGCGAGCCGGCGCCGTCGAAAAGCTCTACTTTATCCCCTCTTTGCAGACGTAATACCGAGCCAAGATGACGAGCTTCCGCACCGGCCAGCTCGGTCGTCGGCTCAACTATCGGTTCACAATAACAACGATGCAAAGACATAATCAAAATATACAAGGCGATTGACTATTTTGCACGGAGTTCTTATGCTACGGGCTTTAGCGGGAAAAGGCAAGATGCAGGAAAGAAATGTAAAGGTCGGTTTGGTCGGTTTCGGCACGGTCGGCAGCGGCGTGGCGAAGATAATTCTTGAAAACGCCGATGCAATAGCCGTAAGGACCGGCCTGCGCCTCCAGCTTGCCTGCGTGGTCGATATTGACACCGAAAGCCCCAGACAGGTAAAGCTGCCGGCAGGAATACTCACCAGTGACTTGAATAAGCTGATAAACGATAAAGACATTCAGATAGGCATCGAGCTTGTCGGCGGGACCGGCATCGCCAAGGAGATTCAACTGAAGATGTTAACCGGGGGCAAAAACGTCGTTACCGCCAATAAGGCATTGCTCGCTGAGCACGGGGCCGAGCTTTACGAGGCCGCTCGAAGGGCCGGCAGATGTATCGCCTTCGAGGCGAGCTGCGCGGGCGGTATTCCGATTATATCCGGCATACGGACCGGCCTTGCCGCAAACAACATCACAGGGATTTACGGAATCGTCAACGGAACGTGCAACTATATCCTGTCGAATATGACCGGCAAAGAGGAAGAATTCGCCGAGGCATTGGCGCAGGCAAAACAGAAGGGCTACGCCGAAGCCGACCCGACGCTCGATATCTCCGGCGGCGACAGCGCTCACAAACTGGCCATACTGGCATCGATTGCGTTCGGACTTGAAATATCATTAGACGATATTTACGTCGAGGGCATTGACCATATCTCCAAAGACGACGTGCGATACGGCGGTGAAATGGGCTACTGCCTGAAGCTGCTGGCGATAGCGGAAAAAAATAACGACGACCGGGTGTCGCTGCGTGTCCACCCGTCCTTTATAGTTAAAGAAAATCGACTCGCGCAGGTCGACGGCTCCTTCAACGCGATAAGCGTCTCGGGCAGTGCGGTCGGGCAGATAATGTTCTACGGCAGAGGCGCAGGTATGATGCCCACCGCCAGCGCGGTCGTGGCCGACATCATCGAAGTCGCCCTCGGAAACTCGCTCAGAACCTTCGAGCATCTGCATCTCAAACCGCGAGGCGAGGTCGCAGGCCTGATTGAAAAAATCGACAACCTCGTAACGCGTTTCTATATCCGGCTAAACGTCAAGGACCAGCCGGGCGTCTTCGCACAAATCGGAAAGGTGCTTGCCGATAACGCCATCAGCATTTCCGGCGTTCTGCAGCACGAAGGACCCGGCCCCGACAATACCGTGCCGGTCGTAATCACGACCCATCCAACGAAGCAGGACAAGGTAACCGACGCTGTAAAAGGCCTCGGCGCACTCAACACCGTCTGCGCACAGCCGGTCTGCATACGAATCGTCGACATCTCGGAGGACCAGGAATAGTGGCCAAATATGCGATAATAATCCCCGACGGTGCCGCCGATGAGCCGCTTGAAATCTTCGGCAATAAAACGCCGCTCGATGCCGCCGAGAAGCCGAATATGGACACCATCAGCAAAACAGGCCGACAGGGAATCGTCCACACCGTGCCCGACGGAATGGAGCCGGGAAGCGACGTCGCCCAAATGTCACTGCTGGGCTATGACCCGAGACAATTCTATACCGGCAGAGCACCCCTCGAGGCGGTCGCCCGCAACGTCCAGTTAGCCCCAGACGACTGGGTATTCAGGTGCAACTTTGTAACAATTGCCGACGGCAAAATGGCCGACCACAGCGCAGGGCATATCTCGACCGAAGAGGCAACGACGCTTATCGAAGAGCTTAATAAGCAAATCTCGAACGACCGCATACGGTTCTATCAAGGAGTAAGTTACAGGCATCTGCTCGTACTAAAGGGCTATGACCTGGACGTCAAGACCTGCCCGCCGCACGACCACATCGGTAACTCCGTGGAAAAGATTCTCCCCAGGGGCAAAGGGGCGGACCTGCTCACCGATTTGATGGTCCGCTCGCAGCAGTTTTTATACAACCACGACATCAACAAGGTAAAAGCAGACCTCGGCGAAAACCAGGTAAGCTCGATTTGGCTCTGGGGGCAGGGCAAAAATGCAAAGCTCGAAAGCTTCGAGAAGCGATTCGGCCTCAAAGGCGTCGCCATAACCGCCGTTGACCTCGTAAGGGGTCTGGCAAAGCTCATCGGGTTCGACCTGATTGAGGTCCCCGGCGCAACCGGCTTTATCGATACCAACTTCGAAGGAAAAGGCGCCGCCGCCGTGAACGCCCTGGAAAAATACGACCTCGTGGTTGTGCACATCGAGGCGCCCGATGAGGCGTCGCATATCGGCAGCCCCGAGCTTAAGAAAAAGGCCATCGAGCAAATCGATAAACACATAGTCGGGCCGGTTTACGAGGCCATTGCGAAGTTCCCGTCCTGGCGAATTATGGTCCTGCCCGACCACCCCACGCCCGTAAGGACCCGCGCGCACTGCGGCGACCCCGTCCCCTTCGCTATGGCCGGGACCAGCGTTACAGGCGTCCTTCAGGAAACATTCAGCGAAGTAAATGCGGCACAATCCGGCTTCATTATTGACAACGGCTATGAGCTTATGGAATACTTTCTCAAAAGCTGAGGGTCCCGGCTTTTATAAAATCAGCACAGATAAGCAGGCGAAATTTTAACGGAGCACGTATGCCTATAATCGTTCAGAAATTCGGCGGAACGTCGGTGGCGGACGCGGCGAAGATTCGCGCAGCCGCCCAGCGGGTCATCCAAGCCGTCGAAGCCGGCTACCAGGTGGTCGTCGTTGCCTCGGCCCGCGGCAAGCAGACCGACCAGCTTGTGGCTGATGCGCTCGAGCTGAATCCGAACCCACCCAGGCGGGAGATGGACCAGCTCCTCAGCACCGGCGAGCAGCAGACGGTGTCGCTTTTTGCGATGGCGCTGGATGCAATGGGACACAAGGCCATAAGCTTTACCGGTTTTCAGGTCGGGATGCTGACCGACAGTGTCCACACAAAAGCCAGGATAAAGAGCATCGACGCCGAGCGGATTCACAAGCATCTCAACCAGGGCAAAATTGCAATCGTGGCCGGCTTTCAGGGCGTAGACGAGCACGACAATATTACTACACTCGGAAGGGGTGGATCTGATACAACGGCGGTGGCGTTGGCAGCGGTGCTGAACGCCGAATCCTGCGAAATATACACCGACGTCAACGGTATTTACACTACCGACCCAAGGATTTACAAGAAGGCCGCCAAAATCAATGAAATCAGCTATGACGAAATGCTCGAGCTGGCCAGCTTAGGCGCAGGAGTTATGCACAGCAGAAGTATCGAATTCGGTAAAAAATACGACGTGAAAATCCACGTAAGAAGCAGCAGCGAAGACGCCGAAGGAACTTTTATTACTCACGAGGTGCCGCAAATGGAAGGTATAGTAGTCTCCGGAGCAACCGTACAGACAGAACTGGCAAAAATCAGTCTTGTCGGCGTCGCCAACACCCCCGGCAACGCCGCAAAAGTCTTCCACCGCCTCGCCGAAGCAAAAGTCGTCGTCAACGACATCATGCAAACTGAAATTAGCCCGGAAAAGGCGAACCTGGCATTTACGATAGGCACGGCGGACCTGCAGGCGGCCAGGGAGGCAATCAAATGGATACAAGACGAGGTCAAATGCGACAGCGTCTTCATCCGCGATGACATAGCAGAAGTATCGGCGGTGGGCGTCGGGATGAGGAACCATTACGGCATCGCGGAGAAGATGTTCGAGGCGCTGGCCAAGGCGAAAGTTAATATCGATTCGATTACGACCAGCGAGATTCGGATAAGCTGCGTGGTCGATAAAAGCCAGGCGGAAGAGGCGCTGACGGCGGTGTGCGATGCGTTTGATTTGGACAAGCCGGCTGAAGAACGAAGGCAGAAGTAAATCCGCCACAGGCGGATAAAATCCAGCCGGCGACCAACCGCAATAAGAGTCGGGACTAAAGCCGTGGACTACCAACGACGAACAACCATCCGTTATGCGATGAGCAGGCGCAGGCGGAACGTAATTTTGGCCGCGGTCCTAGTGGCAGTGGCGGGCTTGATTGCAGCCGACTGCACGAACGTTCGAAACAGTCACCAAACACAATCGCCACAGCAACAGCTCGGCAGCGACATTATCAAATACGACGGCAGGCAATTTACCGTCGTCAAAGTCGTCGATGGCGACACAATCGATATCGATATTCCCGACGGTAACTACCCGCATACACGGATTCGGCTGTGGGGAGTGGACACGCCTGAGACCAAAAATCCGAGAACGGGACAGATGTATTTCGGAAAAGAGGCGTCGGAATTTACAACAAAGCTGGCGCTGGGAAAACGGGTAACAATTTACTTGGACAAGGACAGGAATACGAGGGGCAAATACGGTCGGCTGTTGGCATACGTGCAACTGCCGGACAGGACGTTTTTAAATGAAAGGTTGCTAAGCGAGGGGTACGCATACGCGGACCTGCGTTTTAAGCACAGCTTCTACAACAAATACAAGCAGTTGGAAGCGGTCGCCAGAAGCGAGGGGAAGGGATTGTGGCCAGAGGTTACGGCCGAACAGATGCCGGAGTGGAAACAATCTTTCGCCGCACCGCCGTGAGGCGTCCTGTGGACTAACGGAGAGCACTCTGTGAACTCAGAGGGTATCCAAATAAAAAACACCGAACGGTTACATTAGCAAATAAGCCCTTCTCGACGGCAGGCAAGTAGAAAAAGGGTTCATTTGGCACCAGTGGTATCTTTTGGCGGTTTGACGTATTCAATGGCCGCAAGGAGCGCATCGCGGTGCGTTAGCCATAATTCGGGCCATGGCTGGAAATCGCGAAGCTCCAGCGTAACCGTCGTAATACCACGGTCCTTGCCCGACCACGTGCCAAAGCTGCCGGGGGTGGCATAACCCATATCTTCTATTACGGGATATCCGTTATGCTTCGACATTACCTCGGCAATCTTCGAGGCATCGGGACTGTCGGGGTCGATGCAGAAGGGAACCGTATCTTTTATTGCGACGTGAACTGCTATCACCAGCTTCGGTTTCAGGGCATCAACGGCACTGATGATAGCACGAGTTTCAGGTTCGCTTGCCGGTTCAGGGCCGCCGTAAAACTTGTCTATGCGGATTTTCTTTTCCCAGTTGCTCGCAGGGAAGTTGCGATTGCAATCGACGTGACGGGCATTGAACCGGGTGTTCTGGACAATGCCATCCGGATTAGCCGTGGGTATAACGGCAATACGGCGGTTCGCATACAAATCCTCATTGGCGAGAAGATAATCAATAAGGCATAAAGAAACATACTGGCTTTCCGGCTCATCACCGTGAATCCCGCCGAAGATAAGAACAATCGGGCCGCGCTCGCCAAACAAATGCAGCCGGATAGGTATTCCTTTCACAGATTTGCCAATCTCGAACGATTTTATAGCAGGCGGCTTTGCTTTCTTCAATTCTGCGGCAACGTTGGCATCGGCGACATCAGTTTTTTGAGCATTTGTAATACAGGCAAACGCGCAGGCCACAAAACAAAACATAAGGAGCGCTGTCAATTCGGATTTCCCTGATGGGCTTTTTAAGAACATAGTATTCTCCCTGAGATATTAACGCTGAATTGCCAGGCAAAGTCGAGTTCAATGCACGTCATCTTATCCTACGATTACGAGTGCGAGCCAGGGGACGAGATTGAACACTATAAAAAAGATTTTGAACAGGCCGAGAAAAGAGTAGATTGCCACGTTGAACGCCTCTCTTGAGATTGGGTACCACCTGCTGTGCATTCGGTAAACCCAATCAGCGGCAAAGGTGCAGATTACAAACGAGAGAATCAGCATTGCCCCATTTATAATCGCGCACCACATAAAAAAATCCCGGACGACATTGATATTCATAGTGTCTCTCCTTTTTCCCGTGTGCATTGAACATAATGATATAACAACACGATACCTATGGACACAGGTTTTGGTTAATTTTATGCTGCCTGTAAGATAATAGCAACCGCTCAAATTCCTACGGCGCTTTAACGAAGACGGCTTGAGGGCGAGTAAAAGATTAAAAGTAAAAAGGCAGGAAACGGTTGTCCTAAATTATTCAATTACCGACTTCTAACTCTCAATGGCCAACAGGACATTGCCCGGTACGGTGGTAAATACAAGCGAGGATGGGATAAAGAAAAACGAGGTTATCGGCCGAAGAAGTTAATAGCAAGTGAACCGCAAATAAAGGGCTAGGATATGGAAAAACCAGACAATACCGGAATGCCCGAAAAGGCAGCGACGATTGACGAGCGAAAGACGCCAAAAGGGCCGAGAATCGATGAGGTGAAAGAGCGGCCGAAATTCCGGAGCAGTTTGTTCAGGCCGAGGCCGACACTGTTGCTGGAAATAGCACCGCAACAAGGGGCGGAGACGGCCCAGGTGAAGGAGCCGGCCAGCACAAACGAGAAACCCGAAGGGATGCTTCAGCAGCTTCTGATAAACACCGAGTCATCGGCGGAAAAGACGCAAGCAGCGAGCAGGAAATGGCAATTAGCGTCGCTTGTGCTGGTGATGCTGCTTACGATGACGATGGTGACAATCGGCTGGCTGTATGTTGAAATGAATTCGGCCACTGCACAGCGAGGCCGATTGCAGATGGAGAACCAGTCGCTAAGAGAAGAACTAAGCTCAGCCAAAACGCAGACGGCGGGATTGAAGAGTGAGGTTGATACCCTGTTGAATCGCAATCTTGAGCTTGCCGGCGAAAATGCGCAATTAAAGGCGCAAAGACAAACAGCCCCTGCAACAACCACTGTAATGGCAGTTAAACAACAACGTTCCGCGGAGAAAACCAGCATAGCAGGCACGGCAAAACAACAAATCGAGCCAAACAAAACTACGGCGCAGCCGGAGACGCTCGATACGGGCAGGATAGGAATGATAAAAAGAGGTAGATATCCGAGCGGGACGAACAAGGGGGAGCTGATAGCGGCGCTGGGCAAGCCGGACCGTGTTTATAAAAGCCCCTACTATGAGCAACTCGTTTACTTTGGAAAAGACCCGGGTCGTTTCTGGTTTTTGGGCAATCGGCTGGTCCAGGCCGGTGGATAGAGCACTGAAAAATCGGGCCTGCTAACGGGAGGATTAAATATCGTATTCCTTTATCTTGCGGTAGAGGGTTCGTTCGCCGATACCGAGGAGCTTCGCGGCGATTTGGCGGTTGTTGCCGGTTTTGGCGAGCGTATCGATAATCGCCTGCTTTTCAATTTCATTTAGTGACAGCCCGCTGAGGTCGGAGGAGGCACGAGTCTGGCCTGGGAGACGTCTTAGCTGATGGATTTCTGGTGGCAAATCCCCAACGCCGAGCGTGTCGCGGTCGCACATAACGACCATAGTCCTGATGACGTTGCGAAGCTGGCGAATGTTGCCGGGCCATTCGTAAGAAGCTAAAATATGCATAACAGTATCGTTGATACCAGCAACTTTCGAGCCGGTTTGGCCGGCTGCTTCTTTGAGGAAGAAATCAGCGAGAGCCGGTATGTCTTCACGTCGCTGGCGCAAAGGGGGGACAGAAATACTGACGCCTTTAATTCGGAAATAGAGGTCTTCGCGGAATTTTTTCTCCTCGACGAGTTTTGGCAGGTCGTGATTTGTCGCGCTTATGATTCGCACATCGACAACGACGGGCTTATTGCCCCCCACGGGGATAACGACGCCGTCTTCGATGACGCGAAGGAGTTTCGCCTGCATATTCAGCGGCATATCGCCGATTTCATCCAGGAAAAGAGTTCCCTTGTCGGCGATTTCAAAAAGCCCTTTACGGTCGGCGGCGGCGCCGGTGAAGGCACCTTTGACGTGGCCGAAGAGTTCGCTTTCGAGCAGTGTTTCGGTGAAGCCGGCGCAATTGATGGGCACAAAGCGTTTGTTCCAGCGATTTGAGTTTTCGTGAATAGCCCTTGCGAGCAACTCTTTGCCGGTGCCGGACTCGCCCTGAATCAAGACAGAGATATTCGTCGGGGCGACTCGGCGAAGGACCTCTAAGATTGAAGTCATCTGCGGGCTGTTTCCTCGAATGCCGTAGAACTTGAAACCATCTTCAGAAGAAACGGGCATCTGCGTATCGGCACGCCTTGAGCGTTCGACGCTGCGTGCGGCCTGCTCGACAAGGGAGCGAAGCTGGTCGATATTGATTGGCTTGACGAGATAATCGTAGGCCCCCTGTTTAATCGCTTCCTTGCAGGTATCGATGGTTGCGTAGGCGGTAATAAGGATGACTTCGGCTCGGCTGAGCTTTCTGGCCTCCTGCAGGATTGCCAGACCGTCAACTTCGCCGCCGAGCTTGAGGTCGGTAACGACGACGTCGATATCCTGGCTGCGGATAATTTCGAGTGCGTCGGAGCCGTCATAGACGGCAATTGCCTTTGCCAAAGTCTGCAGCGCTTCGGCCATACCGTCGGCGTGGTCCCGCTCATCGTCAACAACGAGAACAACGGCATCTTTACTCATCAGCCGAGACCTCATCTTCTGCGGAAGACAATGGCAGCGTAATAGTAAATGAGGTGCCCTTTCCCGGCTCGCTGGCGACCGTGATGGTTCCGTTATGAGCCGAGATTATTTTTTTTACCGTGGCCAGGCCGAGGCCGGCACCGTCAGGCCGGGAAGACTGATACGGCTCAAAGATGTGGTCAATTCGCTCAGATGGTATGCCGATGCCTGTGTCGCTTATCTGTATTTTTGCGGATTGGCCCTGTTGTGAAGAACACACTATCAACTCGCCGCCCCGGCCAAGGGCCTGCTGAGCGTTGATGAAGAGGTTCAGGACGGCTTGTTTGAGCATTGCGGCGTCGGCCCGGCAGAGGAGAGGTTCTTTGAATAAATGCTGGCGCAAGGTTATCGAGTGGGCTTGGGCCTGGGGCATATAGAAATCGATAATGTCGCCAAGCACTGAGTTGATATCAACGGGAGACAAACGCGGCTGAGTGCGGTCAGCGTAGCGGAGAAAGCGGTCGAGGATTTGTTCGAGGCGGGTGGTTTCTTTGGAGATGACGGCGATTTTTCTACGTGTCCTTGCGAAACGCTGGTCGAGAGCATCGGTTGAGCCGGCGGAAGTGGAAGAGGCGGCATCTTCGAGGTCCTCATCGATAAGGCGAAGGTTAACCTTTATGGTTGAGAGCGGATTTTTGATTTCGTGAGCGATGACGCCGAGCAGCCGACCAAGCCCTTCGGCATCGCTACGGATGACAGAATCGGCGGGCGTAGCCGTTGATTCGCCCTGGCGAACGTGTTTGTCTGGTGAGTTTTCCACAGTTCGTGAATCCGACATTTCGAGAATCCGTTGCCAAAAAAGGTTCGAGGAAACCGCTACAGGCCGGGATATTCGGGCCTAAAGTGGTAATTTTAACCGTATTGGGACGCTTTGAGCAATGAAAATATTCTCCGGACGAAGTCATTAGAATCGTCCATAAGACCAATCGCCAATCTATAAGAGATTCTAAAGGGACGCTCTGTTTTACTTGAGTTGGGGGCAATAAACTGGTATTTTCGACGAGACCGTGGGCTTTCACTAAAATACAGGATAAATTCCAAGACTTTGACGTGGAAACCGTATATGGCCGAAACATCGATATGGGTCGTTATTCCCGCTTATAACGAAGGTCGTATTTTAGCAGAGACAATCGGGGGAGTGCTGGATTACAATCGCTCTTATAACGTCGTTATCGTCGACGATGGTTCCACGGATGACACATCACGGGCAGCGAGGAAGTTTGCCGTTCATCTATTGGTTCATCCGATGAATCTCGGCCAGGGGGCGGCCCTTGCAACGGGTATAGCATACGCGCTTCGGGAGAAAGCCGATATAGTGATAACCTTCGATGCCGACGGCCAGATGCAGCCGGCCGACATCGGCTCACTCGTAGATGCGGTAAACAAGGAAGGCCTTGATGTCGCGCTGGGTTCTCGTTTTTTGACGGCGAGGCCGGTGGGAATACCGCTGATTAAAAAGATAACACTGAAAATCGGCGCAATGCTGACGAGACTCAGGACCGGCTTAAGAATAACCGATACCCACAACGGAATCCGGGCGTTTAAGGCCGATGCCCTTCGGAAATTTAACATTTCACAAAACGGTATGGCCCACGCATCAGAGATACTTTCAGAAATCGCCCGAAATAAGCTGGCCTGCCGCGAGGTTCCGGTTACCATACGATATACGGAATATTCAAAGGGCAAGGGACAATCCGTTTCAAACGCAATCAATATTTTGTTCGACCTGTTTTCGAGAGGTGGCAAATGATTACCATTAAAGTCATTCTGATAGTGCTTCTTCTTATAATCCTGCGGGCTTTTCTGGTTCAGAAATCACTGCTGCTGATTAAAAGAGCGGTTGCGGTGCTGATGTTTGCGGGACTGCTGTTTCTGGTATTGTTTCCCGACGTTTCGACGTGGGCGGCCAACAAGATTGGTGTGGGTCGCGGGGCCGACCTTCTTTTTTATCTTGCCAATCTTTTCTTTTTACTTGTGGCAGTGGCCCTGTGGCGGCGTTTGATAACTCTGAGTGCCGCTGTAACCATCCTTGCCCGTGAACTTGCGATAAGAAACGCCGAGAGACCTGAAGCAAAAGAGCAAAGCGGGCCGACAAACGATTAGGCAGTCAGGGTGTCTGTTCTCTGTATCGCTTCAGCCGGCCGCGAAGCTGTTCGGCGAGTTGCTCATTGGCTGCGACCAGCGCCAATTCGAGTGCTTTCTCGGCGGTTTGGATGGCCAAATCCACCCTGCCATTTCTTGAGTAACAATCTGCGAGCGTATCCAGAACTTCCGGGGCCTGATAGTCGGTCAATTCCGCAGCCCTGCGGGCAAGTTCAAGGGCTCTGGTTATGTCGCTGCTGGCCACGTGAGGTCTGGAGATTAGGGCGTAGGCAAGATTGTTATATGCTTCAGCATTATTAGGGTCGATATCCAAAGCCCTGTAAAAATGGCTTATGGCCTGGTCGAAATTTCCCTGCGACAGCAATACGGCTCCGAGGTTATTGTGAGCGTTGACGTAGTCGGGCTGTAACTCGAGAGTTCTGCGATAATAACTAATTGCCTGGTCGAGCCGGCCCCGCAGGTGAAAAGTAACTCCGAGATTAAAGTTGGCCTCGATATGGTTCGGGTCTTTCTGCAATATCCGACGATAATGATGGGCCGATTCGGTGAGCCGGCCCTGCGACTTCAGAATATTGCCGAGCTTATGATGGGCGTCTGTAAAATCGGGATTGATACTCAACGCCTGCTGATAATAACCAATCGCCCGCTCAATTTCGCCCTGCTTTTCGAACTGACCGGCAAGATTATAGTACCCTTTGTAACTGGTTGGCACCGCATCCACCACGCTTTGCCAGATTGACATCGCACTTTGGTAATCTCTGTTGCGATAAATAGTGCGTGTCGCAAGTGCAACAATAACGGCCATAGCAATAACAACTCCCAGCCAGGATGTTATTTTACTATGGCGGGCCCGCCCCGCTGCGACCCTCAATAAAAGAAAGCCGGCGGTTACCACAATAGTTGCCAGGCCTGCGAGGGACAAATATACCCTGTGCTCGAAGATTATATCTGCAATCGGAACAAAACTCGAAGTAGGGGCAAGTATAACGAAAAACCAGACAAGAGGATAACTCCATACGCGATTTTTTATAAAGCCCCACAACGTTACCGCTGCCATAAATACGACAATCAACAACGATGGCAGAATCAACTGCCATACTTTTATCACCGGCCAGCAGTAGTAAAGACACAGACGAGCCGGCCAGAAGCTCAGCTTTATGTATTGAACTATTGCGATGAACTGATTCATCGCGTAGTCAAAAGGTTTTATGCTTATGGAGAATCCGACGGTATCCGAGTGCGACCCTGAAGCCATCGCTGCAGCGAGAACCGCCCAACCTGCAGACAAACCGAGATACAGGTGCCATCGCTTTTTCAGTGCGAGGCGAAATGACCCAGCCACAAAGGTTCGGTCGTAGAGCAAGACGAGCACCGGGGCAGTTACCATTACCTCTTTTGTGGCCATTCCGAGGGCGCAAAAGATAACGGACAATATCTGCCAAAGGGCGAAATGTTTGGGCTGCATCGACCTTACGGCGGCATAGACGGTCAGGAGGTAAAACAAGCCCATAAGAGATTCCGCCCGCTGGACGACATATGTAACGCTTTCCGTTTGAATGGGGTGAACCAGCCAGATTGCCGCTACAATCCAGGCGAGATAAGCCGAATGCCGGCCGAATTTTTCTTTAAGCCGGCTGCTTATCAAAGTTCTGCGGACAATACCATACAGCGTCAGGGCGGCAAGAATATGTATCGATAAGTTAACGAAGTGGTATCCCCAAACGCGATATTCGCCGAAGGCCTCATTCAGGGCGAAAGACAGGGCTAATACCGGCCGACCCGCCAAGCCCGACTGAGGGGGTACGGAAAGGACCCAGGTCAAAGGCCAGAGTTGTCGAATACTCGGGTTTTCGACGATGTTCGGAAGGTCATCGAAAATGAAAGGTCCGTTGAAACTACCTGAATAAGCTATCAGGCCGATGACAACAAGTGAAACAGGTAAAACACCTGCTAAAAGGCCGGCCCTGGTATGTTTTTCGTCGGCCATAAAGTTAAACGCAAAAAATTAAGCTTTTTTATTTTTTGCCGGGCGTCCTGGTCGCTTCGTCTGGTTTTTGCTGTTCTTTGCCGACGGCGGACAATTCGGCAAGGGCGGCTTTGCGGGAAAGCTTGAATCGGCCCTGGTCATCGATAGACAAAAGCTTGACGGGAATCAAGTCGCCGACCTTGCAGACATCCTCGACATTTTTGACGTAGCCGTCGCTCAGCTCGCTTATGTGGCAAAGGCCTTCTACGCCGGTAATAAATTCGACGAAGGCGCCGAAATCCTTGACGGAGACGACTTTGGCCTGCGGGTAAATTCGGCCCTGTTGGGGGGGCTGAGTCATTGACTCGATGATTTCCCTGGCTTTGAGATGTCCGTCGCCGCCGAGGCAGCTTATAAAGACGGTGCCGTCTTCTTCGATTTCGATGGTGGTATCGGTCTGCTCCTGCAGGCCTTTGATTGTCTTTCCGCCGGGGCCGATGATCTTACCGATAAATTCGGGGTCGATTTGAATGCTTACGAGTTTGGGGGCATAGGCACTTAGCTGAGGTCTTGGCTTTTCGATTGCTTTGGACATAGTTTCGAGGATTTTGAGGCGGGCCTGTCTGGCCTTTTCCAGCGCCTCAACCATAATTTTATGTGAGAGTCCCTCGGCTTTGACGTCCAACTGGACGGCGGTGACGCCCTCGGTGGTTCCGGCGACCTTGAAGTCCATATCGCCGTGATGGTCTTCATCGCCGAGTATGTCGGTCAAAAGGACGTATCGGCCGTCTCCGGCGGTGACCATTCCGATTGAGATACCTGCGACGGGCCTCTTAATTGGCACGCCGGCATCCATCAGTGCGAGCGAGCCGCCGCATACCGAGGCCATAGAGCTGGAGCCGTTGGACTCGGTAATATCAGAGACGACCCTGACGGTATAGGCGAATTCCTCCTCCGGCGGTTTGACTCGTTCGAGCGCTCGTTCGGCGAGGACGCCGTGGCCGATTTCACGTCTGCCGGGACCTCTGACCGGACGGACCTCGCCGACGGAAAAGGGCGGGAAATTATAATGCAGCGTGAAGTTCTGGGCGTATTCATCAAGCAGGCCGTCGATAATCTGTGCATCTCTGATTGTGCCTAGTGTTACGCTGACGAGGGCCTGGGTTTCGCCTCGGGAGAAAAGAGCGGAACCGTGGACTCGCGGCAGAAGGCCGACTTCGCAGGTGATGGGACGAATATCATCGCAACCCCGGCCATCGAGGCGTTTACCCTGCAGGGCAAGGTCGCGAATAATCTCGCCTTCGATTTTATCGAAGACACGTTTGACCATCGCCTTATCAGTGACTGGGGCCTGGACCGGAGGCGACGTTTCGGGCTGCTGCTGTTCATCTATATCGTCGAGGACATCGGATTCGGGATGTATCTCGATGCCGGAGTATTGCTCGATGAGGCCTTCGAGCAATTCACTGACAGCGGTTCTTCGCTGGCGCTTATTCGACATAACTTCAACCGAGTGCAACTCTTCGGCAACCTGTGAGCGTATTTGGGAATAAAGCTCCGTGTTGATGGGGGTGGTTTCGGGTATTTCCTTTTCGACGCCGGCTTTTGCACGAAGCTGCTCGATAAGCTCGCAGACGACCTGCACGGTCTGGTGTCCGATTTTTACGGCGTCGGCGATGACGGATTCGGGCAATTCTTTAGCACCGACCTCAATCATATTGATTGCTTCTTTTCGTCCGCCGACAAGAATGTTCATATCGCCCTGTTCGAGCTGGGCGTGGGTCGGGTTGATAACAAACTCGCCATTTACTCGGCCAACACGGCAGGCGCCGGTGGGACCTATAAACGGGATTTTGCTGATAGTAAGCGCTGCGCTTGCTCCTATCATAGCAGGGACATCGGGGTCGTTTTCACGGTCGGCGCTTAGTACGGTGGCGATTACCTGGACCTCGTTGAAATAAGCTTCGGGGAAAAGCGGGCGAATCGGCCTATCAATCATTCGGGCAGTGAGAATCTCCTTTGTGCTGGGCCTTCCCTCGCGCTTGAAGAATCCGCCCGGGAACTTACCGGCGGCACTTTGCTTTTCACGATACTCGACACTAAGCGGGAAAAAATCGATATCTTCGCTGCGTGGAGGGGCCGTAACGGCCGCAACAAGCACGACGGTTTCTCCGTATCGGACGACAACGGCGCCGTCGGCCTGTCTGGCTATTCTGCCGGTCTCAATCGATAAGGTTCGACCGGCGATTTCACATTCAACTCTGACAAATTCCGACATAATTTACCTCATTAATAACCATTGATAGCATATAGCGGACAGCATACAGCGGATAGAAATTAACTAAACGCTATAAGCCATCCGCTGGTTTTATTTGCGTAAGCCGAGCCGGGATATGACCTCTCGATAACGCTTTGGGTCTTTTCTGGCGACATATTTCAGAAGTGCCGCTCTTGTGCCCACCATTTTCAGCAAGCCGCGTCGGGAGGAGTGGTCCTTGCGGTGAAGCTTGAGATGTTCGGTAAGCTCGTTAATCCTCTCTGTGAGCAACGCAATCTGGACTTCAGGCGACCCGGTGTCGCCCTGGTGGTTCTCGAAGTCATGAACTATTTTTTCTTTTTGCAATTTCGCGAGCATTTTTCAAACAAGCCCTTTCTGTAAGCACCTAGCGCGACGTTTCGACTACAATCATTCTGCACATAATAGACGGGGCATTTTAGCATTTTTGCGCCGGGTTGCAAGTCCGAACGTCCAAAAAGTGTAAATTGGCAAATCATACGTGACAGTCGATACGCGGAAGGGGGGATTGGAACGTAAGAAGGTTTAGGGCTGATAACCGCAGGTTGTGGGGTGTTATTTAAGCAGGGTTCCAACCGCTATGGAACCATACTGGCTGAAATCCTCGGCACCATAGGCCTTTGTAACATCATACTGCATAAGGTCCCAGAGGTGGTATACGTCGCTTTCGATGAAAATTCTTCCAATCTGCTCGTCAAACTGGGTCCCAAGCCGTTCCTCGATTTCCTCGAGAGCCTGTTCGACGGTGAGCGCCTCGCGGTAGACCCTTTCGGAGGTCATCGCATCAAAGCAGTCTGCCAGACCGACAATCTTGCCCATAAGCTGTATCTGGTCGCCCTTGAGGCCGGATGGATACCCCTTGCCGTCCACCCGTTCGTGGTGGTGAAGCACACCTGGGATAATATCCCGCATCTGCTTGATTCCGCCCAAGATGTTTGCACCGATGGAGGGGTGCATTCTGAGCCGGTGCCGCTCCTGCTCTGAAAGTTTGCCCTCCTTGCAGAGCAGAGTTTCGTCTATTCCGACTTTTCCTATATCGTGCAGCAGGCCAGCGAGATAAATCTTGTGGATTTGCTCCTGGTCAATATCCTGGTGCTGCGCGAGGTGCTCGGCAATCCATTTTGAGATGAAGGCGACTCTTTCAGAGTGGCCTCTGGTGTAGCGGTCCTTTGCGTCGATGCTTCTTGTGAGGGCCTTCAGTGAGCCGATGAACAGTTCCTTGAGGTCGTTGAAGAGGCGGTTATTCTCGACGAACACGGCACAGGTGCTGGCGACTGAGTTGAACAGCTTTACATCGGTGGAGTCAAAATCGGGTTTGTCGAGCCGATTTATGGCGACGAGCATGCCGATGATACGGCCGGTACCGGATTGTCTGGGGACGGCGAGCCGTTTGCGTCTTTCGCCCGAGTTGGATTTTTCCTTGCCACAGAGAGGAACAACGATGATGTTTCTGATGCTCTGGGGCCAGTCGTATGTGAAAGGTGAGTCGACCTCACTGTCAAGCAGGGCCTCTTTGCCCTTTTTAGTGTCATCCAGCAATCGGTTATACATAAGCGATGTCACAGCCGGGTCAATGTCAATGACGCCGGCACCCGCTACAAGGATGAAATGAGCCGGCTCGTCAAGCGTTTTTTCCTGAAGTATGGCTATGCCCTCGACGCTGACGATTTCGGTCAAGCTGTCACAGGCCATCTGGAGGAAGTTTGCATCCGGCTCGACGATTTCCATATTGGTGCTGATTTTGTAAAGCAGGACCAGTTCTTCGTAGGTTTGCGCCAGCTCGGCGCTTATCATATCCATCTGCTCGGTTGAGTCCAGTTGGGTATGGAATTTTTCCGCAAAGAGTCGAAGCACCTCGGACAAGAGCAGGGCCGATTTGTTGTGGGGGTCGGGGGCGGCGCCGAGGTCCATCAGGGCTACTAAACCGGTCTGATGTTTTGAGGCGGCAGCGGGAACCAACTCGGCAGAGAGACACCTGCTGCGAGGCGGCCTGAGGTGTTCGTCTTTTGCGGCGGCGGTCCGTTTGGCGGAACGGCCGAGACAATCTCGAGCAGATTTTGCCAGGAGAGCGGGATTGCTGTCGAAAGAGCCACCCTGACAGAGAAGAACAAGCTGACCTTTTGAATCACAGACTGCGAAGTTAACGCCGAGCGTGCTCACACGCGCGCCGAAATCCTTCAACTCCCGCATTTGTAATGTGGTCAAACCTCCTGCCATTGTGCTGGGCATAACCTTCTCCGTATTTCGACCGGATGCGAGTGAGCCAACTGTCGGCGACTCACAAGACGGCGATGAAACCTCTGCACTGAATTATCAGCTCTGCTGCGACAACTGTCTCTGGTAAAGGATATCCTCAATAGTTCTGAGCAACTCTTTGGGGCTGAACGGCTTGGTGATGCACTGGGAAATCTGAAGCTGCTGGCGATGAATGTCATCTATGGCGAAGTTCCTTGCTGTCAAAAGAACAAAAGGGATATCTTTGGTGTTTTCGTTTGAGCGAAGATGTTCGAGAAGCTCAAGTCCTGTCATTACGGGCATCTGATAATCGGCGATTATAATATCGGGGCTTTCCGTGCAGGCCAGCTCGTATGCCTCGGCGCCGTTGCAGGCAGTCAAAGGTTCGTAGCCGTTGTTGCGGAGCTTGATTGCAACGACGTGCACAATGTGAACCTCGTCATCAACAACCAGGACTTTCCTTGGCGGCATTCGTAGGTCCTTTCTATTGCTGTTTCACACATATCCGGTGCCGGGCGTGACTTTCAGGCCGCCGGTATATTTTTGTTCGGTAATCGCCGATTAAATCATCCCCAAGTTTTTTCGTCCGTCCTGGGTTGCCTCTTAACTTAGGGGTAATTATGTAAGCGTCTTTAATCGCAGTTATCAGGCGAAATTTTAGGTTGTTACCCGAGGTGCGCGGAACTGACAGGCATTTACAGCACTGCCAATGCGTAACGGCCCGATGGGCAACAAAGCCTTAGCCCGATTTGATTTTCATAAAGCAAACGGCTATTTCAACAGGCATCCTGCCAATATGTGACAAGGCCCTATAAGAGGCAGGTCTCGAATTTCTTATCAGACGCTAAATTCACCGAGACAAACGGGCCTTTAGCCGGACTCAAGTTGTATTGGTCGTGAGAAAACAAACACCCCGCCGAGGGAAGTTCCCCGGCGGGGTCGTTTATCTGCCCGTCCCCCCTTTAGATTTGCCGTGGTCACAAAACGGACAGTGTGTAAGCAACTTTTGTTACAGTGACGCGTGTTCAGGTGAATCGTCGGCGTGGAACGAACCCGTCGAGGTGTTGACGACCCAGCCGGCCTCTCCGCAACCGACATTGTTTTGGTCCTGTACGAAGCGCACGGCCTTGTCACCATTGAACGGATTGGTTGGCATCGTCTTGAGGTAAGGACCACGATTGTCGGCGCCTCTGGTTGTCAGCGCCTGCTCGAAGCCGGCAAGACTGGCGGTAGGAGGAAGCTGTTCGTCGTGTTGAATCTTGTACAGTTCAAGCTGGCAACGTACAGTCTGAAGGTCGGCAATAAATCTTGACTCTTCAACTCCGACCCCTCGTGCACTGAAATCAGGGGCAACAATACCCGCACCAACACTGCAGATAGCCCCTATCAGAGAAACCTGAATCATCGCAAAACCGATTCTCGCTTTCATTCTTTTACCCTGTAAGCTGTGTCGATAACAGCTTCCCTCCAATTTAACATGGGCATCTCTTAGACAACCCGGAATGTGGTTTTGTCAGCCGCTCCTCGATAAAGAATCTCGCCCCTCTGTCCTCTTAAGATAGCTTCATCTTGCTTCACTTAAAGTATAACAGATTATTGTGAAAGGGCCAAATTGCCGGCAGCGTGATATCGGACGACGCGTTAGTTTTTTACAGCAAATGGGGAAGGCAACTCAAAAACGTGGCTTTTCAAAAAAATAAAATATCGAAATGCCCTGCTAAAATCGGACGTTGGGCGGCGAGTTGGAGATTCTTATGGACCTGCGGTCGGGGGCGAGGTGTGCCAGCTCGATTCTGATATAGTTAATGCCGGCAAGGGCCTGCTCGATTTTGTCGGCCCACTCGATGAGAACAACGGAGCCAAGATAACAATAATCATCAAAACCGATTTGCTCGAAGTCGGCGATGGAATCAATGCGGTATGCATCGATGTGAAAGATATCGAGCCGGCCTGAATATTCGTTGACTAAAACGAAGGTTGGGCTGGTGACTTCAGTGGCGGCGTCTTCGGCCCCGAGGCCTTTGACGATTCCTTTAATAAGATGCGTCTTGCCGCTTCCTAAGGGACCGCATACGGCGATGACCTCACCGCCTTTTAACTTCGAGCCAAATTGTTGGCCGAATTCTATGGTCTGCTGCGGCGAATCTGTCGTGATGGAGAATTCCATATCGAGAGTCACTTAAGGTGGTCGAAGCCGGATGGTTTGATATCGTTAATTTGGCTGTCGGGCATTTTTATCTGCATTTTGCCAGTGTCGGTAATAGTGCCGATTTGAGTAATGGGCAATGAGTCTGTCCATTGACTAAGGAGTTTTTCGCACCGGTCAGCAGCGAGTATGAAAAGCAGCTCGAAGTCTTCGCCGTCATTGAGCGCAGCCGACAATGGGTCAGTTGTCTTTCGGGCATCGTCGGAAATCGGGATTCGCTGCGCATCGATTAGGGCACCGACGCGGCTTTGAGTGCAGATACGATTGAGGTCGGAGCTTAGGCCGTCGCTGATATCAATCATCGCATTGATTTTCACAAGTGAGGTGATTTTGAGTGCTTCCCTGACTCGGGGCTGGAAAGAAAGATGCTTCCCGGAAAGTGCCCCGCCGAGCGAGCCGGTAACACAGACAGCGTCGCCGACTTTGGCGCCGGTGCGTGTCACAGGCGGGTGGCCTGCGGGTCTTGAGAGCATCGCGACGTTAATGGCAAATTGGCCGGCGTAGCTCCATTTAGTAATATCACCGCCTATGAGTGGGCATTCGAATTTGTCGGCTGCGGAAACGATGCCTGAGTGAAGCTCTTTTAAGTGCTCTATGCCGAAGCCGGCGGGCAGGGCAACGGCGACAACTGCTGCGACGGGGACAGTCGCCATCGCGGCGCAATCGCTCAAGCTCACGGCCATTGCCTTGTAGCCGACCTGCTTTAGTGTGGCGGTTTTCAAATCAAAGTGAACGCCGTCGAGGAGCATATCGGTTGTGACAAGGATGGAGGCGCCGTCGGCGAGGCGGATTTCGGCCATATCGTCGCCGATACCGATGGGAAAATCAGAAGCGGAGAGGTTGCGCTGTCGGGCGAACCAATCAGTAATCAGGTCCTCGCCGTTACTCATCGCTTGGCCAACAGCTTTTTCCAGTAGCCGATTTGCTCTTTGGCCTGGGCCGATCCCGCGGCACCAGTTGTCGCATATTTCGCTGTGACGTTGGCAGCGCCGAGGGATTTATAAACGTCCAGCTTTACCGCCGGGCAATGCTTTTTCAATTCGGCCAGGTCAAGCTCGGCGAGTTTTTTACCACGTTTTTCGCAATATGATACGAGCCGGCCTACGATACCGTGTGCCTGCCGAAAAGGGACGCCCTTGCGGACAAGATACTCAGCGAGCGAGGTTGCATCGAGAAAGCCAGTGTCGAGACCGGCGTCAATTTTAGCCGTGTCGAACTTTGAATGCGAGACAATGGCGCTGGCCATATCGAGGCATCGGCTGGTCGTGTCGTAGGCGGCGAAAAGATGGACCTTGTCTTCCTGCAGGTCACGGTTATAGCCGGACGGCTGGGCCTTGAGGATAGTTAAGATTCCCGTGAGGCAGCCGTAAACCCGACCGGTTTTGCCGCGAATAAGCTCGAGCGCGTCGGCGTTTCGCTTCTGCGGCATCATACTCGAAGAGGTGCAGAAGGCATCGTCGATTCGCAGAAAGCCGAATTCATTCGAGATGAAGATTATCCAGTCCTCGCTGAGCCGCGACAAATGAGTCATTATCATAGAACAGACAAAAACGAACTCAGCACAAAAGTCGCGGTCGCCGACGGCGTCGATGGAGTTGTAGCTCAGACCCGAAAAGCCGAGTTGCTTTGCGGTACCCTTTCTATCGAGTGGCAACGTCGAGCCGGCAATCGCACCGCAACCCAGCGGGGAGATATTTGCGAGGCGCTGGCAATTATCGAACCGGACAAAATCCCGCTCAAGCTGCTCGACAAAGCTCAAAAGATATGCGGCGATAACAATCGGCTGGGCGCGCTGGAGGTGGGTATAAGCCGGCATAACATCATCGGCGTATTTGGCCGCCATCGCAACAAGGGCCTTCTGTAGCTTCGTGATTTGGGATTTCAGTATGTCAATCCGGTCTCGCATCCAAAGACGCAGGTCGGTTGTAACCTGGTCGTTTCGGCTTCGTCCGGTGTGGAGCTTTTTGGCAGGCTCGCCGATTTTTTTGACTAAGGCAGCTTCAATCACCATATGAATGTCTTCGTAAGCCGTATCGAATTTGAACTTGCCGGCGGCAATCTCCTTGTCTATCTTCAAAAGGCCACGTTTGATTTTTGCGAGGTCGCTTTTAGCAATCAGCTTTTGTTTCGCGAGCATCTTTGCGTGTGCGATTGAGCCGGCGATATCGTATTTGTACAGCCGTTTATCGATGCTCAGGGACTCGACGAAATCGACCATAAGCTTATCCGGTAAACCGCTCAGGCGCTTTTCCCAGCTTTTTTGCTTTTTCATAAGTTTTGCTCCGAGAAAAAGAACCGGCGGGATAAAACCCGCCCTACAAATTGTCGGGCAGATAATACGCCCCCGCGCTTAAGGTGTCAAGAATACCTGCAGGTTTTGCGAAACTCGCTTATTGAATTAGTATATGCTTTTTTACATCACCGGCCAGTTATAAGGGCAGACGCAAAGCCACTTATCGAGCAAAAGAGTCAGGTCGTAAACATCAACTATGCCGTCACTATTAAGGTCTGCCGGCAGGTCAGGGCCGCTCTCAAGCCAGTATTCAGTAAAGATTGTAAGCTCAGAAAAATTAATGAGACACAAGAACTCGCCGGGCCAGTAACCTCCGAGTATCTCATAATTGCCGCTTTCCGAATAACCGGCATCCGGCTGGCCGATTGCACCAACCACCTTATATTGCCCGCCGCTGCTTGTGGCGCCGCCGTCTATCGTGCTCCAGACAATCTGGTAATCCCCCCAGGCAGCCGACACAAAAACCAGAACCGCAAATATCAATATCAGTCGAGATAAATTCATCTCTTTGCCTCCTGTGTCACCAGCATGCCTGCCAGGCGTTTCCGTCATAAACCATCAGCTTATGAGTGGTGCTGTCCATATATACGTCACCTTCTGCCGGATTACTCGGCGCTGTTGACCGCGGCTGAACCCTCATCGCGTCATTTATGTGCAGAGCCCTTGCCGGACTCGTTGTTCCAATTCCGACTCGACTGTTTATGGTATCCACGTTTACAATGCTCGCCGTCCCGTTCGCCTTGCGTATCTGAACCGCGGTTGAACTGTCCACGGGCGGAATTATATTAGAGGTCGCCATTTGAACCCATGACGTTTTGGTCGTTCCCATTGACTGCCAGAGCACATTATTAGTCCCGCTTGTCTGCCGATATAGTGTGCCGATTTCAGCGGGAACAACGAGATTATAAGGCGATAAAGTGCCGCTTAGAAAACCTGATGCTTTGGAAATCTGAGGCCAATTGAAGGTTGTAGGACCGGCCAGTATTATATTGCTGTTATCCCAAGAGAGCCAGCCAACGGGACAAGCACCACCACAACCGCCCTTTATAATTAAAGAATAACCCTCTGTCGCGTTGAAAGTATTCCCGGAAAACTTGGCATAAGCCACTCCTCGAAGCGTGCAGGCATAGGCATCCGGAGAGGAATGATTAAACGTATTGCCAATTACATACCACTTGGAGGAGTCGGCCTCTGCGACACAATACAATCCCATCCCGTTAGGGGTAATAATTCGATTGCCTGAAATAATAATTTCACCAAACGCGTTCACAAATAAAATGCCATGCTCGATTCCGGCATTTCCGTCTGCAGCTCCTTCGATAATATTATTAGCAATCGTGATATCGTCCGGATAAACTATATATATTCCATAGCCGCCATTTTTCAACACATTGTTTGCGATGATAACATCGTCAGCATGGCTTTGGAGAGTTCCATGAACAGAGATACAGGCGACTTTACCGACGTCCGTCTCGCAGCCGGGGTTGTCGATAATATTATTAGCAATAACCGCCCTCGGATGAGTAACAAATTCATCCTCATGGAATGGCTGATAACCTGGGTCGTAGGCTATCGCTCCCTCTGAGCGAAGAAAATTAACAGATGTTTGTCCATTAGAAATAACGTTACCCGTACATACAAAATTGTGCACAGATTTCACGACAATAGACGCAAATGCACATTGCTCGAAGTAATTGTTGGCTATGCGAACACCATTCCAGCGTGGATATACATGGATTGACGCAATATCATATTGATCGAAAAATTGTCCAATGCCGTAAAAGTAACATCCTTCAACTTCCAGAGTGCTTGAATTATCTGCGGCCAGAAACATTCCGCCGGGTGACATCCCGTCCTCATAAGCAGGAACGTCAGCTATAAACTTGCAATTCGAAACTCGCATGAAACCGGGTTTATTAGGTTCTCCAGTTACTACCGTGAGAGCATCTGAGGGACGTCCGGGACGCCCTTCTGACATATGGGTGAACTCACAGTTGTCTATCAAAAACGTTCCACCGAAGTTCATTACATAAAAAGCATTGTTACGTGTATTTGTGAAGTGTGTATCCTGGACCTCAATTTTTTTCCCTGATTCAAGATATGCGGCAATAAGATGAGGCCAACGATTTACATCCTCAAAAGACTCTTTATTACCGTCAAGCGTCCCGCCGCGAATTCGCAGTGTATTAGCCCCCACAAAGTTTATCATTTGACCGTAATTTGTGGCTTTATGTTTAAGGACGGCCCGGGGTGATAAATCCAGGCAGGTATCAATAGTTAGCCCCAGGTCGTTAAGCATATATGTTCCATCAGGCACATAGATTTGTCCGCCGGCCGCGGCGGTAATTGCAACAGCAAAGGCGTTGGTATCATCGGTTACACCATCGCCTGTGGCCCCGTATGTCTTAACATTATAAGATGACCTGCCCCAGTTGTAAGCCGCGTTCCAGTTGGCGGAATTGTCTTCAATGGCGGAATATCCTCCTGAGCCGTCGCTTTTTATAAAACCGTTCAACGAATCTTGAATTATCTTATTGTTATACGCCGTATTCCAGTTGTTTGAGTTGCCGCCGGCGGATGTAATGACCCCGTCCACGTCAAGTTTTGTCGCGGGAACCGACGTGCCGATGCCAACGTTGCCCGTTATGCTGGAATACGTATTGTTATCAGAGATAATCCAGTCGGAGTCAGCACTAACAGGAACGTTTTTTGCGTAAAGTGCATAAGGCGTCGGAGTAATTGCCTGCCGGGGAATAAGAACGGTATATAAGTTGGGGTCGTTCAAATCTCCCGGGCGAACGCCGATTTCAATCCAGCGGGCGTCACCGTTGAAGGAGTTGGCGTCATTGAAATCCAATTCCACTATGAAATAACCGTCAATGACGTCCAGGTCAGGTTTGTTGATATCGTCGTTTAATTGATTGCCGCCAAATTCGGCGTCGAACAGCTTGAATTGCAGGTCGTAAAATCCGTCAGCCGGCTCATTTACGTCGATTAATCGTCCCTGGTAAGTAAAGGTCGTGCCAAGCGGTTCCGCGAAGCTAACGGGATTTAAACAGAAAATCACCGCAAAAAAAAACAGGAAATTTTCTGAAATTCGCGTGTAATTCATTTTCACACCCTCTTAAAAAGCAGCGATTAATAAGCATTCACTGATTTCTCTAATCAGCGAAACACCCTTTTTAAAACGAAATCAGCGCTTTTTTACCTCCCCTTTAAAGTAATTTAACTAAAACAACTTTATTATTATACCAACAAATATGCCACAAAGTCAAATAAAATTGCCATAACTTAACAAACCGGCTTTATGCGACAATAAGGGAATGATAAACTGGCAGGCGATATGAAACGCAGGTGCCCCGTATGCAAAAAGATTATTGACGCGGGTAGCGAGCGGCGCTGCCGAGAGGGGAGTTTCTTTCCTTTCTGCTCGCAGCGGTGCAAGCTGATAGACCTGGGCCGGTGGCTGGACGCGGAATACAAAATAGTCAGTAAACCGGGCGACGAAGACGTTGCGGATACCGGCGAGGGACCGACAGACGGGCATGAAAAACAAGCTGCCGAAGGGCTTTGAAAACACTGGACAACGCGAAAGAAGCTGGTGATAATACGTAATAAGAAGATATCCGAGATAATAAAGATTGCTTCGTTTCGTTCGCAATGACAACCATCAATATGGACCGCGACAGGGTGCTATTTTGAAAGGGAGCAAAATGGGCAACGAAAATCAAGTGAGTCAGATTTTGGATGGCCTGCTTTTCCCGAAGATATTCCGCAGCTTTCGGATGGCCATTCAGCCAAGCAAGCTCATAATCGCACTGGGAATGATTGCAGTGATAGGCTTGACGGGATGGTTTATGGACCTGTTGTCCAAGTCGGTTGTCGCGACTCCGGGAACCGACAAAACGCAAACAGAGCTCCAGGTTTATATGATTGAACCGGAGCGGGTGGAGGCGTATACCGAAAGATACACCAGTGAGGAGGAATACACAGGGGTATTCACAACGCTGTGGCATTTCGGAGCGGACAGGTTCCACGGGGCTTTGAGCGAATTATTCGCGTTTAACCTGCCGGGAGTGCTGACCAACGTTGCGGAGTATATTATGGCGGTTCGGTGGGCGATGAATCACCACCCCATCTACTGTGGAATTTTTGCGGTGATAAAGCTTTGCATCATCTGCATCGGTGGCGGTGCGATATGTCGAATCGCAGCGCTACAGTTTGCTCGTAATGAAAAACCGGGGATAACAGAAGCATTGAGATTCAGTTCCAAAAAATTTGTAAGCTTTTTTACGACACCATTGTTCCCCGTAGTAATAATTATATTAGCCGGCTTATGCATATTCCTGCTCGGCCTGGTGGCAAATATACCGTTTTTCGGTGAGCTGATAGCGGGGATACTTATGCCGTTGGCGCTACTTGGCGGAGCGCTTGTCGCGATTTTTGTGATAGGGACGATTGCTGGATTTAATCTGATGTATCCTGCGATTGCTTATGACGGCTCGGACAGTCTTGATGCCGTGAGCCGGTCTTTCAACTACATATACGCCAGGCCGTGGCGGATGGGTCTTTACACCACG